>Ga0316232_1001225_pt1 | contig 32766 bp, 36 predicted proteins | sample TBHtaG_FD_206006 | JGI IMG/M metagenome (GOLD analysis project Ga0316232, IMG submission 206006) | Freshwater microbial communities from Trout Bog Lake, Wisconsin, USA - TBH18025_13 | ecosystem: Environmental > Aquatic > Freshwater > Lake > Hypolimnion/Profundal zone | place: USA: Wisconsin... | reverse complement strand
AAATGTGCCAGGCGATCAATCCGACATCCTGCGCGTTCCGCCCGATATGCGGCATCAGTTCGCCCACGGCATATTGTGCGGCGACCAGCATGAAGACCAGCCAGTGAAGGATCTTGGTGAGCGGATCATAGTCGCGGACCATCGGCGCTTCCCCTGTGATGTTTTTTGCATCATTGGAGCCGGTTGCGGCGTAGGCAATCATTTTCGCGCATGATAACAAATACCCAATGTGCGCAATGAGAGCAGTCTACACATGAGAAGCGATCTCAACAGGGGGGCCGGTCCGCTGCTGCGCCGCGCTGCTGCCGCCGCGCTGGCCGCATGGATCGGTCTGGCGCCTGCCAAGGCGGACGAGCCCTGGGGCTATGAACTGCCGGTCTTCGGTGCGGACACCACGATCACCGCGCTTTATCGCTCACAGGCGGGCGCCATCGTGATGGCGTTCGCCTATGGTCCCCGTGACGCGCGCCTTGCCGATTTCTACGACACGGGATTGAAGAAGCGCCTGGCGCCGGAGCGGGCGCGGGAGATGGCCCGTGCCTCCCCGTCGGACAAGCAGGTCGCGGCGGCGCTGCATCTGACGCCCATCCCGTCCCAGCTCGAACTGACCAACGCCGCCGGCACGCAATTTGGAATGGATGATCTGTCCGGTACCAGATGTCTTTGGCCCTATGATGCCGCGCTGACGATCATGGTGCCGGGACCGGCCGCGTATCGGCGCGACTATCTGGTGGCGTGGAAACTGCCCCGGCCTGAAAACCAGGCTTATGGCTGCAGCTATGCAACGCCACTCCATGACGGGGCGCTGCGGATGCGCTTTCACGGTGAAGAACCGCTCTATTACGGGAATGCGGGGCCTGATGTGTATGCCGTCTTCGCGCACCGCTATCTGGTGCGCTTCGGGCCCAAGGGCGAAACCCGTTTCTTCGATCACCGCAAGGATGCGGCGATGATCGACGCCGAAGGCATCGTGCCGCTGGTGGCGCAGATGGATGGGGTGCACAGCGTGCGCGAGGCGCAGGCACTGGTGGACCGGATCGAGACCATTATTGCGGCGGGGTTCAGGAAATGAGCGAACCGGGAGAACGTGCCGGCGCCCTGATGCGCCGCGCCGCCATCGCCTCGCTGGCGGTGTCCCTGTTGTTGGTGAGCATCAAGGCCTTCGCCTATTTTGCCTCGCATTCGGTGGCGATGCTGGCCTCGATGGCCGACAGCGCGCTGGATCTCTTCACCTCGTCGCTCAATCTCTTTGCCATCCATTCCGCCCTGGCGCCCGCCGACAAGGAGCACCGCTTCGGCCATGGCAAGGCGGAGCCGCTGGCGGGCCTGGCCCAGGCCGCCTTCATCACGGCGTCCGCCCTTTTTCTGGTGGTGCAAGCCGTGCAGCGCATTCTCGCGCCCCAGCCGGTGGAGAATAGCGGTCAGGCCCTGATCGTCATGGCGGTGTCCATCGTGTTCGCCATTGCCCTGATCGTCTATCAGCGCATGGTGGTGCGCAGGACCAACTCGCTGGCGGTGCATGCCGACGCCACCCATTATTTCGCCGACCTTGTCACCAATGTCGGCGTGGTGGTGGCGGTCATTCTGTCCTCCTGGGTCGGCTGGCTGCTGGCCGATCCGGTCATCGCCATCGCCGTGGCGCTGATCATGCTGGTATCGGCCCTCAGCGTCGGCCGCACCAGCCTCGACCAGCTGATGGACCGCGAACTGCCCGACGAAGACCGCGCCCGCATCAAGCGCATCGTGCTGGCGCATGACGCGGTGGCGAGCCTGCACGATCTGAAGACCCGCGCTGCCGGTCTCACCACCTTCATCCAGGTGCATATCGAAATGGACCCGCAGATGCGGCTGGCCGAAGCCCATGCCGTCTCCGACGCAGTGGAACGGGCGATATTGAATGCCTATCCCGGCGCCGAAGTCCTCATTCACCAGGACCCTGTGGGACTGGAGCACCCAGTGGAGCCGGGGCTTGCGGATACCACAAGCGGTACTCCGCGATATCCAAGCCCATGATCCGCAGGCGCCCCAGCGCCAGGCGGTGAAACAGCCGCGCGCTGACGAACCAGACCGGCGTCGCCAGCAGCGACATGGCGATGACGGCGATGGCCAGCTTGTGCCCTTCCGGCGACAGCGCCCCCACGGTCAGGCCCGCCCCGGCGATGACGAAGCTGAACTCGCCCACCGGCGACAGGAACAGCGAGGTTTCCAATGCCACCAGGAATTTCTCGCCCGCCAGCATCATCAGAAGCCAGTTGAGGAAGGTCTTGCCGCCCGTCACCACCAGCAGCGCCGCCCAGATGACGAAGGCATGCTGCATAAGGTAATTCAGGTCTATCAGCAGCCCGACCGACAGGAAGAAAACGAACAGCAGAATGCTCTGCACCGGCTGCGCCATCGCCAGGGCGCTGCGCCGCAAGGTGGTATGGCCCACGATCAACCCGCCCAGGAAGGCGCCCAGGGCGGGAGAAAGGCCCAGCAGGCCCGAGACGGCGGCGCAGGCGAAGCAGATGCCCAGGACGCCCAAGGTGCCGATATCGGCATCCTTCATCAGATACTCCGACCAGGGAATGTGGAAACTCTTGATCTTGGTCAGCAGGGCGATACCGCCCGCCAGCAGGCCCAGCGCCAGCATCACGCGCCAGCCCACGCTCCACAGCGCCGCAAGCGTCAGTGGCGTGCCCAGTGCGTTGGTGATCAGCAGCAGCGGCACCACCGCCAGGTCCTGCGCCACCAGGATGGCCAGGGCGGTGCGGCCGGCCGGGCTGTCCTTCTCGTCGGCGTCCTCCATCATCTTGAAGGCGACCGCGCTGGAGGAAATCGACAGCATTGCGCCGATCACGGCTCCGCCCAGCATTTCGCCATGGACGATGACGGTGAACAGCGTCACCGACGAAGTGATGATGATGGTGAGAATGGTGATCGACAAGGCCAGCGGCAGCGCGCGGGCGAAGGACGACAGCCGCATCTCCATGCCGATGATGAACAGCAGCATCAGCACTCCCAGTTCCGCCATGGTCTGGATCGAGGTGTCGGACCGGATCAGCCCCAGGCCGGACGGTCCCAGCCCCAGCCCGACCAGGATGAAGCCGGCAGCAGCGGGCATCCGCACCCGGTTCATGATCAGGCCCAGGGCGACGGCGGCGGCCAGCAGGATCGCCAGCGCGGTGAGGTTTTGTTCGTGCATGGCCTGATGATAGGCTGACAAAATGCAGGAGCCCAAGTCTCAATTGGAAGAAACGCGCACCCTCATTCTCACCGGGGCCAGCAGGGGTATCGGCCATGCCACGGTGAAACGTTTTTCCAGTGCCGGCTGGCGGGTCATCACCTGCTCTCGCCACGCCTTCCCGGAGAATTGCCCCTGGGCGGCGGGGCCGGAGGACCATATCCAGGTCGATCTTGCGGACCCCGCCGACACCGCCCGCGCCGTTGCCGACATGCGCGAACGGCTGGTCGACGGCAAGCTCCACGCCCTGGTCAACAACGCCGCCATCAGTCCCAAAGGAGAGTTGGCGGGCGATGTGGACGGCATCACCACCCGGCTGGGCGTGCTGGAATCCGAGATGGCGCTGTGGCGCCGGGTCTTTGAAGTGAATTTCTTCTCCACCATCTGGCTGGCCCAGGGCCTGAAGGAAGAACTGGCCCGCGCCCAGGGCGCTATCGTCAACGTCACCTCGATCGCGGGCGCGCGCGTCCATCCCTTTGCCGGGGCGGCCTATGCCACGTCCAAGGCGGCGCTGGCGGCCCTGACCCGCGAGATGGCGGCGGATTTCGGCCCCTGGGGCGTGCGCGTCAATGCCATCGCCCCGGGTGAGATCGACACCGCCATCCTGTCGCCGGGCACCGACAAGATCGTCGAGACCATTCCGCTGCGCCGCCTCGGCCAGCCTTCGGAAGTCGCCAAGGCAATTTATTATCTGTGCACGGAACAATCCAGCTATGTCACCGGCGCCGAGATCGCGGTGAATGGTGGGCAGCATGTCTGAGGCTGCTGCCGGAACCATGAAGAGCGCGAAGCCCGCCGCGCCTCGACCACCAGCCGCTGTCGGCCCTGACGGCGATCTTGCCCCCGGTTGCTGGCGCCCACTTTCCCGTTGGCTCCGGATTTTGCTCTGACCACAAGCACTTGGCGCGCGATGGTGCCTTGGTTTGGAGACGTACCATCTTCCCGCTGGACAGCGCGTCAAAACAGGTTTGAAATTCTTTCGGGGTTGAGGGCTCATGTTGGAGGAGCCCATGCAAACTTATGAAATCCGCGTCCTGAATGACGACCTGACGCCGCGCGTCATATTCAAGCAGCAATTCATCAGCGACATCTCCGCTATCCGGTGTGGCAGGATGTTCGCCGAGCAGCGTCTGTTCGAGGTGTGGCGCGGACCGACCTGTGTCTCCGGCATCATACGGAACATATGTGCCGCGCCATCCTCGAAGGCGGGTGGCGTGAGGGCGGCGCCATGAAAGCCGCCGCGCCGCAGGTACGCCTGCGACAACGTTGGGAAGCGGTTGCCGGAAACGTGCTGAAGGAGATGCGGCCCGCGTGCCGCAAATCCGGCCGGAGCCGCCAAGACCTTGACTTTTTCCGTGCGAAAGCGCCTCTACCCTCCCATGGGTGACATTGTTTTCGACGGGCTTGGTCCCTTCATGTTGCCGGTCGCCACAGCGGTCGGTGCAATTCAGGCGCGCGATCGTGTGGAGATTTCCCTGCGGGTCCAGACGACGCCCAACCGGCAGGAAACCATCCTGATCACGGTGAGCGTGAACCAGGCCGTCGAACTCGCCGCGCTCCTGAGCGCCGCCACCGGCAATGCCTTGCGGCCAAGCCCGCCTGTCGCGTCGTGAGCGATTCCGCCATGCAGCCCGAGCGCCCGGGCGTCGTCCAGCGCGCCTTCCAGCTTGCCAAGAGCGGAACGGTCGCGAATATCGTCGCCCTGAACGCGCAACTTGCCGCCGAAGGCTATGAGAACAGCACCCAGACCCTGGCAGGGCGCTCCCTCAAGCAGCAATTGACCCGGATGATCCAGGAAGCCGGCGGCGCCCGATAAAGGCCGTGCCGGTGCCCTTGGAACGCTCTCACATCCGGCCGACGATCCGCCCGGCGGGTGTCGACATCAGGCCGCCCAGCGCATTCTGCACCAGGCCCAGTTCGATCAGCCGCAACCGCGTCTTCAGCGCGACCTGGTTGGCGGGCACGAAGCTGCGCGCCAGTATGTCGCGCAGGCAGAGAATTTGCTCCGCCGTCAGTTCCAGGGCGGTGGGAATGCGCTGCATCATCGGATGTTTCAGGCCGCCGGGGGACGCGAAACGAAGGTGGCGTGGCTGATCGACACGCTCATGCCGGCGGCGCTGCTGATGGTTTCGACCTTGGCATCCAGTTGGTGCGCCAGGGCCTTGACCAGGCTGGTGCCAAGTCCGCCCTTGGCGGGCGGGCCGGCTTTTTCGATCTTGCCGATGCCATTGTCTGACACCGACAGCTTCCAGTCGGTGCCATGGACTTCATAGCGCACCGTCACGGTGGCGTGCGTGCTCTGGTCGGGAAAAGCATATTTCAGGGCGTTGATCACCAGTTCGGTGACGATCAGCCCCAGGCTGACGGCATCGGCAGACAGTACGGCACTCTTGTCCGACGTCACATCGATGGTGGCGGGACGGCTTTCCCCGATCATGGATTCCGCCAGCGAGGCGCAGAGTTTTTCGAGATAGGGGCCCACTTCGATCATGTCGGCGCGGCCGGAACTGTGCAGATGCTCCTGCACAGCAGCCACCGACATTACGCGGCGATGGGCATCCTGCAACTGCTGGCGGGTTTCCTCCGAGGAGACAGCGCGGGCTTTCAGCATCAGGATGCTGGCGATGATCTGCAGGCTGTTGACGATGCGGTGCTGCATTTCCTGCAGCAGCATTTCCTTTTGCTTCAGAAGATCGACGGTCCGCAGCTGCAGCTCCGCCTTTTCGATTTCGCTGGCGCGCCGCTCGGTGATGTCCTCGAAGCCCAGCAGGATCAGGGCACGGCCCTTGTCGGTGCCCAGCACCTTGCGGGCATGCAGCAGGAAGATGCGGTGGCCGATGCGGGGGAAATCCCGCTCGACCAGGAAACCTTCCACGATGGTCTTGTCGATCAGGGACTTTTCCAGCAGCAGATGCAGGGCCTGGATATCCCAGCCGCCCTTGTCGAGCGAGAAAAGCTGTTTGCCCCGCGTGTCATCCGGATCGATCTGGAAGGCCCGGTGGAACGAAGGGCTGGCCACCAGGATGGTCAACCGGTCATCCAGCACAAGCAGCGGTTCGCGCACCGTTTCAACAACGATCTGTGCGAGCGAGCGGACATCTTCGATCTGATCGAAGATCGTCGTAGGCATGGTCATCTTTTCCTGTTGTCGACCGACGGTAGGCCCTATTTGCTGCAATGGCAAAAAATGCGCCATTGGCGGGCCGCCCGGCATCCATAGGCCAATGAAATCAGGCGGCATTCCCCAGTGGGGTGGCACCCTGGATCAGCTTGCGCACGGCATTGATCAGGGAATGGGCCATATAGGGTTTCGGCAGGAAGCCGAAGGCGCCCGCCTCGCCGGCCTCCCGGCTGGAGGTGTTTCCCGAAACCACCAGCGCGCGGATGGTCGGGTGGCGGCGCCGCACGCATGCGACAAGGTCAAGGCCATCCATTTCGCCGGGCAGGCGCACATCCGTCATCAGGACGGCGATCTCCCCATGCTGCCGCAGAACCTGCAAGGCTTCCGCGCTGCTGCCCGCCTCCAGCACATCGAAGCCGGCGTCCTCCAGCGTCGCGGCCGAAGACATTCGGATCAGCACTTCGTCCTCGACGATCAGCACCGTGGTCTGGTTTTTGGCGGTTTCCATGATGAGATAAGCCCCCCGCAGCCAATGCGTTCCATTTTTCCTGGAATTTCAATTATTTACGAAAGCTTGGGGGCTGCCGGGACCGGGACCGGAACCTTCCCGGCCCCGCGCCATTCTCTTTTCATACTCTGAGGGAATTTCCATGCTTCTTCTGATCATTCTCATTCTGCTGCTGGTTGGCGGTGGCGGCTTTGGGTATTCGCGCTACGGCATGGCGGGTGGTTCGGGCATCGTCGGTACCGTCCTGATCATCATCCTGATCCTCTACCTTCTGGGCATGCTCGGCGTCCGGTGAGGCGCCTTAGTCGCCAGCATCCTGCGCCGATGGCGGGCTTTGACCGGGAATGGCGCTTGACTTATTTCCATATTTCAGAAATCAATGAAATATGGAAATGGCGGACGCGATCATTGGACTTTCGGCGCTGGCCCAGGACGCCCGGTTGGCGGTTTTCCGCCTGCTGGTGAAAGCGGGGCCGGAGGGATTGGCGGCGGGCGAAGTCGCGCGAACGCTCGGCATCGCCCCCAGCACCCTTTCGGCGCAGTTGCTGCTGCTGTCGAATGCGCGCCTGGTCAGCGCGCGCCGCGATGGCCGCTCCATCATCTACGCCGCCAATTTCGAGGTCATGAGCAGCCTGCTGCTGTTCCTCACCGAGGATTGCTGCGGCGGCCAGCCGGAAATCTGCGCCCCGCTGATGAAAAGCGTCAGCGCCTGCTGCCCGCCGCGAAAACGCGCCCGCCGATAGGATTGGTCATGACTTACAATGTTCTGTTTCTCTGCACCGGCAATTCCGCGCGCTCGATCCTGGCGGAAGCGGTGTTGAACAAGATTGGCGGCGACAAGTTTACAGCCTATTCGGCGGGCTCCGACCCCAAGGGGCAGGTCAACCCGCATGCCTTGGCGCTGCTGAAGCGGCTTGGCTATCCCACCAGCAACTTGCGCTCCAAGAACTGGAATGAATTCGCGCAGGCCGGCGCGCCGCAACTCGATTTCATATTCACGGTTTGCGACAACGCTGCCAATGAAGTTTGTCCGGTCTGGCCCGGCCAACCCATGACGGCGCATTGGGGCGTTCCCGATCCTGCCGTCCTGGACGGCGATGAAAAAAAGATCGAGGCCGCATTCCGGCAGACGCTGCTTTCCCTGCAGCGCCGTATCGAACTCTTCGTTGCGCTCCCGATGAAGAGTCTCGACCGGATGTCGCTCAAGGCGCATCTGGATGGGATCGGCTCTGGCGCGCATGCTGGCTGATCTGGGGCGGCGGCTCGCCGCCGAAGCGCTGGGAACGATGTTGCTGCTTGTTGCCGTGGTCGGTTCGGGCATCATGGCGGAACGGCTTTCGGGCGGAAATGCCGCGGTCGCGTTGCTGGCGAACGCGGTGGCTACGGGCACGGCGCTCGTCGTGCTGATAACGATTTTCGGACCGCTGTCGGGCGCGCATTTCAATCCCGCCGTCACCCTGTGGTGCGTCTTGCGCGGCGCCATCACCATTCGCACGGCTTTATCCTATGTCCCGGTCCAGTTCGCCGCCGCGATCCTGGGTGTCTGGCTGGCGCATGCCATGTTCGGGATGCCTCTGCTAGAGATGTCGCATCGTCTGCGAGAGGGGCCGCCGCAATGGCTGTCGGAATTCGTCGCCACCTTCGGCCTGCTGGCGGCCATTGCCGGCGCCCTGCGATTTGCGCCGCTTTCCATCCCCAAGCTGGTCGGGCTCTACATCACGGGGGCCTACTGGTTCACCGCCTCCACCTCTTTCGCCAACCCCGCCGTCACGGTGGCGCGCATGCTGACCGACAGCTTTTCCGGTATCGCGCCGCAATCGGTGCTGCCTTTCATGATGGCGCAGCTCACAGCGGTCTTTGCCGGGACCATCGTGCTGGAGTGGCTTTTTCGCGCGGAATGAGCGGCGTGTCCGGTCCGTCCAGGCCCTTTACCGGGGCGGGATGGTGGAGAGCCGCTTCACCCGCCGCACATATTCTCCCAGCCTGCCGGGCGGCTCGCGCCATTCCGGCGCGGGCGTCTTCTCGTCCTGCTTCAGCATGATATCGAGCGTGGCATCGTCGCCTTCGCGGCGGAATGGCATGTCTGAGCTCCCCCTCTTTTCAGGGGAGATAAGCAGATTCCGCGAGCCGCGATCCGATCTTGCCTGTTGAAGGAATGGCGCCAATTTTCGCGCCTGCGCCCGCCAGGGTTGCGTTAACGCCGCGCTGACCAGCCAAGTCCTGTCCACACCGCGCGAAAATGATTTCGCGTCCACATCCTCCAACGCCGCCGACGGTGCAAGGTCCGCGCTTGTGTCAGAAACAGGCATTCTTATCCACTGTTGCGCGAACAAAGAAAAAGGGCGGCGCATCGCGCCGCCCAGTTGGGGGAATACCTAGAGGAGTCTGCGGCCGTGGCGGGCGGGCGCGGCCTTGCGGCCATTGCCCATCCGTCTTCAGGCGCAGCCCTTGAAGTTCTGGTCGGCACAGCGCTGCGCCAGATTGTGCGCTTGCAGCTGAGCCTGCTGGTTCATCTTGGAAGCGACCAGCGTGCGATTGTAGGCGGCCTGCTTGAGGTTCTGCGCCGCAGCGAGATCGAACCACATATAGGCCTTGCCCAGATCCTGGCGGACGCCCTGGCCATACATGTAGAGCAGGCCGAGATTGAGCTGGCCGGCGGCGTTGCCCTGCGCGGCGGAGGCCGCGAAGTAGGTCTGCGCCTTGCCGAAGTCGCGGTTCACGCCTTTGCCGTCGCGATAGAGGCCGCCCAGATTGTTCTGGCCCAGCGAGGAACCGTTGGCGGCCGAACGGGCCAGCCACTGCACGGCCAGCGGCAGGTTGCGGGCGACGCCACGGCCGTCCATGTACATGATGCCGATATTGTTCTGCACCGTCGCATCGGTCTGCGACAGGTTGCGCCACGCGGCCAGGGCGCGATTGTAATCGCCGCGCTTGTAGGCGTTGGCGCCGTCGTCGAAGGCGCCGGCGAAGGCGGTGGTGATGCCGCAGGCCAGCATGGCGGTGGCGGCGATGGTGCGAGTCCAGAAACGAGACGTGATCATGATGCTTCTCCAGGTTTTGACCGGTACGATGCAGAGCTCGTGCCAGCGACCGGGAGCCGCCCCCTTGGTGGACTACGCCCCGGTAACTGGGAACGTAACCCCGCGCCTTTTAAGAAAGCGCCAAGAGTTGCGGTTAATGAAATCCGAATGGATGCTGTTCTGAAGCGGGAATAGGACAGGCGCGTCCCGGGGCGGGACGTTTGGCCTCGACAATGGAACTTTCGGGCCAATAGCCGGCCCGTTCAGTCCTTGCCGGCGTTTTCCAGGATATCGGCGATCTCGTCCTTGCCTTCGGGGCTGTGCATCCAGCCTTCGGCGGCGGCCAGGGTGGGAAACTGCAGCGGCACCCGCTGCGGCTTGTTACGCTCCGGCACAGGCACCAGCACTTCAAAGGTTCCGGCGAAGCGGGAATCCTTGGTTTCGGCGGCGTAGGGCGGCGCCAGCTTGGGCTTCTTGTTCTTCATGGCGGGGGTTTACCTCTTCTTCCGCCCGATTCCCAGCTTTTCCCGCCAAAGCTTGGCCGGGATTTCCTCGATCCCGCCCGGGGCAAGCTGGCCCAGCTGGAACGGACCATAGGCAGTGCGGATCAGCCGGGCGACCCGCAGGCCCAGGCTTTCCATCACCCGCTTCACTTCGCGGTTCTTGCCTTCCTTCAACGACACGCTGGCCCAGGCATAAACGCCCTTGGCGCGCTCCAGGTTGGCGACGATGGGGCCATACTTGACCCCGTCGATGGTGACGCCGGTGGCCAGCTGGTCCAGGTCTTTCTGGGTCACCTTGCCGAACAGCCGGGCCCGGTACACCCGCGTCCAGCCGGTGGCGGGAATTTCCATGCGCCGGGCGATCTCGCCGTCATTGGTCAGCAACAGCAGGCCTTCCGAATTGTAGTCCAGCCGCCCCACCGAGACGACGCGGCCCAGGCTGGCGGGCAGGCTGGCGAAAACGGTGTCGCGGCCCTTTTCGTCCTTGTGGGTGGTCACCAGTCCGGGCGGCTTGTGGTAGCGCCACATGCGGGCGGCGTCCGGCGCCTTCAGCGGCTTGTCGTCCACCGCCACCATGTTGGCGTCCGTGACGTTCAGGGCCGGCGACGCAATCACCACCCCGTCCACCTTGACCCGGCCTTCCAGCACCATCTTCTCGGCGTCGCGGCGCGAACACAGGCCCGCCCGGGCGATCACCTTGGCGATGCGGTCGCCGTCGGGGCCGGATTTGGCGTCGTCGTCGCTTTCGGTGGCCTTGCCGGCCCGGGCGATGGGGCGCGGCTCCAGGCGATTGCCGTCGGTCGCGGGGCTCCAGCCACCTTTTTTCAGGTCGCTCCCGATCGCTCGGACGCTCCTGGTGGGGGCAGCGGGACGCGCGCGCTCGCCTTTCTTCATCTTTTCTGCCAAAGGGCTCTCCATGACCGACGCGGAAGCCATAGCACTGGCGCTTGCCGAAGCCCAAGCGGCGGCGGAACGGGGCGAGGTGCCGGTGGGGGCGGTCCTGCTGGGGCCGGACGGGGCCCTGTTGGCCCAGGACGGCAACCGCATCGTGGCATTGCACGACCCCACCGCCCATGCCGAGATGCTGGTGCTGCGCGCCGCCGCCGCCCATCTGGGCAACGAACGGCTCACCGGCAGCAGCCTGTTTGTTTCGCTGGAGCCCTGCGCCATGTGCGCCGCCGCGATGTCCCTGGCCCGGGTGGCGCGGCTTGTGTTCGCCGCCGATGATCCCAAGGGGGGCGCGGTGCTGCAGGGACCGCGCTTTTTCGAGCAACCTACCTGCCATCACCGGCCGGCGGTTTCGCGTGCCGGCGACGCGGCGGCGGCAGGCGAGATGTTGCGGGCGTTCTTCCGGGCGCGGCGCTGAGAGCCAGGCCGCCGTCTTTTCCGTCTGATTCAAGATGTCAAACAGCACGGCAGGCGCGCGCAAGCGCGCCCGCGAAAAAGGTGGCGGGGTCGGCGCGGCATCACCGCGAGGCGGCCAGTGGTTCATCCGCCCTTTCGGGACCCGCGGTTGCCTCGCGGCAAAAGCGGACGTTCAGGGGCGGTCTAGAACCAGCCCGATGCGAAGCCGGGAAAGCCCAGCTGCAGCACTTCGCGCGCCGTGATCAGGCCGATGCCGACGCTTGTCATGGCCGCTCCCGCGACGACGAAGCCCGCCGATACTGCGACCCAGACTATCAAGGCTCAGAGGGTGGCATTGACCAAGCACCATGAGACCAAGCTGGTCCATAAAGTCCGGATGGAACGCCACCTCGAGGCGAAGACTGTGAGCAGGGAGTCTTAGTTGGTTTGTCCTGGACGCCCGGTCCGCCCAGTGATCGCAATGCCTCCGGGCGCGGCGTGTTTACCGGTTCCAATTTGGATGTATAATATGACCATGCACAATTTGCGCGATCTTACGTCAAGAAATCGAAGGTCTATTCTTTCTCGCGTGTCGTGCACCTTCATCTTGGCATTTGTCTTCATGCCCTGTGTCTCCGCCATCGCGGTGCCAACGACAGGGATCTCCCGCACAAATGTTTCTGACGCATGGGCTCCAGTTGTATGGGTCTACCGAACGAATTTTGTGGACACATGGAATAGTGTTAGCACCTGGTACGTCGGGGATACATCAAACAATGGGGAGCCTTGCCCCCTTGGAAACACGATTTTAATTACCTTGGCTACCGACACTCAGGCAGATGTGGGCTTTGGAGATGGCCGCCGAACCCTCGGTTACAAGAGCTATTTCTTGAAAAGTACCCCGCGATATATACTTGCGCTCGACGACGAAAGCCTGCCAGCGCCGTTTCTCATCATTGACGAGGAAGACCGGCTTGAGGCCTGGCACGCTCCAACCGACAAGGCGCCTGTTTGCGTCTATGAGCGTGAGGAATAGCGCGTATCTGAATCAACCCGCAGAGATCGGGAAACCACCGAAACCCTTCATTTGGCTTCACTCCCCCGCCATCCGGAACACTTTGGGGTGAATGAAGATTGCGGAGCCCCAACTCGGGCCCGCAATTTTCCGGCCTGCCCGGTTTTAAGATACTCGTAAACTGCTAGAAATTCTGCGGGATTCAAATATTGGGATGGGCTATCCGACCAGGGCTGTCGCTATCATATAGGTTCTGCTGTCGGTGCTTTTCCTGGCTCATTGCTTGCAAGTAAGGCGCAGAGCAATCTGAGCGTTTTGTGTGGCTGCGATCTCTGCTTCGGATCAAAAGCGGACGTTCGGGGGCGGTCTAGAACCAGCCCGGCGCGAAGCCGGGAAAGCCCAGCAGCAGCACTTCGCGCGCCGTGATCAGGCCGATCCCGCCGCCGATCAGAACATCGGAAAGGAAATGTGCCGTCAGCAGCGCCCGCACGCCCGCCAGGAAAGCGGCGATGGCGAACCAGAACGGCCATAGCCACGGCCAGACGCAGGTGAAGATCACCGCGACGCAGAAGATGGTGAGGGCGTGTCCCGACGGGAAGGAATTGAAGTTGGTGTTGAAGGCGAAGGGCATGAAGCCATAAAGCCCCATCTCCATGTCGTCGCGCGGGCGGCGGCGGCCCAGCACCAGCTTGATACTGTGCAGCACGGCGCTGCCGACCGTCAGGCTGACGATGAAGGCCAGGCTGTAATTGACCAGTTGGGCGATCTCTTTGCCGCCACGGCCGAAATGCTTCGCCACGCCCGCGACGGCCAGCGCGAGGATGGCGGCGGCCAGCCAGTGGCCCGCCTTGGCGGCATGGGTGATGGAATCCAACTGCTTGTGGGCTTGCGCGCTGACATGGTCATACAGGAAATGCGCGATCGGCCGGTCCACCGCCAGTGTGGCGGTGCCCAGCACGATCAGAATGAACCCGGCCCAACACAGCATCGGTGGTTGTTAGCGGTTTAGCGCCCGCCAGCCAATATCTGACCGGGTAAAAGCGCCGTCCCAATGGATTTTGGCCACCGCGGCATAGGCGCGGGCCCGCGCTTCGGCCACATCGCGGCCGGTGGCGGTGATGTCCAGCACCCGGCCGCCCACCGCGACGATGTCGTTGCCCCGCTTTTCGGTTCCGGCATGGAAGATCGTGACGCCGGGCACCATTGCCGCCGCGTCCAGGCCGGTGATGGCATGGCCTTTCTCATAGCCGCCGGGATAGCCTTGCGAGGCCATCACCACGGTCAGCGCCGCCTCGCTTGTCCAGCGCAGGTCGAGCGTATCCAGCCCGCCTTCGCGCGCCGCCAGCAGCGCCGCCAGCAGGTCACTTTCCAGGCGGGGCAACAGCACCTGCGCCTCGGGGTCGCCGAAGCGGCAATTATATTCCACGAGCTTCGGGCCGTCCCTGGTGATCATCAGGCCCAGATACAGCACGCCCATATACGGCATGCCGCGCGCCGCCATCGCCGCCACGGTTGGCTTGATGAAGCGTTCCATCGCCACCTGTTCCAGCGACGGCGGCAGCACCGGAGCCGGCGAATAGGCGCCCATGCCGCCGGTGTTGGGGCCGGTGTCACCGTCGCCGACGCGCTTGTGATCCTGCGCCCCCGCCAGGGGAATGACATTCACGCCATCCGACAAGGCGAAGAAGCTGGCCTCCTCGCCCTCCATGAATTCTTCCACGACGATCGCATGACCCGACGCGCCGAAGCCGCCTTCAAACATGAAGTCGATGGCCTTGTCGGTCTGCGCCGCATCGGCGGCGATAATGACGCCTTTGCCCGCCGCCAGGCCATCCGCCTTGATCACCACGGGATAACCCAGCCCATGCGCGAAGACCTTGGCGGCGGATGGCTTCTCGAAGCGTTTGTACGCGGCGGTGGGAATGCCCATTGCGGCGCACAGGTCCTTGACGAACCCCTTGGAGCCTTCCAGCACGGCTGCCGCCTTGCTCGGCCCCATCGCCTTGATGCCGGCCGCTTCCAATATGTCCCATAGCCCGGCCACCAGTTGGGCGTCGGCGGCGATGACGGCGAAGTCGATGGCATTGTCCCGCGCGAATCGCGTCAGGCCATCGAAATCGGTGGCGGGAATGGGCACGCATTCGGCCACCATCGCGATGCCGGCATTGCCGGGGGCGCAATACAGCTTTGTCAGCAAGGGGCTTTTGGCCAGCGCCCAGGCGATGGCGTGTTCCCGGCCACCCGACCCCACCAGCAAGACCCGCATCGGCAATTCCTTTTACTTGACCGTCCTTGGCGCCGGTCCTGTATCATCCCGCGCGCATGAGCGAAACTGCCCCCACGAACCTGCCAGAATTCACCGTCAGCGAGCTCTCCGGCGCGATTCGGCGCGCGGTCGAGGACGGGTTTCCCCTGGTGCGGGTGCGAGGCGAGATTTCCGGCCTGAAAACCGTCGCCTCCGGCCACACCTATTTCGACCTCAAGGACGAAAAGGCCGTCCTCAACGCCATCATCTGGAAGCAGCAGTCGCGGGCCCTGCGCCTGCGCCCCGAACAGGGCATGGATGTGATCTGCACCGGCCGCGTCACCACCTATCCCGGCTCCTCGCGCTACCAGCTGATCGTCGAACAGATGGAGCTGGCGGGGCAGGGGGCGCTGATGGCGCTGCTGGAAGAGCGCCGCAAGCGCCTGCTGGCGGAAGGTCTGTTCGACGTCGCGCGCAAGAAGAAATTGCCCTTCCTGCCGGAGGTGATCGGCGTCATCACCTCGCCGACCGGGGCGGTGATCCGCGACATCATGCACCGCCTCAATGACCGCTTTCCCCGCCGCGTGCTGCTGTGGCCGGTGGCGGTGCAGGGCGAAAAGGCGGCGGCCGAGATCGCGGCCGCCATCGCCGGATTCAATGCGCTGGACGGTACGGGCCTGCCCCGTCCCGACCTGCTGATCGTGGCGCGTGGCGGCGGCAGCCTGGAAGACCTGATGGCCTTCAACGACGAAGCGGTGGTGCGCGCCGCCGCCGCCAGCGTCCTTCCGCTGATCTCGGCGGTCGGGCATGAGACCGACACCACCCTGATCGATTTCGCCGCCGATGTGCGCGCGCCCACGCCCAGCGCCGCCGCCGAACTGGCGGTGCCGGTGCGCAGCGACTTGATCGCCGCCACGATGGAGCTGGAGCGCCGCGCCCTGCGCACCTTCTCCAAGGGGATGCAGGACCGCCGCCGTCACCTGACGCAACTGGTCCGGGTGCTGCCGAAGCCCGAAACATTGTTCGCCCAGCCGCGCCAGCGTTTCGACGCTGCGGCGGAGCGGCTGTCCGGCGCGCTGAGCCGCAACCTGGCGGCGCATCGCGCCGAACTGGCGGAGATCGCGGCGCTGCTGCGTCCGCGCGTGATCGGCGCCCGCTTCCTGCAGGCGCAGGAAAAACTGGCCGCGCTGCAGGCCCGCGCGACACGCGCCTTTCGCACCCGCCATGCCGCCGCTGCCCGCGAACTGCATGCGGCGGCGCGGGTGCTGGACAGCATCTCCTACAAATCCGTGCTGGCGCGCGGCTTCGCACTGGTGCGGGGCGGGGACGGTACGCTGCGCCGCCGCGCCGCCGCGTTGGCGCCGGGCGAATGCCTCACCCTGGTTTTCGCCGATGGCGAGACCCCGGCGGTGGCGGCGGGCGGCAAGACCCCGGGCGCGGTGAAGGCGAAGAAACCGCCCGCCGATCAAGGCTCGCTTTTCTAGGCGCCCGCGCCCTTGCCAATCCACAATCACCAGGGGCGGGCTTGCCCCGCCCATCCAGGGCAACCGGCACCGCGCGCGCGGCTCTGGATGGCCGGCTCTAAGGCCGGTCATGGAGGAATATTGGGATTTCATTCAAGCCGAAGCAGCTTTAGATTGTCGCCATGAACAAGATGGAACTGGACGGCAGGGGCGGCGAGGCGAAACTCGTCTATCACGACGGCGAATATGATGTGCTGTCGCCCGGCGCCTATGTCGTGTGCGCCGTCACCGGCGCCCATATCCCGCTGGAGGCGCTGCGTTACTGGAGCGTCGATCTGCAGGAAGCCTATGCCAATCCGCGTGTCGCCACGGCGCGGATGCAGGAAAAAGGCATGACCCCGCGATGACCCCGCGATGATCTCGCGCCGCGCCTTCGTCACCGGCCTGGCGGTGCTGCCGGCGTGGCCTGCCCTTGCCGACGACGCCCGCTTCACCGTCACCGGCGCGATGGAGCAGGGCAGTCTGGCACTGGGCCAGGCGCCCGCCGGATCGCGCGTCGCGCTGGACGGACGGCCCTTGCGCATCACCGCCGCCGGCCGTTTCGTTTTCGGGTTTGGTCCGAACCAGACTGCGGCGTCGCTGGTGACGGTGCGCTATCCCGAAGGCGGTGGCGACAGCCGCTCCTACATGCCCGCCAAGCGCCAATACGATATCCAGCGCGTCGATGGCCTGCCGCAGAACACGGTGACGCCGCCCGCCGAGGTCACTGCCCGCATCGCCCGGGAAGCCGAGACCATCTACCTCGCCCGGCTGGAAGACACGGCGGGCAGCGGCGATGTCCTGAACGGCTTCGACTGGCCCGCGCCGGGCACCCTGTCCGGAGTCTTCGGCAGCCAGCGCATCGACAATGGCGTGCCGATGTCGCCGCATTATGGCGTCGACATGGCGGCGCCGGTGGGCACGCCCATCCACGCCCCCGCCGACGGCACGGTCAGCATCAGCGGCGATTATTACCTGGATGGCGGCTTCACCCTGATCGACCATGGCCAGGGCGTTTCCACCTCCTACCTGCACCAGTCGCGGCGGCTGGTGAAGAAGGGCCAGCGCGTGACGCGCGGCGAACTGATCGGCCATATTGGCCAGACCGGCCGTGCCACCGGCCCGCATCTGCACTGGGCGATGAACTGGTTCGAGGTGCGGCTCGACCCCTCGCGCTCGACGCGGGCGCCCAGACCCCAGCCGCTTTAAACGCAAATGTCATGCCCACTCTCCAGGGGCCATGACAAGGGTTACTGCGCGCGCGCCATTTGTGCCCGGTCTTTTTCCGTCGGCCAGCGCCGGTGGATCCACAGCCACTGGGCCGGATCCTCGCGCACGATCGCTTCGATGCGGGCGGTGAGGATCTCGGTCAGGCTCTGGATGTCGGCGGTTTCGTTGCCGCTGGGCGTGAAGTCCGGCCCGTCATGAACGGTGACATGAAAGTGCGCGCCCTCCAGCCGCCGGTTGGCGGCGATAAGGATTTTCGCCTTCAGCTTCAGCGCCAGTGCGGCGGGGGCCGGCGTCGTCATGGCGATGCGGCCGAAGAACGGCGCGGCCAGGCCTTCATTGTTCTTCTGGTCCACCAGCATGTAGAGCGCCTTGCCGCCCTTGAGGTAGCCGATCATGCGCCGCACGGCATTGTGCTTGGCGATCTGCGCCTTGGGCCCGCTCAGGCCGCGCTGGCGTTCGATATATTGCGCCACCATCGGATTGTTGGGCGGGCGCACAACGGTGGCGCCTTCATAGCCCAGCTGGTGCCCCAGGATCGGCATCATCTCCCAGTTGGCGAAATGACCGGAGAGGAACATGGCGGCCTGTCCATGCGCCTGGTCCGGCGTGAAGCCGGTGCGGAAGGTGACGGCGATGCGGGCATCGGGGCCATGCGGCGAGAATTTGTCCAGATGCGGATATTCCGCCACCACGCGGCCGAGGTTGTTCCACATGGCCATGCGGATGACGTCGCGCTGGGCTTGCGTCTTTTCGGGGAACGCCGCCGCCAGGTTGGCCCGCGCGGTGCGGTCCGAGTTCAGCAGCGGTCCGATATTGCGGCCGATCCAGCCGCCCAGCGCCGAAGCCCGGTCCAGCCCCAGCAGCTTGAACAGCGCCATGAAGGCGAAGAACAGCGCCGCCTCGGCGCGGTAACGCAGGCTCATGGCGCCGCGCCTGCCAGCAGGGCTTCCAGCGCCGCCGGATCGTCGAAGCGCGCTTCCACCGCCAGCGCCGCGATGTCGTGCCGCTGTTCCGGCGCAATGCGCACCAGATCCTTCTCGGTGGTGACCAGGGGAATGCCCTTGGCCTGGTCGCGCAATCCCTGCAGGTCCTGCGCGTCATAAAGATGATGGTCGGCAAATTCCTGGGTGCCTTTCACCAGGGCGCCGGCGGTGATCAGCGTATCGAAGAATTTCTGCGGCCGGCCGATGCCGGCGAAGGCGAAGACGGCGCGTCCGGCGAAATCATGTGGCAGCGGCACCAGATGCGCCCGCAATACCGGCCCCGCATACCCCGCCAGGTCAGGCGTACCGGCGCCGACAATGATCACTGCGTCGGCGCGCTTCAGACCCTGCGCCACCGGCTCGCGCAACGGTCCTGCCGGCAGCACCATGCCGTTCTGGAAGCCGCCGCCGCCATCCACCACCACCAGCGAAAGGGTCTTGGCGAGGGCAAAATTCTGGAAGCCGTCATCCATCACTACCACACCGGCTTTTTCTTCCGCCGCCTTGGCGGCGCCGACAGCGCGGTCGCGCGAAACAATCGTGGGCGCGGTGCGAGCCAGCAACAGCGCCTCGTCGCCGGTGATGCGGGCGGTGTGGTGCGGCTTCACCAGCAGGGGCGCGCCCGCCTTGCCGCCATAGCCGCGGGTGAGAAAGACGGGCGACTTGCCCCGCGCCTTCAGGATCTGTCCCACCGCTATGGCGACGGGGGTCTTGCCGCTGCCGCCGGCCGTGAGGTTGCCGACGCAGATCACCGGCATCGGCGCGCGATAGGGACTGGCATGGGCGGCCTTGAAGGCGATGCTGGCGCCATGCAGCGATCCCAGCGGCGCCAGCAACCGCGCCACCACGCCCCGGTGTTTCCAGAAATTAGGCGCGCGCATGGGCCAGCAATTCCTCCAGCAGGGCGGTGCTTTTCGCCACCGCGCCCTGCAGCGAAGCCGCGCCGCGGCGCGCCGCTTCGCCCGCCTGCCGCGCCGTGTCGGGCTGGGCGATCAGCCGCCCGGCTTCGCGCGCGATATCGGCGCTGGTGGCGATGGCGCCAAAGCCCTGGGCGGCGAAGATGGCATCATGGGCGGCGGCGGCGTTGCTGCGGTGGGGACCGGCCAGCACGGCGCAACCCAACGCGGCGGGCTCCTGCGGATTGTGGCCGCCCATCGGCACCAGCGATCCGCCCAGGAAGCAGAACGGCGCCAGGCGATAGAACAGGCCGAGCTCGCCCATGGTGTCGGCGATGTAGACGGCGGTGAGCGGCGTCACCGGCTGTTGCAGCGAGCGTCGCGCCGAAGGCCGCGGACCGCACAGCATGGCGATGTCGGGGCCGCGCGCGGTGTGGCGCGGCACGATGATGGTGAGAAGATCGGGAAATGCCTGCCGCAGGGCATCGTGCGCCGGCAGGATGGTTTCGTCCTCGCCTTCATGGGTCTGCGCCGCCAGCAGGACGGGTCGGCCCCCGATATCGGCGCGCATCGTTGCCAGCGCCGCGTCGTCGGCCGCCAGCGGGGCTGCGTCCGCCTTCAGGCTGCCGACCACGGTGACGCCGCGCGCGCCCAGCTTTTCGAAGCGGGCCGCGATCTGCGCATCCTGCGCCAGGCACAGATCGAAAGCGGAGAGCAGCGCCGCCGCCGTCTTGGGCACCCGTTGCCAGCCCTGGGCGGAATGCTCCGACATGCGGGCGTTGATCAGCGCCAGCCTGACGCCCCGCGCCCGCGCCGCGCCGATCAGGTTGGGCCACAGATCGGATTCCACGAACAAGCCCGCCTCCGGCCGCCAATGGTCGAGAAAGCGCGCCACCGCGCCCGGCAGATCGAGCGGGACATATTGATGGATGGCGACCGCATCGCCCACCCGCGCGGGCAGCCGCTTGGCCATCATGGCGGCGCTGGTGACGGTGCCGCTGGTCACCAGCACATGGAAGCCGTCCGCCATCAGTTTTTCGATCAGCGGGAGCGCCGCCAGGCTTTCGCCGACGCTGGCGCCATGCACCCAGACCAGGCGGCCCTCGGGCCGCGGCTTGCCGGCCACGCCCCTGCGCTCGGACAGGCGCGCCGGTTCTTCCTTGCCGCGCATCACGCGGTGGCGCAGCCAGAGCGGCGCCAGTGGCTGCAGCACATGACCCAAAATCTCCCAGGCGCGCAGGCCGGCTGTGGTCATCAGGCCGCCCCGTCCAGGCCGTGACGGTAAAGCCCGGCATAGAGGCCGCCTTGCGCCATCAGTTCGGCATGGGTGCCGGCTTCGGCGACGCCGCCACGGTCCAGCACATAGATGCGGCTGGCGTCCTGCACGGTGGAAAGGCGGTGGGCGATGACGATGGTGGTGCGGTCGTGCATCAGCCGGTTCAACGCTTCCTGCACCTGGCGCTCCGAGCCGGTATCCAGGGCGCTGGTGGCTTCATCCAGCAGCAGGATCGGCGCGTTCTTCAGCATGGCGCGGGCGATGGCGATGCGCTGGCGCTGGCCGCCCGAAAGCTTCAGGCCGCCTTCGCCGACGCGCGTGTCATAGCCCTGCGGCAGCTCCATTATGAAGTCGTGCGCGGCGGCATCGCGGGCGGCGGCTTCGATGGCGGCGCGCGGGGCGCCGGGTTGGCCTAGGGCGATATTGTCGGCGACGCTTTCGTCGAACAGGATCGGCTCCTGCGTCACCAGGCCGATATTGGCGCGCAGCGAAGCCAGGCTGACCGCGCGGATGTCGACGCCGTCGATGGTGATGATGCCGCCCTCGATGTCATAGAAGCGCAGCAGCAAATTGAAGATGGTGCTCTTGCCGGCACCGGACGGTCCCACCAGCGCCACCTTGCTGCCCGGTGCAATCTCCAGGTCGATGCCGGACACGGCGGTGTCGGCGGCGTCGTGATAGGAAAAGCTGACATTGGCAAAGCGCACCGCGCCGCCTTGCGGCGCCCGCACCACTTTCAGTGTCGGGGCGTCAGGCGTGTCCACAATTCTTGGCCGGGCATCGATGGCGGTGAAGATGCGGCTGGCGGCGGCGATGCCGGTCGCGGCCGCAGGCAGCACCTGGCTGATGTTGCGCACCGGCTGTTGTGCCAGCAGCATGGCGCCGAGAAAGGCGACAAAGGTGTTGAGGGTGATCTGGCCGCTCAAAATCTGCCAGCCGGCCACCAGCAGGATCAGCGCCACCGCCATGCCGAAAAAGATATCGGTCAGCGGGGCGGAAGCCGCGCGCAGGCGCACGGCCTTGAGCAGGGTTTCAAGGCGCTTCTTCAGGCGCGCATCCACCCGTCCGGCGACGTGGCGCTCCAGGCCATAGGATTTGACGATGCGCCGCCCATCCAGGGCTTCGGACAGCACCACGGAAAGATCGCCGGTCTCCTGCATGCCGCGCGTCGCGGCGCGGCGCATCGAGCCGCCGATCCGCTCCATCGCCCAGGCGATGGCGGGCAGCATCACCAGCATCAGCAGCCCCAGCTCCCAGTCGCTGAAGAGCGCGTAACCTAACAGGCCGATCATGGAGAAGAACTCCAGGAAGATGGCCGCGACGCTCTGGGTGAAGCCGTCGCGCATCTGCGTGGCGTCGTAGAGGAAGCTGGAAACGAACTGGCCGGAATGCACGGCGTTGAGGGTGGCGAGATCGGAATGGATCAGGCTGTCGAACATGTCGTGCTGGGCCGCCACCACCGTGCGCTCGCCCAGCGAATCAATCGAGACGCGGCCCAGATAGGTGCTGACGCCGCGCAGGGCCATTACCCCGAACCCCAGCAGCGACAGCGGCACCAGCATGGTCGCGTCATGGCGCAGGAACAGCTTGACGACCCAGTTCAGCAGGAACGGCACCGACGAGATCATTGCCGAGGAAACGGTCATGGCCAGGATGGCGAAGACCAGCAGGCCGGCATGGGCCCGGATATAGCTGCGCCACAGCCGGGCGATGACCTCGCGGGCCGCCTGGGGTGGCGGGCTGTCGGGTGGGGCGGCGGGAACCGTGCGCATGCGTTCGTCCTAGCATGCGCCCGGCAGGGCGGGCGAGGACGAAAAAGCCCTTGCGTCACAATCGTTTAATGATGGTGGTCGGTGTTCGGGTCCATCAGGTGATGGATATGGACCACGAAATAGCGCATCTGCGCCTGATCGACGGTGCCCTGGGCCTTGGCGGCCCAGGCGGCGCGGGCCTCGGCGAAATTGGGATAGAGGCCGACGATATCGACCTTGGACAGGTCCTTGAACTCGGTCCCGTCGGTGGAAACCAGCTCGCCGCCGATGACCAGGTGCAAAAGCTGCTTGGGCGTATTCTTCCCGGAGCTATTCTGGGTCATGACCGTCCTGCTGAAAGCGCGGGCCCATTCAAGCCCACTCGGGCATGGCGGCTAAGCACCCTTATTGTCGCACGGCAGCCCCCCATTGCCGCGCGCCGCGCTTCGGCGCGGATACCCTTTCTCGGGGAGAGGGAAAACAGGTCGGGCATGTCCGCTTTGCGCCAGAAGCGGACGTTCGTAGGCTCTAACCTATTTCGCCGTAGTATCAGCTCGGGTCATTTCACCATAACGGATGGAAAAAACCTTCCCGTATCATAACCATTCTCAATCTTCTGGTTGTAATCGGACGAGTGGGTAAAGTTATTTACTGCACGCGTCCACACCACGTCTAAACTATCACGCTCTTTGTGCGTTATGGTGAAGTTCCACGTCTCCACCCAACCACCGGTTTTGGTGGATGTGTTTAGGTCTGCTGTCATAGCAAAGAGAATTGCATTTGTGGCAGCAGTAAGAAGATGAAAGTTTCCAGCTTTAACCTCGGACCAACTTCCATCTTTCGCCTTGGTATAAACTTTCGCGCTATCAGCGGTTATTGAAAAGGCAAACGGCGTCCCAGGTGAGGCGGCTGCTTCCGTTGCCTCCTCTGGTGAGAGGGGGGAGAATGGCTGGGTGGAAGTGGGATGAAGCTGCCCCTCCCACCGACCAATCCACCCATTGTAAAATTCAACGGTTCTTTTTTCGTCATTTGTCTGAGAAGTGGCAAAGGGTGGGCTACCGAAGAGAATAAGTAGACCTGCCAATACTGTTTTGGCCATCTTCATTGCCATCAGTCCCCATAAAATGAAAATCACCCCTCACCGGGGTATCTTTTTGCTGAGCCTTGCCAAAACAAGGTATCGAATTAGACCATTGGCATAGGTTATCGCTCGGCTAGTGCGCCATCAATCCGGCGCGTAATCAATGGGTGTAGCCGCAAAATGAACGACCGCTTTGGGTCAAAAGCAGACATTCAATCAGTCCAATTTTGTCCCCAACGTGAAAGGTCAGGCCAGGCGCGCCAGTATCTCCGCCTGCAGGTCCGGCCCCGCCGCGATCATGGTGGGTTGGATCGCTTCCGCGCGGTTGTAGACCAGGGCTGCGCCCTGCCGGTCGGTGATGCGTCCGCCCGCCTCGCGCAGGATGACGTCCGCCGCCGCCAGGTCCCAGTCCCGCTTGGCCGAAAGGCTGACGGTGGCGTCGAAGCTGCCGTCCGCCACCAGTGTCATCCGGTAGGCGACCGAGTTGCGCGTTTCCACTTTCATCTCCGGCCAGGGTGGGCGGGTGAGCATGCTGCGGTCGCCCAGCATGGCGCAGCCGGTCAGGCCGTGGCAGGCGCTGACATGGATCGGCGCATCGTTGCACTGCGCGCCGCTGCCGGTGTGCGCCTTGTAGAGATGGTCCAGCATTGGATTGTGTACCACGCCCGCCACGGGAACGCCGTCATGCACGACCGCGGCGCAGATGGTGAAATGCGGGCGGCCTTTCAGGAAGGCGACGGTGCCGTCGATGGGATCGACGATAAAGAGCGTGCGTTGGGAAAGGCGCGCGGCATTGTCGGCGCTTTCCTCCGACAGCCAGCCATAACCGGGGCGCGCCGCCGTCAGCACGGCGCGCAGGTGGGCGTCCACTTCCAGGTCGGCCTCGGTGACGGGGCTGCCGCCCTGCTTGCTCCAGCTCTTGCAGCCCTGTTCAAACCGCCGCCGCGCGATCTCGCCCCCGGCGCGGCAGGCCGCTTCCAACAGGGCAAGGTCGTCGGTCAGGTCCAAATCAGGCTCCGGCGAGAGTCATTCCATCGATACGCACGGTGGGCGCGTTGGTGCCGTGGCGGAACACCAGGTCGCTGGCGGGGACGAGGCGGGCGAACATGTCGAGCAGGTTGCCCGCGATGGTGACTTCCGAGACCGGGAAGGCGATCTCGCCATTCTCGATCCAGAAGCCCGCCGCGCCCCGGCTGTAGTCGCCGGTGACGTTATTGACGCCCATGCCCATCAGTTCGGTGACGTAGAAGCCTTGTTTGATGTCGCCGATCAGTTCTTTCACGGAGGCGGCGCCCGCTTCCAGGTACAGATTGGTGATGCTGGGCGAGGGCGGCCCACCGGGGCCGCGCGATGCATGGCCCGTGGTTTCCAACCCAAGCTGGCGGGCGCTGGCGCAATCCAGCAACCAGCTTGTCAGCTTGCCGTCCTCGATCAGGGCGCGCCGCGCATTGGCGACGCCTTCGCCGTCGAACGGCTTGGAGCGCAGGCCGCGCACCCGGTGCGGATCGTCGATGACGCGGATGCCGGGGGCGAAGACCGCCTGGCCCATCTTTTCCTTCAGAAAGGAAACGCCGCGCGCGATCGAAGCGCCCGAAATCGCGCCCGCGAAATGGCCCAGCAGGCCGCCTGCCTCGTCGGGGTGGAACACCACCGGCACGCTTTGCGACTTCATGCTGCGCGGGTTCAGCCGCCGCACCGCTTTTTCGCCCGCCGCGCGGCCAATCTCTTCGGCGCCGCGCAGGTCGCCCGCGTGACGGGCGCTGTCATGGTCATAGTCGCGTTCCATGCCGGTGCCTTCGCCCGCCAGCACCGCGACGCCGATGCCATGGCTGGTGCCGGCATAGCGCCCATGGAAACCGGTGGAGGTGGCCAGCGCCACGGCGTTGCGCGAGAAGGAGGCGCCGCCGCCTTCGGAATTGGTGACGCCGGGAACCGCCATGGCAGCGCCTTCAACGGCGCGCGCCAGTTCGATCAGGCGGTCGGCGGCGGGTTCGGCGGCATCTGCCAGGTCGAGATCGGGCCAGGACTTCGCCAGCCGGTCGGTCGGCGCCAGTCCGGCGAACTTGTCTTCCGGCGCCAGCCGCGCCATCGCCACGGCGCGGGTCGGCAGGGCAGCCAGCGCGTCGGCGGAAAAATCGGTGGAGGAGACGATGGCGACGCGGGCGCCGACAAAGACGCGCAGGCCCAGATCGTAGCTTTCCGCCCGCTCCACATCCTCCAGCTTGCCCAGCCGATAGGAGACGGAGGAGGACACGCCTTCCACGAAAAGCGCGTCGGCGGCGTCGGCCCCCGCTTTTTTGGCGGCGGCAAGTACGGCGTCGAGAATGGCCTGGGAGTCTTTGGCAGCGCGGGTCATGTCCCCCGATGCCCCAGAACCTTCAGGGCGTCAAGCGCGCGACCTCAATGGACTTGCGCCGCGCCGCCGCTGGGCGGCTGAGACGCCAAGGTGGGATAGAGCTTCTGTTCCTTGGTGGCGATTATGCCTGGGACGGGCCCAAAGCGGTTCCGCCTTTATCGGAAGGCCGGGGAACGCTCACGGTGCCTTGGCCGGCGACGCCGTCGATGTGGCTGCGGCTTCCGCCGGCGCCGCCGGCCCGCGCTGGGTCGTCTGGTCGGAGCCGGCGGTGAGGTAGAGCTTCTGCTCCTTGAAGGCGATGTAGAGATGAAGGTTGCGCAGCAGATTCATGCCAATCAGCATGGTTGGCTGCATGCCGTCGGTGATGCGCCGGATATGGCTGTCGGCGGCGATGTTGCTGTTGTCGTTCTTGCCCATCAGCTCCGGGATCACCATCATCTTCGGATCGTGGACGGTGATGCCGCCAATCTCCAGCGTCTTGAAGGTCCAGCCGAACACCTTGCGCTTGTTCGCACCCATGGTGCCCCGGGCCTCGGCGCCAGGCGTCTCCGCAGAGAGGTCGAACAACGCGTGCGCGGTGCCGGCATCCAGGGTGCTGTCGCTGGCGCCGGTATCCACCAGGGCGGTCATTTCGTGGCCGTCCAGCTTCACCGTCACGTTCATATGGCTGTCGCCATGGCTGTTCCAGCCATGGAAGGGCACGGCGGCGACGATGCCGGCGGGCCAGTAGACGACGCGGCCGGGGCAATGGTCGGTAAGGAAGTAATTGAGCTTCCTTGCGGCGAAATCGATATCGATGTCGTAATTCTGCATGAAGTCGGCGGCGAAGATGCCATCCACGCCGCGAATGCCAGACACCATGGTTTCGTTGTTTTTCACCGTCTGCCGCCCAACCCCGATATCGACGATGACCTGGCCGGCGCTGGTGTTGCCGTACATATCGAACATCTCGAACCGGCTGGGCAAGATCTTCAGCCCCATCTCCTTGACCGTGTCGATGGAGATCTGGCTGAAGGCGCCCCCGGTATCGAGCAAGAATTGCTTGGGCTTGCCGTTCACCGTCACGGGCACGGCGAAATAGTTGCCGCCATCCTCCAGGTCCAGAGACATAGCGCGGACCAGGTTGCCGCATTGCTGGGCCGATGCCGCCGACGCGAAGCTGGCGGTGAGAACAAGCAGGGCAAGACCAAGCGGGCGCATCGGCATCCTTTTTTAAGGGGGATGTTCTGTGACGCTACGCAGAAATGCGGTGGGCAGGTTGTGCGCCTGCTGCCATGCCCACGCAGTATAGCACGCCTGCGCGCCGGTGCGAAGGGTGCGCGATGTCCTGCCCTGTGCCGCCGCTCAGGGCGTCTTGGCGGGCGCGGCGGCGGCCATCGTGGTATCGGTTTGCGTCACGTAGAGCTTGTTCTCGCCGAAGGCGAAGTACAGATGCGTCTTGCGCAGCACATCCATGCCGATGGTTATTTCGGGGTGGTCCAGTTCGGCCTGGATGCCGGAGGCGCGGGCGCGGCTGGCATTGGCGGCATCCTTGCCCTGGCCTGCGTTCAGGTCGGCCTGGACGCTGAGCACGACATTCTCAAGCTTGAGCGGACCGAAGCCGATGCCATCTGTGGTCCAATTGTAAGTCTGGTTGCCGAGGAAATCCGGCTTGCCCACGGGCGTCTTGGGCCCGCCCAGTTCGACGCCCAGCACTCTTTCCGCCACGGCCTTGCGCACGCTGCTGGTGGCGCTGGCGGTGTCGATCACGGCGTTGATGGTCTTGCCGTTCACGGTCACCGGGACGGTGACATGGCCATTGTCGATGGTGATGGGAACGGCACCGGTGGCGCCGGGTGCCTTCCAGTACAGCACGCCGCCGGGGCAATGGTCCTGGCTGAAGAAACGCAGCTTGTCGTTGCCGAAATCGACGTCGAGATCGTAGAGCCGCATGTAGTTCTGCCCGAAGACGCCGTTGCCACGCCCGCCGGCGCCGCCGCCACCGCCGCCGCCGCGTCCGTCGCGCCCGGGAACCGGCCATTTCACATTGGTGCCGTGCAGCCGGCCCATGGAGAAGTCGGCGATGGTGACTTCGTCGCGGCCTTCCAGTTTCAGGCTCTTGAGTGTGTCGGCATTGAGCTGGGTGGCTGCCGAGGCGGTGGCGAGGGTCAGCTTCTGGTCGGTGCCATTGATCTTGACGGGGATGGAGGAGGGGCCGCCATCGCTCGATTCCATCTGCAGCTCGTTGCTCAGCGCCAGCGGCTTGCTACAGGCCTGGGCGAAGGCATTGCCCGCGAAGAGGCAGGTGAGTGGCAGGGCCGCGAAAAGATAGGCAGTGCGCATGTTTCCCCCAAGGTATGCCGCGTAGGGCCTGTCTCATGACAGCATTACAGCCCTTACATCTTGAATTACGCCATGGCGGCAACACTGCTTCAAGGGTTTTCCACTCTTGCTGCATTGCGGAAAATGTCACGAAGTGTGACGGGCCGATGTGTGGAACCGGCGCGGCGGCGATCGTGATCGGCATCGCGCGCGGGCATTGTTGCAGCTTGGCCTGCGGGTGTGACCGGGATTTAGCGGGATGGATTTGGCGGCATGCCATGCGCTGCGTCCCAATTCGCGCAGGACGCGTAACTGCCGGAAAAGATCGCTTTCTGAATCTCCGTCTCATAGCCGTTCGCGGCAGCATCCTGCATCCGCTCCTGCGCGACCGCTGCACACTCTTTCGATGCCAGGGGACGGGGTGTTGCCAGTTTCGGTGTGGAATCAGCCAGGAAACCGAAGCCCGCCAATCCGGTGCATAGCAGCAGTATCGTCCTGGCGGTGCGCATCTGGCCATCTCCCCCGCGGCCGTTGCGGGGAACACCACAGCACAAAATGTTGACGGGCGCATTACACGGTTGCGGACATGGTTTCCGCCGCCTCGATCACCTTGATGGGTTCGCTATGTTCAAAGGCGCTGCGCAAAACCACGCGGCATGGCGCAGGACATGCATAAAATGCCCTTTAATACGGGATAATCTGGATCACGGCGCGCGCCCATGTTGCGCGCTTGCGATCGTCCTGGCGTGCGCCGCCGTCAGATGTGAAAAGCGATTCATGTTCTGGTGCAGCGTCTGGTTGTGCGTCTCGATGCAGCGCGTGCCAACCGGTGATTGCCGGCTTTTCCGATCATCCTCGCGCAGGACGCTGCACTGCGCTCGCCAGGGTTGTGTCTTCAGTCCGGCTTTGTGCATTCCGGACAAAAGTTTCAACCGCAACAGCGCCGCTATTTCCAGATTGGCCTTCCGCTTCCGGGGAGACCCAGGCTTGCCCATTTCTCCGTCACGCGGCGGATGACGTTTTCATCCATGGCGATCTTGCGGCCCCATTCGCGGTGGGTTTCCGGCGGCAGCTTGTTGGTGGCGTCCAGCCCGATCTTGGAGCCCAGCCCGCTTTCGGGCGAAGCGAAGTCGAGATAGTCGATGGGCGTGCCTTCGATCAGGGTGATGTCGCGGGCCGGATCCATGCGGGTCGAAACCGCCCACATCACATCCTTCCAGTCGCGGGCATTGATGTCGTCATCCACCACGATCACCCATTTGGTGTACATGAACTGGCGCAGATACGACCACACCGCCATCATCACCCGCTTGGCATGGCCGGGATAGGCTTTCTTCATGCTGACGACGGCGATGCGGTAGGAGCAGCCCTCCGGCGGCAGCCAGAAATCCACGATCTCGGGGAATTGCTGCTTGATCAGCGGAATGAAGACTTCGTTCAAGGCTTCGCCCAGCACGCTGGGCTCATCGGGCGGCCGCGCCGTATAGGTGGACAGATAGATGGGATCGCGGCGCATGGTGATCGCCGTCACGGTGAAGACCGGGAAGGGCTCCACCGAATTGTAATAGCCGGTATGGTCGCCATACGGGCCTTCTGGCGCATAGTCCGACAGCGAGACTTCGCCCTCGATCACGATCTCGGCCTCGGCCGGAACCTTCAGCGGCTGCGACACGCAATCGGCCAGTTCGACACGGCTGCCCCGCAGCAACCCCGCGAACTGGTATTCGCTCAGCGTTTCGGGCACCGGTGTGACGGCGGCCAGGATCATGCCGGGATCGGCGCCGATCACCGCCGCCGCCGGCAGGGGCGCGCGCTTCTCCGCGGCCCAGCGCTGGTGATGCTGCGCCCCGCCGCGATGCTTCAGCCAGCGCATGATGGTCTGGTTCCTGTTCAACACCTGCATGCGGTAGATGCCGAGATTGTAATTGTCCTCGCGGGCGTCGGATGGGCCCTTGGTGACGACCAGCGGCCAGGTGATCAGCGGCGCTGGCTCGCCCGGCCAGCAGGTCTGCACCGGCAGCTTGCCCAGGTCGATATCGTCGCCGCGCAACACCACCTCCTGGCAGGCGGGGCGCGACACCGTCTTGGGCTTCATCGCCAGCACGGTCTTGACCAATGGCAGCAGTTCGGCGGCTTCACCAAAGCTGCGGGGCGGCTGCGGCTGGCGCAGCTGTGCCAGCAATTCGCCGACCTCGCGCAGCTCATCGGCGGTGGTGCGCTCGACGCCGCCCATGGTCACGCCCATGGCGACGCGCTTCACCGTCCCGAACAAATTGATGATCACCGGCATGTCCGAAGGGGTGCCATCGGCCTTCACTGGCTTCTCGAAGATCACGGCCGGGCCGCCTTCGGCGATCAGGCGGGTCTGAATCTCGGTCATTTCCAGGACGGTGGAAACCGGTTCGCGGACGCGGACCAGGTCGCCGTCTTTTTCCAGCCGGGCAAGAAATTCACGCAGGGATTTGTAGGGCATGCCGCAGTCTAGCCAAGCGCGTCCGGTTTTACACGCCCGGAACGGGTGGCTCGTCTTCGCTGATGCCCTCGATCAGGCCGCGCCCGACATGGCTGCGCGAGCGGCTGTAGAGGAAATAGACAGCCAGGCCCCCGCCGCCCCAGACCGGCAGCACCAGGATCGCCATCAGCGGCAGCGAGAAATACAGCACCAGGCAGCCGATGATCGCCAGGGGCGCGATGACATAGACGCCGGGGGTGCGGAAGGGCCGCCTGCGGCCGGGATCGGTCTTGCGCAGCACCATCACCGCGATCGCCACCATCAGGAAGGCAAACAGGGTGCCGGAGTTGGAAAGGTCGGCCAGCTTGCCGACCGGCAGCACGGCGGCGGCGATGCCGGCGCCGGTGCCGGTGATCAGCGTGACCACATGCGGGGTCTTGAAGCGCGGATGAACCTTGGCCCAGGACTGGGGCAACAGGCCGTCGCGCGCCATGGTGAAGAAGATGCGGGTCTGGCCGAACATCATCATCAGCACCACCGATGGCAGCGCCAGCACGGCGGCCAGGCCGACCAGGCGGCCGATCGCGGGCCAGCCGATGCTGTCCAGCACATGCACCAGCGCCTCCTTGGAGCAGACCAGTGGCTCCAGCGCGCCACCCGCGACGATGGTGGCGCAGCGACCCGCCATTTCGGCAGAGCCGGGCGCCAGCACCGTACCGGCGGCGTCCGTCACCGGCTGGGCGCCGATGGCGCCAATCGCGCCCGAGGCTACCAGCAGATAGAAAAGGGTGCAGACACCCAGGCTGGCGATCAGGCCGATGGGCACGTTGCGTTGCGGATTCTTGGTTTCCTCCGCGGCGGTGGAAACCGCGTCGAAGCCGACATAGGCGAAGAAGATCGAGGCCGCCGCTCCGAATACGCCCGTCGCGCCGGTCGGCGCAAACGGCGTGAAGTTGGCGGCATGCATCACCGGAATGGTGAGGGCGATGAAGGCGGTGAGGGCGGCGATCTTGACGCAGACCAGCACGGCGTTGAAGCGGGCGCTTTCGGTGGTGCCGATGACCAGCAGCCAGGTGACGAAGGCCGAGACGATGACAGCCGGGACATTGACCCAGCCGCCGACCTGCAACGCCGTCACCAGGTCAGGCGACGGTGCGGCGCCGAACAGCAGTTGCGTCTTGGCCATCAGGGCGTCGGCGTTGCTGATCGAAGCCGGAAAATCGATCCCCAGCCCGCGCAGCAGGCCGACCGCATGGTTGGACCAGCCCACGGCGACGGCGCTGGCGCCAACGGCATATTCCAGGATCAGGGCCCAGCCGACCATCCAGGCCATCAGTTCGCCGACCACGGCATACGTATAGGTGTAGGCCGAGCCTGCCACCGGCACCATCGAAGCCAGTTCCGAATAGCAAAGTGCCGCCACGGCGCAGACAAAGCCCGCGACCATGAAGGAGGCCACCATGCCAGGCCCCGCCTTCTGCGCCGCCTCGGCGGTCAGCACGAAGATGCCGGTGCCGATCACCGCCCCGATGCCCAGCAGAGTAAGCTGGAACGGACCCAGGGAACGGTGCAGGCCTTTTTTTTCCGCGGTCGCCATGATGGCGTCCAGCGACTTGACCCGGTCGAACAGCATGGCAATTCCCCAACGCAGCGCGGCCACTGTGCCAGAGGCGTCCGGATTCGCCTAGAGCGGATGCGGCTTCAGTTCCGCACCAGCGCATAGACCCCGGTGTCGCGAATCTCCCGGTCTTCCAGATCGCGTGAGGTGGCGACCTGATAGGCAGCCTGCTTCTTGATGCCGCTTTTGGGGAAATAGGTTCGGCCCGGATCACCCATCAGCGTCAGGGCGGGCAGCGGCGTCAGCCAGGCCAGCAGCCGCTCCGCCAGGGGACGCTCATAGAACAGGTCGCCCACCAGGATGATGTCGAATGGTGCCGGGCCGCCGATGCGATCCTCGCC
>Ga0316232_1001216_pt1 | contig 32933 bp, 29 predicted proteins | sample TBHtaG_FD_206006 | JGI IMG/M metagenome (GOLD analysis project Ga0316232, IMG submission 206006) | Freshwater microbial communities from Trout Bog Lake, Wisconsin, USA - TBH18025_13 | ecosystem: Environmental > Aquatic > Freshwater > Lake > Hypolimnion/Profundal zone | place: USA: Wisconsin... | reverse complement strand
AATAGAGAGAGTTGTAGAGAGGGTTTTGTCTTCATGGGCGGATGCGAATCCTGGTCACGCACCGTCCGCCCATCAAGCGAGGCTGAGATGGCATGCTCATGAGCAATGGCATCGCCGAAATCTGCCAAAGGCTGGCACTGCTCTTCCACCGCACGGGTGAGACGATCTAGACGGCGGAAGCCATCCTGCTTCTCCGTATGGCCGAGGTGTGCAGCATTGAGCGTCCGGCGGAGGACAGCAATGGTCTCGTCATAGGTTTTCAGTGGCACAGGAAACGGATGGCCATCCTTGCCGCCATGCGCGAAGGAGTAGCGCGCAGGGTCCGAAAAGCGACTGGCCGCGCCGTGTACGATCTCAGCGATAAGAGCAAGCGATTGGAGCGTGCGCGGACCGAGTCCTTCGACGAGCAACAAGGAAGCAAAATCACGCAATTCTTGATCGTGAGCCACCGCGAGTACGGCTCCAAGACGCTTGAGATCAATGTCCTGAGGCTGAACATCGTGACGCCCAGGCATAGTAAGTTTGCGGAACTCGGCGAGAGATGAATCGACGGGTTCCTTGACGATGTTCAGCAAAGTCTGTTGTGCGCACGAAGCGCGCTCATCGACTAAGTTCAGAATGATTCCCTGGGGCCGCCCGAGAATTGCTGTATGCGGATTCGACGTGAAGTCGCGCACCTCTGCCGAGTGCCAGTGATAACGGCGGGCAAGATGGCTGGAAGAATTCATGCCTTGCTGAATGACTGCCCATTCGCCGGATGCACTAACGACGAAGGAATGCAGATAGAGTTGGAATCCGTCGGCAATGGCGTTGTTGTCAATTCGAGCTGTAAGACGGCTGGTTCTCGCAAGCGCATCGCCGTCCAGTCCGGTGCGGCCAGAATAGTCGCGCAATTCGTCCGGCGTACGACGAGAGTAACGTCCGCGTCCGCCGCAGACATAAATACCAAGATCGCGGGAGCGCGCATTGAGACCACGTTTTAACGCCCCCATCACCGAAGTCGTTATGCCAGAAGAGTGCCAGTCCATGCCCATCACGCATCCCAAGGCCTGAAACCAGAACGGGTCGCTGAGCCGGGTTAGAAATTCTGATGGCCCATGCGAAGCAACAATATGCTCGACAATCACCGTGCCGAGCTGGGTCATGCGTTCGCCAAGCCAAGCAGGTACACGGCCTCCGTGAAGAGGGAGATCAGCACTGCCGGAACGCTTCATACTTCTATTCTGATCCCAGATGACCAGCGAGAGAACACAAAAATACCGACGTCCGATACCCAATGCGATACGTTGACCGCCCACCTGTGCCCCTAAAAGAGCTACTGGGACTCTCTCGGCGTAAGTATATGACACTAAACCTATTGTTGATTGACTTCCCGAAAATTAATAGGAGTACGCTGAGGGCCACTTCGACCACCGTTCAAGGTAGGAGCGCTATTCTGGGGTGGGTTTCTGTCATTCCAGAGCCTAGTACGGGTGCGAGCATTTTAGTCTTGACTTCGACGGCAACACAACATTATTGTTGTGTTGCAATGATCCCCGGATTCGACAGCGACGGCAAGCTTCCGCTCGGCATTCATGCCGTCGCATGGGAGGAATTTGAGATCCGTTTCGGAATCACCGAAAGTCGAAGGCGAATTCTTCGTGGGATGAAGGCAGCGCTGTTGGTCCTGCGCGACGCAGGCTGCAAAGCTGTCTACATGGATGGGAGTTTCGTTACCTCAAAGGAGGTTCCGAATGACTTCGATGGATGTTGGGAGCGCACGGGTGTAGATCTGCACCAACTGCGATCGCTTGATCCTGTCTTGCTTGACTTCACAAATAAACGTGCCGCGCAGAAAGCAAAGTACCTCGGCGAACTCTTCCCTTCAGAAGCGCGAGCAAACACTGCGGGCAGCACTTTTCTCACGTTCTTCCAGAGCGATCGAGACGGTAATCCTAAGGGAATAGTGAAGCTTGAGCTGAGGAGTCTGTAATGATCAAGAATGAAAGGCAATACAAGGTTACTAAACAGCGTGTCGAGGAGTTTACGAACGCCATCACGGCCCTCCGTAACAAGGAAAAACTGACTGAATGGGACCAGGTTCAATTGGACGCCCTAAGTGGCCAGTTAACCGACCTCGAGAGTGAGGTCGAAGAATTTGATCAACTCCGCTCTGGTGTGGTTGCGGAAATGGAGATCAATTCTTTTGGGGAGTTGCCATCGGCTCTAGTCCGCGCACGCATCGCGTCGGGATTGACGCAGCGCGAATTGGCACAAAAGCTTGGACTCAAGGAGCAACAAATTCAGCGATACGAGCAGCAGGACTATGCAGGTGCACGTATTGAGCGAATCAAGGAAGTGATGGAGGCGTTAGGGCTCAAGCTTAACAAGCGCCTCCTCTTCCCTGAAACCGCTGCAAGCCTAGACGGGATATATCAGCGCTTACAGACGATTGGGATCAACAGAGATTTCATAAACAATCGGCTACTACCCCCGAAGTTTTCTGACCAAGGAGACGTTCACCACCGTCGAAGCAAGGCGGATGAGGAACAAACCATCGCAGAGCTAACTAGTCGAGTGTCTAGGATTTATGGTCTCTCGCCCCAACAGATTTGCGAGAACATACCTTTGCTGCTCGTACCGAACGAGGCTACGGCCGCGCGATTTAAATTGCCGAAGCGAACGAATGAAAGATCGGTTACCGCCTATACCTTTTATGCGCATTATCTAGCTCTTTTGGTCCTTCACGCCACCAAAGGCCCGATGCGCTTTGTTAATCCTGATTCTGCGACAGTGAGGCGCCAGATTGAACAGCTTTCTGGACAGGTGTCCTATCGCTCAGTTTTGACATTTGTGTGGAGCTTAGGAATTCCGGTAATTCCATTGAAAGATCCGGGAATGTTTCATGGTGCATGCTGGCGAGTCAATGGAAGAAGTGTGATTGTCCTGAAGCAGAGCACATTTTCGGAAGCAAGATGGTTGATCGACCTCTTGCATGAGCTGTATCACGCCATTCAGGAGCCGGATACAAAGTCCTTTGCTGTAGTAGAAGCGCCGGAGGGAGCGGTAATCCCCTCAAGCCAAGGTGATGAGGAAATTGACGCCACCGAGTTCGCTGGAGATATAGTTCTTCAAGATCGGGCGGATGATCTTGCTGTTCTTTGTCAGCAAGAAGCCAGAGGCCAGGTTCCACTTCTTAAGTCTGCGGTGGAGCGTGTTGCCGCACGAGAAGGTGTTGATGTCGGGGCACTGGCCAACTACATGGCCTACCGGCTCGCTTTGCAGGGAGTCACAAACTGGTGGGGAACAGCCACAAACCTTCAGCCGCGTGGGCCTGATCCATGGGCAATCGCGCGGGATATGCTGATTCAGAACATCGACTTTTCGAAGCTTGGACCTCCTGACGAGGACCTGCTGCGAAATGCTCTTTCCGAGTGAGGGACATATGTCGGAAACAGCTACGAAAAAGAAGCATAAGTTGACGCCGCTTGGATTTACTTGCTCCAGCACGGAATGCCCAAACGGGCTTCATTACTTTGGGGGCAAACGCAAGAAAAACGACAACCCCATTGGTTCATGCCAGGATTGCGGAGCCGACCTGATCGATTGGGAGCGAGTCAGAAAGCAGGATTTGGCTGACTTTGAGTACAAACTGAAGTCCTTAAAGAAGGAATTCATTAGACATAAATATTGGGAGCACGTTCCGATCAAGGAATCGGCAGTTCTTCGTGCCCGCAGAAAGGGGCTGCTCAGGACCCGCGCCTCCGCGGAGAGGATTCTTCGCAGGCTAGTTGGGCCAGCCAATCCGTATAGAGATGGGCACCAAACGCCATACCAGAGCGACGATATCGAGAACTACGGTCAACACGCGACGGCGTGCTGTTGCCGCAAGTGCATTGAGTTGTGGCATGGCGTGCCTCAAGGACGGGATTTGACAGACGAGGAGACCAGTTACCTCGTTGATCTCGTTATGGAATTCGTCAAATACAAACTTCCAACGCTCAGTCGAGACGGAGAAGATATACCGCATCGACGGAGCGCCTAGAAAGGGTAGAAATGAGTAGCGGTTACTTGACTGCACTCCGAACGACGCCGATCCCTGTGTTGAGAGAGATCGTCGGATCGGATCCCATATGGGCGGTCAAGCTCGATGGGATCGAGGGTCGCGTCGATCAGATTGCGATACATCTTGCAGTTTTTGTGGAGCCGTATCTGTCGTACGTTTTAGACGGTCGCAAGACGGTTGAGTCTAGATTCTCGAAGGTAAAATCAGCCCCGTTCAGATCTGTTAATGAAGGCGACATTGTTCTCTTCAAGCGGTCTAGCGGTCCAGTGGTGGCAATAGGTGAGGTATCCAGCGCTTCGTTCTACGATTTGCAGCCAGAAGTCCTGAAAGAGCTGCAACGTTGTTTCTCGACCGCTATTTGTTCGGATGTGGATCCTGAGTTTTGGGCCGATCGCCAGACTAAGAGCTACGCCACGCTCTTAACCTTCGCGGATATTCGGCAAACTCGGCCGACCCAAATTGATAAGAAAGACCGGCGTGGTTGGGTACTTGTGCGAGACGCAGTTTCCCGTCCACCAGTTATCGTTTTTTCTGGGCCAATTGGTTCAGGTAAAACCACCATTTCCCAGGCATTAGCGGAAGCAACAGGTATACCGCGCGTTTCTTTCGGGAGTCTTATAAGAAGCAGAGCGGAGCGAGATGGCGCGTCCTCCGACCGAGTATCGCTGCAGCAGCTTGGGGCGAAATTGGTCCACCGCGATCCTGAGCAGCTGTGTGCTGAAGTGCTAGCGCAGGCAGCGAATGGGAAGATTAAAGGAATCATAATTGATGGAGTTCGGCATACAACAATTCTCGCTACGCTCTGCCGGCTCTTGGCACCGTTGCAACCAGTGCTGGTATTTGTTGAGCGGAAGGAAGTGACGGCCCCATTATTCAAATTCGGCACAGACGATCCCAGCATGATTGTCGCGATTCAGCAACATTCAACCGAAGCTGAATTGGAACGGCTACGTGTCGCGGCTGAGCTGACTATTTCGAAGAAAGCGAGTGTTGACGGCGCAGTAAAGAAGATCATCCGATATCTGAAAGCAGGTCACAAATAACATGGGAACTATCTACAAAGCCGAGTTGGAAAGAAGAATCGAACGCGGTGAGTTGATTACCGAGCCACGCAGAGTAGGCGACAAACTCGACTTACAGCCTGCAAGCTACGACCTCATGTCTGGAACGATCGTCTGGAAGGATTCGCAAGGAGATCCCCGAGTTCTTCATTACAAGCCAGAGCATCCGTTCAACAGCCAAGAGCACGTTACTCTGCAGCCCGGTCAGATGATCTCGATTATTACGCACGAGGAATTGAGAGTTCCGATCGATTGCTGTGCGAGCGTGTTTTCGAAGAACAATCTTGCCTTAAGTGGCATATTCGCCTTCAATGCCGGGCATGTGGATCCAGGATACTCAGGTCCAATCATCGTCCGGCTACTAAGCCTGCGGTCATCTCCGTTCACGATTACGCTCGGCAAACCGATATTCACTGTGGTTTTTGAGAAACTTGATGTTGCGTTGGCGGATAAGGAGAAGCTTGTTCGTCGCGGTCCTCTAACTAAGGACGAAGCACTGGCGAAGGTGTTGCAATTCGCTGATGTTGCCTTGGCCAATGCATTGTTTGACCTCTACGCGGGAAAAATACAGGAAATCTTGGACACGCATCGAAGTGCCACTTTGTTAACTATCCAAGGCGAAATGGAGAAGACTTTCATAAAAGCCGACGGACTCAATGCTAGGCTTGCGTGGTGGGCGTTCGGGGCCGTTGGCACCGCCATTATATTCGTCGGTATAGTTCTAGGAATGATGTCAAATTGGGGCAGAATCACGGGGATACTTCCACATTGATCTATGAATAACCAAAGATTGATAGATACAGATCGCTTCTCAGCCGAGCTTAGGAAGAGAGGTGTAGACTCTGTCGAAAAACGCATCCTGTTAACTCGCTTTCCCGGGACTCTGCAGGAAAAGGACATTACACTTCCGCTCAACTCTGACGGACTTGGACGGGTGCATCATTTTAATCGTAACCAGGGTCCACAGTGGCCCGCCAACCCGCTTCCGATTGACCCAGCAGCTCACTGGTTGGGGACGCCGCTTGAGCGTGAAACGGTTCAAGTCCAGGTGTATCAAAATGCTGTGTGCAGTTGGCGTTGCTGGTACTGCTATGTTGATTTTGATCTGCTATCAGGTAATCTCAAAACCTCGCGCTTTGTCGGCGCAGAGGAACTGGTAGATTTGTACCTGAATACGACTCCACGCGTGCCGATAATCGATCTTTCAGGCGGACAGCCGGATCTAGTGCCGCAGTGGACGCTCTGGATGGCTGACGAGTTGGCACGCCGGGGACTGGAACGATCAGTTTTCTTGTGGTCGGACGATAATCTCAGCAACGATTATTTATGGCGATTTCTGAGTGCCGCCGAGATCAATCGTCTCGCTGCTTACAAGTTTTACGCTCGGGTGGGGTGCTTCAAGGGTTTCGATCCCAGCTCTTTCAGCTTTAACACGAAAGCACAGCCTGATATGTTCGCGCGCCAGTTTATGCTTATGCGCCGACTTGTTGATGCGGGTTTCGACGTATACGGATATGTCACTCTGACAGCGGAAACCAGCATCGGGGTTAACTCAAAAATGCGCGAGTTCGTGGATCGACTGCAGGCAGAGATACACCCTTGTTTTCCGCTGCGAGTTGTTCCGCTCAGAATCAAGGAGTTCACGCCAACGAGCACTCGCATGGATACCATTCGAACGAAAGCGCTCGAAGTGCAGTATGAGGCAGTAGAGGCATGGTGCGGAGAACTGCAAAACAGATTTTCGCGGGCGGAGCTCTCCCGCCCCATCTACGAGCACAGGATGGGCACCCGTGACTGAAGAGGAGTACCGACGACATCTGAGCGCAGTTCTTACAAATGCTTACCCTCCTGGAGCTGAGGTCAGTCTGTGTGATGCCGTCCGCCTGTCCTTTGGCGCATTTCCTTCGGATGTCCTCGCAGCACTGCGCGAGATTGGCGTTACAGTCCGGTTATTAGATACAGAGTTATGCGCGCCAGTTAAATCACGGGCTGCTTTGCCTGCTCCCCATCCTGCTGATTTTGACTGGCGCTTCATGCCGGCCTCCTGTGATTGGCTTACCGCTCAAGTCTCGTCCAGATTGTCGGTGTCCAGCGGTCAGGTGCTTCTTCTTGGAGCTCCGTCATTGGTTGAATCATTCACGCAACGTGGTGTAGAGGTCGTTCTTATTGATCGAAACCCTCTGGTTACTTCAGCGCTGAGTCAGCGATTCGGCGCTCGCATCGTGACGGCAGACTTCCTCTCCCGAATTTGTTTGCCACGATCATATGATGTCGTCGTAGCAGATCCGCCATGGTATCCCGAGCACTACCTAGCATGCTTTGAGCGAGCGGCAGAACTCTGCACTGATTACGGTTTTGTATTTCTGAGCGTTCTGCCTTGGCTTACTCGTCCTTCTGCCTTAGAAGACCGGAGGGACATTCTGAAGTTTGCACAGCGTGAGGGATTCGAACTTTGGGAAGTGTTGCCAGCTTCTCTGAAGTACGAGAGTCCATTATTCGAACAAGAAGCCTTACTTCAACATGGAATTAAGTGTTGTTCTTGGAGAGCCGCGGACCTGTTCATCTTTCGGAATTTGCGGTTAAGAGAAGCGACCAAACACCCTCAGACAACTCAGCGAAAAACCGAAGACTGGACTGGCTACCTGCTCCCTAACGGCCTTCACGTGAAGATCAGGCCCAACCGTTTCCTTGAGTCAAGACCGTTTACGTTCGAGGAAATTAGTAAGGGAAAAACCCTCGATACTGTATCTCGCAGGTATGCCAAGCGCGAGAGAATTGACGTTTGGACTTCTACTAATTGTGCTTATTCAACTTCGAATCGTGAAATCTGCGAGACCCTCATCTCCCTGATTTCATCCGGCAAACCCGCATCGGAAGCCCTTCTTCAGGTTTCTTTGGGCTTCGATCTCAGCTCAGAGGAGCAACGCGGCCTTGATCAGCTTGCCCTTGCATTGGAGCTGTAACATTGGACTCATGAAGTCTGCAGGACGGGCTTTGCGTTTGTGCCAACTGGACTGCAACCTGAACCTGAATCACAGAACAGCTTTGCGGATTTCCTTTTGACGGGCGCTCCCGCCGAGCGGCAGCCGAGTACGTCGTAGTTTTTTCCCTCACCATCATGCGAACCACAATCCGCCTTCAGGTCAGCGGCTCTGCTGCTGAGGGCTATTTCGTTTTTCCGGAAGGAGCATCCCAGTATGTTCGTTGAATTGCTACCCCTGTTGCGAAATCGCACCGTCTCTCTGAGCGTTGCCGTGCCCGCCAACGGCGACACCATCGTTCTAACCATCATGCCGAAAGTCACCGACGAGAAAGCCGAAGAGTTTGGCTCCATCAAGGATGCGGCGGTCAAGGCCCTCTCTGGCGCGCTGATGCTCAAGGCACAGTCTGCGGAAGAGCTGGACGCAGGACTGCACCAGGCACTTTTACAATACGTCGGCAGCCAGCTCACGATCGAGGGTTCGATCAATGAGATGGTGAAGACAGTGAAGGCAGCCGAAGAAGAAGCCAAGGAAGCTGCCAAAGCCGCAGTCTCAGCCGCAAAGAAGAAGTCCGGACAGGCAACGACTGGCAGCAGGCCATCGACGCCTACGACAGCGCCAGCAGAGGAAAAGAAGCCCGAGCCCCCCGCGCCGCCGAGTCTCTTTGACGCTGCTCCGGCAGAGAAAGACCAGGCGGAGACAGAATTCGATAAATCGACCGCCGGTGCCGTCGCCGCACCGGCGGGGCCATCGCTCGAGGTGAGTGTAGTCTCGTAATTTGGCGTCCACGCTTCATTCCCGGCCAAACAGCCCTTAAACATCCCACTTCTCTGCGACCTCTTCAGTGAGGGAGCAGCGCTCAGGAGATATATTTCTATGCCCATCGAAGTCGCTCAAATGGAAAGACAGTTTGTCTTTGGCGGCCGGATTATTCCCGATCCAAATCCAGAGCTCACGTCGGAAGCCGTCCGCGAGTTCTTGACCTTCCAATATCCGGAGATGTCGACGGCCACCATCGTTGGACCCGAGACAATCGGGCGCTATCTCCGCTACACCATTCAGCGATCCATCGGAAGCAAAGGCTAAGCCAATGCGCCTCCGGTTAGCGCCCAGAAATGACCGTCTACGTAGCCGTCAGCCGCTCTGTGATGCGTTACAAGCAAAGCAGAGCAGCCTCAACGAGAGCGCGGAGAGTCATGCTTACGCGAGGTCCTGCAAATGCGCAACAAGTCAGCAGTTGTCCAAGGGGGTGTACACAGCCGTCGTTCGAAATCAGCGGCAGAGCTCCCGAATGCTGCCGCCACCGCCAGAGTTTCTCCTGCCACTTGCGTAGGGCTGCTCGCCCCCGGCGGCCCTGCCGCGCTTCCTTCGTTAGACGAGGTTCACAGCCAATACAGCTTCTACACCGGGAAGAGGCTCCTCTTTAAGCTCTGCCAGAACCTGGTGGAGGAAGGGCTCGCCACTACCCGAAGCTGGGAGAAGAGCAAAGCCGATCCCCTTGCGTTCATTGACGAATCCTTGCGGCGCTGGTGTTTTCTGCACGGCCTCTCGCGTATCGAAGCAGAATTCAGCGAGTTTTCATTCGCGGTCCGTGATGCAGATGCTCATCAACTGCGCCTTTCGGTGCAGCACTGGCACCTTGGCCACTTTGTTTGCAGGGCGCCTCTGACGGCGCTCGAAGAGTACGTGTCGGGCCTCGGCGCGGCGTTTTACCAGCTCCTTGCTTATACGTTGGTTCGCTCACTTGGATCATGGGATCTCGACGATGCCGCGGCCAGCGTGGAACAGATGAGGGAGTGGGCCAATGAGTCTCGTGAAGAGGAGGGCGGGACAGGGGATGAGTTCGAAATCCCTGACCTCGATGGCTGCACTCCAACATTCATCGCAGAAGCGCGCCGGAAGCACGTCTCGATCCGGCACAGCCTGCGCCTGCTACGGGCGCATTCCAAAGGCCGGTTTGGAGTGTGGATCAAGTCCCTTCTCCGCATGTACGCGCTGAGTTCGATTCCGATCGATAAACGCCTGAAGCAAGATCCGGAGGAAGAGGGATACGACTATCTGCGACCGGTGCCAGCAGCGGTTCTGTCGTTTGACGAACAGGACGCAGTTGTCGCGACGGTGGACGAAGAGCTTGAGAACTGGAGCCAATGCTCTTCGCCGCCCCTGGTGGACTTGAAATTTGATCCTTTTCAACCCCGGGAAATGCGCGAGGTGTGGAGGATTCTCAGGATCAACTTTGAGATCGCATTGGAAACCGCCAGCCTAGCGGAGAAATGGAGGCTGTGGACCGAAGCGGAGGAGAAGAAGAATGAACACCGACATCGAAATCGGGGGCAACTCAGCGGTCGAGCTGAGTAAGGCGGTGATGATTTACACGGGGACGCATGCCTACGTTACCGTGCACGATGTCCTGCGCGACGAGCAGGGAAGACCGCACTATGGCTCGCCGGAATCTCTGAGTGCAGAGTTTGTGAAGAGCCTCGGTGAACTCTTGAATCAGAAGGTAGCGCGTGAGATCGAGGTTCTGCCGAGTAATGTTCTGTGTCTCACGGACGATTTGGTCGCTTGGTGGTGTCCGGCTGCAGTACGCCCGATGTTCTTCGAGTCGGCCACGGACAAAGATGCGAACGCGCTGTCTGGTGGGGTGTTCCCGCACCCGCCCTTGGTGTTCGTAGCCACAGAGAGACAGCTCTCTGTCCGGGCATTGCCCAGGAATGAAAGACCAACCAGCGGCACTCCCTTATTGAGTGCGCCGTACTGGAACACCTACGAGGACGGCTCAGTCTGTACTGGCAGCATGCGCGTGCCAACCGCAGAGGTGTCGTCCTCGGTCACGGCTGAGTGGGAACGAGGGTTCTTTGAAAGCGCTTTCACCCACCCCGCCGGAGCCGTGCGGCTGACCTCATATAAAGGCGGCATCATCCCGATGTGGACGAGCATTCTCGGCCTAGATGCTTTTCCGGATCAGTACTTGGTCACCGCACACGAGACACTGCTGCAATTCATACGCCGCTGCCAGAAATAGCGAAAGGAGCAGAATGCCATGCAATCAGTTCATCACCTTCATCCGCGACTGATGGGCAGCACTCGTCCGCTGCGTGTCCTGCTCGTTGGCGCCGGCGGCAGCGGGAGCGCGGTCTTGCTTCAGCTCCCATTCCTTGAGCAAGCTCTGCGCGCATGGGGACAACCAGGACTCGCCGTCACTGTCATGGACCCAGATACTGTGTCCGAGGTGAACGTTGTGCGTCAGCCCTTCTCCCATGTTGACATTGGGTCGAACAAAGCCGTGTGCCTGGTGGGGCGCATAAATATGTTCTGGGGTTTCGCCTGGAAGGCCATCCCGCGCTACTTTGGGGACAGTCCGGCTGGAGCGCCGGAGTGCGATCTACTGATCAGCTGCGTCGATACCAGGAAGGCGCGCCATCTCATTTCGCAGTCGTTCAAGAAGTTCCGTGCGCCGGCATATCATCTCGACCTCGGCAACAACGCCTCCAGCGGGCAGTATGTACTTGGGCAGCCCAAGGATGTGACGGTCTCCGCACGCGCACAGGAGACCCGACTGCCGACCGTCTTTGAACTCTATCCTGAGATTGCCGACATTACGATCGAGGAAAGCGCGCTTCCAAGTTGCTCTGCGGTGGAGGCGCTCGACCGGCAGGAGCCATTCATCAATCAGACCCTGGCCGTCAGTTCGCTTGCCATGCTCGCTCGATTGCTGCGGTACGGGCAGATCTCATATCACGGTGGCTTCTATAACGCCCAGACCGGGCGCTTGGCGCCGCTTCCTATTGACCCGATCCAGTTCGCCAAGGTGCGGAGAGATGCAATGAAGCAGACACCCAAGGGAGCGCCGCGCGTCAAACGTGCGGCCGCGTAATCGGGCATCTTCCGAGAGTGAGGGGGAGCAGGGCGGGTTAACAATGATGCTTGAAAATCGTAGAGGCCGCTTCTATGTCGCCGCGGCCTCCTCACTTCTATTCAATTTTGTACTGCCGTCAGGTATGGGTTCGTCAGGTATTGATCTCGTCGGGTGTGAATCCGTCAGAGTTGTACCTGCTGACGAAATCGTTGTTTTGATTCCGACAACAACCGCAGTATGGCAAACCTCGATCTGTTTCGCAAGCTGTTTGCCGAAATATTTTCTTACCTCGAAGAACTTCCCAAAAAATGCGTTTACTGAATGGCGGGATCACGATTCGGCGTAGCACTTCGAGTCCCGATTCTCCGTGCCTCGACGATGGCGTGGCCAGCGGCTTAGAAGCTAACGACGGACGCTGGGGTCAGAGGAAAAGGAGTCCGAGCCGCCATTACACGCGCCCTCGGAGTCGGTGAGGGCATGAGTTTAGTTACCTAAACTACCCAAATGTGCGATATTGGAGATTCAAAGAACAGTCGGAACAAGGCAGAAAGAGGCTTGATCAAGGACTATGCCTCCGGCCCAAGAGAACGAGAAATGAACTCCGAAGCTGACACCTGTCGGAAGTATGTCGTTCCCAAGTTGCTTGCGGCTGGCTGGGATAGCGAGCCCCATTCGATAGCCGAGCAGCGAACCATCACGGACGGCCGTGTGATACCCGTTGGAAAGGAAGGCTTCGTCCGAAAGCCGCCAAAGCGGGTTGATTACCTGTTGCGCTACACGCGGGATTTTCCGATCGCAGTTGTCGAGGCCAAAGCGAGCCACAAGACAGTAACCGATGCCGTTCAGCAGGCGCGCACTTATGCTGAGATGCTTGGCCTGAAGTTCGCCTACGCGACCAACGGCAAAGATATTATCGAAATCAATTACTTCGCCGGGACAGAAAATATCGTCCAAGACTTCCCCAGGCCAGAGGAATTGTGGCAGCGCTACCAGACCGGCAGCCAAATCGCCGGTCCCCAACAGGCGGAGCAACTCATTGCCCCCTACAACACGGTCGGTGGCAAGCCTCCCAGGTACTACCAGCACATTGCGATCAATCGGACCGTAGAAGCCATCCTTGCTGGCAGGCACCGCCTGCTCCTCACCATGGCGACGGGCACCGGTAAAACGATCGTCGCATTTCAAATCTGCTGGAAGCTGTGGTCAAGCCGCTGGAACAGAACTGGAGAGTACCGCAAACCCCGCATCCTCTACCTCGCCGACCGCAATATTCTCATCGACGATCCGAAGGACAAGACCTTCACGCCCTTCGGAGACGCGCGCTACAAGATCGAGTCCGGCGAGATCGTAAAGAGCCGCGAAATGTACTTCGCCATCTACCAAGCGCTTGCCGAAAATGAGTGCCGGGCCGGACTCTTCCGCGACTACCCGCCCGATTTCTTTGACCTGATTATCGTCGATGAATGCCACCGCGGCAGCGCACGCAATGACAGTTCCTGGCGGGTCATTCTGGAGCACTTCAAGCAGGCCTTCCAACTCGGTATGACGGCCACGCCGCTACGAGAGGAGAACCGGGACACCTACCTGTATTTCGGCAACCCCATCTATCAGTACAGTCTGCGGCAGGGCATCGACGACGGCTTTCTCGCTCCATACCGGGTACACCGCGTCATTACACAATGGGACGCGGCGGGCTGGCGGCCAAGCGCCGATGACCTGGACCGCTACGGTCGCCCTATCCCCGACGACGAGTATCAGACCAAGGACTTCGAGCGAGTCATCGCCTTGCGCGCGCGCACGCAGGCTATTGCGCGCCATCTGACGGACTTCCTCAAGAAAACCGATCGCTTCGCCAAAACCATCGTCTTTTGCGTAGATCAAGAACACGCATCCGAGATGCGCCAGGCTCTGGTTAACCTCAACGCTGACCTTGTGGTGCAGTACCCGGATTATGTCGCTCGCGTGACCTCAGACGAAGGGGCCATCGGGCGCGGCCACCTGTCGAAGTTTCAGGACCTCGAAAGCAAAACGCCGACAATCCTGACATCATCCCAGCTTCTCACCACGGGAGTGGACGCGCCCACCTGCAAGAACGTAGTGCTCGCACGCGTTGTTGGCTCCATGAGTGAATTCAAGCAGATCATCGGGCGCGGCACGCGCTTGCGCGACGATTACGGCAAGCTCTGGTTCAATATCATCGACTACACCGGCTCTGCGACTCGGATGTTTGCCGACAAGGACTTCGACGGTGAGCCGACCCGCATCACCGATGAGGAGATGACGGAGAGCGGCGAGACGGCCGCGACGATTGAAAATGTGCCCGAAGGACAAGAGTCGACGCCCGAGAGCGAGCCCGGCCCCGTTATCATCGAGCCGCCGACAGGCGAGCCGAGAAAGTTCTACTACGACGGCGGCCAGGTGGAAGTCGTAGCGCACTTGGTCCATGAGCTCGATCCTAATGGTAAGCAGCTTCGCGTGGTGAAGTACACGGACTATGCCGCCGAAAGCGTCCGCTCCATAGCGCGCAATTCCGCCGACCTGCGCAGTCGCTGGACCGACGCCGAGCAGCGCCGCGACATGATTACCGCCCTCAACGAGCGCGGCATCGACTTCGAGCAACTGGCGGAACAGACCGGCCAGCCCGACGCCGATCCCTTCGATCTGCTCTGCCATCTCGCTTTCAACGCGCCGATTCGCACACGCCGCGAGCGCGCCCAGCGGCTCAGGTCCGAGCGCAAGGACTACTTCGAGCAATTCTCTCCAGAAGCTCGCCAGGTGCTCGACGAGCTTCTGGAAAAGTACGCGGAACACGGTGATGCACAGTTCGTTTTGCCGGACGTGTTGAAAGTTCCCCCAATCTCCACACACGGCCAGCCTGCCGAAATTATCAAGTTGTTCGGAGGCCCTTTGCTGCTTCGACAGGCCGTAAATGATCTGCAAGGACTCCTCTATGCCTCCTAGCAAAACAAAGAAAAACGGCGCGAACGGCGCCACCCCCATGACCACGGCCCAAATGCTAGGAAGCCTCATTGGCTCAGCACGCAAAATCATGCGCAAGGACAAGGGGCTCAACGGCGACCTGGACCGCCTTCCATTGCTGACGTGGATCATGTTCCTGAAGTTCCTCGACGACATCGAAATACAGCGCGAGGAAGAAGCGCAGCTCGGCGGCAAGAAATTCAAGGCCGCTATCGAAGCGCCGTATCGTTGGCGCGATTGGGCCGCAGATCCGCAGGGCATTACCGGCGACGAATTGCTTGCCTTCATCAATGCTGACGAAGCCGTTCGGCCAGACGGCAAAAAGGCCGCGGGGCTCTTCGCCTACCTGCGCTCGCTTTCCAGCTCCAACGGCGACAACCGGCGCGATGTGATTGCAACGGTGTTCAAGGGCGTCGATAACCGCATGAAGAGCGGGTATCTGCTCCGCGACATCATCAACAAGGTGGCTGGCATCCACTTCACCTCCTCCGACGAACTGCACACGCTTGGTGCCCTGTACGAGTCCATGCTGCGCGAAATGCGCGACTCGGCTGGCGACTCGGGCGAGTTCTACACGCCACGGGCGGTCGTGCGTTTCATGGTCGAAGTCATCGACCCGCGCCTCGGGGAGGCCGTGCTCGACCCGGCCAGCGGCACCGGCGGCTTCCTCGTGGAAGCTTACAAGCACCTTGAGAAGCAGGTGGAGACCGTCGCCGACCGAAAGCGGCTCCAAACCGAGGCGATCAGCGGCTGCGAACCGAAATCGCTGCCCTATCTCCTCTGTCAAATGAACTTGCTGCTGCACGGCCTGGACTCCCCGCAGATCGACCCGGACAATGCCCTGCGTTTCAAACTTTCGGAGATCGGCGAACGGCAGCGCGTGGATGTGATCGTCACGAATCCACCATTCGGCGGGGAAGAGGAGAAAGGCATTCAGGGGAACTTCCCGGAAGATCGCCAGACCTCCGAGACGGCGCTCCTGTTCCTTCAACTCATCATGCGCAAGCTGAAGCGCCAGCAGACTGCCGTCAAGCGCCCCGCGCGCGCGGCGGTCGTTGTGCCGAACGGCACGCTATTTGGCGACGGCGTATGCGCGCGCATCAAGGAAGAGCTCCTCAAGGAGTTCAATCTGCACACCATTGTGCGGCTGCCCGATGGTGTGTTCGCACCATATACCGGCATTCCGACAAACATCCTGTTCTTCGACCGCTCAGGTCCGACGAAAGAAGTGTGCTACTACGAGCAGCCATTGCCCGAAGGCCGTAAGAACTACACCAAGACCCAACCCTTGCAGTTCGAGGAGTTTAAAGGCTGCATGGATTGGTGGAGCGCCCGTAACGAGAATGAACAAGCGTGGAAGGTATCGGCGAAGGAGTTGCTCGACGCCAACTGCAACCTCGACCGAAAAAACCCGCGCGCCAAGGTAGATTTCGAGCACCTGCCGCCAGAGCAACTCGCTGATTCCATTCTTAAGAAGGAACTACGCATTGCTGATCTGATGACTGAGATCAAGGTCGCTCTGGGGGCGCGCGCATGAGTTGGGCGTGGGCAACGGTTCCGCTCGGGGATGTTGTGAGACTGTCTGACCGCGCGGTCCCATCGTCAGAACTCGCCCAAGTCAATTTGGCTGGGGTGTATAGCTTTGGACGCGGCCTTTTCAAACGAGGCCCGTTGCGACCCGCAGAAACAAGCTATAAGTCTTATAACCGACTCGTGCCAGATGATTTTGTGATTAGCCAGCCCAAAGCGTGGGAAGGTGCCCTGGCTCGGGTCACTTGCGATTTCGACGGCTGGTTTTTGTCCCCGGTGTTCCCAACGTTCACGACAAAACCAAACTGTCTGCTCCCCGCCTACCTCGAATGGTTCTGCAAGCGCAAATCCGTTTGGCAGGACCTGCAGACATTGTCCAAAGGAATGGGTGCACGTCGTGAAACTGTCTCGCCCGAACAGTTTCTCTCTTTGGGAATTCCACTGCCGCCGCTCGATGAACAGCGCCGAATTGTCGCGCGCATCGAAGATCTCACCGCAAAGATTGATGAGGCGCACAGGCTGCTAGACGAATCTAGGAAAGAGGTCTCTGCATTCGTCGCCTCCATGCATGACGCTCTGGCATCGTCTCAGGCTGAGCCGCTATCGAGCTTTCTCGGACTCGACGAGGATGCGGTGCCGGTCGAGATGGGCGTGCCCTATCCCCAAGTCGGAGTGAGAGGATTTGGTGGCGGCCTATTCGCCAAACCGCCAGTGTTTGGTGGCCAGACGACGTATCGTGTCTTCAATCGTCTCTACTCGGGCGCGCTCGTTATGAGCCAGGTCAAGGGATGGGAGGGCGCGGTTGCAATGACCCCCCAGGAGCTTGAGGGGTACTTCGTGTCGCCTGAATACCGTACGTTCAGATGCAAAGGGGATCGCTGTTCGCCCGAATACTTGGCAGCACTCGTTCCAACAGAATTCTTTTGGTCGCTCCTCAAGGATGCTACGCGGGGCGTCGGCGCGAGAAGAGAGCGTACGAGGCCTGAACAGTTTTTGCAGATTAGGTTCTCCATGCCGTCACTCTCAGACCAGAGAAGAGCTATCGGCACGTTTGCGATTATCAACAAGGTGCAAGCACTACAGCGCGAAATCGCCCCTGAACTGGATGCTATGCTCCCCGCCATCCTCGACAAGGCGTTTAAGGGGGAGTTGTAGCGATCATGTCCACTGTGCATAACGCCACCGAAGGAGCAAGAGGCAGAACGCGGGAGGTCGTGTTCATCAGCAAGGCCACGCCCGAGGACGACGAATTTGTTCTCTGGATTGCCCCGCGCCTCGAGGCCGCTGGGTACAAAGTCTTTGCGGACATCCTCACTCTTGAGCCAGGTGACCGCTGGCGCAGGCAAATCACCGACACGCTGCAAAACAAGGCAGTGAAAATGCTCCTATGCTGCCGCGATGCCACCCTCAACAAGATCGGCGTCCAGGAGGAAATCGGCATCGCCACGGACCTGGTGAAGGAGCTGAATGACCCGCGCTTCATCATTCCGCTTCGCCTTGAGCCATTCAAGAAACTGTTCGGCATCGGCGAACTTCAGTGGGTCGATCTCTTGGGAAGCTGGGCAGATGGCCTGTATGACCTGCTGGACACGCTAGAAAAGCAGGGCGTCCCGCGTGCGGCGACCGTGTCCGCGATCAATCCGAACTGGGAAAACTACCGTAAGCGGCTGGCTGTTAAGGTCGAGAATGCGCCTGAAGTCCTCACGTCCAATTGGCTTCGCGTCGCCAGTGTCCCGGACACAATCCGCTACTACTACCCGCCAGGGCCGATCAATCACGAATCGATGGTGCGAGCGTGCCGTGAAAGCATCGTTCCGGCCGAGATATACCAGCGCGGTTTCTTCTCGTTCGCGTCGCCGGAGGAAGTCGAGCGTGACTTCAGCTTTGCCATCTTCGAAATCCAGTGCGAGCTTAATTTGGTTGATCTCGTCGAAAATGGAAGCCAATCCCCGGGCATAAGACCCCACGAGGCGAGAAACCTGATCTCCTCCCTGTTTAGACGAGCCTGGGAAAATCTCTGCCGTTCAAAGGGCCTTTATGAGCATGCCTTCGCCTCGCAGACGGCGTTTCACGTCAGCGAGACGCAGATGCCGTTGGGTAAGAGAGTCCCGTGGGGGCGGCAGGGGCTGCGCCGGTCCTCTATGTTGCGTAACAGTGCAGGCGGTAAGGTCTGGCAATATGGCGTATCCGCATCGCTGTTCTTCTGGCCGCTTCCTCATTTCAAGCTCAAAGCGCGCGTATTGTTTGCAGAACTGAATGGCAATCGGGCTGGCGGCGTCATTGGAGACACCGATGTGCAGCACCGCTTGCGGAGGACGATCTGCAAGGGCTGGCGTAACAAAGTGTGGCATGGCCGCTTGATAGCGTTTCTCGAGTTGCTGTCAGGCGATTCGACGGTTATTTTGGTGCACCTATCCGGCTCGAGCGCGATCACGCTCGATGACAGACCGATGCTGTTCACGTCGCCCGTCACAACCGCGCTTCCGGACGCGATGGAGGACGATGCAGAGGAATCCGATGACTCGACACTCGGGATGTTTAACCCGGGGGATGAGGACTGATGAAATTGCCAGAGAAATCCCTCGAAGTCATATATATCCAAGAGCCTGAGTTGTCCTTCGGCCACGGCCAGACCTGCGATCATCCAAAGGACGGTCTCTTCCTCTATGGGCCTTATGCTGCCCCGCCGCGACCGCGTGACATTTCGGTTGGGGTCATCGGAACGAAGGACGGATTATCCTACTTCCGTAACTGGGCCATTGCTCTTGGCGGCTTTACCGCCATTCCGCCGCGCAAGAAAACCGATAAAGAGCATCGCCTGCACCTGTCAGGTTTTCCTGGGCTGGAGGAAGCGTTCGGCATCATGATCAGCCCCGGCGAGTTTGTCGAGCGCACAGTAGATGCCAAAGCTCTCGACGATGCCACCCGCACTCTCAACCAATACGAGGCGGTACGGAGAGCGGTCGATCGGTATGTGACCCTGGTCGAAAGCTATGACAAGAACGAAGAAAAGACGATCGATGTCTGGATATTCGTTTTGCCAGAGATCATCTTCGAGCGTTGCAAGCCGTTGGCGCGGCGTACTGGACTCGATCTGATGAAAGGTGAATTCGGCAAGAGCCAGAAGGAACGAAGAGACCTTCCGCTGTTCGTCAACGTCATTGACCAAAGTGGGGAAGCCATCTTTGACGATGTCCCGGATTTTCACAGGCAAGTTAAGGCGCGGCTGCTTAAGCTAGGACACACTTCGCAACTCATCCGCGAGACGACACTGGCACCCGATAAGTTCTTGAACCGGGCAGGCTACCCGATCCGAGGGCTACAGGATTCTGCGACGGTCGCTTGGAATCTGGCGACCGGGCTTTACTACAAAACTCAGCCGGAACCGCCGTGGAAGCTGGCGCACGTCAGACCGGGCGTTTGCTACATCGGCCTTGTCTTCAAAATGATCCCGAACGACCCGAAGGAGCATGCCTGCTGCGCGGCGCAGATGTTCCTCAATGAGGGAGACGCTGTCGTCTTTCGAGGTGCGAACGGCCCATGGAAAACCGGCGATTTCGAGTTCCACCTGAAGGCCCCCGAAGCGAAAAGACTCATTGCCCGGGTGCTCGAAACATTCAGGGACAAGCACGGCGAGGCTCCCAAAGAGTTCTTTATTCACGGTCGGACGACATTCAATGACGATGAATGGAATGCATTCAGGGAGGCTGCTCCGCAAGGCACGAACGTTGTGGGAGTTCGTATCAAGGAGACTCATGGCGAATCTAAGCTGTTTCGCAACGGCGATTACCCGGTGATGCGAGGAACCGCCATCATCCTTGATGACCGTAACGCCTTGCTGTGGACTAACGGCTTCGTGCCACGGCTGGATACTTATATTGGCCCGGAAACTCCGAACCCGCTTTCGATCACCATTCTCCGCAGCACTGGCGATCTTCCCGACATACGAACCGTGCTTGCCGACATCATGGGCCTAACGAAGATCAACTACAACGCCTGCAATTACAATGACGGGCTGCCCGTTACGATACGCTTCGCGAACAAGGTGGGCGACGTGCTCACGATGGGCTCCGCCCGTGACGCTGAAAAGCAGCCGCTCAAGTTCTACGTCTAGCAGCATGAACTTCAAGAGAGAGTCTGAGCGAGCTAATTAGTCCACAGCGTCCGAGCGCGCGGGTTAGCCCCCGTGCGTTTTGGATTCAACCCCGCTAAGCGGAGTTTCTCCCCCTCGCGCCCGCGAGGGGTGTCCCCCAGGTCTCAGCGGTCATTTCAGACTTTGATCCACCTCATCCGGAGTCACAATGAAACTTCACCGAAACCAATATTGTCCCATTCACCACTCCCGCGTCTGTTGCGGCCGCGAGGAAGCACCCAAGGCCCGACACCTGACAATGGGCGTCGAGCGAATCGACGACCCGAATCATCCCAGAGGATACCGGGAACTTCGCTCACCCGCGGAATTAAGGAAAGTGCTCACCCAGAAAATCGCTGCGCAAAAAGGAAACTGCGGAATCTGTCACCTGCCGTTTACCGACTGCAAGGACATCGTGCCCGACCACATCGAGCCCAAAGGTATGGGAGCGGCATGGCGCGATGACCACCCAGACAACATTCAGGCGGCGCATCGGCTGTGCAACCTTCTCAAGGGTTCAAGACGCCTGTCCCATCATCAATCCAGTGAATAGTGCAACTCCTATTCCTGCGGAGAGTCGCATGAACTTCTTACTCTTGATCCTCTTGGACATTTCTGCCTCCGACGACGACTCCGCCTGCTTATCGGTTGCCCGAAGGCCCCTTGAGGCCCTGATCGCGGATTGGGCGAGGAGGGGAGAAGAGATCAACTTGCTGCGGGATCGTGTCGCGGGGCAGAGTCCGCTCAATTCGCTCAGGAGCCAATCCGTTCCATCCGATGGGAGTCACTGAAGATCGCAGAGAAGCACTTTATTGCTGTGCGCTTATGGCAGGCGAAGAATCGATTCCGCAGTTAGCCCCTACGTTGCTTCTGATCATCTCACGAGTCACTGTGACCACTGACACATCAACCCGGACCGCACCGCGTTAAAATCCGCATCACTTCTCTGACGGAAGATCTTGATAGTCGACTGCAGTTGAGAATTGGCTGTTGTGGCAGTTGTATGTCTGCTGTGACTAACGGCTCCGATGTTCGTAATCCCGAAAGGGGCTAAGGGCATGAGTCTCAACTGACAGATGGAATCTGGAGTGGATCGTGATAAATATGAAAGAAGAAGGTCACTTAACGATTGACGATTTTCACAAGCAGGGCTGCAATTGCGCCGAATCGGTACTGCACGCGTTCCGCAGCCAACTTCCCTTTGCCCTCAGTGACGATGCGATGCGGATCGCAACCTGTTTCGGCGGCGGCGGAGCTGGAAAAGCAGGATTTTGCGGCGCCTTCTCAGGATCGATCATGGTGCTAAGCCTGCTGACCGGACGGAGCGGCCCAGAGGGGAGTCGCGAACCGGCGTACACCTATGCACGCGAGCTTGGCGAACGCTTTGTTGCCCGGTTTGGCGACAACTCGTGCAAGGTACTACAAATCTACGAATACCAATCGCCGGAACAAAAGAGCAACTGCGGAAAGATCATCGTCGCTGCTGGTGACCTGCTGGGCGAGTTTCTAGTGGAGAAGAATCTCTTGCCTGCCGCGCCGCCGACGAAGAAGTAGTTTTCGATTTCCAGCGCCTTTGCATGCCCGTGTTTTACGGCAAGTTACCGGGTCCCTGATGCCCGGCAGGCGACTACAGGCAGGAAGATAGAGAAGGCAGGAATCCCACAATGCGATTAGCAATTCTTGATGATTATCAACGTGCCGCTGTCGGCTTGGCGGATTGGAACAGTTTGAAACCTGCCGTCACCGTACAGGCATTTCACGATACGATTACCGATGAAGATGCATTGTTCGAGCGATTGCGTGACTTCGAAATTATCGTAGCTATGCGAGAGCGGACGAAATTCCCCCGGACGCTTATCGAACGACTGCCCAACCTCAAGCTGTTGGTCACTACCGGCTGGCGCAACATCTCGATCGATCAGCAGGCAACGGCGGAGCGCGGAATTCCAGTCTGCGGCACGCATATGCCCCACTGCACAACGTTGGAATTGACCTGGGGACTTATTCTGGCCCTGGCTCGCAACATCGTGGCCGAAAATCGGTCGCTGTACGAGGGTAGATGGCAGTCGACGCTGGGAACCATGCTGAGTGGCAAAATTCTCGGCACCGTCGGCCTCGGCGATCTTGGCAGTAAGGTTGCCGCGGTTGCCAAGCTTTTCCAGATGGAGGTCATTGCCTGGAGCCCGAACCTCACACAGGAGCGCGCCGCCTCTTTGGGCGTTCAGCGGGTTGAGAAAGAAGAGCTATTTCGCCGCGCTGACTTCGTTACCATTCACCTCGTCCTGGGCCAACGTACCCGCGGACTGATTGGAGCAACTGAGCTTGCACTGATGAAGCCCAGCACATATCTGATCAATACTTCAAGGGCTCCGATCATTGACGAGCAGGCGCTACTCGATACGCTGGGAAACCATCGGATCGCTGGCGCCGCGATCGATGTCTACAACCAGGAGCCAATTCGGGCCGACAATCCTCTTTTGCGTTTGGACAATGTTTTGCTTACGCCACATCTCGGTTTCGTCACCGCCGAAAGTCTACGCAGCGCATATGGGGAAGTAGTGGAGGATATCCGCGCCTTCCTGGCTGGCACTCCGATCCGGGTACTGGGCGCTGACTGGACAACATAAGTTCAGACACGCAGAAGGGTAATCCGATGACCCACCCGCCCAATAGAAACAACAAGTGTCGCGGAACGAACCAAGTCCCGCGACACCGGAGATGATGCGGCTCTAGCGAGTTAGCAGAACCATAATGATGAGTAAGACGATTCCGGTAGCGAAGGTATACCAGATCAACTTCTTCTCAACTATATCCAGCGGTTCGTATTCCATTTTGCGGATCTCTTCCGCGAACCGCGGTTGCGTAGGCTTAGGAGCCATTACTGGAGTTGCCATATCTTTACCCCTTGAGGAGCGGCGGCATCATGCCGTGGAAGAAGAGCCATGAAATAGCCAGACCGATCCAGATAATATAGCCAAACAGGCAGAGTACATAAACGGCTGCCAGCCTGCCGATGCCTTCTTCCCAAAGCTTGCGGAAGTTGGAAACAACGCCAATGCTGAAAAACGTCATGACAAAGAATATTCCGCGGAAAACGTTCGCCTGTCCCATTGCGGACTTCACCTTGCCAATGGTGTGTGGAGCGTAAATTCCGATGGCGAGCACGAAGACGAAAGTCGCTACGTAACCAAGCACAAACTTCGGGAAGCGCCGCCAGATCTCCTTCGCCTTGACTTTATCGCCAGGGGCGCGAGTCTTGTCGAACTTGGCTGCCCATACCCAGGCAAGTACGAACGCCCACACTCCAATGAAGATATCGATGAAGACCTTCACGGTCGCGGCAACGTTCATCACCCAACCCGGCGAGTAGTTGATGCCCTGCGTGGCTGCATGTGCGCGGATCAGCGCGTCGGCGATTGCTCCGCTGGCCACTGCAGCTCCATCGGTCTTGACCGCCAGACCCATCCAGGCACCAGCGACCATTGGCTCTTTCCATAGGAAGTGCTGGGCCGCAAACGGAAGGATCAGCAGCTCAACTACCGAAAACACCACGACCAGAGAGGAAACCATCACCGGAACGACTGCACGTGCGCGGATCGCTCCGCCGGTTGCAATTGCGGCCGAGACGCCGCAGATGGAAATTCCAGAGGCAAGAGGCGCGGCCCACTCGCGGCTGAAGCCGAAATACTTGCGCGAGACAAAATAGACCAGAGGCCAGTAGATGAGATATGCCTCGATGATCGCGCAGATACCACGGAACATAACCGATGTGGCCAACGCGCGCTGATCGAGTGCAGCGATGCCTAGAAAGCCGCCGAGGATCACAATGCCGGACTTAATGTACAGTTCGGGGCGGATTGCTTCCTTGATCCATCCCGCGACACCCGGCATGAAGTTGCCAATGAAAAGTCCGCAAAGCAGTGCAATGATGAAGCCTGACTCGTTGGTCAGGTTCAACGACCAACCGATTTTGAAGGCGCCTCGGGTATTGGGAGTTGCGGCGATGTATGCCCAGCTACCGAAGAACCAGCAGAGATAGCTGAGCCCAAATACTACGGCAAAACCTTTGGCGAATTTCTTAACGTCTGTTCCAAGCTTTTTCGCCCCGATCCCCAGAATGACCAACATAAATAGAAAAGTTCCAATAAGGGATACAACAGCGGGGAGGGCGGCGTAATTCTTGGAGGCTGCGCCTAAAGCCTTGGCTGGATTGATCCAAACCGAGGTTGTAATTCCCCAGCCCAGCAGGTCCACACCGAATAGAAGCGCAAGTGAAAGAGCAAAAACAAGCAGACCAATACACATCGCCAACCAGTCTTCGTTGAATTGCGGCGCCGATTGCGAACCCGGCGGAGCAGTTCTCGTCTGAGGCGATGATCCGGATTGGGCCAGCGTGTTCGTCGGCGCATCTGACGTAACACTAACCATGGGTCACCTCTTTTTAAGAAATAATTATGAGACTGAATAAACGTTTAAGAACACCACCACACTAAGCATGGCAATCGACCAGATGCCAATTATCAGGAATACCCATTTTTCAGCTCTGATTCGCCCTAATTGTACTGTGGTTCCGTGGTTTTACAAGGCAAATGCCGACCCTTAAGCCTTTTGGCGACTCGAAAAGTAACCAAAGTCTACCCGCGTGCCGTTCAAGCCAACCCACTGCCGCAGTTTGCCCGTCTATCTTCGCCTCCTCTTGGAACACAGCCGCACGCGTCCATAACCGTGAATGCCACTCATTACCCTTCGTCCCGAGGGCGTTCACCAGGCCGTCTCTCATTTCAAAGGAAAATACTCATGAAACCCTCTCACCTCGTTGAGGCACTGATCACCGCCGTTCCTCAAAACGTTGCACTCCACATCTGGGGCGCCTGTGGCGTCGGAAAGTCCCAACTCGTTAAACAGGTAGCGCAGCGTCTGAAGCGCGAATTCATCGACGTGCGCGCTGTCCAGCTAGATCCCGTCGACTTCCGTGGTTTGCCGCGCATCAAGGATGACCGCACGGAATGGATCACGCCGAACTTCCTCCCCACAACTGGGGAAGGCATTCTCTTTCTCGATGAATTAACCTCCGCGCCCCCGATGACCCAGGCCGCCTGCTATCAGCTCGTCCTGGATCGTGCGCTTGGTGATTATCGACTTCCGGATGGATGGTCGGTGCTTGCCGCAGGCAATCCCGCTTCCGAGCGTGGCGTTAGCCACCCCATGCCTCGCCCTTTGCTCAACCGCTTCCTGCATCTCACGCTGGAACCGGACCTTGGCGAGTGGTGCATCTGGGCCGGCAAGGCCGGCATCAGGCCGGAAATCATCGCATTCCTTCGCTTCCGCACGGAGCTGTTGCACGACTCTGCCGTGCGGTCGGGCGTCAATGCCTGGCCGACGCCGCGCTCCTGGGAGATGGTATCCAGGGCGATGGACGGAATCGATGCCCGGAAGGCCAGCATCACGGCGGATGCCTACGAGATGCTGCTTATGCACCTGACTCAGGGTGCGGTGGGCGAGGGCGTGGCCGCGGAGTTCATCGGCTTCCTCAATCTTTTCCACGCCCTCCCGTCGATTGACGAGATTCTCCTGAACCCCACCGGTGCGCCCCTGCCCAGCGATCCGTCTGCCCAAATCGCAATTGCCACGGCCCTCGGCCGCCGCATCACCGATAGCTCAATTGCGAAGGCGAAGCTCTACCCTGAGCGTCTTCCCGATGAGCTGCAGGTCCTGTCCATGCGCGATGCGTTGCTTCGTGAACGGGCCATCGCGACCACCCCCGAATTCACCCAATTTGCTGTCACTCACAGCGATTTACTCGCGTAGCTCCGGCCAATCCGGGGCTACGCCTGGAGCTTGAAACAAAATGATTTCCGACAAAGCCATGTTGATCTGTCTCCATATCACGATGTGGACCGCACGTAAGCACGACCGTCGCGTGTCCGAGGAAGTAGCACAGTCCCACGAAGCAAACACCAATGCTGGCCGCTATAACAAGCACCTGCTCGACCAAGCCGAAAAGCTGGAGGAATTGCGCACACTCGCAGGCCAGATTCGCCAGTACTTCTATAAGGTGACGCTACCCTGGTCGGACGAGGGCTACCGCCTGCTCCCGTCGCACCTTTACTTCGAGTTCACTAACCAGATGAGCGAATTCAAGACAGCGTACGGAAATCTGGTGCGGGAGTTCCTCGACGCCTATCCAACCTATCGCGAACAGGCCCGCAGCAGCCTTGGCCTTCTGTATCGCGACAGCGATTACCCGGACTGGTCGAAGCTCACTGAGAAGTTCGACCTGACGACTGACATTCTCCCCATTCCCTGTGGCGAGGACTTCCGCGTCACCCTTGGCGAGGAGGAAAAAGCTCGCGTCGCCCGCGAGATCGATCAGCAGGTGAAGCAGTCCCTCACGCGCGCCACGTGCGAGCTGTGGTCGCGCCTCATGCAGTCGGTTGCCCGCCTCGCTACGCAATTGGAACGGCCGAAAGCACGTTTGCACACGTCTACTCTGCGCAATGTGTCGGAAATTGCCGACCTCGTTCCGCAACTGAACGTAACGAACGACGAAGAGCTGACGGCGCTCGCGCAGGAGACAAACTCGCGGCTCGCCAGCTTTACCCGCCAGGACCTTGCTGAGCATCCAGCGGCGCGCGCGCGGGCGGCGGGAATTGCGAATGATCTCGCAGCCAAGATAAAGCACGCAATGAAATTTCGCGGCTATGACGCTTTGGATGAGTCTGCCGCCATCGGTCATGTTTCCAGAGCAATGGAAGCTACGGCCGTGGAGGTCCAAATGCCCGATCCGAAGCCAACCGATCCCGCACCCCAACCCGCGCCAGCACCCGACGTGGATCAGATCCTGTCGAAGATGACCGATTACATGGAGCTAATGGCATCATGACAAACCTTTCTGACACTGCAACCATAACTTGGCCGTTCTGGCCAAGTTATGGTTGTAATCAGTGGTGGCCATATTATGGTTGCAGATCCGCACTGAGTGCTTCAGTCTGCAGAATACAATCCAACAGTCATGAAGCCGGTTAATGCAGTGAAGTGATGCCATCTCTAAATAGCAAAGGCAACCGCGTGGTAACGGCGGACTCGCCCACTTTCGCCACGCATTTCAACCACGGCGCCCCACATGATTGGGCTCCATCTACTGCGGTATTTCCGCGAATGCACCGAGTCTGGCCGCAATTTGTTTTGCCAAGTCGCGGTCGCTCCACACCGCGGCTTTCCGCACCTGCTCGTGTAATGTCGCCCCGATGGAATGGCCGGGCGGGTGGAAGAATCCTGCCCGAATCCATTCAGTCGGCTGTTGTAGATCAAACCTTACCTCACATTTGGGAAACAGGTCGGCTGTGATACGAACGATTCGTGCGCACTGCGCATCTTTGTTGAAACGCTGGCCAGCAAGGAGAAACGCCATTTCAGGCATTCTCTGTCGTAGTTCAACAGCTTTAGCCCGTAGGTACTCCGCCATCGCCCGGTGTTCCTCTGGCGACAGTTCACGAAGCGCCTCCTCAACTGACTGGTAGAACCGAGCCCCGGAGGCATAAGCGCCGCTGAACGCCTCCGGTGGGATGCAATCTAGAGCCGCATCATCGGTGAACGCATTCAACCCGCGATCGTGTAAACGTGACACAAACTGCTCAAGGTCCAGGTTCCATGCGTTTATTTGCGGAACCGTGAGCGTGTTGTCAATGGCGTACTGGATTTGTGCCGATGCCTGGTGCTCAGTCATGAAGTGCTCCAACGAAAGTTTAGTCCAGGCGTACCCCAGCGTGGCACGAAAATCTGGCCGTTCCTGCTCGTTTTATCGCCCTGCCATGTAATCCTTTTCGACGGAAGGAAGACGGAAGGAAGAGGTCTAACTTCCCTTTGTATTCAGCAGTTCTACTGAGACATTACCAACTGAATAGTCGGAATCAAAATAATAAGCACATTGCAAAGAGTGAAACAGCGCCCGTGGCCAGCATATGCCTGGATAGGAGACCTCGCGGCCACTTTAGCCTTGGACAGCCCGCAGTTTGGTGGAATGGCTTCGTTGATAACCACCGTTTGCGGCCAACTTACGGTTGTAGAGGTGGCCAATTTATGCCTGTAGTGACAATTTTTTGACACTGCAGCCATAGGTTGGCCGAGATGGCCAATCTATGGTCGTAATCAGTGAGATTATATTGGGGGCCACAGTCCAGGATCAAATACATCAACACTCCGTCTGCAATAGGCGCGAATGAACGATATGTCAAGTAGCAACGAAGAAAGACGCCTTCAAGCAGAGACCAACAGAAGAGTTGGCGCGCAGATCCCTAAATGGGTTTGGGACAGCGTTGTCTCGATCGTTCTAATGGCTAGCGATAAGAGTCTTCACCATTTCGCGACAGGCGCATTATTCCAGGTCGGGGATCAGCGATTCGTTGTCACTGCCGCTCACTCGATAAGAATTGCAGAGGGGGCTGGAAAGACAATTGGCATTACTTGTGGTTCCAATTCCTTCGTGGCAGTTAGCGGAAACTGGATATGCTCGGCACCGTTTCAGTATGGTTCGGTTGCGGATCCCTTTGATGTAGCAGTTTACCGGCTTCCCGATGAGCTCGTTCCCCGATTCAATAGCCAGCGATTCATCCAGCTTTCAGAAGTGAATTTTGATGTGCCGACGTCCGGAGTCTTCGTTCTGTTCGGTTTTCCGGGAATCTGGGTGGCTCCAAGTAGGAATGACGATGAGAAGCTGATCATCAAGCCGCTCGAGTACACAGCGATATCGTATAGCGGTGATCTGGCGACAATCGAAGGATATCAACCTAAACTTCATTTCCTTCTGGATGCCGATTCCAAAGGAATTAGCCTTAGCGATGGTTCGCGAGCAGAGATACACAAACGCGATGGATCCCCGGCTGCTTTTCCCAGAGACCTCAAAGGAATTAGCGGGTGTCCTGTCTGGTTAGTAGGGGATCAAAACATAGCCACAGGAAATTGGCACAACGTGCGAGTTGGCGTAGCCGGAGTCCAGAGCGCAGTGTATCAGGAGAGTGGCGCGATAAGGGTCACGCGCTGGATCGCCGTGACCACATTAATTCACGAGGCATTCCCGGAGTTGCGTTCTGCACTTACGATCTGAGATCCATCGTGACCTTGCAAGTCTCATACTACCCTTCGAGTTCGGAGTACTTGCGGCACCATACTTCGGGTCCATCAGCATATGCACGTAATTGCAGCTATTGACGAAGTCGCAACAGAAACCCAGCTGTCAGCAGGCTGGACATATGCGCTTTTCCCATTGGCCAGCATCGACGCTATTGACGCTGCCGTAAAGAATTGCGCGGTCAAGCATTTTCACGGGAAGCGCTTCAAGAAATCTCAAGAAGCTGACTATCGGGCTCTGCTAGCAGCCTCTCGCCGAGAACTGGAGCAGAGCGATTCCAGCCTCCTTTTGTTTACGCTAAATAATTTATCGTGGAAAGCTGACTTGGTCCCATTCGCCGAACGAATAATCTCGAACGCAATGTATTCAGCGGGCGTAACCGATGCGTCGGTGCTATTGATAGGTGAGCATCTGTTTCCGGGAATGATCACGTTGCAGCGACTCATGAGTGGTTCGTCGGCCAATTCAATTGAGATTGAGATTGACTCCGATGATATTTCCAAGCTGCTTAGATCGAGTGCGGCGAAAGTGCGCGGACATTCCGTGCCTACAGCGAGACTATTAACGGCTGCATATAACGCTTACCGCAAGGAGCAGTTTCCGCACTCGCCCGACCTTGCAATCGGTGGCCTTCGCGTACTGAAAGATGCGAACTCGCGCGCCATCCAAGTGGCTGATGTGCTCGGGAACTTCGCTCTAGCGTACGCCTTCGTACACCTTGGGCAAACCTCAAAAACCCGTGGGGTGAAGGCGAAGATCCTCGAAGATATCTTTGGTGACATCCTTGATCCTAGACAGGTTGCAGCGACATGCACGCTGGTTGGTCCCAACGACATTCAAGTCAACAAGCCTGGCGCACTCACTCTCAGCATCGGCTGTTTGCGCGATGCCGATAGCATTTAGGCTTGTTCTGCAATCTGCATACGTATGCATTTCTTGATGCCTATCTGCTCTTACCGTAAAGGTGCAATTTATGAGTGTAGTGAGACTTTCCCCAGCCCTGCGGCTTAAGCAAGGCAGAACAAAACTGCTGCTAGATTTCCCATTTTTCGGGGTCCTGATCCTGCGGCTCAAGGACGTTGAGACACCATCGATCGACACCATGGCGACCGATGGCGTCTCGCTGTTCTACAACCCTGAATTCGTTGCGAAGCTGACGCCTCCTGAACTGCTTGGCTGCCTGGCGCACGAAGTTATGCATCCGGCACTGCAACATCACACTCGGCGGGGGACACGCTCGCTAAAACGCTGGAATATCGCGTGCGACTTCGCCATCAACCCGCTCATTCGGGATGCGAACCTCGCTCTCCCTGCCGGGGCACTCTACGATCCACGGTTTCGAGACCTGAGCGCGGAGCGGATATACAACTTGATCGCCGAGGACAGAGACGGCGAATCTGCCGGCGGCCAAGGCAACGGCACCACGAATTCCGGGAGCGGGGATCCTTCGGCTCAGGGAGACGAGAAGGGAACTGCCGCGCCCAAGGTTCCAGTGACAGACGGCGGTTTTGGACAGGTCATCGATGCGCCCAATCCCGACAAGGAAGGCGCGCCGGCGACCAGCGACCAGATCGAAAAGCAGCGGATGAGCTGGACTGGAGCTGTTGAACAGGCCGAAGTTGTCGCTCGCATGGCTGGAAAAGCCCCGGGCGGAGTGCGCCGCGTCATGGAAGCGGCGGACAGGGCGACCGTGGATTGGAGGGCAGCGCTCAGGAATTCATTCGCCGCTGCAATTCCCGAGGACTACTCCTGGTCGTCTCCCAACCGGCGCCACATCGACTCAGGCCTATACCTGCCGAGCATTCGCAAGGATGGTGTAGGTGAGATTGTGGTCGGCGTGGACTGTTCCGGCTCGATCAACCGCCGGCAGCTTGGACTCTTCCAAGATGAATTGAACTCCATCATCTCGGAGCGTCGGCCCCAGCGGGTGCATGTGCTCTATTTCGACACTCAGGTCCACAACGCTGAGGTCTTTGACCAAGGAGCGCCAATTACGCTCGAACCAGTTGGTGGCGGTGGAACCAGCTTCTGCCCCTGCTTTGAATACATCGAGGAGCAGTGCCTATACCCGCAGGCGCTCGTGGTCTTCACCGACCTTGAGGGCGCATTCCCAGACAATGCACCGAGCCATCCAGTCCTGTGGGCAGCCACGAAGGACCACTCAGCACCATTTGGCGAAGTGATTTCGATGGCTGCAGCATAGTCAGAACGCCACAGCCTCGGCCGCGAGCGGTCCTTATCGTAAAAGTCCACAAATGCAATGGCGGACACTTACCTCGATAACGCCGATGGCGGCAAGAACCTGCGGCTGCATCAGATGGTATGTATCTTCTTTAGAGGCCTAGCGATATTCTTACCGCGGACTGGCTTGTCTTCGAATACGTTCATAAAGCCGACCGGACGAGAATTCGCAATCGTATACGCTCCAGAGAGGCGGAGTGACCTCACTCCTCCCAATCGCATCCCTGGCTCCACGACCCGCTTCTCGCCCAAGAGTGTCCAGCACAGTGAGAGCCCTTGATTCTTCAATGTCGACGATACGGCAGTCTCATCGACAAGAAGGGCACCTGGCCCCGGAAAATGAGCGGCTGGATCGAACGCGAGCACACGCCCCTCGGCATTCGAGAAGTCCGCTGATCTCCCAGTCCAAGTCAATTTCATTGCTTGCATGAGAGCACGACTTGGCAGGCGCAGTGAGAACCCGTCCTCAATCGAGCAATCGAAGCCTTGCGGCGACTGTTGGTATAGAAGGCCACTCGGGCAGACAGAGATGGGACAACCGTGGTTAGGCGTCACCCATCCCTCACCACCAAAGTACGCCCGGTCATAAAAGTGAGAGGCAGGGGACCAGTGGTGTTCTCCCAGGAACATGTTGTGCGCATCCGGAGCATTAGGCATCCACCTACCCCAAAAGTCCACGCCTTCGGCCCATTTCAGGAACGCTTCCACATCCCCGGAACGAACCAGATAAGCGGAGAGGTGATACCAAATCTCACGGCGCTCAAGTTCAGACCCTTCAAGTCCGTCGGGGATAGGTTGTTTCCAGTGAAATGAACCTTCACAGTTCACCCAGTTTCGTTTTGACTTTGGTTCGCGAATCAATATCAGCTCTCTAACCGAAGGAAGGTCATCGAACTTACTCACCCAGAGATCACCCTGATCAGCAGCAGGCCAAGCCCTGTAATCCATGGGTGCCCACCAGGCATTGAGTCCAGCCTT
>Ga0316232_1001207_pt1 | contig 33091 bp, 31 predicted proteins | sample TBHtaG_FD_206006 | JGI IMG/M metagenome (GOLD analysis project Ga0316232, IMG submission 206006) | Freshwater microbial communities from Trout Bog Lake, Wisconsin, USA - TBH18025_13 | ecosystem: Environmental > Aquatic > Freshwater > Lake > Hypolimnion/Profundal zone | place: USA: Wisconsin... | reverse complement strand
TTCGCCGCCGGAGTCCTGATCGGAAGTAGTTAATACGCCGCATTGTGCCTTGTAAACAACTGAAACTGCGAGACTTTCTCCGATCATGGTTATATATCACAAAGTAATGTGACTACGGTGCATTGAAGATCAATCGAAGAGAGACTAGAATAAACTTGGTATTGAAAATGGTTTTCAACTTCATGAAGCACCTCGCCACAAACCCGGGCCACACCCTCTGCGATCTCGCCGTCGGCGAAAGCGGAATTCTGGAAGACTTTGACATGCCACAGAGCATTGCTGAGCATCTTATGAACCTTGGCTTCGTACCGGGCTTGGAAATCCTGGTAGCTCGTAGTGGCCCAGGGGGAAACCCGCGCGTGTATAGGGTGGATGGAACCGAAGTGGCGTTGCGTCGTGACCTCTCACGCTGCATCGCCGTGCGTCCTTTGAGCGATGCTGAAGCAGAGGCGAGGTAGCGGTGAGTGTTCCCTTATCGATATTAGGGACTGTTCCAAATCCCAAGGTTGAACAAGGTTCGCCGGTTTTTAAGACAGTCGCCGTCGTCGGTCCACCAAACGCCGGCAAAACGACCCTGTTTAATCGCCTCACAGGATTGCGACAGAAGGTTGGCAACTTCCCCGGCGTCACAGTTGAACATCACACTGGAAGCTTTCGCCTCGCCTCGGGCGAAGAAGTGGCTCTGATCGATCTTCCCGGCGTCTACAGCCTCAACCCGAAGTCCGAAGATGAAAAAGTTACGGTCGATGTCCTGAATGGCGTAATGCCAGGCGCTGAGCGTCCGGATGCAATCATCCTGGTACTTGACTCCAACAACCTCAACCGGCACTTGGTACTGGCCGGACGCGTAATCGCCCTGGGGGTACCAACCCTAGTCCTGCTCAACATGGCAGACGAACTGCACAAGCAGGGTGGACAGGTCGATGTACTTCCCTTGGCGCGACAACTTGGAACTCCGGTTGCCCTAGTCAGCGCGGTAACAGGCGAAGGGCTGAATGCGGTCGCAAACTTCCTGGTCGCAACCCCGCAATTCCCGGAGCCACTCGAATTGCCTATTTTCGGGGACCCGAGGCACTGCCGCGAATGGGCCGTGCGAATGGGTTCCGAAGCCTCGTACAAGCGCGGTGCAACTCCGGAGTGGACCCGCCGACTCGATTCGATTTTTCTCCACAAACTATGGGGCGGAATCATCTTCGCGGTCGTGATTGTCGCGGTCTTTCAAACCATCTTCTCGCTTGGCCAACCTGCAAGCGATCAATTGCAAAAGCTGCTGGATAACGTCGCCGTTCATCTCGCCAACGTGCTCCCTGCAGGTCTGATTAACTCTCTAGTGGTAAACGGAATCTGGAAGGGCGCGGGCTCGGTATTAGTCTTTCTCCCTCAGATTCTCCTGCTCTTCCTCGTCATCGGCATTCTCGAAGATTCCGGTTACCTGGCACGTGCAGCGGTGATCTCTGACAAGGTGATGGCGAAGGTCGGCCTCAATGGCAAATCGTTCATCCCTCTGCTGTCTGCCTACGGATGCGCCGTCCCGGCCATCATGGCAACCCGCACCATTGAGAACAAGCGTGACCGCATCGCCACCATTCTGATCGCCCCGTTCATGACCTGTTCGGCGCGCTTGCCGGTCTACACCATGGTGATTGCAGCGTTCATTCCCGACCGTCCAGTGATTGGACCAATCGTGGGTACCCGGGCAGTCGCGATGTTGAGCCTATATGTGCTCGGCTTTGCCATGGCCGTCATCACGGCCAGAGCCTTGAAGAGTTCCATCCTGCGCAGCAAGGATGTAGCGTTCATCATGGAACTGCCACCCTACCGCTGGCCGATGTGGAAGTCGCTCAGCCTGCGCCTGATGGATCGCGCTAACGCATTCATCTTCCGCGCCGGCACTGTGATCCTCGGCGTTAGCATCCTGCTATGGGCGCTCACATATCTACCCATGCATAACGGACAGCCCCCTGAAATTGCCGATAGCGCAATCTCGAAAATCGGCCACTTTATCGAACCTGCCATCCGTCCCTTGGGATTTAACTGGAAGATCGGGGTCGGCCTGCTGAGTTCCTTCGCCGCGCGCGAAGTCATCATCGCCACCATGGGAACCTTGCATGGAGTGGACCCTGAATCGCACGCGATGGCATTGCAGCAAGCCCTCAAAAGCGATCTGTCGCCAGCTGGCGCCATTGCCCTGCTGGTATTCTTTGCCTTCGCCATGCAGTGCATGTCTACCATGGCGGTGGTGCAGCGTGAAACCAACAGTTGGAAGTGGCCGATACTTCAATTCATTTACATGACGACGGTCGCCTACGTGGCCGCGTTCGTGGCTTATCGTGTCACGCTCTTGTACTGGAATTGAAACGCGGGAGAAGCACTTCCTAGTCTCGCTGTCTTGGCCTACCTGTCTCCATGCTCCAAGCCCTATCCGAGTCAAGAATCATCCCTGCCCATTGACCGAATCGGATCTGTATTAAGGTCTTTTCCACATCTTTCGGCTCACATAGTTTGACGCTACCCCCATCGGTTGTTACTATCAGATTGCGGGGTGGAGCAGCCTGGTAGCTCGTTGGGCTCATAACCCAAAGGTCGCAAGTTCAAATCTTGCCCCCGCAACCAAAAACTCCAAGAAAACAAGACACTTACAGACGGGCCGCGAAAGCGGCCCCTGTTGTTTTTCCCCAGAATGTCCGTGTTCTGTCCGTGAATGTCTTGCGAAGATGTTCTCCGAGTCAGTTACGACACGAAGAGCTTCGTTTTGCGCCCGGCCTTGCTGGCAGGAACGTAGCGGGATACCTGACTATTCAAATTCAACAGTGGAACTGACTACCCGTCAGCGAGCGGAGTGAGGTGCGCCGGTTCTTCAAGAATGTCGAGCAGCGCCTGCGCACAATAGACGCGGTCGCGCTTTGCCTCGGAAGTCTGTTGCACAATGCCGTTCCGTTCCAGCCGTTCAATAGCTCTCTGAGCCGTTGTGAAGGCCAGTTTCAGTTCCCGAGCCACGCCGGTCGTCGTGATGAAGGGGTTTGCCGAAAGGAGTTCGAGCACCCTCAAAGGGGTTTGCGTCGACTCTCCGGCGAGACTGCTTCGCCACTGCGCAAGAATGTCATTGATGCGGGTTGCACGGCTCAATGCATCCTCCGACATGCGAGCGATTCCCTGCAGGAAATACTCCAGCCATTCCAGCCACGCGCCGCGTTCGCTCACTGCGCGCAAACTACCGTAGTAGTCCGCTCGTGAAGCTTCAAAGAACGCCGAAAGATAGAGCAACGGAGTCGGCAGGATCTTCTTTTCAATCAGGAACAGAGTAATCAGAAGCCGCCCCACTCGGCCATTTCCATCAAGGAACGGATGAATGGCTTCGAACTGGTAGTGCGCGAGTGCAATGGTCACCAGTGGCGGCAATTGGGACTCGTGAAGAAACTTCTCCCAGGCGGCGAGGCAGGGTTCCACTTCGCCCGGCGGCGGTGGAACATAGGTGGCAGTCGCCAGGGTGCTCCCCGGTCTTCCGATCCAGTTTTGCGTGGTGCGAAAGCTCCCCGGCGTCGCATTGTTCCCTCGCACATCCACCATCAGCTTTTCGTGTAACTCCCGAATGAGACGCACACACAGGGGCAGTTCTCGGAGCAAGGAGATGCCATGCTCCAGCGCAACCACGTAGTTCCCGACTTCACGCAGATCATCTGGACTGCGCTGCACCACGGCGCCAGCCTCAGCCGCCAGTAATTCGCCGAGAGTGGCTTGCGTACCTTCGATCTTGCTCGACAGGACCGCTTCACGGCGCACAAAAGGCCGCATCAGCACATGCGGATTGGGCAGCCTCCCGCCCTCGCCTGCCAGCCGGCCGATCAGTCGATCGGCTTCGGAGAGCACACGAACCAGCCGAGGTGTCCACTCCAGTGCCGGGGGTAACGGAGCAGGAACAAACGCCGAATACGCGCCTTGGGAAACCCGTCTGCCGGGAATGTTCTCGGTTTCTGCCATACTTCCCCCTCGAACGAAAATAGTGATGATCGCTATTTTCGATATTCATCATAATCGAAAACAGGAAGTGCGGCTATTAGCGTGTTTGCGAATGCCTGAGGACACTGTTTGCAGAGCGCAATCGCGGGGCCGCATAAGCGGCCCCTGCTGTTTTCCCCAGAATGCCCGCGTTCTGTCCGTGTTTTATTCTGACGTGCCCTTTACTGGAGCTTCTTGGACTTCTTCCGCTCCTGCTTTGCCGTTGCGGCCAGGTAGGTTTGCGTGCGCTGCATTGCCTCACGCAGGTCATGCTCACTCACGATGTTGTACCTATCGAACATTGAGCGCGTCTTGTGCCCGCTTATTGTCATGGCGACTCTCTCCGGCACACCCGCCCGAACCATATTACGGACGGCGGTTCTGCGGAAATCATGGAACACGCGGCCCACGTACTTCAGTTCGTCGCGCTTCCACTTCTGAACGCAGTTCGCGCACTTGAAATCGGCATCGACTCCGCCCTTGCACTTCGGGCAGACGAACGTCCCGAGTCCAGCCATCACACATGCCGTTGCCCATGCCTTGCGGTAATCGCCTATCGGCTCACCCTCGTGGTGAAACACGTAAGCGGCCGGCGTTGTGACGCCTTCCTTTGTCACCGGGCGCGCTGCTTTGCGCCGCTTCATCACTTCCGCAAGTTCCCCGTTTAACGTGACAGTGCGAGCCTCGCCGTTCTTCGCGCACTCCCCCCTGAGGCGTACAGTATCGCCTTCCACATCTGCCCAGCGAAGGGAGGCGATTTCGCCCTTCCGCCATCCCGTCAGATAGCCAAAAAGTGCGTAGTCTTTCAGGTACAGCGGCAACTCCCTCATGACGCTGCGAAACTCCGCATCTGTGAAGAACCCCTGCCTTGCGTTGCCGCGCTCGGAGAGATGACGGATTACGGGAGCATTGGAGAGCCGCCTCCGTTCCATCGCCAATCTGAATGCTTGCGCCAGCAGTTGTGTAGAGCGGTTTATGGTGGCTGCCGCTGTATGCTGCTCCAACTGCTCCGAGATGAACTTGTCCACCGCCTCCACGCTCACTTCGACGGCACGCCAATTGCCGAAGTACTCGCGCACTCGTTTCAAGTGCGAACGAAACTGTGGGCTGCCTTTTCCGCGCAGCTTGTAGTCCGCTTCTAGAGAGTCGAGCAGATCGGAAACCGTGATTCGCTGCTGCTCCGGGCCGACAAAGACGGGGCCGCCGTGCCGCTCGGCTGCGAGCTCTCCGAGTCGATGTTTGAGAAACTTTACGGCCTCGTTGCGTTCCTCGCCCGACGCCTCGACTTTGTCGCCTGCTTTTCTGCCCTTCTTGTCTCTGAGATACTGCGCCGGTTCCCGATGTTCCTGGCCGTTACGGTAATAGCTGATCCACCAAAAGCGGCTTCCCTTTCGCTGGAAAATGCGGCCGTCTCCTCTGCCGTTCATGGCATTCCCTTCTTTGTTTTAGATAAAACTTGTGCGCGATGACAATCACATTCAGCCAAGGTCGCCGCTCTCCGACTCCGCAGATATTCGCTTTCTTCCACGGCAATTCCGGGATTTGCAAAATGGATTTTATGATTGGGGCCGCGTCGGTTTGTATTTGCGGCATCCCCTCTTCATCTGATTCGGGGCTTAGATCGGCATCTGAATTACGCTCTCGCCGATTTGCTGGCAAGAGGGATTCTCTGTTTTATGTATCGTTCAATCCCTGAAGCAGAGAACAGCAGTTTGCGCCCGACACGGCGGATAAAGGGAAATTCCGAATGATGCCGGTACAGATAGTCCTTGCTGAGTCCCAGGCGACGGGCGGCCTCTGCAATGTTGAGCAGTTCGTCCGACTGCGCCTGAACGGAAGTGGGCATCGCCAGACGCGCCATTGCCGTGCAGCGGACCTCCTCAAGTTCTCCGAGCAAACTTGGAAGCTGTTCGACGGGTAACTCTCGGGCGGTCTGCAGCACGGATTGAAGTTCGGCGCGCATCTCTCAGTCAGCTCCGCTATGCGCGCCTTCTTGCAACTACAGTCTGCAGTGGTTTGGCCAACTCTCTGACGTGCCACGGCCTTAACAGCCCACTTCCACGGAGGGATATGACGAGGCCAAGGCACGTCCAGAAGACCATTGAGATCAGAATGCCGAACAGAATTCCCTTCGCCGGCGCTAACGAATCGAACGTTTCGTCTTCCTCACTCGGATGGATCAGTGAGCACCTCTGGAGCGATCGCGTCGCCATCTTTCTGGGTCCGCCACCGCACGAGCCGCGGTGGCGCCTCCGGCACAAATGCGCGATGGTCCCCGCACCTTCCGCGCGCCTGCTTGTTGGTGATGAAAGAGTGAACCGTGGTCTCGAAGGCCCCGATCGCTTCACGCAGTGTGAGACAGGCCCGATATGCCTGGAATAGTCCGTAACACTCCTGACATCCCCCCTTGATACCCGCTAGTTCATCCTTCGCGGGGTTGTAGGCTGGATGCCGGGAGCATCTTCCCCTGATGCGGTACACAAGCCGAAATGCCACCTTGAACATGCCGCTCCTTTCGATAGGCATAGTACAATACCATTTCTAGCAACGCTATTACTACTATGATTCTATCGAATCTGGGCAATCTCGCGCTGACGGCGTAAAGCTATGCCGCAGCCATAGAGATCACCTCTCTGAAGGGCGCGGAGTGGTCTTTGGTGGCTGCCCCAAGGACTGGATGGCGGGCTGCGGCATCCGGGATGCAGCCCTCAAGGTCGGTGAATACCACGAGCGCCTGCGGCTGGATCGATCGCCTCCTCGATGTATTCAAAGCAGGGGCAGAAGCTGATCCCGCCGCCGCCCACGGGTTCGAGCGTAATCGGTTCACCATGTTCGAAGATGGCGGCGTTGTGCACCTGGGTGTCGAAATAGAGGTCACGAACGCTACGCCCAATGCGCACCACGCACCACGCCAGGGGTTTGACCAAAGAAGCTCATTGGAGGAAACTGTGGACGAAGAGTGGCCGAATGAACTTCGAGAGCTGGCAAAAGCGAAAAAGGCCTAACGTGCGGCTCCTTCAACCCCAGCTCCCCTTTTGTGGTGGGGCAATTAACGCACTACTCAGCCAGATTCTCGCAGCCTACTTTCCAGAGAAAACCACAACTCCGGACGTCTTCTTCGGTCGCACCCCAACATTGGCATTAATAGAAAACCCGCAGAGCGGGCAGCGGTCAACAATCTGGATGCACCACGCGCTAAACGACCCGGCCACACCGGACTACGTTTTCGCCCATGTGTTCAAGTTACACACCCGGATCCGGCCGCGGGAAGTCCAGGGGAAGTGGTTAGCGCATCCCCCTGAATTCTGGGAGGAAGAAAGCCGCATAGCCGAAGCAGACAAGGGGCAAGCCTGGGAATGGATCTTCCGAAATTTTGCCGCTGCGCTCAAGAGAGACAGTGAACATGAGTGCGTCTGGGTCAATAACAGGCGCATGAAGGAGTTGCTCCACAACCGCGATTGCGCTGAACAGGACCGGCGTCATCTTCGTGAAGCATTCAAGATTGGTTACAAGGAACTGCGCTTCGGATTTCGCGAACAAGCCCTGCGGGACTTCGAAACCGAAAAGGACTCATAATCTCGGACACGACATATGAGCTGGTTTGGGCTGTGTTTGTATGCCGTCAGATCTTCATAGGGAAAAGGAGTTCGATGCGGTCATCCGACGCGAGACACAGCACATGACGGGTCCCGTGCCCGAAGTGCGGCGACGCGCCCAATTTGCAGTAAAGCTATGCGGCCGCCATCGGAATCACCTCGCCAAAAGGTGCCGAGTGATCCTTGGTGGCTGCCCACAAGACTGGGTGGTTTGGTGCAGCGTCTGGGAAGGAGCCCTCAAGGTCGGTGAAGACCACGAGCGCCTGTGGCTGGATCGACTGCTCCTCGATGTATTCAAAGCAGGGGATGAAGCTGGTCCCGCCGCCGCCCACTGGTTCGAGCGTGATCGGTTCACCCTGTTCGAAGATGGCGGCGTTATGAACCTGGGTGTCGAAATAGAGCACATGCACCCGCTGGGGCCTCCGCTCCGAGATGATGGAGTTCAGTTCATCCTGGAAGAGTCCAAGCTGGCGGCGATTGATCGAGCCGGAGCAGTCAATGCCGACCACGATTTCACCGACGCCATCCTTGCGAATGCTCGGTAGATATAGGCCTGAAGCGATGTGGCGCCGATTGGGAGAGGACCAAGAGTAGTCCTCCGGAATCGCCGCGGCGAATGAATTTCGGAGCGCTGCCCTCCAGTCCACGGTCGCCCGATCTGCCGCTTCCATTGCCCGGCGCACGCCGACAGGAGCCTTGCCAGCCATACGAGCGACAACCTCGGCCTGTTCAACAGCTCCCGTCCAAGTCATCCGCTGCTTTTCGATCTGGTCGCTGGTTGCCGGCGCGCCATCCTTGTCGGGGTTGGGTGCGTCGATCACCTGTCCAAAACCGCCGCCTGTCACTGGGACAGTGGGCGCGGCAGTTCCCTTCTCATCGTCCTGGGACGAAGGTTCGCCGCCTCCGGAACTCGTGGAACCGTCGCCCTGGCCGCCGGCGGAGTCGCCATTATTTTCCTCGGCAATGAGGTTGTAAATCCGCTCAGCGCTGAGGTTTCGAAACCGTGGATCGTAGAGTGCACCGGCAGGGAGGGCGAGGTTCGCATCCCGGATGAGCGGGTTAATTGCGAAGTCACACGCAATATTCCAGCGTTTTGGGGATCGCGTCCCACGCCGGGTGTGGTGTTGCAGCGCCGGATGCATGACCTCGTGCGCCAGGCAGCCAAGCAGTTCCGGCGGCGTCAGCTTCGCAACGAATTCAGGGTTATAGAACAGGGAGACTCCATCGGTCGCCATAGTCTCGATCGAGGGAGTCTCAACGTCCTTGAGTCGCAGGATGAGGACTCCGAAGAATGGGAAATCGAGCAGCAGTTTCGTCCGGCCCTGCTTGAGCCGGCCGGACGGGGAGAGGTTTGTCATGATGCCATCAGCTCCATGTAGTCCCGCATCCGCATAACTATCTGGTCGGCCTCGGGTGCTGGCGCGGGTTGGGACGTCGCATCGGTTGGTTTCGGATCAGGCATTTGCACCTCCACGACCGTAGCTTCCGCTGTTCCGGAAACACGGCCAATGGCGGCAGACTCATCCAAGGCGTCATAGCCCCGATCTTTCATCGCGTGCTTGATCTTGGCTGCGAGATCGTTTGCGATTCCCGCTGCCCGGGCGCGCGCCGCCGGGTGCTCAGCGAGCTCCTGGCGGGAAAAGTTGGCGAGCCGCGAGTTTGTCTCCTGCGCGAGCGCCGTCAGTTCTTCATCGTTCGTCACGTTCAACTGCGGAACGAGATCGGCAATCTCCGTCACATTGCGCAGAGCAGACGTATGCAAGCGTGCTTTCGGGCGCTCCAGTTGTGCCGCAAGATGGGCGACCGACTGCATGAGACGCGACCATAGCTCAGATGTGGCGCGCGTGAGGGACTGCTTCACCTGCTGATCGATCTCGCGGGCGACGCGAGCTTTCTCCTCCTCCCCAAGAGTGACGCGGAAGTCCCCGCCACAGGGGATGGGGAGGATGTCAGTCGTCAAATCAAACTTCTCAGTGAGCTTCGACCAGTCCGGGTAATCGCTATCCCGGTACAGAAGGCCAAGGCTGCTCCGGGCCTGCTCGCGATAGGTCGGGTAAGCGTCGAGGAACTCCCGCACCAGATTTCCGTACGCTGTCTTGAATTCGCTCATTTGGTTGGTGAACTCGAAATAGAGATGGGACGGGAGCAGGCGGTAGCCTTCGTCCGACCAGGGCAGCGTCACCTTGTAGAAGTACTGGCGGATTTGGCCTGCAAGCGTGCGCAGTTCCTCCAGCTTTTCGGCCTGGTCGAGCAGATGCTTGTTGTAGCGGCCGGCGTTCGTGTTTGCTTCGTGGGACTGTGCAACTTCCTCGGACACACGCTTGTCGTGCTTGCGTGCGGTCCACATCGTGATATGGAGACAGATCAACATGGCTTTGTCGGAAATCATTTCGTCTAAGCTCCAGGCGTAGCCCCGGATTGGCCAGGTCTACGCGAGTAAATCGCTGTGCGTGACAGCAAATTGGGTGAATTCGGGAGTGGTTGCGATGGCTCGGTCGCGAAGCAGAGCGTCGCGCATGGACAGGACCTGGAGTTCATCAGGAAGGCGTTCAAGGTAGAGCTTCGCCTTTGCAATCGAGCTGTCGGTGATGCGGCGGGCGAGCGCCGTGGCAATTGCGATCTGTGCCGAAGGATCGCTGGGCAAAGGGGCGCCGGTGGGATTCAGCAGAATCTCGTCAATGGAAGGCAGAGCGTGGAAGAGGTTGAGAAAGCCGATGAACTCCGCGGCTACGCCGTCGCCCACCGCACCTTGAATCAGGTGCATGAGCAGCATCTCGTAGACGTCCGCTGTGATGGCAGCCTTTCGGGAGTCGATTCCGTCCATCGCTCTGGATACCATCTCCCAGGAGCGCGGCGTCGGCCAGGCATTGACACCCGAGCGCACGGCAGAGTCGTGTAACAACTCCGTACGGAAGCGGAGGAATGCGATGATTTCCGGCCTGATCCCCGCCTTGCCGGCCCAGATGCACCACTCGCCAAGGTCGGGCTCCAGCGTGAGATGCAGGAAGCGGTTGAGTAGTGGGCGGGGCATGGAGTAGCTGACGCCGCGCTCGGGGGCGGGATTGCCTGCGGCAAGCACCGACCAGCCGTCGGGGAGCCGATAATCGCCGAGCGCGCGATCCAGAACGAGCTGATAGCAGGCGGCCTGGGTCATGGGCGGCGCGGACGTCAATTCATCGAGGAACAGGATGCCTTCCCCGCTTGTGGGGAGAAAGTTCGGCGTGATCCATTCCGTGCGGTCATCCTTGATGCGTGGCAAACCACGGAAGTCGACGGGATCGAGCTGGACGGCTCGTACGTCAATGAACTCGCGCTTCAGATGCTGAGCAACCTGCTTGACGAGTTGCGATTTTCCGACGCCACAGGCTCCCCAGATATGCAGAGGGACGTTTTGAGGCACGGCGGTGACTAGCGCCTCGACGAGGTGAGAAGGTTTCATTTGTAGTGTCCTTTAAGAAGAAAAAGCGGTTCCCTCGAGAGCAGAGTCGAATGGTAGGTCTGCGCTTAGCGCAAGGCAGGTAAAGGCGAGGGCATGCCGCTCATTCCAAACGGTCAAGGGGTAGCAGAGTCCGGCTGCCCGAATCACGCCGTGCAACCACTCGTTTCTGCACACGACTGACGGCTATGGCTGGCGCCTCCGCTGAACTTTGCAGGTGACCTGCTGAAGCAGTTGAGTCCGCTGATTTAAGGGCGCAGCCGTCCACTCGCCGCGGGATCGTTAGCAAAATTTCCCGATTACCTGACTGATATCTATTACTTTAGCCTTTTCGGCGCTACTATTGATTGCGTTCTCCAGCAGCTCTGATGTGCGCCAGAAGGTGCGGTCCGACCGGATATGGAATACCGGTGTCCAATGCATAGGGCGAAAAGCTCGTAAGTCTTGTGCATACGAAAGGCCTGCACAACATTTGATCAAGAATTAGGAACAGGAAGCTTTTGCGATTGGCGGACCTAAGACTAGCGCTGCAATATCGCAGCAATGAGCAGATCATTGCACGCGACTTTTACGACCGCTGTCTACCAGCGGCATCGTCCTTTCGGCGTGCCGTTGGCTTTTTCGCAACCACCTGTTTCAGCGCCGCGCCCGAAGCTTATGAGCAGTTTTTTAAGCAGGGTGGGTACATGCAGCTTGTTTGCTGTCCCATTTTCTCGCATATTGATGTCGAGCTCTTCCGATCGGCTTTTCTCGATCGGCGATCTGTTCTGAAGTCATCAACCTTGAACAAGATTTCGTTTCAGCCAGGGCGTCTGGGGTTGAGCGTGAAGTGGCTGCTTGCGGCCGGCAAATTGGAGTTACGGATCGCCGTTCTGCTCCAAAACCCAGACCGCATCTATCACGAGAAGATCGGCGTCTTCGACGATGGGCATGATCAGATTGCTTTTACCGGGTCAGCGAACGAGACTACTTCGGGGCTCCGGGAAAACTTCGAAGTCATTGACGTATTCCGTTCCTGGGAATCATCTGAACAACTACGGGTGCGGAGGAAGATCGCCGATTTCAGCAACCTTTGGCTCGACGAGAGTGATGGGTTGAAGATCTTCACATTTCCCCAAGCGAGCACGCAAGGATTCATCCGTGCGGTACCGAGCCATGGGGAGCAGACCGAAGCCCAGGAGGAGACTGCCCGCGCGCCCATCCAGATTCCGGCAAGCGAGTTCCGCGGCCTTGAAGAAACGCTGTATCCGCCCGCCGATCTGATCCTGTTTCCTCACCAGAAGCGTGCCGTGCGAAGCTGGTTTGAAGCCAGCGGTCGCGGCATCTATGAGATGGCCACCGGCAGCGGCAAGACGATCGCGGCACTCACGACGGCCGCCGCTGTTTTCTCTTCCCGCGAGAGTTCGCTCTTCCTTCTTATCGTCTGCCCTTATTTGCACCTCGTTGCCCAGTGGAGCGATGTCGCAAAGGAATTCGGACTCGATCCTATTCTCTGCGCCCAAGGCAAGAGCAGGTGGGAGGAGGATCTCAGTCTGGCCATTTACAACCTGAGCGTAGGGTCGCGGCAGCTGGTGAGTGCAGTGACGAGCAACGCCACATTTATTTCGGCCCCCTTTCAGCGCCTCATAGAACAGGTTCCGGGTGATGCCATGATCGTGGCGGACGAGGTTCATAACCTCGGCGCGCCGGCAATACGGCGGTGTTTCCCGAACCAGTTTCAATTTCGCCTAGGCCTGTCGGCCACGCCCGAACGGTGGTTTGACGAAGAAGGCACGGCAGCGATCGTCGAGTATTTCGGCAAGCCAGTCGTGCGGTACACAATCGAGGATGCGCTAAAGGACGGGGTGCTCTGCCCGTACTCCTACCATCCGGTCCTTGTGACTCTCTCTGAAGCTGAATCCGAGCGGTATTTCGAGCTCAGTATGCGCATTGCACGCGAGTGCGCGACTGCGGACGACCTCGAACGGGGGGAGAAGAGCGACATCCTAGATGCCTTGCTCATCAAGCGGGCTCGGTTGGTCGCCACCGCTGAGAACAAGATTGCGGCGCTGCGCTCGCTCATGCGCTCGCGGGCGGAAACGAGCTACAACCTTGTGTACTGCGGGGATGGAACAGTCGACACGGTTCCCGATGAAGCGGTCCTGCGGCAAATGGACGTGGTAACCCGCCTTTTAGGTTTGGACCTGAACATGAAAGTGGCCCGCTACGTGGCCGAAACGCCGCTCTTGCGGCGGGAAAAGCTGCGGCGAGACTTTGCCGAGGGCCGTGTGCAATGCCTCGTCGCGATCCGTTGTCTCGACGAAGGCGTGGACATTCCAGAAACGCGGCGGGCATTCATCCTCGCGAGCAGTTCTAATCCCCGACAGTTCATCCAGCGGCGAGGCCGCGTGCTGCGACGAGCCCCCGGCAAGGACAAGGCTGAGATCTATGATTTCATTGTGACACCGCCGGATGAATACTCTGACCAAACCCATTTCAATGTTGATCGCCAGCTATTCAAGAAGGAACTGACGAGGGTGGCGACCTTTGCCCGTTCCGCCGTAAATGGTCCGGAAGCACTGGGACGCCTGCTTCCGCTGCGCGAGAGGTTCAACCTTCTCGACGTGTTTTGAGGACAACTATGACCGAAACGAAAGATCAGGCCTTGCGGGAAAAGACACGCGCCGTAATAGCAGAACTGAGCACGGAAGAGCAGAAGCTGCTGAGCGGCGTAATCAAGGCTGAGCGGGAGAAGTTGCACCTGCGACTGCCGCGCAACATCAACGACGACCTTTGGAAGGTGCTTGTGGAGGTCATCAAGTGATTTTTAGAAGGCTGACCCTCAACAACTTCAGGCAATTTAGCGGCACGCACACCCTGCAATTCGCGACCGACGCGATGGGGAATGTCACGGTCATTCACGGGGATAATGGCTCGGGAAAAACGACGCTCCTTAATGCCTTTACCTGGTTGCTATACCAAGAGACCTCGTCGGATTTCGAATCCCCAGAGAGGCTCGGAAGCGATCCGGCGTTCGTGGAATTGCCCCTGCAGGGCTCGTTCGACGTTTATGTCGATCTCGAGTTCGAGGATTCCGGACGCGTCTATACGGTCCGGCGGACGGCAACCGTGTCGAAAGACCTCGAAAACAAGCGCATCGAGCCGCCGCAGACAGCCTTGCGGATCTCCTACATCGACGAGTCAGGGGAAATCCGGGAGCCGCAGAATCCCCAGAACTATATCGAGCACCTTCTCCCCAGACCGCTCTACCCGTTCTTCTTCTTCAACGGTGAACGCATCGAGCGGCTCGCAGGCCCCGGTGCTTACGACGAGGTGGAGAACGGGGTGAAGGTTCTGATGGACATTGAGCTCTTCGACCGGGCGATCCTACACCTCGACAGCGGCATTGCCAAACGCCTCCGCGACGAAATCGCCGGCCACTCCGGCGAAGAAGGACAATCGGTTAAGCTCGAACGCGATAAGCTGGAGGAAGAACAGACGAAGCGGGCGGCCGATGTCGCGCAGAAAAAAGAAAATCAAAAGAACCTCCTGGTAGAAAAAGAGAAGCTCGACCAGAAGCTTGCGCTCATGCCCGAGCTCGCCAGGCTGCATGCGGAGCGCAAGGCGGCGGAAGAGGCGCTCGAAAATGCCAAGCTGCAGCTGCGGGCGAGTGTTTCGGACCTGTGCAAACTCGTGTCGCGCGATGGCTATCTGGTGCTCGCGCCGAACGTACTCACGCGCGCTGACGAGCTCTTATCGGCCGCCCACCAGAGCGGCAATCTTCCGGTGAAGATCAAGCGCCAATTCGTCGACGAGCTTATCGCGCGGGAAGAATGCATTTGCGGGCGGCGGATCGCACCCGGCACGACTGAGCATGAGTGCGTTATGGGATGGCGCGATAAGGCAAGGTCCGATGAACTTGATTCCGCGGTAACGGTGACAAAATCGGAAATCGCGCCGCTTCTCAACCGGCGCCAGCGGTCGCTCGCCGAAATGGACCGCCTCCAGCAGGTTCGGATGGATCTCAAGAAATCAATTCGTGACCTCGACGAAAAGCGCGACGAGCTATCAACGCGGATTGGAAAGAACGAGAACGTCGAGGACCAGGAGAAGCTTGAGTTCCGGCGACGTCAGATCGAGCAGGAGCTCGGTACAATCGCCTTCGACATCCGTGATGCCGAGCGGCAAACGGAGCAGGCGGCGGAGCTTCTGAGCGAACTCGACGTGCGCTTCAAGAAGTTGCAGAAGACCGACGAACAGGCGAAGCTTGCCGAGCGGCGACTCACCGCGGTCCAGAACATATCGAACGTTTTGAAGACCATTCGGGCGCTACGCCACAAGAACCTACAGGTCGATCTGTCTGAGCGTTTGTGCGCCGTTTGGGACCAGATCGCACTCAAGGACTATTTCTGCGAACTGGGACCGCAATACCATCTCTCGCTCGTGAAACAGATGGGCGGCGAAAAAGTCCCGGTGCTTGGCAGTTCCACGGGCGAGAAACAGATCCTCAGTCTCGCATTTGTCGGCGCCTTGGTGGAAAAAGCAAAGTCGACATTCGAGCAGTACCGGGACGACGCCCAGCGCATGTTCAAGGGCGGCATGTATTCGATCGTTATGGATTCTCCGTTCGGAAATCTAGGACCGGACTACCGCCGTGGAGTGGCCGCCGCTATTCCGACGCTCTCACCGCAGGTGATCGTCTTCGTATCGGAGACGCAGTGGCGGGTTGAGGTGGAGCAGGAGATCGCGCCACGTATCGGGAAGGAATACGTGCTATGCCTACATACGAAGAAGAAGAAGGAACGGCGCGTGCGGCTAAACAATCGTGAGTACGAATATGTTACCGAGAGCGCCGACGGTTCCGAGCGCACTCAGATTATCGAGGTTGACCATGACCGAAGATAGACGGCTGCGACCACCAGAGGAGCATGAGCGGCTTCTTGATCGGCTGATCAAGGACGGCATTTTCGAGACCAAGCACGCTGCGCTTATGTGCGCCGCCGCGGTGGGCTACTACCGTAACGAACACCGTCCTCTTGCAAAAGCAGGCGAGGGGATTCGTTGGCAGATATTCGAGCGCAATCAGGACAGCGCATTCATCTATGCCCTCGCGATTGCGGTCGAAAATGACATCAATGTTCTGGAACCCGGGACGAAAGACCGAATCGCGGAGATTTTTGAAGAATATGCGGCTGGCGGTCTCGACGTGATGCAGCAGACGCTGGCGCAGGCCGGCGAACCGCTCGACTCGCTCCTGCTACTGCTTGCCGAAGCGCGTCGCGCAGCCACCGAGGCACCTGTCGGGCTGGAAGGCTTGACCCCGGGAGCACTCGACATCCTAGGGATTTGAGACGAACAAAATGGCGAACACTATTGCGTTTGACAGTTTGAATACGGCGGTCGACATGGCGAGGGCGGAGGTAAAGCGGCTCGGCAACGCGCTCTCCGCCCTCGCGAAGCAGGCTGGTCTGGGGAATGTCTCTGGAGCGCGCGTGAGCCTCCACAATTGCGCATCGCTGAGCGAAAAGCTCCTCACGACCATAAACGATGCCGATGGATTGCTCTTTGCTGGAGCGGTCGCGGAGTACCTCGCGAGCAAGGAGTTCTATGATGCCCTCGCCCTCGAATGCGAAAAGACAAGCTTGAAGCTCTATGACCACGGTCCCACCTGGTACTGCTTCCCTTCAAGCATTAAGGTCCTCCCCACAGAAGAAGCGGTCCTTATCAATGGAGTCCGCACACTCAACGTAAACCCGTCTGCCATCGCGGCTGCCTTGAAAGCCGAGTATGAGGCAGCGACGAAAAGAGACCCGAACCAATTCCTGCAGTTACTCTTCCAGGCCTACAGTACGCTGGCGGCGCACCGAGAGTACGCACCGGATTCGCCGCCGCTCGCCACGATGTTGGATCTTTTCGCACTCCTCACACTTTGGCCGGAGGTCAAACGGCGTTACTCGAAGGCGCGCTTCGCTCTCGACCTCTATCTCCTCGATCGCAGCGGCGTTACCGAAATTAACGGAAAACAGTTGGTGTTTACGGCGAGCACCGGTGCCCGCGACCGCACAAGGACGATACAAGTGCACGACGAGGACGGATCTGAAAAGGCGTACTTCGGACTGTACTTCGTGAATGCGCCCACCGAAACGCGATGAAGCCCCCTGACTACATCGACGTCCTTTCGGCTAACTACTTCGAACGCTACCTCAGCGCGGGGGGATCGGCGTTCAAAATGGTCATCAGTCCGCCCGGAACTTCTCTTAAGGGTTTCAGTCAGCTGCTGCACAAGAAAGTATCGGAGGCCGGAGCGATAGTTCTCAAACTCGACGCGGTCGCGGACCATATACATCGTGTCGACAAGCTATTCTTCGCGGTCGCAAAATGCATCGCTTGGGATGAGGAAGCAGCCAAGTTCGTACACCGGTACATTGTCCCAAGCAGCGCAAACAAAGATGTTCACTCGACGATGCACGTGAGCGGGAAGCAGAAGCCGGAGATTGCCGAGGCTATTAAGAAGAATGTCTCGCACGATTATGGTTTCTGCGCGGAATTCAGGACGGCTCTGACCCATTTGTGTTTGAGCCGACTGGCAGTGGATACTCAGGTGCTGTCCCCCTATAGCGCTCAGGTGAAAGGGTGGCTCATGGGCGAGCCAGTACCGATGGCAGCATTGAAGCCTGCCATGATCTTCCGAAAGGTGCAGCGCAACTCGGCGCGGAACATGCTGTACTCTGCCTTCCGATTCCTCCGACGTTGCGGATATCCGTTTGTGGTGCTCGAAATTGATGTAAGCCGATATGCGGAACAAGCGCGCGTGGCCGAACGAACTCTGGGGCACTATTATTCGAATGCGGCCTGTTTTGATCTTTACGAGCTCCTGCGGCAGTTCATCGACGACATGGAGCGGTTCGACGGCACGATGGTTGTAGTGACTGGGCCAAACACCATCGTCACAGACGCGAGGCGGGGCATAAGTCGATACCAGGCGTTACAGATGAGATTGTGGAGCGATGTTCGTATTCAGAACGCAGAAAATCCAATGGCTCCCCTTGTGTGGCTCTCATGACGGCTAGCGACTATCTCGAAAGCGCACGCGCTGTGGAGTCTTTGCGCACAGGCGTCCCGAATACCATGGCAGTGTCACTGCTTGGATGCGATCAGCCGAAGATCACGAAAAATTTTGAGTCTCTCCTCCATGACGTATCCGGGGGTACGACGGTCGTAGGCGAGCACGCCGGGATGCTTATTAAAGGCGGCTTCGGATCCGGCAAGTCGCATACGCTGGCATTTCTCTCGGACATTGCATTGAGAAGCGGATATGTCACCAGCCGCATCTCGATCAACAAGGAGACGCCGCTGTCTGATCCCGACAAGCTCTTTCGGGTACTCTCGGATTCGGCGGTACTACCGGACCGGGCTGGAATCGGGCTCTTCGAGGCTGGCCAGCGACTCGTCGCTGACAGCAAGGCCTATCGAGACTTGGAGAACTGGACGAATAATCGGGATGGCCTCGATGGTCGGTTTGCCGCCTGCCTCAAGCTCTTTCGCCTAGCACGACGTGATTACGAAGCGCGCGACCAGATCATTCGCTTTTGGTCAGGCGACCAGGTTGGCGTGCACTGGCTGAGAGGGCGTCTGAAGGAAGTAGGCGCTCCGGTTACCGGGATCTTAAGAACGGCGATCTTACGTGAGCTCGGTCGGCAGCGCGCCCAGTTTGCAAGCCGGCTGCTCCGAACAGTAGGTTATCGCGGTTGGGTCTGGCTCGTGGATGAAGTTGAGCTTATCGGTTCGTATTCGCTCCTTCAGAGGATGCGCTCATACTCTGAGATCGGCCGAATGATGAAGCAGAACTCTGATCTTGACTGCCCCGGCGTCCTGAGCGTCCTCGCAATCACCGACGACTTCGAGTCGGTCATTCAAGGCAAGCAGGATCTGACCACGATGCCGTCCTATTTTGCCGAACAATGCCAAATGCGCTCAGCGAATCCCGAACACAACCCAAAGATCGGAATCAATGCGATTCAGACTGCGGGAGTTCTTCTCGACAAGCTCCGCACGAATGAAGCTGATGAGCTGCATAAGAAGCTGCGCGACTTGTATCGGGCAGCCTACAAATGGGACCCGCCAAAGACCGTCTCGACCGCGCGGATGAGCTCGACGACAGTGCGACAGATGATAAAACACTGGATCACGACGTGGGACTTGCAACGGTTGTTGCCGGGAGTGAAAGCGAATGTGGAGACGCAGGCCTTCGATTACAACTACACAGATCAGGAACTCGAATCCCCTCCGGAAAAACCAAATGAGGAAGGGGTCATCGACGAAATCATGAACATGATCTGACCCGCAATATCCGTTGCTGGATGGTCTTGCGCATAGCCGGCAGCCTTTGGGGGCTGCACAACCGGGGGATGAAGAACAGCGCAGCGCAGAAGATGAAGCGGCAAAACGGAAAGAGTAAAGAAAGGGGAGGATTACGATGGCGAAGGTTCATCCAGCAGACAAAAAGGTCGCCGGAAAGAAAGTATTCCTGCGCGGCACATCGATTCAGGAGAAGAACAAGCGGGGGTTGGCGCTTGATCGATCCTGATGGTAAACGCTTCAAGTCTGTGTTGATCTCGAAGGGAAATATGGACGGCAAGCGCATTGTCACATTCTGGGTATATCCGCAACCTGGACCTGAGCCAGAGAAGAAAAGTTAGGCGCTCAATCCCAGCGCAGCGCCTTCTATTGCCTTCAGCAGCACGGGGAGTTCGGTGATGTGCTTCTCCGCTGCGGAGCTTGAATTATCATCCTGCAGTTTAGCCCCTACAAAGAAGACAGCCCTGCTGTGAGTCAACACGCTCGGTCGTGTACTCGCCGCCGCAAAAGCAGTTGAGCCTGACGCACCCGGCAGCATTGGAGTCTGCTACCGCGGACGCGATGTCCAGGGGAGACACCAGTTTTATCCGTGCGTTCAGACGTATCGTTAAGAAAACACGGAGACTTTGATCAAAAACAGCAGCAGCCTTCTGCAAAAAGCAGCGCTAAACACGAGTCCGCAACGTCTTTGTGTCGTTATTTTGGTATATATTGACGTACAGTAGTTACTGTGCCATTATATCAACTGATACGGAGGTATGCCATTGGCTCGAGTGGCCGTTTGTGATCCGAAATCCCGCCAAGTGGCGGAGAAGCTGGTTGCTCTTGTGGTGAAAGAAGGTTCGGTAAATGCCGCGAGCGAACGGCTGAACGCCTCCCTTGCAGCTGCCCACGTGAAGACGCCGGTTTATCCGAACCGGCTCCATACGCTTCTGTCCGAGGAGCCCACCCGCTTTCTGAACGAAGCTACATTAGCTCTCATCGCCCGCGCCCTCGAGGCGGTGCTGGGGGATGGCGCCAACAGCGGAGAACTGACTCCGTCTTCTACGCTCGTCGACGGCGTGCTCCAGCGCTGGCGTGTGTCGGCGCGGTCCGCAGATGCGGTACGCGATATCGCGGACGCAATGGCGCTTCCGGTGGCGGTGGTGCGGTATGTACTCGTATCGGCGGGAGAGCTGCCGAAAGTCACGAGCATAAGCGCCGGCACGCCTGTTCCTGAAGTGATGGCCGGCGAACATGCCGCCCCGGCAGCGCGGCCGAAACCGGATTGGAGCTTTCAGGAAACCGCGGTACGCCGCTGCCTTGAGGAGCTTGACCGGACGCCGAACCGCAAAGTAGGCCTTGTAGTGCCCACGGGCGGAGGCAAGACGCGGGTAGCGCTCCGCGTGGCGCTCAAACGCCTCGCTGCGCAGCCGCTGGGCAATGTGGTTTGGGTCACTCACCGTCGCAACCTGAGGACCCAGGCGCACCGAGAACTTCAGAAGATGCTGTCGCGAGGCATAAGAGATTTCCCGGAGAACGCGGCGGAACTGCTCGCCAAGCGCATTGTCTTCATCATGGTTGGGGAGGTGGAGAAGGCGCTAGCGGAGGCCAAGGTGCCGCCGGCGCTCCTGATCGTAGACGAGGCCCATCATGCCGCGGCGGCGAGTTATCGGCCTATTTTTGAAACTGCATATCCATTGCGCGCACTCTTCTTGACTGCAACACCGAACCGTACCGACAAGCTGCCAATCGGCATCGACGACATCGCGTATACCGCAACCTACCGGGAACTTGCCGACAGGGGCGTGATACTGCTGCCCGATTTCGAAGACTTCCAAGTTCCGGACTTTGACTGGTCTGAAGAGCGGGTCCGCGAGCTTGCCGACGAGGTAATTACGCGTGCCGGGGACGACTTCGTGAAGGTCCTAGTGCTCGCACCTCGGATCAGCCGGGTGGAGGAGTTCTACATCGCACTTCAGGACCGGCTGATGCAGGAGCCCAATCATCCACTGTCCGACGAGGACATCGGCTTCGTCCACAGCACCCGGAACTCTCTTTCCGTACTCAATTCCGAAGGCAAACTGATCTCCGCAAGCACTGACGAGTTTCTGGAACATTTCGCGGCCAAGCCGCGTGCGATCATCGTCTCGGCACAGCTCTTGCTTGAGGGGTTCAACGACCCAGAGCTCAACGCAGTTGTGATTACCTACCCCTCGGCCAGCATGATCGTTCTCATGCAGGCCGCCGGCCGCTCAGTGCGATACACGCCGGGCAAGCGGCGTGCGATCGTGCTCCAAGCCCGCAATGATTCTCTCGCGTACCACTTCGATCAGCGGTGGCTCTATCAGGAGATTAGCGATTACCTGCATCCCCAGCTTGTCGATTTCGACTATGGCGACCTGAACGAACTGCGCGCTAAGGTGCGGGATCTCCTAGCGCGCCACAACACTCCGATCGCCGTCCGCTCGCGCATCTTGGCGGCAGCCGACACGATCGCGCCCGGGGAGCGCTGCCGGATCCTGCTCAGCGGCATTCCGTATTACGGCGATCCGGCGAACTTCGAGACTGATGCGCGATGGAGCGCCGTGCTGGAGATGCCGGCGAACACGGACGCGTTTCGGGACGTGTTCAACGTGTTCTCAGGCATGAGCGCGAGCCTCTCCGACCCGAGCGATTTCCTGCGGAACCGGGGAGCGCGCTACGGCATCGTCCAGGATTTTGCCGACGGCAGCGAGTGGCGGGGCTTCATGGACATGCTCACCGCCATGTACTTTGCCCGGCTGGAGCTCTATGAAGACGGTGCCACGCTGCCCAACGGGACGAGCCGCCCGTTTGCGCTCCACGGCGCGACCACGTGGCTGAAGTACGTGACCTTCCATTACCGGCCGGTCGTGCCTCCGGCACTCGCCAAATTTCTGGAGGACTGCTACAACCGCGAGATCATCATCGCTGCCTATCAGAAGGAGCCGGCGAGTTTTGGCGCGGCAGTCAAGCTTCCATTGCCGCTCGGGAGTGCCGAAGCGTACCTCTTTGCGAATGCCGACGCAGACGCCTTCGACCAATTGGTCGAGAACGCTCGCCGCACGCTTGCCGAAGTTCCGCCGGCGGAGCAGATCGGCAGGCTCGCCGCGCATGTCGCGCAGCTTCCGGCCAACCCGGTCCCCATCGCCATCGTGCACCGTATCGAGCGGTACCTCACCGAAGCCGGCGGAGACCTGGTATTGAAGCTCGCCGCCGAACCATTTCCGGCCACGGCGGCCTCCGCCGCCGAGCCCTTAACGACATCCACGGAGGAATCGTCGCATGCATAAGTATCTAGAGAAGTACACGGAAATTCCATTCGCAAAGCTTTATCTCGATCCCAACAATCCCCGCACCGCGCCGGAGGATCGCCCTGGCTATGACGATCCGGAGCTGCTCTTTTCTGATGCAGCCCAGAATTCGGTAGGTGATCATATGGAAAACCTAAATGAGGTGGCGAACTTGGAGCCTGCGATCATCTCGCAGGGCTGGCTGCCAGTCGATCCTATTCTCGTATGGGCGCATCCAGAAGCGCCCGACCATCACATCGTGATCGAGGGTAATACCCGCACTACTGTCCTGCGTCGCGTACGCCGCAAGCTTGTCCAAGAACGCGACCGCTTGGAAAAAATGGAGAAAAAAAGCAAGGGTTACGACAAGCAAGACATCGAAAACCAACGGAACCTAGTTAAGCAGTTGCGACAGATTGTTGACGACACCGAAAATCTGGTGGTATTTCCGATCAAAGCCAAGACCGCTGCTGAGCTCGAAGAGACCCTACCTCACCTTCATGGCGTGAGGCATATCAATCCGGCTCGGCCGTGGTCGCCGTATGCCAAGAACCTGTACGTCCTCGCGCGCTACCGGCAGCTTTTTGAGGAGCAGTACGGGCCAGGGCTTGACTTGCGCATCGAGGAAGTCTTGGTTAAAAAGCTGGCGGAATCCGTGTCGCTCAAGCCGACCGATGCGCGGCGCAACATCCAGGCGGCCGCCGCGTTCAGTCACTTCAAGTCCCACAATGAACACCGGATGCCCGCCGGCGAACACTTTGCCGATGAGGACCAATACTTCTTCGAGCTGATTTTGCAAAACGACTACCCACGCACGAAGTTCGGGTTCGAAAAAACCGACCTGCACCTCTCGCCCGAGATGGAAGAGGTGGTCTTTAAGTGGGCGTTTGAGCAGCCGCGGCCCGAAGGCAAGGACAATCCGAACAAATTCTACAAGGCCGAGAACATCCGGCTTTGGCAGCAGATGTACCGCTATGACGTGAAGACGGGGACGAAGTTCGCCGACGCGTTCGACGTTGAGGAGCCGGATTCCGCGCCGCAGATGGCCGAATTGGAAGCGGAATACCTGCAGCACAAAGCCCAGGTTTCGCCTCTGTATACAATCTCTTCGCTTTTGAAGAGCCTCAAGGTCTTGAAGATGGAGACTTTGATGTCGCAGGCGACGTCGCTGCGGCCGATGATCGTGGAGATGATCGCCCAGGGCGAAACCTACCTGAAGGTGATCGACGCAGTGACCGGAAAAGCGGCGGAAACGAAATAGCAGGGGATGAATGGCGGACAGACGCTGCGGCGAATGGCTGTGGTCAGAGAGTCGGGGCGTCCGCGCATGGCGCGAGCTTTGCTGCAAAATGACAAGGAAAACTGGAGATGCCAATGGACGGGCTTTTGGATCTGCTGAAAAGAGTTGCCGAGTTGAAACGTGCACCAAAGACAAGCAAGGGGAAGTACCCGGCTTTGAAATCTCCATACAAGCCCATCTTGCTACTAACCGTCCTGCGGCGTATTCAGCAAGGCAGGCAGCCTTATGTTACAAACACAATTGAATTTGACGCTTGCTTCCAGGACTTCGCCGCTCTATATGCCCGGTTATATGGCGAAAGCTCCAACATCGAATCGAAAGTCACCCAGGCATTCTGGTATTTGGGGAGCGGCAAGCCGAAGATGTGGCAGCTATGCGCAAAGCCTGGCATGCAAGAAACATTGGATACCTTGGTGAGTAGCCACGCCCAGGTTAAGACCGCTGGAAAACTCACAAAGTTGATTGAGGTAGCAAAGTTTGCCGACTCCGACTGGGCTTTGCTGAGCGATACCGACGTGCAGCAGGCTTTGATCTCTTTTCTGATTTCAGAGCACTTTCCGGATGTCCGTCGCGAAGTGGGGGTGCTTTAGGACTGCCGAAGTAGCAGAATGAACATAGAAGAATGGGAGGAATATCCAAGTGCTCGGACGCGTTGGAAGAGATCGTTGCACGCAATTACGCGGACTGCTACATAGTCAGCAGTCGAAGCTGAGGGAAGCCGAATCGCGGGATCCTCGCGATGCACAAGAAATAGCGAGCATCAAGCATGCGATCGAGATCACTAAACAAAAGTTGGCGGAACTTGAGTGTTGACGATGCCGGACCTGACCACGCACGGTCAATTGTCGACCAATGCGTTTACAGCGCTCGATAATTCTGAAGGAGGAAACACGTGGAGCAAACACTACAACGGCTAAGTGTTAGGGAGGAACCCTACCGGGGTCCAATTGCGGGCCAAGTCGTCTTCACAAAAAACATAGACCCGGATGACATAACTAACTACCTTGCAAATTCGTCCGCGGGCTTCGAGTTGTTTTCGCTTGATACAAAGCAACTAGCTGACGAGGATGTCGCTACCACTCGCGCAGTACTTAATGAGATCGCAGGGAAGGCGCAGTATGCAGGTCCTGTGAGCTCACTAGCCGCGCGCGTTGCACGAAAGCACAACAGCCAAGACGCCATACTGCGGGGATATGGATCAATTGTGCTGGTGCTCAACTACACATCCATTCAGAACGATGTAGCAGTGTTCAATGGCGACTTCAAGACACTTGGGTACAATCACATCCGCGACAAGAAGAGTGACGGCAGAATCAGAACGTTTCGGCCGCGAGAAGATCCTGCCGATCTAGCAAGAGAGCTGGATTCATACATGAACCCGCGGCCCCTGAGCACGGAGGCGATGTATGGGGCATATTTTGAGGCGAGGCTCTATCGTTCCCTGCGACCCATTGATGTCTCGGAGGTTTACTTCTTGGCAGGTGATAGTTCGGCTAAGGATGCGGCACACTTGCTTGAAGAGGCCTGGCTCGCCATGAAAGCGCCGGCGAAGAGCGGCGGTAGGTAGCGGCACCGATTGAAGTCGCAGGAGCCGTGACTGATCTGCTAATCGCCGCGCAACAGCCGGTGCCCAGCTATTCGCAGCCCTTTTGCGGCAAGCGCCCGCTCCCAACCCGCACGCATCCCAATATCTGATGGATGTTCGTACAAACCCCTCCTCTCCTCTTGCCGCGTCAGTCGCTCATATTTCGAACGCATGGGATCGTCCTTCGGAACGAATTCCTCTTTCCGGTGAAGTATCGGGGGGTTTTCGGCCTCCCGATACAAGCGCTGCCGCATTTTGAAGGCCCGCAAGTGTACCCACAACGAGCTTGCGAGTGCCGGGTGAGCATCGGTTTCGAACGCCGGATAAGAGAGATATGACACTGTGGGTTCGATGAAATGCAACTTCACGATGTTTGAGCCGTCGACGGTGCCGGTAAGCGCGCGAGCGCACCCTTCGTAGACGCGCAGTATGGGGGCCAAGCTGGAGAGCGCGCTCGTGTGCACATAGAGCGCGGTCGGCGTGATCTTTCCCACGCCAGAGCCGCGACATGCGCGTTCGACCTGTGCGCGGTCGCCCACCGAAAACAACAGGTCGTCAGCCAGCTCGCACGCGTGTTTGTAGTTTGAAAAGAACGCACGAAGATCCAGTTGGAGGGAGTCAGGGAGCACGCAGAACCTTGGCCGCCGGGAAAAACGACTGAGCGCCAGGTAGACGAGCAAGTCCTGTGCGCGTTGTGTGCGGATGTGTTCCCATTGCTCTGCACCGGTGACGCGCTGGAGAATCGCAAAAGCTCGCCGGATGCTGCCGATCGCTTCAGCAAGCCGGTGCCCCGAGGGCAATTCCGCATCGACGGGCAGGCGCCCTCGCGCAAGCAGAAACTGAATTAACTCCTCGAACAACGACCGATGAGCTTCGAAACGCTCATGGCTTCGCAGCAAGCGCGGGCGGGCTGCCGCCTGGCGGATGTGTGAAGCCACATAGGCGTACTTGAGCTCCTGATCCTTGAAGACGTAGAAGACTCCGGGAGAAGCTGCGACGCACGACTCACCGAGCGTGGTATCGATCCAATTCCGGAGCTCTTGCTGCTCATAGAGCTTCTGGAAGGTTCCCAGACGGGTGAGGTATCCGTCTGCGTACGGAAGTCGGATGCCGGAGTCTAGGTCTGAAGTGAGGCGCGCGGAAATGATGAGAAGCTTCCCGGCCAGCGACCAGGCGTCCGCCACTGTCTTTGCGCGTTCCGCGGTATCCTCGATCACGTTCACCACGTAGCCAAGATTGACCACGTCAGACTGTTGGCGATCGGCTAAAGGCGCAAAAAACGGATCCCATCCCGCGCAGGAGATGCCCTGCTCTCGTAAACGGCGAAGGTCATCACCCTGACCGCAACCGTAATCCAACACGGACGTCGCCGGGGTGATGAGGAAGTCCTGTATGGCGAAACGAATTGGTCGGGACAATTCAAACCGGCGCAATGCCGTTCGGTGCCGAGCTATTAGGGGATCCGCGTCTTCCATTGAAGCCGTCCCGTGGATGTTTAGTATCTACCGCAGTTTAGTGATCGCCTCGGCGACCCGCGCCCAATTCGCATCTTCAGTCATGTGACACCAGGAGAAGCGAAGAGCGCCCCGGATGGCGGACTCCGGAAGCCCCATCGCCTCAAGCACGTGGCTCGGGCTGTAGCTCTGCGACGTGCACGCCGACCCGTTCGAGATGGCTATCAGGTCCTTCAAGGCAACGATGACTGCCTCGGAATCAATGCCGTCGAATGAGATGTTCATAACGTGCGGCAGGACACGCGCTTGGTCACCGTTGAAGCGTGGTTTGAGCGGCGCAAGAGCATCGAGCGCGACGCGGCGATACTCTGCACATTTCTTATTACGGTCCCCGTGCTCTTTGATGGCGAGTTCGGCCGCAAGTCCCAGACCGACAATGAGGGGAACCGGAAGCGTACCCGGGCGTAAGCCCCGTTCCTGGCCGCCTCCGTAGAACAGAGGCATGAGTGGTGGACGTTCAAACCGGCGACGACGAGTGATCAGCGCACCCACACCTTTCGGAGCGTAGAGTTTGTGTCCGCTCACGCTCATAAGGTCGATGCGGGAGTTGCGCAGCGCCGGCAGTTCCTTCCCGAACCCCTGTGCGGCATCAACGTGAAGATATGCAGGATGGCCGGCGAGAAGTTCGCAAATTTCGGCTAAAGGTTGCACTACGCCCGTTTCGTTGTTCACGTGCATGACGGATACGAGGAGGGTTTCTTCTCTTAGAGCTGCGTGCACCGCAGTCGGATCAATCCAGCCGTCCGCAGTCGGCGGGACAAGCGTCACCGCAAACCCGGACTTCGCGAGATTCTCCAGCGGTTCAAGGACGGCTTTGTGCTCGATCGCAGTTGAAACGATGTGGCGGCGCCCGGTCGCCTCCCCATGGGACCGCAAGCCCAGGATCGCGAGGTTGTTGCTTTCCGTGGCGCCACTCGTGAAAACCACTTCGTCACGGTCCGCAGCGACAACCGCCGCGATCTGATCGCGCGCGCGTTGGACGGCTTGTTTGGCGCGCTGTCCAAACTCATGCGTGCGGCTGCCCGCATTGCCAAACTCTTCTTCCATGAAATGAAGGACGGCTTCGCGAACCCGTGAATCAATCGGGCTCGTTGCGTTACAATCCAAGTACACGGACATATTCGCGTCTTCCTCTGCGTGGCCTTTCGAAGCGACCACATACAACCATATACGACCGTAGCATGTTCGTTGTTTTTTCTGTGTTGTTCGTTAAAATGATAACGTACAATTCAGATGAACTCACGCTCGGGGGCATCAATGGGTCGCTTCGGTTACACATTTCCCGCCATTCGCGGCATTCAAGCCGGCCGCGAATACTACGTCTCAATGTGCCCGCTGAGACTCATACCCAGGATATTCCTGTTCGACGAAGAAGAGCTCGTGCCCGAATTGCGCGCGCAGCGGACGCTGAACAAAAACCGGATTCCCGAGATCGCGCGCTACATCCTCAATAATCGGCGTGATTACGTGTTCTCTGCACTTACTGCGTCAATTGACGCGGAGGTCCGCTTCGAGCCGATAGGTGAAGGCGATGAGGGAACGCGGGTTGGCGTGCTCCACGTGCCCATGTCCGCCCGATTCATTATCAATGACGGCCAGCACCGGCGGGCGGCTATCGATCTTGCGCTCAAAGAGAAGCCCGAACTCGCCCATGAAAGCATTGCCGTCGTGTTCTTTCTCGACATCGCGCTTGAGCGGTCACAGCAGATGTTCGCCGACCTGAATCGCTACGCCGTACGACCGTCGAAGTCGATCGGCGTACTCTACGACCATCGCGATGAAATGGCCAAGCTCGCCAAGCTCGTCGTACTGCGTTCGAAGCTCTTTCGCGATGTGGTGGAGATGGAGCGTAGCACGCTCGCCGTGCGTTCGCGGAAGCTCTTCACCCTGAGTGCTGTCTATGCGGGTACGAAGGCGCTCCTTGGCCGCACGGGGGTTGGTTCGCCAGAGGAACGCACAGAACAGGCGATCACGTTCTGGGACGAAGTGGGCCAGCATTTCCCGGAATGGCAGCTTGTCATCGATCGCAAGATCAGTGCTGGGGAAGTAAGGCAAGGGTTCATCCACTCGCACGCAATCGTGCTCCAGGCCTTGGGCCGGATCGGCAATTCTTTGGTCAAGGCGCCGGGGAACCAGTGGAAGAGCAGGTTGAAGCGCCTGCGCAAGCTAGACTGGTCGCGGTCCAATGCCAAGGATTGGGAAGGAAGGGCTTTGATCGGCGGTCGGGTCTCTAAGTCCGAGCATAACGTGGTCCTCACCGCCAATCTGATGAAGCGGTGCCTGGGGATGGACCTCACGCCGGAGGAACAGCGCGTAGAAGATGCATTCTTGAGGGGAGAATATGAGTCAGCGTCACAACCGTCCACGCTCGCAGTTTGACGAGCGCGGACTTTCCGAAGCGATCGAGCTCCTCATTGCAGAGGTTCAGGATCTTTACCTATCCGACTCCGCGCCCTGGATCGTGGGCTACAGCGGCGGCAAGGATTCCACCGCCACCCTGCAGCTTGTCTGGCAGGCCATCGCGCGCCTTGCGCCCGAGGCGCGCACGAAACCAATCCACGTGATCAGTACGGACACCTTGGTTGAAAATCCGATCGTCGCTGCTTGGGTGACGCGGTCCCTGGAGAGTATGCGCGAAAGCGCTGCCCGTTCCGGCCTGCCAATCATCCCTCACCGGCTGACGCCGGAAGTCGCAGATTCGTTCTGGGTCAATCTGATCGGCCGCGGCTATCCCGCGCCTCGGCACAAGTTTCGTTGGTGCACCGAACGGCTGAAGATCAAGCCCTCCAATGCTTTTATCACGAGCATAGCGCGCGAAAGCGGTGAGGCAATCCTCGTGCTCGGTATCCGCAAGGCGGAAAGCGCCGCGCGTACGCGGGTTATGGAGCGACTGGAGCGCGACCGAGTCCGCGACCGACTGAGCCCCAATGCGAGCCTGCCGAATTGTCTCGTCTACAGCCCGATCGAGGCCTGGTCGAACGACGACGTATGGGTCTTTCTTATGCAGGTCGAAAATCCTTGGAGCTACCCAAATAAAGACCTGCTCACCATGTACCAGGGAGCTTCGCCCGACGGGGAGTGCCCACTCGTCGTCGACATGAGCACGCCGAGCTGCGGTGACAGTCGGTTCGGCTGCTGGGTCTGCACGCTCGTTGACCAGGACAAGTCGATGCATGCGATGATCCAGAACGACGAAGAAAAAGAGTGGATGCTGCCGCTGCTTGAGCTCCGAAACGAACTCGACGTGGCGGACGACCGCCCCCTCCGGGACTTCCGCCGGATGAGCGGACTTGTGCAGATATTCCACGACCGACCGATCCCGGGACCATATAAGCAGTCCGCGCGGGAACAGTGGCTCCGTCGGGTGCTCGAAGCGCAACTTTGGATTAGGGAACACGGCCCTTCGCATGCGCGGGACATCGAGTTGATTTCCTTGAAGGAGCTTCATGAGATTCGTCGGATGTGGGTGGTCGAAAAACACGAGATAGAAGACACCCTGCCCCGAATTTACTCGGAGGTAATGCGAACACCGTTCCCTGGAGGCGTACTCGACGACAATCTGCCCTTAACTGGCGACGACATGGCTGTTCTCGCACAGATTTGTTTAGGAGAGCCACTCCTCTATGAACTCACCCGTGAACTTCTCGACGTCGAGCGTCGATATAAGGCGAGCGCGCGCCGCGCTGGCCTCTTCGATGCCCTTGAAGACGCGTTGAGCCGAAGCTCATACACCGACGAAAAGGATGCGACCGACAGGGCGTTGCGAGAGCGCGATGCGCGGAATGCCGCCCGTTCCGGGAGCTATGCGCAGTTGTCACCCTCCGAAGCCGTTCCGGAGGCGTAAGCTGCAGAGAGACAAATGACCTTCGACGAACTCGTGCTCCACAATTTCAGCCTATATCGCGGCCGGCAGGAGATCACGCTCACTCCGCGCATTGGCAAACCAATCATTCTCTTTGGCGGTCTCAATGGTTCGGGTAAGACGACGATCCTCGATGCCCTCCAACTCGTTCTTTACGGGAAGTTCGCCCGCTGTTCGAACCGAGGCACCGCTTCCTATGACCGTTTTCTCCGCGACTGCATTCACCGCGACGTTGATCCCACGACCGGCGCAGCCATCGAATTGCAGTTCCGGCATACGGCGGCAGGAAGCGAACATACCTACCGTATCCACCGCTCCTGGTCATGCGGCACCAATGGCGTGCGTGAGCGCTTCGAGGTCTTGCTCGACGGCAATATCGATTCCGTGCTCAGCGAGACGTGGCCGGAGCATGTTGACGGTTTTCTCCCGGCGCGCTTGGCTCACCTCTTCTTCTTCGATGGGGAGAAGATTGAGGGGCTTGCAGATTTCGAAAGTTCATCCGACCTCTTGCGAACCGCTATCCATTCTGTGCTTGGCCTCGATGTGGTGGACCGCTTGGCCACTGATCTCGTAACGCTTGAACGCCGTAAGCGGGTTGCTCTGAAGAACACGCAGGAACGTATTGAGATCGAACAACTTCAAATGGAGTTGGAGCGCTTCGACCAGGAGTTGGGGGCGGTACTTCAGGAGCGCGCCGCGGCGCAGAACGAGCTCGACCTGAAAGCCAAGCGCCTGCACGAAGCGAGAATCCGATTCGAGCGAGAAGGCGGAGAGTCCTACCAGCGACGCGCGGAAATCGAAGCCGAGCGGCAATCCGCGCTGCATAAGCTCCGGGCAGTTCAAGACGAGCTTCGCGAGCTTGCCGAAGGTGCCGGGCCGCTGCTTCTCGTTACGTCTGCGCTCGAGCGCATCATGGCGCAAGACAAGGCCGAAGATGCGGCGAACCGAGCCGCAGCAATGACGAAGGTCCTTTCTGATCGTGATGCGCGCCTTCTCCAGGAGCTAAAGAGAAGCAAGTTCACCAAAATCGCGATCAAGACAATTGAAGCCATTCTAGGGGAAGATCGAATACGATTTGCCCGATCGACAAAAGGTAAGACGTACCTTGAACTTGGCGCCAATGGACGGCAGTCGCTGCAGTTCTTGCGCTCAGCCCTTTTGCCGACGACCCGTGCGCGCATACAGAAGCTTGTGGCAGAGGCAAGGTGCCTGTCCGGTGATCTGGTGAACGCCGAGCGTGCGCTGTCCAATGTGCCGAATGAGGACTCGATGCTGCAGCTTTTCGAACAGCGGCAGCGTGAGGAAACGGCGGCTCTCGAAGCACAGGTCCGGGTCACCTCCTTACAAACCGAAGCCGACCGGCGGCAGCGGCTACGCGACCAGTTGCAGCAGAAGATGATCCGGGCGATCGAAGAGCAGGTTGACAGCGATTTCGACAGGGAAGATGTCGCCCGGACGATTACCCATTCCGAGCGAGTCAGAATTATATTGCAGAACTTCCGGGAAGAGATCGCCCGCAATCACGTGCTGCGAATCCAGGGACTCGTCCTAGATAGCTTTCACCAGTTGCTCCGGAAGCGAACACTGGTCTCTGGTCTCACCATTGATCCACAAGAATTCGTTGTGCGTCTGCTAAACGGCAACGAGAAGCCGCTCGCCCCCGACCGGCTTGCGGCTGGCGAGCGGCAACTCCTTGCAGTCTCCTTACTGTGGGGGCTGGCCCGCGCTTCTGGCCGTCCGCTGCCGGTCGTGACTGATACGCCGCTTGGCCGCCTCGACGCGACCCACAGGACGCACCTAGTCGAACGATATTTTCCGCACGCCAGCCATCAGATGCTCCTCCTCTCGACCGATGAGGAGATCAATGAAACTTATTACGAAAAACTAAAGCCCTGGATCAGCCACTGCTATCGCCTGACGTTCCACGAGGACACCGGAAGCACGGTGGTGAGCCCGGGATATTTCTGGTAGCAAGGGAGCGCGGTACTTATGGCACTTGATCACATACGACTATCGAATCAGGCGAAGGATCAACTGACCCGGCTTAAGCGTTCAACTGGGATCAAGAATTGGAATGTGTTGTCCCGTTGGGCATTCTGCGCGTCGCTCGCCGACAAAGGTTCTCCTAGTCCCGCGAAGATTGCGACGGACAGCAGCGTGGAGATGTCTTGG
>Ga0316232_1001194_pt1 | contig 33335 bp, 30 predicted proteins | sample TBHtaG_FD_206006 | JGI IMG/M metagenome (GOLD analysis project Ga0316232, IMG submission 206006) | Freshwater microbial communities from Trout Bog Lake, Wisconsin, USA - TBH18025_13 | ecosystem: Environmental > Aquatic > Freshwater > Lake > Hypolimnion/Profundal zone | place: USA: Wisconsin... | reverse complement strand
GACGCGGTGGCAGGCAGCAACTCACCCGGTCAGTTCGCTCTCAAACTGGTGAAGAACACCACGGACGGCCTGACGCATGTCCAACTGGCGGGTTCGGATTTCGGCCTGCTGAGCTTCCAGGCTGGCGATCGCGGCCCGGTTCTGCAGATCGACCGCTTCGGCTACAACCAGGCCACGCCACCCGTGCTGCGCACCGGTGCGGTGTTTGCGGCCAAGCAGCAGGTGCTCGCCGGGGCGGAGGCCAACGGCACGTGGGAATGCATGGATCGCGGCACGCTGATCGGCACTGCCACGTTCAACGGTACGACCGTGCAGACTGCGGACACCACTGGGCAGCCGACGGCGGAAACGCTGTACTACAACAAGATCAGCACGAATACCGGGCTGGTGGCTGTCAACGGGGCTGCAACGTCGGTGGTGAATGGTCAAGCCGCCAGCGCGGGGGTGATCGTTCTGCCGCTATCGTCCAGCCTGCTCGTGGTCGAGCGTGATGCGGCGCAATCGGTGGCGGTCTGTCACCTGAAGGGCTGATCGCCTGAGCCGCCTCACTCGGCGGTAACCGAAACGCTCATGGTGCCGCGGGTGCCATGAGCGTTTTTTTTCATTGGGCGCGCCGTGCACGGCGACCAACATCAATTTCGCAGATAACGAGCGTAGGCTGCGCGGACGCCTGGGCTGACAGTAAGGATGGCCTCGCAGAGGCTGGGGAATTGCTCGAGCAACGCGAGCAGCGAATGGCAATCGGGCTCTGCAAGAAAACCGTCCTGCCGGCAGTCGACGACGCATTGGCTGGGGCCATCCCAGATCAGGATCTGCGGATACACCAGCGCGATGAAGACCTCGCCGATGTCGGCATTGCTGTCGCCCTTGAAGGGCTCGGGGATGGCGTCCTGAAAGAACCGCAGCGGTGTTTTCCGGAGGGCGTTCACGATAGCGGCGAACCAGCTGTGGTCATGAGAAGCGGCACTGTGTTTGCTCAGCGGGGGAGGGGGAACCGCACCATCGGCTGCAGATCGCGGCGGATGGTCCGGTTCTCCCAGGCACAGCGTTACTGTGCCGCCAGCACGTTGCCCTGCTTGTCGACCAAGGCGACCTTGACGATCTGCGCGGTGACGATCTTTTGCGCGGTGTCGGCGTTCTGGTAGTAGCCGTACACCGTGAGCTTGACCGCATCGTAACGGGCACGCTGAGCCTCGATAGAGCGCGCGGTGGCTTCACTGTCGACGCCCAGGTAGCGGAAGGCGTCGCCGTTGCTGAAGCCGAGTTTGTACTCACCGTTGTCGAAGAAGTAGCGGTAGGCGCCGGTCTCCCATAGCGAGTTGTCCAGCGGGAAGCCCTTCTGCGCAAAGCTGTATTTCCCGATGGGATTGGGGATCGTCATCTTGAAATAGCGGCGTGACTTGGCAGCGGCGATGTCGGCATCGATCTTGGGTGTGAGTGCGGCGAGCAGGTCGTGCTTGCGGAACTCGTCGGTCGCGCGGGCGTAGTCCTTGGAGACGCTGTTGGCGACTTGCGCATAGTCGGGCGGCATGCCAGTGAGCGCTAGGTACGCGTACATGAGCTGGTTGCCGCTATCGAGCGTGATGTAGCTGCCGTCGGGCGTGGCCTTGTCAGCCTTCGGCAACGCTTCGCGCGCAGCGGCTGTTTGCGCGTCACGCACGGCCTGCGGCGAGGTGGCCTGGGCCAGATTGGGCGTGGTCGGGGCGGCGGTCTGGGCCTTGGTGGCATCGGTTGCCTTGCCGCCACAGGCGGCCACGGTCAGGCCGCCGGAGAGTGTAAACAACAGCGCGCAGGCGCGGGCAATGTGGCGGGTGGAGCGGATCGTCAGCATGGTGAATTCCGGGAGTCGGTTGGCAGGGATGCGTAAAACGTCGGGGGAAGGGGGGATCAGCCGCGCTTGGCGAAGAACTTCAGCACACCGGTGGCCGCGAAATACAGGCTCACCGCGCAGCCGAGATAGCCGCCTGCACCAATCGAGATCGCACGCATGACCTCGCGCGTCATGGCACCGACGACGTTGGCCGCGCCGCTGCCGCCAAAAGCCATGGCCGCGCCCTGCGCCTGCGACAGGCTGCTGCTGATGCCCGAGTAGAAGGCAACGCCAATCCCGAGCAGGAACAGCAGCGGCAGGCAGTTGGCCAGCTGCGCGCGCGCGTCGCGCACGAAGTACGAGGCAGCGGGGCCCGCCAGCGCCACGATGCCCAGCACGCCGTACATGCCGGCGCTGCCGCCGTTGCCGCTGAGCGCCGCCATGGCATCGCCAGAAGCATTGAGCACGCCCAGCAGTTTCCACAGGCTCATGCCCATCTTCATGCCCGGCGTCAGTTGCACCGATACCGTGTTCAGCGCAAACCAGGCCACCGCCAGCAGGCCGGTCCCCACCAGCGTGCCCGTGCCCACCCGCGCCGCCAGTTGGCCGCCACGGGCCTTGACCGCCGCCACGGCTTCGTCGGCTTTCTCCCGTGCGAGCTGGGCGTCTGGTACCGCAAGCAGCGTGGTGAGCGCGCCGCCTTCGTCAAACTGCGCATCGACCGTCATGTTCACGGCAGGCGCTTCATTCGAGCGCCAGATGCCTTCAAGCGTGAACGGATACTGACGGCCGTTGACGATGACCAGGCCAGGGCCGGTGCGCGTATCGCGCAGGATCTTTCCGCGTTGCTGCATGGTGTGTTCTTCCTGTTGGATGTTGCCGTGAAGTGGTGTTTCCACAGGCGTTGCGCATCGCGCGGTCGTGCTGTGGATACTCTCTATTCGCAGCGACGATGCGAAACCGGAAGACAATTTTTTGAGGCAGGCCGCCGCGCGGGGGCGCACGGGAATATGCTCTGCACCGGCGTGTGCCGGGCCGAGGTGTGAAACCGAGGAAACGGCTGGCTGGGCGGTTACGGGCTCTTGCGGGTGGCAGCGCTGAACATGTTCATCAGCGATTCGGGCGTGACTTGCCCGGTTTCCGCCTGCACCTGGAAGAGATTGAGCCGCGCGGGCATGTAGCCCTGCGCGGCGGCGGCCTCGTAATAGCGGCGCGCACGCGCCACGTCACGCGTGGTGCCATGCCCGAGGTAGAACATTTCGCCCAATGCGTTGAGCGCGTAGGGCATGTCCTGCGCGGCTGCCAGGCGGAACCAGCGCAGCGCGATGGTGCTGCTGCGCGTGACCCGCGTCCCCGCGCCAAAGCCCTCGCGGTAGGCCACGCCCAGCACCGAGGCTGCCACTACATTGCCTCCGCGCGCTTGGCGTTCCAGGCGGGGCAGGTCGTCGCGGTTGACGCCCTTGGCTTCACGCTCGATCTGCTGGGCCAGCATCATCTGCTCGTCCTGGCCTGCGGTCTGGAACCATTGCAGCAGGGGCTTGCCATCGGCGGTGCTGAGGGGCGTTGCGTCGCTGGATGCAGGCGCGGCGCCGCGAGCGGGTGTGCCGTCCACATTGCGTCCTGGGCGCGCGAGCATCAGGCTGGCCTGGGTGTTGGGGGCCGGTACGAGTGCGAAGTCACCGACCAGCGAGGTGGCGATCCACGGCCGTTGCTCGTCGTGCGTGCTGGCGCGTACTTCGGTCATGACGCGCTTCATGACGTCTTCGATGGACATGCCGGGGCGCGTGAGCCAGTTCGACAGCGCCTGCGCGAATGGACCGTTGGCACCGCGTCCGTCCAGTGCGCGCTCGCCGGGTTGCGTGGCGTAAGCCACCAGCATGCCGTTGGCGGGCTTCTGCGCGACAAAACCGGCTGGCGCGCCGGCACCGCGATAGGCACCGCTGAAGCCGCCCTCATCGGGGTCGTTGCGGCAGGCGTCGAGCATGACCAGCGACAGATACGCACCGCTGTCCTTCAGGCGTGCGATCAGGTAATCGACCGGCATGGCCGTTTGTGACAGCGCATCGGGGCGATCCAGTGGCGCGCCGACCGGAATCAAATAGTTGCGCCCCCGGATCTGCATGCCATGGCCGGCGTAGTAGAACGCGGCGGCACCGCCGGCCTTCATGTGCTCTGCCAGGCGGCCGAGCGCCTGGTACAGCGTGTCGCGATCGGCATTGACGAGCAGTTCGGTGGCGTAGCCGGCCTGCTTCAGGCGTGCGGCAATCAGGCGGGCATCGGTCTCGGCGTTGCGCAGCGCGTACTGGCCGGGATAGCGCGTGTTGCCGATCACCACCGCAAACTTGGGCGCGCTGCGGTAGTCGATCGATTCGGCCCGCGTGGATGCGGAGGTGACCGGCGCGGGTGTGCCGGAAGCCGCGGGTGCGGCTCCGGAACACAGAAGCCAGGTTGCGATGGCCGTGGCGGCAAGCCGCATGCCGTTGCCCGAGCGTGTGTACGGTCTGCTCATGGCCGGGGTCTGGTGATGCGCGCGTCGACCACGACGCCCGTTGCCTTGAGCCTGTCGAGCGCCTGCTGCGCATCACCTTCACGCATGACGATCCAGATCATGCCTTGCTCATCGGGGCCGCGAACGATCTCGAGCTTGAGTGTTGCCAGCGTCTTGCGCAGCTCGCCCAGTGTCACGCCATCGGCAAACACGGCCTGGATGAGTGGGCCGGTGGTGGCGGAGTTGCCGTCCGAGCCTCGGAAGACCGGCGCATTGGCATCGGTGTTCAACTGCTCCAGGCGCAGGGTCTGCACGCCGGCCAGCAATGCCAGCGCCACAATCGACGCAAACGCCCAGGCACCGGCTGCCGGCCGTTGCCACCAATCCATCATGCGCTGCCACCAGGGCTGTGCGGGAGTGCGCTGCCGGTTCTTGGCAGTCTGCAGCCTGGGCAGCGCATCAAACGGCACCAGCGGTTCGGTGTGTGCCGCGGCGCGGGCATGCACGGCCGCACGGCTGTGCTCGACGAGCACGCGATCCGCATGGGCGGCCTCGGCCAGTTCGGGATGCGCGGCAATCATGTTGGCCATCCAGGCTTGCTCTGCGGCGTCGAGCTTGCCGCAGGCGAACAGGAACGATTGCGCTTCAAAGCGCGCCAGGTCTTCGCTGTTCATTTGGTTTTCTCCTTGCGCATACCCAGTTTGCGGCCCAGGCACGCGCGCATGCGGTCGGCCGCCTCGCGCACCCAGCCCCGCACCTGCTCGCCGTTGAGCAGCTTGCCCTCGGGCATGTGGGCCTGCAGCACTGTCTTCATGCCTTCGTAGGTCAGGTCTTCATCGAGCGCAAGCTCCATCGCCAACCGGTAGTTCGGGCTGCGGCCGGACGGCAGCGTTTCCAGGCACGCCTGCGCCGCTGCAACGACCTGCTGCTGGTACACCGCATCGCTGACGTCGTCGCGCGGCAGCACCGGACACATCAGGCCGTTGAGCACGTTGCTAGGGCGCTCTTCATCGGCCGGGGTGTCGTCGGCCTCAGTGGTGTGGCTGCCACCGAGGCCGCCGTTTCGTAGGGCATCGCGAACACGCACTTCCTTGTAGTGCTTGCGCAGTTCAGTGAGCGTGCAGTGCCGCGTGATGTGCTGCACCCAGGTCTTGACCGAGCTGCGATCCGGGTCGTACTTGTGCGCGGCATTCAGGATTTGCAGCCAGGTTTCCTGCACTGCCGCGATGGCGATTTCCTGGTTGAACTTCGCTGCCTGCAGGGCGCACAGGTCGATGGTCTTGTGGATCCGGTGATAGAACTCCCGTTGCGCTCGTTCAGCGGCGCGGCTATTTGCGCCGAGTTCGCCGAACTTGCGCAGCAGGTGCGTCAGCTCTTGGTTTTCGAGGTCGTCGCGAATCATTCCCGAGGTTCTCAGCGTGGTGTCCGGTCAGGCCAGGGCTGCTGGCGGAGGTGCATGGCGCGTTTGCTCAGTTCAAGGTGGGGCTTGCCTCGCCAGCAGCCCGCACGCCCTGCATGGCGTCCGCAAACATCATGACTGCGCGCATGATCGCCCGCACGGCGCGCGACAAGTGGCGCTCCCACGCGGCCTGGTCATCGAACAGCAACTCGACGGAGAACCACACCGAGCCACCCAGCGTATGCGCCTTGACCAGCTTCATGCGGCGGTTGACCTCGTCGAGTGCCGCCAGTACCTGTTGCCGCTCGCGTTCGGAGTCGATGTCCCAGACGCTGGGCAGGAGCAGCTTGGCGAAGTCCGGGTCGTGGTCGTCAAAGCACAGTGCGTAGGTCATGCCTTCACGCTTGAAGCGGATGTCGCCGTCTTCATCGCGTTCGGCCGGATAACCCTCGGCGCGCAGGTAGTCGAGCAGGTGACTGACGTGGTCTTGCATAATTTTCTCCTGGGTGAACGAATGCTTGCCGGCTACCGTGGCGCGGTCGATGCGCCACGGGGTTGGCAGATACCCTTCATTCGTTGCGAGGGGAGGAAACCGGAAGAAAATTTTGGGGGCTCCGTGGGGTTGCGCGGTGGAACAATTGCGCTCTGCAGCGCCTGCGCGGCACTAGCGCAGGTGCGTTGTCTGCCTGACTAGCGCGCAGAAGCTGTCGGCACGCCCGTCGATGATGGCGCCGCTCGGCAGCCGGTTCGTCCGGGCATGTGCACGGCCGATCGCGTCTGCCAGTGCGGTATCGCCATCCACGGCGTAGGCAAACACTGCCAGTCCGGTGGCGGCGGCGTCTTCCAGCAACATGGGGTTGGCATCCATGGTCTTGGCATCCACATGCACGCCCACGGGCTTGCCCAGTTCGGCCACCACGTCCAGCATCCAGGCGCGCGTCAGGCGCGGCGAGCTTGCGTGTTGCGCGACCAGGCGTGTCCAGCGGTTGGAGGCGGCAGCCTCGGCGTTGCGCCCGTCGAAGACGATCAAGCCAAGATAGCCCTGGCGGTCCGCGCCGCGCGCGCAACGCAGCGGCGTGCGCAGGCCGGAGGTCAGGAACCAGTTGCCGTGCGGGATGGCCTGGTGCAATTGCGCGACCAGGGCCTGTATCGGCTGGCAGTTGCCGACCACCTCCTTGATCTCGGCATTGAAGGTCTTGTCCGGATAGGCGGCGGCAATCGCGGCGGCATCGGATAGCAAAGGCGGGGCCTCATTGGTGGCGCGGCCGCGTAGCGTCATGCGGGCGCGCTGCCAATCGGCAGTGGTCAGCTTGGCCACCGGCAGCGAGCCGCCGGTCAGCACGGCGCGGCCCGTGGTCAGGTCGTGGTGCAGCACCCACGTACCGTCGGCCAGTTGCTGCATGTCGATCTCCACGCCATCCCAGTCGCCGGCGTAGGCGCTGCGCAGCGCGCTGGCGGAGTTCTCGGGCGCATCGGCCGAACCCCGGTGGGCGTGGATCTTCATCCCCAGGCACTCGGCCAGCGCCGGTGCAGCGGGCAGGGCGCACGCCAGCGCAGCGCCCAGTGCCACGCATGCGCGCGCGAGATCAGGAGCCCGCAGGGTGATAGCCATAGGAAAGCCCTTGCAAGACGCGGGTGCGAATGGATTCGTTGATCGGGTAGCCGTAGCCTTGCCCCACTGCCACCACGTGCGCAATGTTGGTGAGCACGCTGCGGCTGGTGCTTGCGGATGCGCCGTCTGCGCCGCTCGCGTTGTTCATGCCGCGCGCCCATTGCAGCATCTGCGTGAACAGGGGGCTGCGCGTGACGGCGTTGTCGGTATAGGACAGCGACACCCACACGCCGCACAGCGTGGCCAGCAGCACACCGGTGGCGATCAGTGCGGCGCCGCGCGTGAGCTTGCCGTCGGCTGGTGCCCGCAGCAGCAACAGCGTCTTGGCCAGCAGGTAGAGCAGCTTGGAGAAGTGCCCGATGGCACCCAGCAGCGAGAAGAAGAGCGCGATGGCCGGAACGACGGCGGCGCGCGTGGCGTCGATCCCGGCTTGCGCATACTTGCCGCCATTCGCGAAGTCGCTTGCCGAGGCCTCGTACTTGAACAGCTCCTGACGCACCTTGCCATCGACGAAGGCGTCGTACACCGGCGTGAATTCGGCGGGCGAACCGTAGGAAGTCGCGATGCGGATCTGCGGCGGCAGCTTGAGCGTCTGGCGCAGTTCCTGCTGCACGCCGGGGCGGGCAACAAAGGCTTCGTACGACAGGCCGGGCGGGATATGGTCATTGCCCACCTTGACGCTGCGCGCGCTGGCCGACATCTGCTGGCGGTAGCGCTGTTCAACCGCCGCGCGGAACGTCGCTTCGTCTGCCGGATTCCAGTCCGCAGGCACCGGCACGCTGCGCCGCACGTGCTTGACGACAGCGCCGCGCGCCCGGGTCGGTACGGTGGAGGGCTGCCACCCGCGCCGCGCAAGCTGGTTGCGGTAATCGTTCCAGGCGCGATCCTGCTGGTTGCGCAATCCTTCGTCCGAGGCGGTCGGGATGCGGGCGTACTGGCGCCATTTGTCGCCCAGCGCCGTCATCGCATCCTGGTAATCCTTGTAGTAGGCCTGCGGCGGTTCGGACCGGCGCACGGCCGTGCGGATGAGCGCTTCCTTCACCGTGCGGGTCTTCTCGTCGAGCCGGTCGACCGATACCGCCAGAAAGGGGAACAGCGCGAGGAATGCCTTGCCTTCGGGGCGCGCGAACAGCGCATCGTCTTCCACCAGCCCATCGAGCTTCAGCCGGCCCTGCACCAAAGAGCGCTGCAGCAGTACGGAGTTGACGGCAATGCGCCGGAACTCCGCATCGCGCGTGAAGACGATGCCGTCAACCAGCGTCTTGATGGCGAAGTAGACCACCAGCACGGTCACTCCAAAGCACACCGCGATGACCTTGTAGCTTGGCTTGCCGGCACCCTTCTTGGCGCGGTGCGTCAGCATTAGTTGAAGCACCACCAGCGCTGCTGCAATGCCCGACAGCGTGCGGCCGTAGAACTCGATGCGGTGCACATCGTCGATGCTGGTATCGCCGCCGACCACATCGAGCAGGCGCGCATTGAACCCCAGCTCGAAGGTCAGGTAGAGCAGCGTCAGGCAGATCAGGACAAGGCCCTGCCTGAGCAGGACGGATCGCGTGGAGGGGCTGCCGGCGGCGGTGCCGGTCACCTGCTGAGAAGCGGAAAGGGTATTCATTTGAGCAGGTCGACACGCACCGGTTTGATTTCCTCGGCGGGGAAGGACATGGACGCCGGGCCGCGTGCGATGGGAGGCGTGCCACCAGTTGTGCTGGCATTGGTGCTGCCGCGCTTGCGATGGCTGGTGCTGACAGTGCTGGTCGTGGTGGTTGGCGGGCTGGACGGCGCGCTTGTGGTCGGGGCGCTGGCGCCTGCGGTGGTTTGCGGGAGCCCGGGAACATAGCGGTTGCCGTCGCCGGTGGGGGCGTTGCCGGTGCTGCCTTCAGGTGCGCGCAATGAAGCATCGGCAAACGGCTTGGCGTTCAGGTCGGTTCCTGGCGGTACCGGCACCGCAGATTGCAGCATGCGGCTGTCGGCATAGGTGTAGCGCACAAGGCGGCCATAGCCAGGCATGTCAAAGGTCAGCGCGTTGTTCTTGGTGTCGAGGTTGGCGCGCGGGCGGTCTTTGCAATTGCCGAATTCCCAGTGCAGCACGTCGCTGCCCTGCACGGCCAGCAGCACGTACTTGTAGGGGCAGTTGCGCTCCTGCGTCTCGATGGTCACCACGGTGCGGTCGCCGATGTTGTCCACGCGCGCCACCTTGGCGGTGACGGCGTTCTGCAGCGGGATCACGCGCATGTAGCGCGCCAGCTTGAGTGAATAACGGCCGCTGTCCTTGCGCAGCGTGCCGTCCGAGCCGTCCTGCAGGTGGAATGTGTCCACCACCGTGCCGAACAGCTCGGTGGTATCCACCCCGAACTGCATGCCGCCATGTCCGTTGGGGTTGACGGCGCAACCGGTCAGTAGCGCCGTCGCACCAAGCGTCATGCACAGATGGCGCACCGAGAGGCGAGCGCTGGCGGGAAACAGGGCACTCATCGTAGCGCCACGTGGGGCGGTTGCCTTAATCATGCGACGGACATCACAGGGAAGCTGGCTTGCGCTGATGTTGCTGGGGGTATGCGTTGTCATCAATCACTGCAATAGTCCACAAACGGCTCTGGGCCTTTTAGGGAGAGAATCAGATTGTCTTTCTGCTTCTTGCGAAAGCATTCAGTGTTCTTTTCCGCATACCGGTCTATCTGCCTTTGCTTATCGTCTTGCGCTTTCTTCCAGGTCGGGTAGCTGTCAGTCTTTACGCCAAGCTCAACAAGGTAGGCGGCCAGCGCCTCGTTGCCGGTATCCTTGGCTAACGCATAGAGGTTAGGGGGCGGGCTGGTGAGGGCTGGGCGGTAGATGATGGAGGACAGAACCGGGTCGTTCAAATCGACGCCGTGTTTCTGGAACAGTTTCAGTTGCTCTTTTGCTTTGGGGAAATTTTCCCGCACTACGGCGAAAGGCAAGCTGGCTATATCGGTGGAATTTTTCCGGGTGACAGGCATCTCTCCCTGGAGGAATAGCTCCACCACGCGCAAGTCTCCAGTCTTGGAGGCTTCCCAAAATTTGGAGAAGTTCCACTCCACACCGATATTCTTAAGCTCCACGCGAGGGTCCTCACTCTTTCCGTTCTTGATGTCGGTCAGGGTGGTATTCATTGCCACCAATGACTTCTGGATCTCGGCCGCCCACGGGAAATTGGCTGCAACCAGGCCTCCCTGCTCGGCGTGGCGGGCACTGGCAATGGCTCCTACACTGAACGCTGCCGCGCACACCCCTGAGCAAAGCACCATGCTGGAATGCAATTGCGCGCCCCTCGGAACGCCCACCAGCTTCATGATCAGCAGCGCGAAAAACACAAGCACTGCCAGCACGGCCACATAGCCGATATAGGGAAAGTAGGGGCGCAGGAAATCCAGGGCAGGGATGAGGACGGCGGTGAAAATCGTCATCACCGCGTTGATCGGGCCAATATGATCTGTGACCCACTTCCCTCTTTCTACATACGCCTCTGTTTTCATGGGTGTCTTGGCATCCATTAAGGTGGATAGCACGGTGTTTCGCGCTATCCAAATCTGGCGAAACCCCGCATTGATCAGGGCTTCCGGAACATCTCAGGCAACGACGCCGTGGCGGGCGTCATCCTTTATTGGCGGTTCACGACCTGGCGCATGATTTCCATCCAGCGGGCGTGTTCCTTCGGCGGCATGACGATGCGCCACTTCGGATAATCGATGTCGCGCACAACGATGAACATGCCGCTGCGCTGAGCTGCCGCTGCACCTGCGCTGATGTTGGCAACGGCACCTTGGAATCCGCCCCCGACGACGGCCCCGGCCGTCTCGTGAGTCGTCTCCCACTCGCGGATGTCATCGAAGCTATACGCCTTGCGCCGCGGCCCTTCGATCAGTGCAATCTGGCGCGTCGCCGGGTTGAGCGCGATACCCGACGCCGATTCCACACCCGAGGCGAACAGATAACCCGCACCATCGGCCAGCCCGATCATTTCGCGCAGTCGTTTCTCTGCCGACGATTTTTGGCTCTTGCTCCAGCGAAACATCACAATGATCGGCGCGGCTGCAACGAGCAAGACAATCAATCCGACCATGGTGTATTTGCCCGTGATCAGCGCCAACACGCCGACAATGCCGACAAAAAATGCCCAAAGTCCGGACAGAATCCACATCAACTTCATCAGAGCACGCATGTCATTGCCTCTATTGTTTTGGGGAGTGAGAAAAAGGGATGTCGTGTATCGCGGATGCAGCGCCAAGGCGGCGCGGTGCCGCCTTGGCGGGTATTGACTTATTGCACCCAAGCTCCGACGTAGCCCCGGCTGCTATCGCTGGGGTTGATGGCATGCTCGACGACGACGAATTTCGTCAGACCGCCTGCCGTGACGAAGCGATAGGCCTGGAACCACGGGTTGCCCGGCAAGCCAACTGCAGAGGCGGGCGCTCCCGAGAGCAGCGCCGAGACCTTATCCGCCGTCAGCGTGATGGGCGCTTGGCCGGCAACGCTGATGGTGGCGTTGCCGGAGGCATCCACCGCAATGCTTGAATGCACCGTCAGGGGCGTTGTGGCCGATACGCCATCACGGCGGCAGTCTTCCCAGTATTGCGAGAAGGTGACGCCCGCCAGATCGGTGGCCGAGGTCACCTTGGTTGCGGTCTGCGCGATCACCACGTCGGTCGACTTGAGCCCGTCGATGCCGTCGCCCGGGTTGGCGGCCATGCAAACCATCGAACCGGCCGGCAGGTTCGGGTCGCTCGCCAGGCTTGCGTAGTTCATGCCGTACTGGACCGGGCTGCCCCACAGGAAGCCGCCATCCGGCTGCGGCGTCACCGTGATGGCCTGCGAGCCAAGGTTCAGTGTTCCGGCAGCGCCCACGCCCTTGTCGACGATCGAGGCGATACTCGGCGTCATGCCCGGTGCGTTGTAGTGATAGTCCGAGTAGCCCACCGCGCCTTGCGGGACGGCCGGCATGGTGGCCCCGGCAGCGCAGGCTGGAGCGGGGCTCAGACGCGTGGCCGTCCAGGCGCCGGTCCCCAATGTCGATGTGGGATCGTTTTTGGAGTACGTCCCGACTGCGCTACCCCAATCCGGGCTGTTGAATGAACCGGAAAGGAAGTCGATTGTCCCGATCGTCGAATTCAAGACTTGCTGCGACACCGACGCCGTGAACACCCATTTCTGCACTGCCGGAACATAGAGTACCGAACCACTCAGATACGCCCGGGTGCCATCGCTGTGCGTGATGGTGGAGCCAAAGTTGCTGTTTACCTCGCTGATGGTCGCCACGAAGGTGTCGTCCGAGCGGTCGGCATGGTTGAACTGCCACTGGCCGGCAAACAGGCACATGTTTTGGTTTTGCATATGCGTTTGCGCCACTGCGGGCGACACCAGCGTCTTCTGCGGCGAGGCGGCCTGAATGGCGGCGGTGACGGCCGGGTCCGCAGAAAATGCGGCGGGCGTCTGCGCGAAGTTCAACTGCGTATTGGCCAGCGCGGCAACGGACGCCGCCGAGATCTGGATGCTGCTGGCCGGGTTGCCGCCCGAGTCGAGCGATTGCAGGAACGCGCCGATGTTGGTCACGGTGTCATTGGTCACATCGGCGGCGTTGGGTACAAGTGCCAGCGGTGTCACCACGGCTTGCCCGGTGGCCGAGCCAATGGTGACGCCGCCCACCAAGAAGGTGACGGCCAGGCCGGGCACGTAGTTGAAGTGGCCGGCGGCATCCGTCGTGCCGCTCAGACTGCCCGAAACATAATGCAGCCCGCCAACGGGCGCATCCACAAACACGCCCTGCGCGGCTTGCGGCGTGCTTGGGTTGTTGGGGGCGGTGGCGTTGCCGGAATTGTCATTGCCTCCACCGCAAGCGGCAAGGGTGGCACAGAATGCCAAGCATGTGAAACGCATGTTGTTCGTCTTCTTTTTCATCGTAGATCGGCCCCGTGTTGCGCATGGAGGCTTGTGATTGATACGGCAATTAAACGATTGCGAGCACCCGTCTTTGGAGGGGTATTCCACGCAATAGAGGGGGTGTGGCGCAGATATCGAAAAGGCGATTTAATCAGTTCGGTTGGTACTGATTTCGCGGTGCAATTGGGCGTAACGGCTCATCGGTTTCTCCAGGTTGAGCGGCTTCCTGCCGGATCGTCGGGTGACGCATCATCACGCCATTACAGGGCCGTAATCTCTTATTCGTTGGGGCGAGTCAAAACCGGAAGAGTTTTTTCGGGCGACCAGAATCAAGCCCGGCGGCATGGGGGAGGGAAACGTCACGGATGACTGCCTTCAACGTCATCGCGGCCGCCTGAGATACCATGACCGCCTTCACTTGCGTATGCCCAAAGCGTCCGTGATCACGCTGAAACGCGGCAGACTCAAATAACAAGTGCAACGCCGGAATCGTCCTTGCCAATCAGGGCTTGGCTTGATCTGGCGTGTTGGGGAAGCGCATCGAGACACGGGGGGAAGTCGTCGAATGAGTTCTGTTTTTATTTCCTACCGCCGCGAAGACAGCGAGCATTTTGCAGCGCATTTGCGCGATGGTTTGGCCTCTCGGCTGGGGCCGGCCGAGGTGTTTCTGGATGTTGAAGACATTGCCGCCGCGGCCGACTGGAAGGGCCGTTTGCGTGCCGAGCTGGAGGCCGCAGCCTTGCTGGTGGTGGTGGTGGGCCCCCAATGGCTGGACGCGTTTGCCAAACGGGTACCGGCTGAAGACCAGGTGTTGTGGGAGATCCAAACCGCATTGGAACTCAAGCTCACCGTGTTGCCGCTGCTGATTAGTCGCGCTGATTTGCCGGCAGCGCAGGATTTGCCGGAGTCGATCCGGGCCTTGCCGGTGTTCAATGCATTGACCCTGCACAGCACCCGCCGCGAAGACTTCGACAAGGTGTTGGGCGAGGTGATTCTGGCTGCTGAAAAATGCCGCATTGGTCTGGCGGGCCGTGTGCCGGCAGGCTTGAGCCAACTGCTCGACACCCAGGGCGACATGTTGGCGCGTTATGGGCAGCAACCTGACATTCTGACGGTAGAGCACTCGAATGGCCCGCCGTGGCGGGTGCCCGCAGTCGAGGTACTCAATGCCGCAAACGGCGTGGATGAACAGCGGATCGAGGTGAGTCTGGACGACAAGCCATTTGCCCTCCAACTGGGTTCGAGCGCTGCTTTCGATTTGTACGCCAAGGATGCCAAGAGCCGCGGCAAGAAGTTCTACAGCACCGAGACCGCACGGCTGCGGAGCGTGAGCATCGAAGCGGGTGGGCGAGTGCTGCTGCAGTTTCAGCAGGCCGAGTATTTTGACTACGTCAAAACCAATATGGCAATGGATTTCCCCGACCCTATGGATGGCCGTTTGCGTGACGAGGTGCACCCCCATGGCCGGCTGGAGCCACTGGCCCAAAGCGACCTAGCCAACCACACTGGCATCAGCGGCCTGGTGTTTTCCAACGACGGCAAGATGATCATCCAAAAGCGTGGGCCGCAAGTGTTCACCAATCCGAATCAGCTGTGTCCCGGGTATTCAGGGGTGTTGAACGCCAATGATCTTCGGCAGAGCTTGGGGCGGCACGAACAGGCCACCCTTAACGAGGTGAATGTCCTGCGTGAATTGCACGAAGAGCTGGGCGTCAATGGCCGGCAGATCACCAACCGCTGCTTCATGGGCCTGAGCCGCGAGTTGCTGCGCGGTGGTAAGCCCGAGCTCTTTTACGCGGTGGATGTTCAGATGTCAGCCAGTGAAATCTTGGCTTGCTACCCCATGGACCGCGAGGGCGACATCATCGAAGTGCCACTGCGTTATGCGCGGGCACGCCTGAGCCTCGAAGAGTCGCTTTACTACCGCGAGCGCTTTGAGAAGCTGGTGACGCAGTTGGAAAACGAGGGACGCGCCTTGCTCAGTGTGACCTTGTTGACCAATCTGGCCTTCTGGGTCAACCAGAACCAGCCTGCCCGGAGCGTGGCATGAGCGCCTCGCAGATGCGCGCACAGGGCTCGGCCCTGAATCCAGATCTGGCGGCCATCGAGGCCCTCAAGCTGCCTTATCGGTCCAAGCCGGTGGAGGTGCAGGTCGAAATCGCCCGCCGCGACCAGACCGTGGACACCCTCGAAGGGCCGGTGGCCTGCCAGGCCGGCGATGCCATCCTGACCGGCACCGCGGGCGAACGTTGGCCGGTGCCGGCCGCCGAGCTCGACCAGCGCTACGTCTGCCTGAGCCCCGCCACTCAGGACACGCCAGGCCGCTACCAGAAGCGGGTCAAGACAGTCGAGGCCGTTCAGCTGCGGGCCCCGTTGGCGCTGACCTTGTCGCAGGGCCGGGGCGTGTTGCAAGGCCAAGTGGGGGACTGGTGCGTTTGGCATGGCCCTGATGACCTGAGCATCGTGGGCCGGTCGATTTTTGCGGAAACCTACGAGCTGTTGTTCATCCCGGTTTGGGTGGGCCTGCAGGCCGATGTCATTCCGTTGCCAGACCTTGAGGCTGCGCTGCAGGCCTTGCGCCAGCATCTGCCACACACGCCCATTGTCGTGGTGCGGGAAGATGAGCCCGCTTTTGAGGGGCAATCCTGCTGGTGGCGCGTGGCGACGCCGGGCGCGGCGGCGGCAGCAGCCATCGAGCCCAATGCCCCGACCCTGGTGCTGACGCCGCAGGAACTGCTGGCGCCTGAAGGCTTGTTGGCGGCGCTGGCCTCATCGGTGTCGGAAAGCGCGGGGGCTTACACCCGGCGCGTGCTGTGGAACCTGCTGCCTGGGGCTGCGGGCGAGGCGGAAGAGCCCGATGCCGTACAGGTGCTGGCTCGGCAACTGGCGGCCTTGGAGCATTTCAATGCCCACTTGGCCGAGACCTCGACAGAGCAGGGCTGGCCCCTGATACCGGAACGCACCGAGCTACCCGAACCGGCGGGGTTGGACCGGATTCACGCGATTGGCACAGTGGCGGATGGGCTGGCTGGTTTTTACCAAACCCGCTGGCAGAAGCTGGTGCTGGCGACTACGAATGAGCTGGCCGGCCCCGACAGCAAGCCACCGGCGCCGAATCCGCTGCGCTTGCTGGCTTTTGTGGTCCGGCCAACATTGATCGTGCTGGGTTTGCTGGCGGCACTGAGCCTAGCGGCGTTTACAGAGTTGGCCGATGGCTGCCAGGCCGACGACGCGTTTGCCTTTATGGGTTGCGCCAACCCGGTCTGGGAGCACTGGTTTGGCATCGTCTCGCTCTCGCTTTACCTGGTCGCACTGGCTTGGGCTTGGTGCCGATATGCCCAGGCCAAGGCAGAGAAATGGGAGTCTCGACACCAGGACTTGCGCCTGTTGGCCGAGTGTTTGCGGGTGGCCTATGTGCGGGCCCTGCTGGGCAAGCATGACGAGGTGGCCGACGACCTGCCGTTCACCGAATCCACCGAGTCGGCCTGGGTTCGTCTGGCCCTGCGGGCGCTGGCCCAGGCCCAGCCGGTGGGCGCACCGCCGCCAGGTGCAACGCCGGCCGCATCGTGTGCGGCAGCTCGCCGCTGTTTTGTGAACCATCAATTGGTCTACCACCGCAAGAATTTGCTGGCACGGCGCGAGCGCGCCATCCAGCTATTGGCTCGGTCGTCGCGCTGGGGTCTGCGCTTGTTCGCCGGGATGGTGGTGATGCTGGTGGTCGATGTCACGCTGCGGGCGTTCTGGGAGCACCCCCTCAGCCCCATGGCGCATCATTTCGCGGTGATTTTCTTGGTGCTGGGCTTGGCCGCCTGGGGTGCCTGCCGCAAGGTGCTGGACACTCTAGGCTTGGAGCAGGAATTCCAGCGTGGCCAACGGGTGGTGGTCGCGCTGGAACAGGCTGAACAGAACCCTGGCCCTGAGCCGACTCTAGAGGCCGCTGCAGCCTTTCTTGACGACCAGGCGGGTTGGCATGCCCTGCACCGCAGCAAACCGGTCGAAGCGGCCACCGGGGGGTGAGTCGGTACCCAAGCGGAATTTGCCCTCCTACAAGCGTAGACGGTTCGTTCGGCTCAATGGTTTCGATTTGCAGTCCGCCGCCACACGTATCCAAGCGCTGATATCACCAACGGCGACGACCTGGAACGAGTGGTTCCCCAAGATCAGCCAGTCCAGCTTCTCGGAGTCAAGTTCGTCGGCAGTGAACTTCTGAATACCGATCGACATAAGGAACAAGAAAAGAATCTAGTGAAAGAAGCGGGCCGCGCCACTCGGCGCGACCCTTGCGATGTACGGTGCAGCATATCGGTCGGGTGGACAGGTTCGGGAGCCTGATTAGCCAGCGGATCAGCAGATACAACGCCGGGGCCAATCAGGGCTTGCCTCGCCTTGAAGTGATTTTTCCCTTCCTGGATGGGACGCTTGATCGCTACCAGGCGGAGCGCGTCATGCGACGCAAGAAGGAGAGCGAAAGGCGGCTGGATCTGGCCAAACGCAGTGACGAGTCGGATGAAATGGACGCATCCATGCCGGGCGGCGGCGGCGAGGACCCTGCGCCCGCGCTGCCTGCACCTGGCGAGAGTCCCGATGCCGTGTTCTTTCCCGATCTGGCACGGCAGGCAGCCGACGGTACTGAGCCGACGCCGCTGCGCCTGCCTGCGTCGGTAAGGCGTGTTGGGCAGGATCCCTTGACGATCCATCTTGAACGCCGCAGGTATCTGGCCGCATGGCATGCCGTCGCCGTGAGTGTGGATCTGCCTGCATCGACACGGTTGGCATGTTGTATTCCGGCGGAGACTGCCACTTCGACAGGCAAGCGGAGGAAAAGGACCTTCGAGGTGGCACACCGTCTGGAATGGCTCGCACCTCGCCAGCCGGACGCATGGCATGCGCTGCCAGGCGGGGCTGATCTGGCCGATGTGCTGGCAGTGTCGGTGCCGTGCGCAGTCCGGGGTAATCCTGCGCTGACGGCCCAGGGCTTCGTGTGGGACGATGACGCCAATACGCTGGCGTTGTCTGGGGGCGTTTCTGCCACAGCCGCTCTGGCACCCCGGCACGTTGACGGTACCAAGGTGCTGCTCGAATCGGTTGGAGACGATACCTTCTGGCTGGTGCGCGCGCAGGTGGCCAGCGAAAGCAGCTTGTCGGCGTCCGTCGGTGACATTCGGTCCTGGATAGCCTCCCTCAATCGCGGCCGCCGTTGGGGCTATCTGGCTGCAGATGCCGGCCAGGTCTGGGTCGTGGCGTTTGTCAGGAAGTCGGGCGACGCGGAATTGCCGCTGTTGGGCAATGTTGGGCGCGCGTTGCGGCGTGCGGCGCTGCACTATGGATCCAGCGGAGCGAATGCGGAACCGGCGCGCTACCGCTCCCCGACCGGATTCCCGTCGCTGCAATCGATCCGCAAGCAGTATGGCGCGCAGTCCACCGGGATGACTGCGATGTTTGGCAAGAACGTAACCGGCTTTTCCATGAAGAACGAAGATCTCCAGGCATGTGGTCAGTTTCTCGCCGACGTGCCCGTCTGGTTTGCAGAGGCTTTCTCAGCCGTGCTCGATAACCTGTATGAGGCTGCTGAAATCGCTGACGAGAACAGAGGGTTGGCCGTGGACAAGCAGGTGCTGCTGGATGGTGGGATCCTGCATATCCAGACCGAAGGCGCCGAACGCTTCCGCCTGCAGGCGTGGCTGGATCTGCAAGGTACGCAAGGCAATGGCGGCATGCCGACAATGCTGTGGAGCTGGCTGCCAGCCCTCTCGACAAGGGGCCGGCACCGCAGCTCCCCCTGTCGGCGCTCAACGAAATGCCCCATGCGGATGTGGACCGGTGGGAGACAGACGATCTGCCCCGTCAATACGCGTACACGCTCAAGGGCGAGAAGTATCGGCACCTGGCCGTCAGTCATTCGCCAGCAAGCTGGGACCGTTCGCGCGATGCGTTAATGCAGGCCTGGTGCGCGGCGCTGGCATGGATGCGGAATCCCACGACATTTCAGCGCCGTCACTGCCGCGCGGCTTTCGAGACTGCGATGAAGTCGTGAAGTCCGGCCGACCCAGCTCTCGCTCGGACCGGCTGCTCTGGAGCCATCGGTTGTCAACCCTTTCCTCCAGGCGACGGATGGATGGGGGGGCGTCGGCTTATCGGATACCCGTGTCCTCCAGCAGGCCCGTCGGCCACGGATATGCCACGATCACCTCGGCCGACAGGTCCCATACCGAAGGTCGCCCTCGGAAGAACCGCATGCGGTCGCGCATCATCGGATTCAGGGAGGCCACGTCGTCCAGAACATGAGCCTCCGCAGCGACCGCCATGCGCGCGACACGCGGGTGCGACATGGCTGAAGTTCAGCGCCGTGGCTACGGCTGGCGGAGCATATTCCTGATCAACCTGCCCATCGGGGCAGCTGTGATTGCAAGCCTGTCGCTGATCCCCGAGATTGAAGCGAACCCCGGCGAGAAAGTCGACAAGCTCGGCACCTTGGTCTTTGGCACGGCAATCATCCTCGTCGTGCTACCGCTGATCGAGGGGCAGGTCTTCGGCTGGCTGCGGTGGGCCTTTACCGCCATTGCCGCCGGTGTCGCCCTGGGTCTTGGCTTTTTTATGGCCTTGCGGGCGACGAAGGATCGCGCCGGTCAATCGCAACTGCTTCCTGCGGCCTTGCTGCGAAACCGCGACTATATGGCCGGCCTGCTGCATGTGGCGGTTCTGTTTTCAGTGATCATCGGTCTAGTCATGGTGCTTGGCATAGCCAGGACCGCTTCGCTGGGTTTGGTTAGCGGCTCTTAGGCGGCGGTGATCCGGTTTCGGAAGTCGGCGCTTTAGCGCTCTCATCAAGTTGTGACCGCGAAAAAAAGGAGCGCGCGGCAAGAAGGGCAAGCCTCAGAAGAGGCTTGCAATCGAGTCGGCGCTTGTTATCCGGTACGGACGAGTCTCAATGAGGCAGCTTACCCGCGCGGCAGTTGTCCACCCACTCCCATTCCATCTCGAAATTGATCATTGCGGTGTTACCGTTCTCCTTGCGAAAAGCGTCTTCCCAAGAATGAGTGCAGGGATTGCTCTCCGTTGGCCAGTCAGTACGATCTTCTCCTTTGATGGCTCCCACGACTACTTCGGCAGCGCTTACCGGGGTCGGCGTTACCGTAGTACTGGCGGATTTAGTCAGAAGACCGTCCAGCGAAGCCAGCACCTTATCAGCATTCGGTGTCCCTGTCGGAATATGTGCCTTGCAGGGTTGGAAGGTCGTATTGAAGATTCCATAGGTGGAAGTATCCAGTCGATCAGGTGTTTGCGTGATCACGCCGTTTTCATCCCACGAAAATCTCCAATCATTGGTTGGTGAATCAATGCCGAGATAGCATGACTGGATTTTCCCGGTCTCCGGGTAGAGGTTATAGTTAAGAGGCAAGTCGCCATGGGAGCCTTCATAACCAAAGAGGCTGTACTTGATCTTCTTGCCATCTTCAGCATAAGTCACTACCGTTCCTTTAGGCTGAGCATTGCCATCGAGCAAGAAGGTTTGCTGGACTTTACCGCTATCCGGATAGTATTTCTCGCCAGCGGTATTCACACCATCCGAAAACCCTCCTTTGTAGGTCAAGGCATGATCCTTCGGGCGGTAGGTTTTCACCGTACCATCGATACCTTTCTCGCCAATAGTGGCTGTCACAACTGGCTTGCCATTGCTCAAAGAGGTATAGATCTTTACGTCACCGTAAAAACGCCCTTTCTTGAAAGAGAGTTCGTAAGTTTTATCAGCGCTTCGCGTATCACGGCAAACAACGTCGCCGTCGAGACGACCGTCACTCACGGAGATGTCACACAGCGGGTTGTAAGCAATGCCGGTGGTATCGGCAATTCGGTAAATGAAAGCAAGCGGCCCTGTATTGCCAATGGCTGTCTCAAACGGAACATTGGTGACCTTCCCCGAGAACGGCGTATCGCTGTTCCGGGCATAGATCTTTCCGCCCGAGACGGTCATGTTCCGGTAATCCAGCACACGGCCCGAGCAGGCGGTGAGCGCCAGCGCGGCCAGTGCAGAAGCCAGCAGGGTTGCAGTACGCGGTTTCATGTGTTTGCTCTGTAAGGTGATGTTCAAAAGAAAGCCGTGCCTGCAGAACAGGCACGGCTCAGTCGGTCCCCGTCACGGTCGCCTGCCTTTTGGGGCAGGTTGCCGTTCTGTGTCATGGGCTAGTTGTTGTACTGCCAGGCATTGCTGTAGTAGAGGCCGCCGGCTTGCCAGCCCAGTTGCACCTGCTGAGCCTTGACCGCACCGCAACTGGCGGTCGCCGTCAGCCCGCCAAGTGCATTGGCGATGGTCGATGAGAGCGATCCGTCGCTGTTGGCAGTCGGAATGGACGAGTTGATCGCCAGGGCCGATGTCAGCGCGGAGGGCACGCCGTTGACCACGGACCTGGGGAACGACGAGGCGAACGCTGCCCATAGGTTCGGATACGCCGGTGCGTTGACCGGGTTGGTCCACGTCACCGTGGCGGAATTGCTGGGGGGATTGCATCCCGGTCCCGTGGTGCCGGCCGTCAGATAGCTGGCCACCGTTGCGTTGCTCAGCGTTTGCCACGGTGCGTGAATGCCCGCTGCCGCGGCCACGTTGGGACCGACATTGAGCACCTTCTGCGGCGTGCCGATCGCGGTTCCGGTCGCGTCGTACATCGTGACGGTGTAGACACCGTACTGCGCAACGCCGGAGACATCCACCGGCTGCGAGGCGTACTCGGCCAGCCCGCTAGGAGTGTAGGAACTGCTGCCTCCCGACAGCGACGCCCACGACCACTTGTACTGCGTCGACATGCCGATGTCGGGTCTGGGGACGGGGCCATTCGTCACAAACGGCGCAGTCAATGCCGGCGCCGGGAACGTCAGGCGCGGACTGATCCGCGGATCGATGTTCGTCATGTAGACGCCGCCGGCCGGAAGACCGGGACCTTGCACCGAGGCGGACGTGACGAGCGTGGTCGTGGTGCCGACCGTGAAGCTGGCCGGAATCCGGATATCCAGCCCCGACTCGAAACGCCCGTTGCCCGCGTCGGCTGCGTTGAGGAACTGCTTGCGGCCCAGGAACGAAGCGATGTACAGGTTGAACTGCTCCTGATTGCCGATGATGTCCCAGGAGCCATCGGACCGCTGCTGCACGATGTCGCTGGCGAAGTTCGCCATCCCCGTCGCGTCCGTGAAGAGGAAATACACCAGCGCAGCGTTCCCGGTGATGTTCGGCAGCGTATTGGGCTTGAGGAACGTTACCGTCTTCACACCCGTCAACTTCGAGCCCGCGGCCGTCAGGCCAGGATGACGCGCCTGGAGGGTGGAGAAGCCCTGGTTCAGATAGCCAGCATCAATGGCCGTCGAACAAGCTGAGGCCGTGCCCGCCAAACACTGGCCCAACTGCGAAACCAGCGTCGCCAGATAGTTCGCCGGCTGCGGCGGCACCGCCAAGGTCGCCGTGGACGACGCGCCTTGGTTCAACTGGATCGCCGTGTTCGGGTCCGCCACGCTGGAGAGCTGCAGGCCGCTGTCCTTGGTCGATTGCGTGATAGTGATGGCATCGATCACCGCATCCGCACCCGTCTGGTTCGGCGTGAAAGCACCACCGATCGGATCAAACGACCCAGCATCCAATCCCTTTGCCGCCAGGATGGCTGACAAAACGGCATTGAGCTTCGTCACCGAAGCGGAGACGGCAGAGGAGGTGACGACCGCTAGCGCTGCAGACGAGGCCAGACCGCCCGGATTGCCATCAGACGTCAGTTGCGCGGTGACGGCCGTGGTCAGCGGCGTCACGTTGGCAACCACCGGTGCGGCGCTGCCGGTTGCTGTGCTCGCGACGATCGAATACAGCGGCAGCGAGATACCGCTCGGGTCGCTGGCGGTGATGAGCAGCGGTGCGGTGAGGCCAGCCAGCTGCACCGTATAGCTGCCATTGGCGTCACTGGTGGTCGATGTCGTCTTGCCCTTGGCATCAACAACGACGACCTTGGCGCTCGACAGTGCCGAGCCGACTGCGACGGTGCCCGTCAGACTCTGCGGGCTGGCTGCAGGAGCCGTCGAAGTGCCGCTCCCAGCAGCACTGCCGCCATCCCCGCCGCCACAGGCTGCCAGAACGGCAGCCATCATGGCGCTCAGGACGAATTTGCCACCCCTTACGTAGATCTTCTTCAATTTTCAGCTTCCTTTGTTGGTGTTGTTGGAAACGTGTTTCCGATGCGGCGTCGACCGTCTTGCGGATTTGCGAGGTATTGGTTGATAACCACCCCTTCGAGACTCGGTCCCCTGTGGCGCTGGAGATCTCTCGAGGTCGCCATCCCTCCGACTATATCGTCATTCAACTAATTAAGTTGAATAGCAACCCTAAAAACCCTTCATTCCAATCGGACGGTATCCAACCATTCGGGTGGAAAAGGAGGGCGCATGGCGGGTACCGACATGGACCGACTTGCGGAGATGGTGGGGCGGGCGATCGCGAGAAACCGCGTTGCAAGCAACCTCACCCAGGAGCAGGTCGCAGAACGATTGGGTATCGGTAACGAAGCGGTATCGCGGATGGAGCGAGGCGTGGTCATGCCGACCGTGGCCCGCTTGGCGGAACTGGCTGACATTTTCCAGTGCGATTTGCCAGATTTACTCACCGAAGTGAGCAATCGCTCCAGCGATCAGGCCAGCTACATGACCCGCTTGCTCTCCAAGCTAAGCAATAACGACCGGACCATGGTGGTCGAGATCGTCGAGCGCCTGACAGGGCGCTTGGGTCGTCGCTGACTATCCGCAGGCACCTCAGTAATCGTCGGGTAGCAGGATCGTGGTGGCTGACCGGTCCGCCTCGGTAATGATCCAGACTTTGCCGCCTGTCGGAATTGGATAGCTCGACAGGATGCGCAATCCCAATAGCACCGCCAGTTCATTCTGCAGGCGGTCGTCTTCAGACAACTCACCCCAATCACCGTGGACGTGTCGGGCCAATAACAGTACCTCCGGTAGCTTGGCGGCTTCGAGCGCCGCGAGAGCGGCTGGGGTAACCAGGGTGACGCCGAGTTCGAAACGCGGCTTGGTGTAATCGATATTGGGTTGTTGCATGGTGGGTTTCCTGAAATGGGGACGTGCATCGGCCTCCGAAGAAACCGGATGGGACACGTCGGGTAGGAAAGAGAGAGAAAAGCAGCCGGGCGGTAGCCCGGCTTATGCCGTCAGGTTGAATTCGGCGAGCTGACGACGCAGGGCAATGGCTCGGGCCTGCGAGCAGCCAAGGTGACGGCGGATGTCGGCGACGGTAACCCGCACGCGGCCTGCACCCACGTCTTGTACGAGCCGAACCAGGTCAGGATTGGGTGGCGCGACCGGGTTGCCGCCCGGTTCGTGACTCGCCATGACTGGTGGATGACTGACCGTGACCGGTTCCGGGACTGCTGTGGTTGTTGGTGCCGCAAGTCTTGGCCGCAGCGTGACGGCCCACAGCAGGCAGGCGACGCTCTCCAGTACCGCAGCGAAGACAAGGCCTGTCAGCAGGTCGATGCGAGTCACGGTGGTGCCCAGTAACGCAGCCAGTCGTACCGTGACGGAATCGGTTGCCAGAGCGTCGCGCCGTGCCTCCGTCAGGTCATCCGCCGTTTGCCGACGCCGAATCTCGCCGGCTTCTGCCTCCAGCGCATCGAGCTTGCCAGTCAGGGTGACGCGACGAGCTTCCAGTACCGAACAGTCATGCGGGCAGCGACGTGCATTCGCTATCGCTAGCTGCGCGGTCACGGTGGCCCGCTCAGCCATGACTACCGTGAGGCTGCGTCCGGCCACAGGCTCGGTCACCGGAACTGCCGCTGCCCGCAGATCCCCGGCATGCTGCTGGGCCAGCAGGAAGAACGTCAGGTGGCCGAAACAGGCGGTTGCCATACAGGCCAGCCACAACACGCCGGCTACAGTACGCACCCGGCACGGCGACTCTCGGACCAGGGTAGGCAACAGGTGTGCACTGACGACCAAGACAACACTGATCGCCACCCACACCAGCCGCTCGGCCAACGATCCGCCACGCTGCCAACCGGCCAGCACCGACAGGCAGATTGCGGTGCCGGTTGCCCCGATCGACAGTGCCCAGCAGGATAAGCGGATCATGCAGCCGTCCCGCCTAGCAAGGCCGCCTTGCGGTCCAGCTTGTCGCACAGGCTGGATGGTCCGGGCTCGCCAGTCGCTCCAGCGTCGCCGGACGCCTGGCTGTCGCCACCGGTCTCCGGATAGAACTCCTCCGCGACCGCCGTCACCTCCTCAGGGCTGTCCTCGAAGGCTCCATTGGCAAAGCCGATCTTGGCGGCGATATCCAGGGCGGTCTGATCGAATCCGCTGGCCTTACGGCGTGCGTCCAGCTCGCGGGCCTCGGCGATCGTGGCTTCCATCGTCGCCCCCGCCCGAACGCCCAAATCCACGTAGTAGATCGCGGCCCGATAGCTCTGGGTGGTGGATTTACCTCGCAGCTTCAGTTCGAGTGCCAGGCAGGCCAGCAGGTTGCCGGACACCGCGCTGAAGTACTGCAGTCGCGCGGCCAGCGTGCGGATCGAATTGAATGAGGTGGTGCGGAAGATGAACGAGCCCATTTCATCCTCGTCGCCCACGATCACGTTCAGCCGGCCATACGGCTTGCAGCCGCCAGCTCCGCCGAACTGGCAGCCGTCAGGTGAAGGGCAGGGCAAGATCGCAATGCCGTCCTGCTCGACCCGCTTGCATCGCTCGCCGTTGCCGACGCAGACAGGGCGTCCGGTCTCGCGGTCGAAGAGGCAGTACTCAGCACGGAGGTTGAGGTCCGGATCGTTGAACAAGAGTCGCACGGGAATCGAGCGCAACTTGCCCGGTGTCGCCTTACGTAGCGACTCGTTGAGCGGATGGAGCATCCACCCATCCCGGTTCTGCACCTGGGTGGTCAGCGTGAATTGATCATCTTTCTCCGGCAGGCGCTTGCCGTTCTTCTCGACTACGCGGCCAATTGAGATGCGCCCGATGACGGGCGGGGTAATGGCGAGACCTTTGAGCATGAGAATGGGCTCCTGAAGTCAGGGGTAAATGAGGAAGCGGCGCGAGCCGGTTTTGGGAATGGCGTACTGCTGCACGAGATCCGGGTGGTCGGCACGTAGCCGCTCCAGATCAGTTGTCGAGCCGTCTTTGCTGCGCTTGAAGGTGACTTCGCCGGTTTCGAAGAGCGCCCGCGAGGCATCGCCCATGGCCTGCTGGAGGGTCTGCTTGAGCTTGGCTTCGACTTGCTGGTGGGCTTCGATCTCGGCCCGGACGGCCACCAGATCAGCAAAGGCGGCGGACAATTGACGGTTGTCGGAGAAATCCACCGTGCCGCCGCCGTCCTTGGGATAGAGGCAGCGCAGCGCCCGGTCGGCGGATTCGGAGCCGTCTCCCGGTGGTGGCTTATCAGTCTCGACGTAATGCCAGAACTGCGCCTCAAGCGGGATCAATCGAGCAATCAGATCGTCGTCCCGCTCGATGCGGTGTACGGCCAATTGCTGGCCGCATAGCAGCACTGCGACATCTGCAGCACGCTTGCCGGTGACCGCCAACTGATGCTGCACTTGCAGCTGCACGTATTCGGGCACGCCGTCCTGCCAGTGGCGGGCTCCGAATTCGCCCGCCGTCTTACACTCCAGGATCTGCACGTCGGATGCGCCGATGACCTCCCGGTCCAGATTGGCGAGCATGAACGGGATGGTGGGGTGCTGTAGGACGGCGTTGACTTTGCGGACCCGGTTGCCCGTCTGCTGGGTGTAGGCAGCGGCCACGATCGGTTCCAGCAGCGTCCCCCAGTAGACAGGTTCCCTGGTGTCGCCGGGGTCGGGCTTGGGCAGGTCGGCATCACGCCCGGTCTTCTCCAGCCACAACTCCAGTTGACTCTTGTACGGATTCAAGCCAACCGCAGCAGCGGCATCCGACCCACCGATCCCCGTCTTGCGGACGGATAGCCAATCGGAGCGACTTAGCTGCTTGGTCTCTACCAGGCGAAGAGCGGGCCGGCCCCGTTCCTTACCGCGTACGGTCTGAAAGGCGTCGGACATAGCGGTACCTCCTTAGAAGCACAAAAGCCCGGTGAACCAAAGTTCGACCGGGCTTTGTGTGAGAAGAGAAGTGAGGATCAGACGACCAGCTTGAGCGCCTCATCCCAGGCTTTCTGCTTGAGGGCGGCTCCCTGACCGAACCAGGCTGCATCCAGGCGATGATCGTCACTGCGTGCGCGGCGATGGTGGTCGACAAACTCCGTGATGCTGTTGACCAGGCCCCACGCCGTACCGGCCGCAGATGGCAGATCCGCCCCTTTACCGCTGCCGGTATAGAGTTCTCCCACCGCCTTGATGGCCCGCTCGTTGACGACTACACGATCAGCCAGATTCGTCGTCGAATAGGTCAGTACTCGCCGGAAGAAGGTTTCTGCGGCCGAGTCGGTGACCTTGCGCTCGGCGAGTGCCTTGGTGCGGGCCATGAAGCTGTCCCAGGATGAGACCGCAATACCCAGTTGGCGCTTGACGGCAGCGGCATCGAACTGCGAACGGTGCGGAACCTTGACCACGCCGGTACCGTCGCCCAGCGCGATTTGTAGCGTGTTGTTGCACACAACACGCACCGACGTGAACTGCGCGGTGGTGGCGAGTGTCCCGTCACAGGCAGTCGCCAGAAGCAGATAGCCATCCACCTTGTCCTTGCCCTTGAGCAGGCCAGTCTGGCCGGTTTTGGCAAGTGCCCAGAACTTGCGGCCTTCTTTGAGGACGCCGGCGGTTTCCAGCTCGAAGCCACCGACTTCCGTCAAGTCTCGGTAGAACTCCAGGATCTCGGCAGGCTGCACTACGTTGTATCGGGCACTGACGACGGACAGAGGGGCCTTCGTATCCGAGCGATAGAGCACTTTCTGTTCCGGGAAGGCGTGAATGGAGCCGAGGCTGGAACCAGCGCTGCCTGAGACGAAGCGCACTTCGGTTTCTTCGATCTGCCAGTTCATGCCGGCCTGCTTGGCCCAGACCTCAACGGGCTGGCGGGGTGACAACTGATTGCCGAGGCCGTGCCACGGGGTTTGACCAACATAGGCCATGGTTTGGACGAGATGCATGGATGCTCCTTGGAAAGACAAACGCATAAAGCCCGGCGGAAGCCGGGCTCTGTGATGGATGGAAGGGGAGAGAGAAAACGTGCCGTCGACCGGGTCAGCGGTTGCTGAAGGTGTGACCGCAGTCGAGACAGACAAAGTTGTCGAGTACGTGGGTATCGACGGCGTCACCGAGGGCAGCGCCGGCTGCGCAGCCAGTCGTGCCACCGATGAGGCCACCGAGGATGGCGCCAGCAATGCCACCGAGTGCAACTCCAACTGGGCCGGCCAGCATGCCGACCGTAGCGCCGGCTTCGGCACCGGAAACAGTCATAGCGACGCCGCCTACAGCACCGGCGAGGGCACCCACCGTGCCGCCGACCTTGGTTGCGTGGTTGAGAGTGTCAGTGCGAGAGGACTGACAGCGAGGGCAGGGGATGGTCATTAACACTCCTTGTTTAAGAGACACGGGCGGACACGTCGTGTCCGCTTCAAGGGAGTGATATGTGACCCAAGAAATCTGGAATCCTGAGACGGTGCAGCGATGGTTAGCATTCGGTGGCCTGGCTCCGCCGCAGCGGATTGTGCGACGTGGCTGCAGGGGTGGTTGCGTTGATCCTGGCAGAGTTAATATTGCTGGCGGTGGAGCAAATCGACATGCGCGCAGGCACCGACACGGTGCTGGTACGGGTGGTGGGTGTTTGGAGCGGCGAGACCGCACCATGTCTACCCGTTTGCCAACAAGCCGGCTACGCGCATGAAGGTGCTGGTCTATGAGAGCATCGGGATCTGGCTGGCGGCGCGGCGACTGAACAAAGGGCGTTTCATCTGGTCGGACAGCATGACGGCCATTGCAACGCCGTTGTGCCCCGAACAGCTTCAGGCCTTGTGTTCGGCTTGCCTTGGCAACGCGTCGGCCCTGACGGGTGTCGGTGCGCAGCTATTCCTCAAGCTGCCCGGTCCATTCGTCCACCACGCTCGGACTGACCCGCTTCGGGCACTTCGGCTCCGTCGCTCCCGGCTCCCGCAGCTACGCCCGCACCGTGTTCTGGGACAAACCCGTTCGCCGTGCGATCTCCCGCAACGGCAACTTCTCGCGGAAATACATCCGTCTGATCTTGGTCAACATGCCCACCGTGATCACCCCTGTATCCCCTGCTCAAAGATTGAGCAGGACATTCAATCACGTGGGTCAAATTTCGATGCAAATCACCCCGCCAAGTGGGTCAATTCTGCTCGCGCGTTAACATCTGTTACGCCTCTGGCCCCCGCAGGGCTCGCCCAGCCGGCTACCAGAGACGCACCCTGCCCGCATTGCGGGCACCCAAAGCTCGACGGATCCGAGGATGCACTCAGAAAAAGCATTTGCCCTCGGCTGCTACCCGAGCGGCTCCGGTAAAATGTAGGTTATTCAGTAAAAGATAGACACGGCGTTCAACCTTGCGCAACCTCCGACGGTCTTTTGCGGCGTCCAGGAGCATTATTTGCCGTCCAGGCCGTAATTGGACGCATTTTAGGAACATTTTGTGAGTTTAGAAGAAGCCAGTCGACCCATCCAGGAGAGGTGGTCTGAAATCGTCCAGCACGTCAAGGATGAGTACCTCTCGACGGCGCAATCCTACCCGTGGATTGTTGGATTTTCGGGAGGCAAGGACTCAACGGTCGTCGCCCACGCCGTCTTCGAGGCCCTCCAGGCCATCCCGCCCAGCCAGCGCACCCGCCCCGTCCACATCGTCTCGAACGATACGATGGTTGAAAGCCCCTTGGTAATGGCACATCTGGACGACGTGTCTCGCCAGATTCAAGCTGCCGTGGACAGCTTGAGCCTTCCCATCACCGTGGCCCGTACTCGCCCGGACCCAGATAAGACCTTTTGGGTCCTGCTCATTGGCAAGGGATATCCGAGCCCGAACCAGCAAATGCGCTGGTGCACCGACCGCCTGAAAATCCAACCGACGAGCACCTACATCAAGGACAACGTTTCGAAGCACGGCGCAGCAGTGGTCGTCCTCGGGGTGCGTCGAACCGAGAGCGTCCGCCGTATGCGTACGGTGGATAAGTACGAAAACGACCGTGGCTCAAACCTTAACCCGCACTCGAGCATTACGGGCGCCTACGTCTTCCGCCCCATTGTCGACCTGACGACGGACGATGTCTGGGAAATTCTCGGCTCGTTCCCTGCTCCCTGGGGGGGCACACACACCAAGCTGTTCCAGCTTTACCGTGATGCCGAGGGCGGCGAGTGCCCTGTGGTGCTGAGCAAGGACGAGGCACCGGGTTGCGGCACAAAGAACAGCCGGTTCGGCTGTTGGACCTGCACGGTCGTGGAGAAAGACAAGAGCCTCCAGGGTTTTGTGGACTCTGGCCAGCATGCCTACAAGCCACTCATCGCCTTCCGTGATTGGCTGGTCTCCGTTCGTAACGATCGGACCAAGCGCAGCGCTATTCGGCGCAACGGGCGCTTGACCTTCGATGTATCGGGCAAACACATCCCTGGGCCCTTCACTATCCAGGCTCGGCAAGAAATCCTGAATCGCCTACTTGCAGTTCAGGCCGAGTTCGGTGCCCAGCTAATTACCGACGACGAGCTTGACTTGATTCACAAGTATTGGGCGATGGACCTGCAGCAAGAGGAGACACTGGCAAATGCTTGACACCTACGAAGACAGTGGCGTTGCTGACCTGCCTCTATGGGCCGACCCGGAGGCGAACGAAGTCTTGCGGGCAGTTTGCGCAAAGCACAAGGTTCCAGTGCACGTCATTACGGACTTGGTGGCGTTGCAGCGGGAGCGGCAGCACCAAGAGCGAGCGGCTGGTATCAACGCGCGCTTTGAGGAAATTCTTGGCGGTATGGAATAAAAACGGGGGCCGTGCTTTGTGGATTTCAAAAATTGAGCTGACAAACTTCAAGAGTTATCGGCACGCAGAATTCAATTTCCCCGAGCCAGAAGGCGAGCAGAATATCGTTCTAATTGGGGGTATCAATGGGTATGGCAAAACCTCTGTGTTGGAGGCGCTGTATTTGTGCCTGTATGGTAAGGACGCCATCGTTCACTTGGCGCGCGCTGGTCTGAAGACGGATGGATTCAAGGGCTATCCCTCCTTTTTGGAGGGCGCCTTCAATGGTGAGGCCCGTCGCGCCAGCGAAGACGTCATGTCGGTGCGTGTGGTCATCCAAAAGACGAAAACCAAGGGCATCGACATTTTGCGCCGCTGGTATTTCCGCACCTCGACGGGGGCGTGGCTCGAAGATGAAACCGTCGTCCGCGAAGTGACGCGCGGCGTGCCCGGCCTGCCAAAAACCGACGGTAAAGCTGGTTTCCTGTTGTCCGACATGTTGGACGACCGTTTCGTGCCTGCCCACGTGGCACCGTTTTTCTTTTTCGATGGCGAAGAAGTAAAGAAACTGGCTGACCAAAATCGCGTCGAGCAGGTCAAGCAAGGCTTGGAAGGTTTGCTGGGCGTGATGCTGCTGCGGAACTTGGCCGAGCGACTTAAGGGCTTCGAAGCCACCAAGCGCTCCGGCATTGCCAATGTCGACGACCAGAACATCGACCGCATGCTGGAGGCACTGACCGCCGACGAGGTGAAGCTTGAAACCCTGAAGGCCGATGCGGAGAAGAGCCGGCAGCGTCTTGAGGAACTGAAAGCCGAACGGAGCTCATTTTTTGAGCGTATCACCGCTGCTGGCGGTGGTGGTGGCGACATCGCGACGGTCAAGGACTTGGTCGAAGAGCGTGAGCAGCTGCGTGGCGGGCAGCGTGAAGTGCAGAAAGCCTTGGAGCGAATCCTGGCCGATAAGCTGCCCTTCCACCTGATGCCCAAGAGCCTCTTGCAGGATTTCCGGACTCAGCTGCAGCGTGAGGTGGCTCTCACCGAGTGGCACGCCGAGTGCCGGGCATTGCAGCCCAAGCGGGCCAAGTTTGAGAATGCGTTCTTAGGCGCCAGCACGCCCGAAATCTCGCCGAACCTGACTGATGCTCAGGTCGCTGCAATCAAGGGCCGTATCGAGACCGCTTGGGCCTCACTGTTCCATCCACCGCCATCGAACTGTGCCGACGAAATCACTCACGGCTATCTGCACGAGAGCCTGCGTGAGCGTGCGCTGTCGTTCCTCGACTCTATTGACGTGGGTCAGCAAGAGGTGCTGGAGCTTTTGGGCCGGCAACGCGACCTGAGCGCGCGCATTGAGGAGCTCAATCGCAAGATTTCACGAGTTGAAGGCATCGACCGCGACGGTACGTTGGCCGATCTGAAGAAAAACCTGAACCGTGTCTCGAAGGAAATCGACGACATGGAGGCGCACATCCGCGATGACGACCGCGAGGTCATTGGTCTGGAAGTCACGGTCAACAACACGCGCTCTCGGTACCAGCAGGAAGCGAAGCGCCGCGATGAGACCAGTCCGGTTCGTCAGCTTCTGAGCAAGTCCGAGCGCGTGCGCGCGGTTGTCGACGAGGTCATTCCAGCGCTATTCCCGCTCAAAATCAAAGCCCTTTCCGACGCGATGACTCGAGTCTATAAGCAACTGGCTCACAAGACGCAAGTCTCTCGCATCGTCATTGATGGCGATGGCACGACACACGTCCTCAGCAAGACTAACAAGGAGATTTCGTTCGACCGATCCGCAGGCGAGAACCAAATCTTTGCCACGGCCTTGATCGCTGGTCTGGCGGAGGTGTCGAAGGTAAAGGCCCCCTTGGTGGTCGACACGCCGCTGGGTCGTCTGGACAGCAAGCACCGCCAAAACATCCTCGATTTTTGGATTGGTAATACGTCCCGCCAAGTCATCTTGCTGTCGCAAGACGAAGAAATCGATGTCGATCTCTACAAGCGCATCAAGAAGCATGTCAGCGCCACTTTCCTTCTTACGCATGAAGACGTGGGTGACGGTATGGGAAGAACAACCGTAATTCCAAACAAGTATTTTGGGGGTGCCGCATGAGCGGTAATACCCCCTGAAATCCACCGCTGGGAGAAGTAGAATTTTCTCGTTAAGAGGGAGTTCTGCAGATGAAGAAGTCGAGATTCACAGATAGCCAGATATTGGAGGCGCTCAAGCGCGCGGAGGCT
>Ga0316232_1001192_pt1 | contig 33338 bp, 19 predicted proteins | sample TBHtaG_FD_206006 | JGI IMG/M metagenome (GOLD analysis project Ga0316232, IMG submission 206006) | Freshwater microbial communities from Trout Bog Lake, Wisconsin, USA - TBH18025_13 | ecosystem: Environmental > Aquatic > Freshwater > Lake > Hypolimnion/Profundal zone | place: USA: Wisconsin... | reverse complement strand
CCGGCGCGCAGCAGGTTGGGTGAACCCGCGATGTCCGACGAACCTCCGGAGCTCGGGCGTAAATTCGGAGCGCGTGGCCCTTCGCCTCTTTCCAAAACAAAAAAAAGGCGCCCTTGCGGGCGCCTTTGTGTGTTAATCCAAAATTACGGCATGAAATTCAGCGTTTCGTAAGCAGCACTGTTGGTGCTGTTGCCCAAGTAACTGTGGAGCGTGCCGATGGTCGCCCCTTGGCAACTGCCGTCGGCCATGCCCAAGTTGCCGGACTTCTGGTGGAAATCGTTGGCCGTCCAAGACCAGTATTGATTTCCACCCGTCGAGCCCCAAGCAGATTGGTTGATCGGTGCAACAATGGTCGAACCGGCGGTACCCAAGGTTTCCGCAGATGTACTCCCACCAAAACGATAGGTGGCGACCGCGCTGGCTGACGTGGCGCCAGCGCTGCCGATGTTGTCATCCCCGGTCATGATGTCCTGGGGGTTGGCTTCCGTGGCGTCAGCATTCACGAAATAGCTAATCTTTGAATCATAGGGAGGACTGGCAGACATATTCTCCCCTACTTGGGCGGCAGCTATGGCGGGAGCGGGACCCGGGGTTTGGATGCCCAGCAGGTCCCAATAAGAAAAGTTGGTCGCGTAGCCGTTGTTTACGGTGTGGATATTGTCCGACGGGCACCAAAGGATTTTGGCGCTGGACAATTCGTTGGACATGACCATGAACGTCATGCCGGGACAGTAACTGCCACCTTGCGCGGTGGGAACAGAACCAGCGGTAGCACTGCTGGAATGCGACAAATACGAACTCGCCCCGCCAGTGCTGGTGGAGACCGCCATGGCATATTTGTCATTATTATCACCTTCCCAGATACGGAAGGCCAGACCGACCTGTTTGAGGTTGTTGGTGCAACTGATCTTTTGAGCTTTCCGCTTGGCGGCCGCCAAGGCCGGCAAGAGCATGGCCGCCAGAATCGCTATGATCGCGATGACGACCAGCAATTCAATCAGCGTAAACGCCTTTTTTTGTTGTTTCATAATTATTTGATACTAATTCGTTTGTTTTGTTGTTTTTTATCCAGTGACAGGCGGCGCAGTGTTCAACGGATTCGCCACGGATGTCAAACGGATATCTGAATTCCTTTTAGCAATGCCGGTGCCAACCACAAAAAAATAAAAAAGCCTAAAAAACCAATGAATCACCCTATCAAAATCCCGCAATCCCTTGCGCAACGACCTGATGCGTGAAATTTTCACGCATACTGCGTGAATTTCACGCATGTCGCAAAAAGTTATTCACATTCTCCAGCCAGGGCCGAATCAAGAACGTGCAAGAACAGGAGGTGGGGACGGGCTCATCCCCATGATTTGGCTGTGGGCACCTGACGCCGGGGACAAGCTATCCCCGCCTCTATTTCGAATCCATCCCGTTCCACGTTCCACGTTCCCCGCGCAATGAAAAGACTTTGCCTGTATGCTGAAATCGCGTAAAAGAACCGCCGTGTCACGTCCGCGACTCCTCGCGTTATTGCTCGCTTTGGCCACCTTGGTGGTTTATCTGCCGGTCACTAGCCACGAATTCTTGAACTATGACGACGACGACTACATCACCGGCAACGACATGGTTCAGCAAGGCCTGACCTTGGCCGGCGTTGTCTGGGCCTTCACCACCTTTCATGCCGCCAACTGGCATCCGCTCACTTGGCTTTCGCACATGGCTGATTGTGAGTTGTTCCAACTCAACTCCGGTGCCCATCATTTCATAAATGCCCTGCTGCACGCGGCCAACAGCGCCCTGGTGTTTGTCTTGCTTTGGCGGCTCACCCGCCAGACCCCGCCGGCGGTGGTGGTCGCCGCGCTCTTTGCCTGGCATCCGCTTCATGTGGAATCCGTCGCTTGGGCGGCCGAACGCAAAGATGTCTTGAGCACCTGCTTCGGGTTGCTCGCACTGCTGGCTTACACCAAGTACGTGGAGATTGGAGGGCGGAGAGCGGAAAACGGAGGGCAGCGGACGGAGGACAGAGAACGGAGAATGGAAGGCAAACACCCAACAGCCGAACGTCGGCCTCGCACCAACATACAAAATCCAACATCCATCGGGGAACAGGGGCTGACCTCTGTCTTCCGCCTGCTCTTCCCGCTTCCCGCTTCCCGCTTCTATTTTCTGTCCCTGTCCTGTTTCGCGCTCGGCCTGCTCGCCAAACCGATGGTCGTGACCCTCCCATTCGTTCTGCTGCTGCTGGACTTCTGGCCGCTGCGCCGCTTTGAAATCTCAACCCTGACCTCTCAACCCTCGACCATTTGGCGGCTGACGGTAGAGAAATGGCCGTTTTTTCTGCTGTCACTTGGTTCCTGCGTGCTTACGGTGATGGCCCAACAGGCCGGCCAGGCCGTGGCCTCGCTAGAAACGGTCCCAATGAGTTACCGGCTGGAAAACTCGGTGGTCGCGCTTTCGCGGTATTTGTTGAAAACGGTCTGGCCTGCGGATTTGGCCGTCATTTATCCCGCCGCCCCCATCCCGGGGGCAAGCCTGGCCTTCGCGGGCGTCGTGTTTATCCTGGTTTCCGCTGCCGTCTGGCTGGCGCGGAACCGGAGCCGGTGCTGGCTGGTCGGGTGGCTGTGGTTTATCGGCACCTTGACGCCAGTCATTGGCTTGGTGCAGGTCGGTGCTGCCACCATGGCCGACCGTTACACCTATCTTCCGTCCATTGGCATATTTATGGCGGTGACCTTCGGCTTATACGAGCTGGCCGAAGCCAAGAAAAGAGTTTTCCTTTTCGCATCGGCTTTGCCGCTCCTCGGCTGCGTACTGGCAACGGAGCGGCAACTGGGCTGCTGGCGCAATAGCGAAACCCTGTTCCGCCACGCTCTCGCCTTCACACAGGATAATGAGCCTGCCCGCCTCAATTTGGGCATCGCTCTCGACCTCCAAGACCGTTGGCCCGAGGCGCTGAGTGAATACCGCGAGGCGGTGCGCCTCCAACCTGGGCACTACCGCACTCATTTTGCCATCGGCAACGTGCTCGTGAAAATGGGCCAGCCAGCGGCGGCGCTGGCCGAATATCAGTTGTGCCTCGGCCGGGATCCTGGAATTCCGGCCCTCCACAACGCCGCTGGCGTCGCCCTTGCGGCGCAGGGAAACTGCGTGGCCGCACAAGCTGAATTCACCGTGGCAGAAAAGCTCGATTCCCATTACGCCCAGCCGCACTTGGAATGGGCCAAGGTCTGTTTTCAGCAGGGCTTGGACCGCCAAGCCGTGGACGAATTGTGGGCTGCCGCCCGGGCTGCCCCCTATGATTTTCGCACGCTCGCCACCGTGGCCCGCTATCTGGCGGCCACCGCCAATGACACCATCCGCGACGGCCCTGGCGCCCTGGCGTTGGCGCTCAAGGCCGGCGAGCTATCCCGAAACCGGCAGCCCGAGGCCTTTGACGCGCTCGGGATGGCGTTCGCAGCCACCGGCGATTTCAGTAATGCCGTCATCTGCGCGCAAAACGCCTTGGAATTTCTCCCGCCATCCAAGCCGAAAGCAGCCGGGGACATCTTGCACCATTTGAAGTCCTATCAAGACCACCAGCCCTGGCGCGAAACGTTCCAGCTTACGAATCCGCCACCGCCCCTCTCACCCGGACGTTTCATAGCGGTGCCTTAATAATAGGCTTTGCCTGCGTGCTGAAATCGCGTAAAAGGATTGCCGTGTCACGTCCGCGACTCCTCGCGTTATTGCTCGCTTTGGCCACCTTGGTGGTCTATCTGCCAGTCACCAGCCACGAATTTGTAACCTACGACGACGAGGCCTACATCACCGGCAACGACATGGTTCAGCAAGGCCTGACCTTGGCCGGCGTTGTCTGGGCCTTCACCACCTTTCATGCCGCCAACTGGCACCCGCTCACCTGGCTTTCGCACATGGCTGATTGTGAGTTTTTCCAGCTCAACTCCGGTGCCCATCATTTCGTAAATGCCCTGCTGCACGCAGCCAACAGCGCCTTGGTGTTTATCTTGCTATGGCGGCTCACCCGCCAACTCCCGCCGGCTGCGGTGGTGGCGGCGCTTTTTGCCTGGCATCCGCTCCATGTGGAATCCGTCGCTTGGGCGGCCGAACGCAAGGATGTCCTGAGCACGCTATTTGGATTGCTGGCCTTGCTGGCTTACACCAAATACGTGGAGAGCGGAGAGCGGAGAGTGGAGAGTGGAAGGCCGGGGGCGGAAGACTTGACCAGGGCGGCAGGCGGATGTCCGTGGTCCGTGGTCCATGGTCCGTGGTCTCCTTGCTATTTTCTGTCCCTGTCCTGCTTCGCGCTCAGCCTGCTCGCCAAACCGATGCTCGTCACCCTCCCATTCGTTCTGCTGCTGCTGGACTTCTGGCCGCTGCGCCGCTTGGAAATCTCAACCCGCCACTCTCAGCCCTCAACCATTTGGCGGCTGGCGGCGGAAAAATGGCCGTTTTTTCTGCTCTCACTTGGTTCGTGCGTGGTTACGGTGATGGCCCAGCAGGCCGGCCAGGCCGTGGCCTCGCTGGAAACGGTTTCGATGCGTTACCGACTGGAAAGCGCGGTGATCGCGAGCGCGCGATACTTGTTGAAATTGCTATGGCCGGCCGATTTGGCGATCATTTATCCCGCCGCGCCCATCTCGTGCGCAATCCTGGCGCTGGCCGGCACGGTGTTGATCATGGTTTCCGCCACCGTCTGGCTGGCACGCCATCGCAGCCCGTGCTGGCTGGTCGGTTGGCTTTGGTTTCTCGGCACCCTGGTGCCGGTCATCGGTCTGGTGCATGTCGGCGTCACCGCCGGCGCCGACCGTTACACCTACATCCCATCCATTGGCATCTTCATGGCGGTGGCCTTCGGTTTGTACGGGCTGGTTGGGGCGAGAAGGTTTTTCCCGTTGGCGGCGTTGCCGCTCCTTGCCTGCGTGGTTTCAACGGAGCGGCAACTGAGCTGCTGGCAGAACAGCGAAACCCTGTTCCGCCACTCCATCGCCGTCACCGGGAACAATGAACATGCCTGTCTGAATCTGGCCGTCGCACTCGAACGGCAAGACCGGTTGCCCGAGGCGCTAAGCGAATACCGCGAGGCGGCGCGCATCAGCCCCTCCCACTATCGCACTCGCTTTGAAATCGGCAATTTGCTCGTCAAAATGGGCCAGCCGGAGGCGGCGCTGGTCGAATACCAACAGTGCCTCAGCCGGTTCCCGCAATTTCCGGTTCTCCACAATGCTGCTGGACTCGCGCTGGCGGCGCTCGGGAAGCAGGCCACCGCCCGGTTGGAATTCACCGCCGCGGCAAAGCTCGATCCGCATTACGCCCAGCCGCATCTGGAAATGGCAAAAAGCTCTTTCCAGCAGGGCTTGGACCGCCAGGCCGTGGATGAATTGCGGGCTGCCGTGCGGGCGGAACCGGATGATTGGCACACGCTCGCCACCGCGGCGCGCTATCTGGCGGCCACTGCCGATGATGCCACCCGCGACGCCCCCGGCGCCCTGGCCCTGGCGCTCAGGGCCGGCGAGTTATCCCAAAACCGGCAGCCGGAGGTCTTTGATGCGCTCGGGATGACCTTCGCGGCGACCGGTGATTTTAGCAACGCCGTCATTTGCGCGCAAAACGCCTTGGAATTTCTCCCGCCATCCAAGCCGAAAGCAGCCGGGGATATCCAACAGCGCCTGAAGCTTTATCAAAGACAGCGGCCTTGGCGCGAATCGTTTCGGATGACCAACAGCCAGCCAGCCGGGAGCAAACCGTGAGGCGCGGTATTCTTCCATTGACGGTCATCCTCGCATATCCAAGAATAATTTCTGCCATGTCACGTTTTCAAATTGTGGACGGAGCGCCCGTCCTCCGTAGCAGTACTGCGGAGGGTGGACGGGTTTGTGACCCGCAGCAGCTTTGCCACTGGGAAGCGCTTGCATCAAAGCGGAAGTGCCTTGGCACTTGTGCATTGCCGCGGCTCCTCAAGCCGTGCTCCCTGTGAAGAAACTCCTTGGCATCTTCGGTTGGCTCCTCGTGGCGCTGGCTGGCGCGTGGGGCTACGCCCGGCTCGCTGGCTGGCGCGGTGAGCCGGTCAATTCCGCCTGCCTGCTCATCGCCGCCGTGTGTACCTGCGCCATCGGCTACCGGTTTTACTCCCGGTGGATCGCCTGGCGCGTGCTCGGCCTCGATAACCGCCGCGCCACGCCCTGTGTCGTCCACGACGACGGCAAGGACTTTGTTCGCACCAACAAATTCATCCTGTTCGGCCACCATTTTGCGGCTATTGCCGGTCCGGGGCCGCTTGTGGGTCCGGTGTTGGCGGCGCAATTCGGATATTTGCCCGGCGCGCTCTGGATTCTGATCGGCGTGGTCCTCGGCGGCGCGGTGCAGGATTTTGTGGTCCTATTTTGCTCCATGCGCCGCCAGGGAAAATCGCTCGGGGTCATGGTCAAGGAAGAACTGAACTCGGGCGCCGGCGCCTTGGCCGTGCTGGCCATCCTGGCCATTCTGGTGATTCTGCTGGCCGTCCTGGCGCTGGTCGTGGTGCGTGCCCTGGCCGAAAGTCCCTGGGGCGTTTTCACCGTCGGGGCGACCATTCCCATTGCCCTGTTCATGGGTGGCTACCTGCGATTTTTTCGCCCGGGCAAAGTTCTGGAAGCGACCGCGTTTGGCGTCACCCTGCTGTTGTTGGCGGTCTGGGGCGGCAAAGTGGTCTATCAAGACCCGCATTGGTCGCAGGTGTTCGGGCTTCACGACCTGCCTCTGGCCTGCATCATCATCGGCTACGGCGTCATTTCGAGCAGCCTGCCGGTGTGGCTCCTGCTCGCCCCGCGCGATTACTTAAGCACCTTCATGAAGCTGGGCACGATCCTGCTGCTCGCGCTGGGTATTCTTGGCACGCTGCCGCCGCTGCGCATGGCCGCGCTGACGCCTTTCCTCGACGGCTCCGGTCTGGTGGTCGCTGGCAAGCTGTTCCCATTCTGTTTTATCACCATCGCCTGCGGCGCCATCTCCGGTTTCCATGCGCTCATTGCCAGCGGCACCACGCCGAAAATGATGACGCGCGAAAACCACGCGCGCTCGATTGGCTACGGGGCCATGTGCTGCGAGTCCTTCGTCGCCATCATGGCTCTGATTGCCGCCTGCACCTTGGAACCGGGCCAGTATTTGAGCATCAACGTCAAGGGCGACCCCGCCGCCACCGTCGCCAAGATCAACGCCCTCCATTATCCGGTCACCGTGGCGGAGATGAACTCGCTGGCGGCCGGGCTGGGTGAAAAAACCCTGTTTGGCCGCACGGGCGGCGCGGCGACTTTGGCGGTGGGCATGGCGCACATTTTTTCCAAGGCCGTCCATGGCCGCTGGCTCGACCTGTGGTACCACTTCGCGGTCATGTTCGAGGCGCTCTTTATTTTGACAACCCTCGACGCCGGCACGCGCGTGGGCCGCTATTTAGTGCAGGGGGTGCTGGGACGCGTGTGGCGGCCGCTCGGCAATCCAAAAAATCCGGTCGCCGTCCCGGTGGCCGCCGCGTTGATGGTAGGCGGTTGGGGTTACTTTTTGATTCAAGGCGTACGCGACCCGCTCGGCGGCATCAACTCGCTCTGGCCACTGTTCGGCATTGCCAATCAAATACTTGCCGCCATCGCCCTCTGTCTGGGCACCACGATTATCTTGAAAATGGCGCTCGGAGCGCCGGGCACCGCCTCGGCTCGGCGTGAAAATCCGCAATTGGCTGTGCCGGCGGCTGGCGCCCCGCGGCGTTCACCATGGTTTGCCCTCGTCACCTTGCTCCCGCTCCTCTGGCTGCTGGCGGTGACGTTCACCGCCGGTTTGGAGAAGATCTTCCATCCCGATCCGCTCATCGGATTTTTGGCGCAGGCAAAATCACTTCGGGAAAAGAATCACGAACTGCAACGCGCCCACACCCAGGCTCGCTTTGACTTCTTGGACAATGCAGTCAAGCACGCTGGAAGCAATGCTGCCGCCCTGCAAAATGCGGTTGATGAAACCTGGAAAGCTGTTGCCGCAAATGAAACCCAGCAGTTCAACAACCGGCTGGATGCCTGCGTGGCCGGGGCTTTTCTCCTCCTGGCCGCCGCCATCGTGGGCTTGAGTGTTCGCGAATGGATCCTGCTGCTGACCCGGCGCAAGCCAGCCGTGTTGCACGAAACCGAGCCAGTCTGGCTGCCAGGGTACGCGCTGAAGGAATCCGGTCCCAACCTGCGCACCGTGGCGGGCGCCGCCGCCATTGCCATTGGCCTGGCGCGAGAGCTGTCCGGCGAAACGCAGTTCGAGCGCGCCCGGCAGCAAACCAGTGCCTGTGAACAGCACCCCGACCAGAAAGTCTTCGTGCAGGTCACCGAAGCGAGATTCAATGGTGTCCGGCGGTGCTGCTAACCCCGAAAACAATCGCAAAGCTGCCCTCGTCTAAATAAACTCCCCCCATGCAACGCCTCGGCATTTATGGCGGTTCCTTCGACCCGGTGCATCTCGGCCACCTCTTGGTGGCACAGGCGGCGCTGGAGGAACTGGAACTGGACCGGCTGTGCTTTGTTCCGGCGGCGCAATCGCCGTTCAAGCCGGACCATTGCCCCGCGCCCGCGGACGTGCGGCTGCGATTCCTCCGGCTGGCCCTTGCGGGCAAAACCAATTGCGAGGTGGATGACGGGGAAATCCGGCGCGGCGGCATTTCCTACACGGTGGACACGCTGCGCGGCTGCGCCGAAAAGTTTCCCGGCGCAAGATTATTTTATCTCCTCGGCGCCGACAATGCAGCGAAGCTGAACGAGTGGCGCGAGCCGGCTGCCTTGGCCGCCCTGGCGGAGTTTGTGGTCGTGCCCAGGCCCGGCGGCGCGACGGCGGTGTTTCCCCCGCCGTTTCGCGGGCGGGTCTTGCAAGGCTTCCCTTTCGGCGTTTCGTCCTCGGAAATCCGCGCCCGGGTAAAGGCGGGCCGGCCGATTGACCATCTGGTTCCCGCCTCCGTCGCCAGTGCCATTCGCGAAACAGGGGTGTACCAGTGACAGGAAGAGGGATCAGCGGACTGGTGGATCCGTGGATTGGTGGATTGGTAGAAGGCATCACGCGCCCCGCCAAGCTTCAACTCTGTGACCCCGTTGAAGCGTTAAGACGTGAAGCGTTAAAGCGGCGCCTGCATCACGCATGACGCATCACGAATCCTACCACTTCCAGTTTGAAACCCACTTTGAGCGGCCATTCCCAGCTCCGCAGCCGGCATTATGCAAGATCAAACAGGAAGTGGTATCACTTCGCCAACCCGCAGGCTGAAGGCCCGGAATATGAAAGCCCACAGCGAATCCGCGAGCGACCCCCTGGGTCAATCGCCCGTGAAAGTTCCCAGCCCGGAAAGGGCAGCCCAATCCCTTATTTTACGCTCGTTCGATGGGCAATGGCGCTTTTTGTTCCGCCCGTTCAGGGCTTATGAAACGCTTGCGAACCCAAACCGAGGGCGTTGCCCTGGGCCGCCATGTTATGGCGCTTTCAGTGCGCAAGGAATTGGCCGGATATCTGTGTTCATCTGCGTCCATCTGTGGTTGAGCTGAATAGTTCCGCATTTCATGAGCCCATTCATTCCAGGTCAGCGGTGGATCAGCGAGTCGGAGCCGGAGCTCGGGCTGGGCACGGTCGTGCAGCTTGAATACGGTCGCGTGCAGCTCGAGTTCAAAGCGGCCGGCGAAACGCGCACGTATGCCGTGGAGCAGGCACCGCTCAAGCGCGTTCGGTTCCGCGCGGGCGACAAAATAACGACGCAATCGGAGCGGGTGCTCGTCGTCAAGCAGGTGATTGAGCAGCAAGGCTTGCTGGTTTACGTCGGTGAGGGTTTGGAACTGCCCGAAGCGCAATTAAATGAACGCATCAGTCTGCAAGGGCCGTGGGAGCGTTTGTTGGCCGGCCGGTTTGATGCCCTGCCGGCGTTTGCCCTGCGGCGGCGCACCTTGGAATTACTCCACCGCTTACGCCGGTCGCCGGTGCGCGGATTCGTGGGAGGCCGTATTGATCTGATTCCGCATCAGCTTTACATCGCCCAGGAAGTCGCCAGCCGGCACGCGCCGCGCGTCATGCTCTCCGATGAAGTGGGACTGGGGAAAACCATCGAGGCCTGCCTGATACTGCATCGGCTGCTGTTGAGCGGGCGCGCCCAGCGCATCCTCGTGCTGGTGCCGGAGTCGCTCGTGCATCAGTGGTTCGTGGAAATGCTCCGCCGCTTCAACGTGTGGCTGCATATCTTTGACGCGGAACGCTGCGCCGCCATCGAGGCTGGCGAACCAGGCGCCAATCCATTTCTGGATGACCAACTCATCCTGACCAGCATTAATTTCCTGGCCGGTGATCCGCGCCGGGTGGCCCAGGCGGTAGCGGCCGGTTGGGATGTGCTGGTGGTGGATGAAGCGCACCACCTCGAATGGTCTGAAGCCTCGCCCAGCCGGGAGTATCAGGTGGTGGAGGAACTGAGCCGGAAATCGGCGGGGCTGTTGTTGCTGACGGCCACTCCGGAACAGCTCGGGATGGAAAGTCACTTTGCCCGGTTGCGCCTGCTGGACCCGGATCGGTACCGCGACCTGGCAACTTTTCAGGCTGAGTCCAAGGATTACCAGGCCACCGCCGCGCTGGCCGAAAAACTCCACGCCGGAACCACCTTGGCCAAAAAGGATGTGGCTACGCTGCGCCATTTACTGGCGCATGATCCGCGGCTGGATCAACGGCTGGCGGAATTGGATCAAGACAACGTCGCAACGAGCCGGGGTGGTGCCCGGCGCTCCGTTGCGGCTCACCAACCGCCGGAACTGAATCAAGGCGGTGCGGAAGCGCGGCAGTCCTTGCTGGAAGATTTGTTGGATTTGCACGGTCCGGGCCGGGTGCTGTTTCGCAACACGCGAGTCGGCATGAAGGGGTTTCCCAAACGCACCGTGCGGCTGGCCCGGCTGGAACCCGGCCCGGAAGCGGAACATTGGCTGGATCAGGTATCCACTGAATTTGCCAGCGATGCCGGGGACATTGAGTTGCCGTCCGCCGCCGATCTGGGCCGCGACCCGCGCGTCCTTTGGCTGGTTGGACTGTTGCAGAAATTGGAGCCGCAACAAGTGCTGGTGATCGGTCGCACCATCGAAAAAGCCGAAGCCCTGGATGAAGCGCTGCGCCGGCATCTGACCATCAAGACGGGCATTTTTCACGAAGGGCTCACCTTGGTGCAACGCGATCGCAACGCCGCCTGGTTCGCGGAGCCGGACGGGGCGCGGTTGCTGATTTGTTCCGAGATCGGCAGCGAGGGACGCAATTTTCAATTCGCACATCACCTCGTCCTGTTCGACCTGCCGCTGAATCCGGAACTGCTCGAACAGCGCATCGGACGGCTGGATCGCATCGGTCAAAAGGAGGACATTCAGATTCATGTGCCATTTCTCGCGCACAGTCCGCAGGAGGTGTTGGCGCGCTGGTATCACGATGGCCTGGACGCCTTTGAAAGCAACCTCGAAGGCGGTAACGAGCTATTGCGCCAGTTTGGCCGGGCCGTCCATGACCTCGCGCTGGAGTATCCGGTGGCGGAGCGCGCCGCCGCGGAACAGGAACTGGCCGGCCTCTTGAAAAAAACCAAGGCCGCGCGGCAGGAGATTCGCCACCGCCTCGAACAAGGTCGGGACCGGCTGTTGGAACTCAATTCATTCCGTCCCGCCACGGCCCAAAAAATCATCCGCCAGATTCAGGAACAAGACCGGCAGCCGGATTTGGAAGACTATCTGCTGGATGTGTTTGACTATTTCGGCGTGCATCTCGAAGAACTGGCGCCCCACACGTGGGAGCTGAATCCCCAAGGCATCACCACCGATTCATTCCCAGCCCTGCCCGCCGAAGGCATGATCGCCACCTGTGACCGCCGCCGCGCACTCAGCCGGGAAGAGGTCGGCTTTTTGACGTGGGATCATCCCCTGGTCACGGGGGCCATGGATTTGCTGCTCGGCGCCGAAACTGGGAACTGTGCCTTTGCCGTGCTGCCCACGCCGAATGACCGGACCCTCTTGCTGGAATTGATTTTTGTGCTGGAAGCCGTTGCCCCGCCACACCTGCACATGGATCGCTTCTTGCCGCCCACGCCCGTGGGGGTGCTGGTCAGCCACAAACTGGTTGATCTTACCGCCGTTCTTGACGAGCCAGGCTGGGAAGGAAAATTGGAAAAAGGGTCGCCGCATAAACTGCTGGAAAATACGGACATTGCCCGACGCGTGTTGCCGGCCATGTTTCAGACCGGCGAGAAGCTGGCGGAAAGCCGGGCCGCAGAGCTGCGTCAGTCCGCCATGAACGAAATGAACCACCTGGTCGGCCACGAGGTCCAGCGCCTGCAAACGCTCGCGGAGGTGAACGACCATGTTCGCCCGCAGGAAATCAAGCTGGCCCAAGCCCAGCAGGCGGAACTGGTGACCACGTTGCAGCAATCCCGGCTCCGGCTGGATTCGCTGCGCCTCATTTGGAGAGGTCCGGCCACGGCGTTGGTTTGAGCCCGAACTCCGAAGCAGAAAGCGGCGAAAGTGACGGCAACGCCGGCGAAACCGTTGGCTCTGCGGCGTTTACTTCCGTTATCAGGCATTCAAGGAGCAACCCGGTTGTCCGCTTCACGAATGCCAGAGCAGCGCTTCAATTCAATCGGCGACTGCGCCGTTTGCTCAAAACGGTTGTTGGCAATGATGCCGCCGTTGAAGCTGTCGAGCGCGATGGCCGCCGCACCGGGCCGGATGAAGGTGTTGCCGGTGATGACGATATTGCTGAAGGGCGGCGAGCCGCCATCATAGGTGTGCGTGTGCATAGACATTGTCGTACCACGCGGCTGCGGATTTACCTCCACGAAAGTGTTGTCCATGATCTTGAGGTCGTGCGCCACGCCGCCTTCAACATAGGGGAAGTCGCTGTTGATCTCGATGCCGCAGCCCTGCCGGACGAAGACGCAGTGGCTGATCGTGCCGGGACCGGACTGGATTAACAGCCGCTGGTAGTTGTCCTGAAACACGCACCGACGAACCTGCCAGCCGGCGCACTCATGGTCGGGCCATTCGACAATCGCGTTCGTGAACATTGCGACCGGTCGGTCAGCCACCACGACCTTGCCTTCCACGCTGACTACGCAGGCGTCGCCCAGGGGCCGGCCGGTGTTCCGGTCGCGGAAAAGCAGCCGGTCGCCCGGCACGACATCGGACATGACGGTGCGATCAAACTCACGGCTTGGCACGCAGGTCAAGCGGTTGCCCGCCAGACTTTCAATGTGTCCCCAGTAGCCGTGAAAATTGGCCACATCGTCGCTGGTGTGATACATCACAACGCCGTCGAGAGTCGTGCCGTGGCGGGTCGCGCAAAACATGAAGCCCTCGCCACCCTGCCACTGGCTGGTGCCGGGGCGCGGCCCGAAATAGCAGTTTTTCCACAGGTGCCCGCCCTCTCCGCCCCACTCTCCACCCCAGGCTTTCGGGATGAAGACCTTGATCCCATCCATTATCAAATGGTCGCAATGGACCAATTCTACCGCACACGAAACCGTGTAAACACATGACAGCCCGTCGCCGACCTCAAGCGTGCCCAGGTCGCCGTAAGTCCGCCGCCATTCCGGATTCCGGATCGTGTCCAGCAAGCTGGTGTCGCCCATGACCACGAAATAGCGGCCGGTCATGCCGGATGGTGTGATGGCCTGGTAGGACAAATGCCGGCCGCCGTTTTGTAGTGCGTAGAGTGGCGCGCAAAACCGTCCGTCCGCCTTGAAAGGCAATACTCGCTGTTCGAGCTGGCCGTTAAACGAGGCTGGCACCTTCAGGCCGGGCGAGAGTTTGATTTCAATGCGGTTGTTGGCAAAGTCAAGCTGCGTGATGCGGCCCTCGATGTGGCCGCGCGGGTTCCGGTCGAGCGTTGCACCGCGCAAGATGAGGTTGCTGCAGTTCTTGAAACCAAGGCAAAAATGCGCGTGCGGCGCCTGATCCTCAGGCAGGTCGAACCAGAAGGTTGCTCCAATGGCGTCAATGGTGAACGGGTGCGCGGCCGGGCGCCGCAATGCTGAAAACTCCAGCGCATATTGCACGCCGTCACGGCCCCAATGTTCCGAGCCAAAGCGGTAGTCGCCAGGAGCAATCCGAATTGACGCCACGCTTTGGCTATATGCCGCCAGCACCTTTGGAACAATCGTGCTGCCAGCCTCACGCTGCGCCTGTTTTTGTCCCTCGGTGAACTGTGGTCCGGCCGGATCCGCCAAACTGAACGGAGCGGCCGATAGAGCTGAAGTCGCAATCGGCTGGCTGGCGGACGGCAAGATGGCGAACGACAATAGGAAACAGCTGGCCAGCGCAAGGGCTGTGGCGGTGTCCGTTTGCCTCTTTGATGCGGCAGGTTTCATTTGCGAATTCGCCGTAAGCCCCCGAGTGCTAGGGCGGGTTCTAGATTGCACACTGAAAGGGGTGGGGACCTGTCACCACTTTTTTAGTTTTGGCCAGCCGACCTCGGTGATGAGCCGTCCCCGCACCGATGATTGAAGCCGCCCCGCTCCACCCTTAATTCGTCGGCACCACGGGCAGAACCAGGTGCGAGGGGTGCGCCGCGTTGCAATAAATCGCATTGGTTTGCATCACCATTGCGCCGGAGTCAGTCCCTGGCCGGCCGGTGCCTGGGTTCACATCGAAGCGCGGGTGGTTGCTGGAAGTGACGGTGGCGCGCAGGCAGTGCCCTCGGTTGAAAATGATGCTCGTGGACCAGCAATCCACGGTGACCTCCTCGATTTTGCCCGGGGTGAGCAATTCCGGCTGCTCGAAAGAATGGCGGTAGCGCAGACGGAGGATGCCTTCGGCGATGAGATAGCTCTTCCCGTCCGGATACACGTCACACAGGCGAACCGAAAGGTCGGTGTCCACCGCGGAGGAGGCGACGAATACTTTTGCCTTCACAGGGCCGGTCACTTCCATCGGTTCGGCCAGCGGCGCGCTGGTGAACAGCACCACGTCGCGGCGCCGCTCAATTTTATTCTGGTTCATCGGACCACGCGGGATGGTGAGATTGTTGCCGCCGACCGTGGGACAGGGATTCGCGGGATCGAACGCAAACTGGAGGCGCGCGTCGTTGCCGCCGGCCGGTGGCTGGAAGTCGAGCTTGCCGCTGCTGGTGAAGTAGGCTGCGGTTTCTTTCGCGGCAATCGGCCAGTCGGTGGCATGCCGCCATTCGTTGCCAGGCGCTCCGGGCGTGCTCGTGTCGCCCATGACGTAATAGGTGACGGCTGGCTCCAGCTCGACGCCGTTGTCCGCGCCGGCCAGGTAGTGATCGAACCAGCGGCCCGAACTGTATTGTCCCGGCACCCGGTTTGCCTTGGGAAAAGTCAGTTCGCCGACGGGCATTTTTCCAATAGCGTGTGTCCACGGTCCCAGGATGAGCTTTTGCGCGCCATGCGCGCCGTTCGTGCCGGAATGCTGACGCCCGATGAATTCGTTGATCGTGCCCTGGGCAAACATGTCGAACCATCCGCTGATCAGCAAGGCGGGCACGTTCATGCGTGTGAATCTTAGCGAGGTATCGAACTTCCGCCAGTAATCGTCGTAGCTCGGATGCGCGCGAATGATGGCCAATGCGCTCGGATCAAACCGGTTGTCGGTCACCCAATTCTCAGTATCGGCCTGGCGGAACGCACCGCCCAGGTAGGATGCATCGGAATACAGGCTCGCAGCCGCCACCGAAATATATTGCGCCTTCAAACCGTCCGGCGCCGCGCCCGCCAGCAGGTTTTGCGTAATGCCGCCGGCGGAGCCGCCGAGGGTGCCGATCCGGCCATTGCACCAGGCTTGCTGTTTGATCCACTCAATGGTGTCCACGCCGTCCTGATGTTCGTTCCAACCGCAGCCGATGAAGGGCAGGTTCTCGCCCTCGGAATCAAAACGTCCGCGCATATCCTGCACCACCGCGACGCAGCCGGCGGCGGCAAAATTGACCGCGCCTTCCGCGTGGGCGGTGCGGCCATAGGGCGTTCGCGAAAACACCACCGGGAACGGTCCCTGGCCAGCCGGCAGATAAATGTCCGTCGCCAAATGCACGCCGTCCCTCATGGCGAGCCGGACGGTCTGAACGGGCGCGGCCTTGGCGGGCGTTTTGGCGAGCTCGGTGACTTGGGCGACGGCGCGGGTCCACTCGGCCAGATCAATCGTGCCATCGTGATTGAGGTCGGCAGCGCTAAAAAATCGCGTCAGTCGGCTGGCCCATTGGTCGCCATTTTTTTTTGAGACGAACGCGATCATGGCTGTCTGCTCTTGCGGCGAAAGCGCCTGGTCGTGATTCGCATCGAATTGCTGCGCCAGCTTGTTGAGCTCGTTCACCGCCGGGACCATCTCCCGGAACACCGCCTCCGGTGGCTCCGCCGGCGGGTTAACCTCTGCCGCAAGGCAGCGGCCAGCGCCGATCAGCACCCGCATGGCTAGAAGCACAAAGCAAATTATCCGCCCGCAGGAAAGCTTTCTCATGATCTGTGGACCTTTCATTTCTGGGTTCATTTTTGGCTTTCAGTGGTTGCGTTCTTAATGGTTTCACTTAATTTCAACTTTTGCCGCAGTTTGGTCGAGCGCGAAATGCGTTCGTGAACCGGAGCGCGGACATTCCTGTCCGCTCGCCCTGTCTTCGTTCAAGAACCGTGCCAAGTTGCGCCGGGCGTTTTCACGCCCCCCCTTTTTCATTTACCGTCGCGTCCTTATGCGGCAACATGAGTGCATGGGCAAACGACGAGAAGCGCGTGAACGCGCCGTGCAGTTTTTATTTCAGCACGACCTGAATCCGCCAGATAATCTGGAACTGGAATTGGCCCAGTTCTGGAATTCCCAGCGCTCCGCTGTTATTGAGGAGGAAAAGGGCGCGGCCAAATGGGGCGAAGTCACCGAATTGCCGCCGCCCACCGCCGAGGAGGCCGAGATGCGCCTGTTTGCCGAACCGTTGATCCGAGGGGTCCTGGAACACCGGGACGTGCTGGACGAACACATCAAAAAGCACGCCAAAAACTGGGATTTTCACCGCATCGCCGCCGTGGACCGCAACGTCATGCGGCTGGCCATCTATGAAATGCTGCATCGCAACGACATCCCCCCCGTGGTCAGCATCAACGAGGCGGTGGACATCGCCAAGAAGTTCTCCACCGAGGATAGCGGCAAGTTCGTGAACGGCATCCTCGACAAGGTGCGCGGCGAAATCCTCCGGCCTGCCCGGAATGTGAAATGAAATTTGCCGATCTCCATCTGCACACGCAGTTCTCCGACGGCACGTTCACGCCGGAGGAACTCGTCCTGTACGCGCAGAAAAGCGGCCTGGCGTGCATCGCTGTGACCGACCACGATACGGTGGAGGCTTGCGTCCGCGCGGCGGCCGCGTGTGCAGCCGTCCGCATGGAGTTCATCCCCGGCGCGGAACTCACCGCCGAACACGAAGACATCGAGGTCCACGTCCTGGGTTATTTTCTGGATACCGAAAACCGGGCCTTGCTCGGCCGGATCGCGCAGTTCCAAACCGTCCGCCAGCAGCGCATCTATGAAATGGTCGCGGCGCTGAACAAACTCGGCGTGCCGCTCAAGGTGGAGGCGGTGTTTGCGCTGGCCAATTGCAAATCGCCCGGCCGCCCGCACGTGGCCCGCGCGCTGGTGAAGGAGAAACTCATCGGCTCGCTGGACGAGGCGTTCGAGCGCTATTTGAAAAAAGGCCGGCCCGCGTGGGTGCCCAAGACCAAAATGTCCGCCCTCGAAAGCGTGGAGCTGATTCATCACGCCGGCGGCCTCGCCGTCATGGCGCACCCCGGCTTGAACCGCTCCGACGAGATTATTCCGGCCCTGGTGGAAGCGGGCTTGGACGGCATCGAATGTTTTCACACCAAGCATTCCACTGTGATGTCCGAGCGATACTTGGAGATCGCCGAAAGACATCATTTGCTCGTCACCGGCGGCAGCGACTGCCACGGCTTCAGCAAAAACAAACCGCTGATTGGCACGGTCAAGCTGCCCTACGAACACGTGGAAAGGCTTCACGCCGCCCGGCAAAATCCGAAATCCAAAATCCGAAATCGGAAATAGCCCATGGGTCTGTTCGCCAAATTCAAAGCCGGCCTGCAAAAGACGCACAGCCGGCTTACGCACGAAATCAAGCGGATCATCACGCGTTCGCCCAAGCTGACTGCTGAATCGCTGGAAGAACTCGAACACGCGCTCCTGGCCGCCGACCTCGGTCTGGCCATGACCGCGCAGATCACCGCGGCTGTCAAGCAGGCTTATGAAACGCAAGGCGCCGCCGGGTTGGATTATCTTGCCGTCGCCCGCGCGGAAATCGAAACGAGCCTGCTCGCCGGACCAGGCGCCAACCAGGCCGGCCTCAAAAAAATGCCGCGCGGCCCGACGGTCGTTTCCATTATTGGCGTCAACGGCACCGGCAAGACCACCACCGGGGCCAAGCTGGCGCATCTCTTTCAATCGCGGAAAAACACCGTCCTGCTGGCCGCGTGCGACACCTTTCGCGCGGCGGCCATCGAGCAGCTCAAAGTGTGGGGCGCGCGCCTCCAGGTCGAGGTCATCGCCGGCGCATACGGCGCGGATGCAGCGTCCGTGGCGCACGACGCCGTCACGGCTGCGCAGGCACGGCACGCGGATTACTTGTTCATTGACACGGCGGGCCGGTTGCACACCAAGCACAACCTCATGCAGGAATTGCAGAAGCTGCATCGCGTCATCGGCAAACAGCTCGCGGGCGCGCCGCACGAAGTGTTGCTGGTGCTTGACGCCACCACCGGCATGAACGCCCTCGTTCAAGCCCGCGAGTTTCACAAGGCCGTGCCGCTCACTGGCCTCGTGGTGACCAAGCTGGATGGCACCAGCAAAGGCGGCATGGTGGTGGCCATCCAGAAGGAACTCGGCCTGCCCATCAAGTTCATCGGCCTGGGCGAACAGCCGGACGATTTGCAGCCCTTCGACGCCAAACAATTCGCGCAGGCGTTGTTTGAGGAGTAAAGGAATTCTGGCTGGCGGATGTGGCCAACCGCTCCATTGAAGTGCTCACATTGCAAAATGTCGGCTACCAATTGTCTTCCTGCGCCACCGGCGAAGGCAAAATCCGCTCGACCATCCTTCCTGGATTTGAGTTGGATCTTGCCGAATTGGATTGAACACCGTACGGTTTACACATGATTCAGCCGGAACAACTGGTTGGCAGCGAATGGGCCGAATGGTATCGGCTCACGCCTGTCCAACGCTGGCTGGAAAGCGAAAAGCTCTGGCAGGCTTACCTCGCGCTCGGAGGCTCACTTGATCCCGAACCCGATACACAAAGTCCTTTCTTCGATGCGCGCGCACCGCGTCCCCGCCCTGCTGATGGGCGGACAGGCGTGCGTGTTCTACGGCGCGGCCGAATTTAGCCACGACACGGACTTCGCTGTTTGGGCCGATGCCCCGAACCTCGCGCGGTTGCGGTGGGCGCTCGCCTCTTTGCAAGCTGAACCCATCGCGGTGCCACCGTTTGAATTGAAATATCTCCGACGCGGCCACGCGCTCCATTTTCGCTGCCAACATCCTAAAGCCTTCCGTCTGCGGGTGGATGTGATGTCAAGAATGCGCGGCGTGGATGCCTTTGCCAGATTCCGTTGCTCCAGGAACCGAAAAAATTGAGGCATCCGAAATGATGACCGACACCCAATACCTGCGCCTCGCCCTTCGGTTCGCCCGGCGCGGTTACGGCGCGACTTCGCCCAACCCGATGGTCGGCGCGGTGCTGGTCAAAGGCGGAAAAGTCATCGGACGCGGCTGGCACCGCCAGGCCGGTGGGCCACATGCGGAAATTGAGGCGCTTCATGATGCGCAAAAGCGCGGCCACTCGCCGCGCGGCGCAGCGCTTTATGTGACGCTGGAACCCTGTTGCACCCGCGGCCGCACGCCGCCCTGCACGGAAGCCATCATCGCCGCTGGCATCAAACGTGTAATCATAGGCGCAACCGACCCAAATCCAAAGCATGCCGGCAAAGGTTTTACAATTTTACGGCGCGTGGGAATCGAGGTGGCTGCCATCCGCGATACCGCCCTGCGGTTGGCCGGGGAATGCGCGCGGCTCAACGAGGCGTTCAATCACTGGATTGTGAGCCGCACTCCGTTGGTAACGGTGAAAGCGGCGATGACACTGGACGGCAAAATTGCCACCGCCAGTGGCGAATCCAAATGGATCACCGGCGAAAAAGCCCGCGCCTTCGGAATGAAACTGCGCCAGGGCAGCGATGCGATTCTGGTCGGGATAAAAACGATTTTGGCGGATGATCCGGCGCTAACCGTGCGGCGGAAGGGGAACATCCAACATCCAAGACCAATCCGCCGCATCGTGTTGGATTCGATGGCCCGGACGGCTTTGACCGCCAGGGTCGTGAAGGACGAATTCGCGGCGTGGACCACCATTGTCGTCAGCAAACACGCGCCCAAGAAGCAGGTCATGGCCCTTGCCCAACGCGTCAACGTGCTGGTCGCCCCCACCGCGAAATCCGCGCGGCACCTCGCGCGGCACGCGCCGCTTGACCTGCGCTGGTTATTGCAAAGACTTGGGAGTGAAAACGTCACCAGTCTGCTGGTGGAAGGCGGCGGCGAGGTCAACGCCTCTTTTATCCTCGGCGGTCTGGCGCAACGCGTGGCCTTTGTTTACGCGCCAAAAATCCTCGGCGGACGAGCCGCGCGCAAAGGCGTCGCCGGTGCCGGCGCGAAGAGCTTGCGCGAGGTGGTCCCGCTCCAGGAAATCCGGTGGCGCAAGCTGGGCGAAGATTTGCTACTCACCGCGCGGGTTCAAGGCGGCGGCGCGTCCTTGTAGCGCCGGTTGGCAATTCACAGGCCATCGCGCCAAACGAAAACCGAAGGCAGCGCCCTTGCCGGGCTCGTGAGCTTGTTTGGGGCGTTCGTCCCGGTCCCTCAGACAGGTCTGTCCCATGGGGCCTGCAGTCCGAAGCTCATCCCACGCTGCCTTCGAGGCTCACGCCGAGCAGCTTTTGGGCTTCCACGGCGAATTCCATCGGGAGCTCCTTGAACACTTCCTTGCAGAAGCCGTTGACGATCATGTTCACGGCGTCCTGCGTGGCCAGGCCGCGCTGGTTGCAATAGAAGATTTGGTCCTCGCCGATCTTGGACGTGGTGGCCTCGTGCTCAACCCGCGCAGTGGTGTTTTTCACCTCGATGTAGGGGAAAGTGTGCGCGCCGCACTTCGCGCCGATGAGCATGGAGTCGCACTGGGAGAAGTTGCGGGCATTTTCCGCACCCTTGCGGACTTCCACCAGGCCGCGGTAGCTGTTCTGGCCGCGCCCGGCGGAAATGCCTTTCGACACAATGGTGCTCTTGGTGTTCTTGCCAATGTGAATCATCTTGGTGCCGGTGTCGGCCTGCTGGCAGTTGTTCACCACCGCCACGGAGTAGAATTCGCCCTTGGAATTGTCGCCCAGCAAAATACAACTCGGATATTTCCAAGTGATGGCTGAGCCGGTCTCCACCTGGGTCCAGGTGATGCGCGAGTTCCGGCCTTTGCAGATGCCGCGCTTGGTCACGAAGTTGTAGATGCCGCCCACGCCGTTTGCGTCGCCCGGATACCAGTTCTGCACGGTGCTGTATTTGATTTCCGCATGGTCGAGCGCCACCAGTTCCACCACGGCGGCATGCAACTGGTTTTCGTCGCGCATGGGCGCGGTGCAGCCTTCCAGGTAGCTCACCTGCGCGCCGTCGTCGGCCACGATCAAGGTGCGCTCGAACTGGCCGGACTTGGCGGCGTTGATCCGGAAATAAGTCGAAAGCTCCATCGGACAGCGCACGCCCTTGGGGATGTAGCAGAATGAACCGTCGGTAAACACGGCAGAGTTGAGCGCGGCGTAATAGTTGTCCGTGTAGGGCACGACCGAACCTAGATATTTTTTGACGAGTTCGGGATGGTCCTGCACGGCTTCGCTGAAGGAGCAGAAAATAATCCCCTTTTCCATGAGCTGTTCCCGGTAGGTCGTGCCCACACTCACGGAATCAAACACCGCGTCCACGGCCACCCCGGCCAGCCGCTCGCGTTCACGCAAGGGGATGCCAAGTTTCTCGTACGTCTCCAACAGCTTCGGGTCCACGTCCTCCAGGCTTTTCGGGCCGTCGGTCTTCCGCTTGGGCGCGGAATAATACGTGATGTCCTGAAAATCAATGGGGGGATACTTCACGAACTGCCAGTGCGGCTCCGGCATGGTGAGCCAGTGGCGGTAGGCCTTGAGCCGCCAGTCGGTCAGCCATTGCGGCTCTTTTTTCTTGGCCGAAATCAGGCGGATAACGTCTTCGTTCAGGCCGGGCGGGGCCGAATCGGTTTCCACGTCGGTCACGAAGCCGTATTTGTATTCCTGGCTGACCAGGTTCTCGATGGTCTCGGTCGCGGTACTCATGTTCTTTCGTTAAATTTTTCTCCGGCTCATGCTCATCCTCGCTTTTCACTTTCGAGGGCGGGTTCGCATATCTTCTTGGCGCATTCCGCGCAGAGGCCGTGGATGATCACCTCGTGGCGCAGCGGTTTGAAGCCAAGCGGCACGACCACGCCCGGCAGCGCCCCCGGCAGCGCCACATCATAAATCGTCCCGCAGGCGCTGCAATGAAAATGCCCATGCTCACTCATGTTTGGACAAAAGCGCGTCGCGCCGCGCTCCACGGTCACCTGCCGCGCCAAGCCCGCTTTGACGAGCGCGTCGAGGCAGTTATAGACCGTGGCGTGGGAAATCTCCGGCATGGCCTTCTTGGCCCGGATGAACACCTCCTCGGCTGTCGGGTGGTCGCGCTTTTGCAGCAGCACGTCATAGACCTGCTGCCGCTGTGGCGTCAGGCGCAGCCCGGTGGCGCCCAACTGTTCGGTCAGATGCTGGTCCTCTTGCTGGTGGCTGCGCGCCTTCATGGCAAACACAAGGTAGCGCGGGGTGGGGCCAAGTCAAGATTTAGAATAAATCTAAATTGGCCTGGAACTCGATCGCCTTGTGCCGCTTGGCAAACCAACCGGATAGTCCCTGCGGAACAAAGGCACCCTACTTGACTTCCAAACCCGTAAAAGGATTGTTGTTGAAACCGCCGGCGGGCGTGGGGGCATCAGCCTTTTCGACCTGCACCGGTTGCTGAGGCGCGGGCGCAGCCACAGGCGGCTTGGGCTTGGACACGGGCTGGTTACTGGGCGCGTCCACCCCGCTGTCGCTGCCTTCCTCCTGGTAGGGATTCTTCGCGCGCTTGTTGCGCGGCAGAGGGCTGATCATCAGGTTGATGGCGCGACCCACCAGCTTGGGCTGGAAATCCGGATGGCCGAACGGCGCGATTTCGGCAATGAATTTGTTGATGACCTCGAAACCGATCTCGGTGTGCGCCATTTCGCGGCCGCGAAATTTCAGCGCGACCTTCACTTTCATGTCCTCGCAGAGGAAATTGACTGCATGCATCACTTTGATGCCCAGATCGTGCGGATCAATGCGCGGGCTCAACTGCACCTCCTTGACGGTGGAGGCGTGCTGGTGCTTGCGCGAATCCTTTTCCTTCTTGGCGAGTTCGTAGCGAAACTTGCCGATCTCCACCAGGCGGCAGACCGGTGGCACCGCGTTGGGCGAAATCTCGACCAGGTCCACGCCGTGCTGGCGGGCGAGGTTCAGCGCGTCGTTCAGTTGGTAAACGCCAAGCTGCTTCCCATCCGGGCCGATGACCCGCACCTCACGGGCGCGGATTTTCCCGTTGACACGCATCTGCGAGGCGGGGGAGACATTACGATTGGACGAATAAGGGCGACTCACGCGACCCTCACCGGTTGGGGCTGATTGGCTATGTACATCAAAGCTGCCGTCTGGCTAATTCTTTCAATGCACCTTTTTTAAGCAATGCCGGGAGCCGCCGCAAGCAAATAATGGCAACATTTTTTGCGGGGGGGGGCATCGTGGTGGCGTCAGGCATCCTTGCCTGCCGTGGAGGGCGGCATCCTTGCCGCCCGGAACTCATGGGTGATGGTGATGCCGGATGATGCGCTCGCGATTTTTGAACAGATACCAGACGATGGCCACATTTATCAGCAGCACGATGGCAATGCCAATTTTGGGATTCAGCAAGTGCGGATGCTCGGGATTGGGCACATGCTGCCGCACCAGTTCAAAAACCTCGATGGGGATGAAAAAAGCTGATTCCGCGATGACCAGCCAGACGATCCAGCTTACGCGCAGAGCCAGGCCCACGGCTTGCAACAACATGAACAAGCCATAGACAACGGAGAGTATCACCACCCATTCCAGGTTCTTTGCCGTGATTTCGCCGATCCGATCGGCGAGTTCGAGGAAGAATCTTTTTTCCGGGTCAATATGGAGGACCTCGAGCAGCTTGCGAAAATCCTCCGGGAGATTGTTGTCCCGGAGGCTAAAAGCGCCCAACGCCAGGAGCAGCGCTCCCGCCCCTTTCAGCAATTTGACGCCGACGATAAAATACAGCGTCGGCGCACGCTTGGGCTTGGCTTCCGGAGCTAATACGGCCAGGTTCTTAGATTCGTCACTCATCAACGAACCTTAGACAGTAAAAAGTCCAAAAGTTCAGATATTTTGAGGCGTTCCTGCCGGCCATCATCGCGATAGCGCAGGGTCACGGTGTCAAGCAATTCCGGCTTCTCGCCGAGCGTTTCAAAATCAATCGTCACGCAGAAAGGCGTGCCGGCTTCGTCCTGGCGCGCGTAGCGCTTGCCGATGGAGCCACTCTCGTCGTAATAGACATTCATCCACGGCCGCAACAAGTCGCGGACGGCCAGCGCCTTCTTGACGAGTTCCGGCTTGTTCTTCAACAGCGGCAGGATCCCGACTTTGATGGGCGCGACGCGCGGATGGAACTTCATCAGGTAAAGCGTCTCACTTTTGCCTTTGTCATCGGTCTTGGTCGTTTCCGAATAGGCGTTGGTGAGGAGCGCGAGGATCAGTCGATCCACGCCCGCGGAGGGTTCGATGACGTGCGGAACATAATTGCCCTTGGCCAGGGCATTAGCGTCGTCGGTGGCCTGCTTTTGGATTTGCTCCGGCGTTTCGTCCGGCTTGGCCATCTTGGTGAGGTACTTCTTCCGGTTCTCGTAGTAGCGACGCCACAGGTCGTCCTGTTTTTCCTTGGGCAACTTGGTCCAGGCGGCGCGCAATTCCTCGTCGAACACGCCCATGGGCTTGCCCGAGAAACGCTGGTGCTGCGACAAATCGAAATCGCTGCGTGCGGCGATGCCTTCGAGTTCCTCGCCTTTCAACTCGCCGTGTTCGTCGCGCTTGCTGAACGGGAACTTGAACAAAATGTCCACGCAGGCGCGGGCATAATGAGCCAGCTCCTCGGGCGTCTGGCGATGGAAGCCGAGCGTCTCGCGCGCCAGGCCGATGCCCTCGTAAAAACGCACGCGTTCCTCGACCCAATATTGATGCCACGCCTGCCAGCCCCAATTGGGCTGCGGTTCACCAGGATGGCCGGTTTCGGGCACGGTGGTCACCGCGCCGTGGATGGCTTCGATCGCCTCGTCGGGCCGGATGAAGAATTCCAGTTCCATCTGCTCGAACTCGCGCGAGCGGAAGGTGTAATTGCGCGGCGTCACCTCGTTGCGAAACGCCTTGCCAATCTGCCCGATGCCGAAAGGCACCCGCTGGCGCGAGGTTTCCATCACATTCTTGAACTGTGCAAAAATGGCTTGGGCGGTCTCCGGGCGGAGATAAGCGACGCTATCCTCGCTTTCCACCGGGCCCACGTAAGTCTTGAACATCAGGTTGAACGGACGCGGCTCGGTTAATTGCGGGGCGCCGCAATGGGCGCATCTGGCTCCCTCCGGCAAGACGAATTTGCCGGTGGCGTCCTTGGTGAGCGCCAGCCCCTGATCTTCGCAAAGTTGGTCCGCTCGGAAACGCTTTTTGCAAACCTTGCAATCGCACATCGGGTCGCTGAACGTATCCACGTGGCCGGAAGCCTTCCAGATGGCGGGCGACATGATGATGGTGGCCTCCAAGCCGGCCACATCTTCACGCTCGCGCATCATGGTGTTCCACCAGCGTTCCTTGACGTTGCGTTTGAGTTCCGCCCCGAGCGGGCCGTAGTCCCAAAAACCATTGATGCCACCGTAGATTTCGGACGACTGAAAAATGAATCCGCGCCGTTTACACAGCGACACGATTTTTTCCATCTGTAGATTTTCTTTTGGTTCGGCCATAGAATCAGCGAGTGTCCGGCAAACGCGCCGGAAAATCAATCACGAAGGGCGACGAAGGGCGACGAAAAGAATGAGGGAATGAGGCTAAATAACGACGCCTTTTGGCCCGCATCCAATTCAGCCAGGACCGCGTCGGTCATCTGACCGCGATAAGCCGCGCGCCACGCCGCTACACGAACGCGTGCGATGCCGGCGGCATCGGCGATGATGGCGGGCGAATCCGTAAACGGGTGTGGCTTGCATATAGTTGGGATGCAACGCTCTATTTGGGGGAGCCCGCAGGCTGGTCGCCGAGAAGCTTTTCCAATCCTGGATTTTGGGGTTGCCCGCAAGCAAGGGCCTTTTGGTAATTCTTCCGGGCAAGGTTAATTGCCGGCGGGTGCTGCTGGACATAAATCACGGCCAGATTAATGTAAGCGGGACCATATGCCGGATTGAGTTGAACCGCCTTGCCAAGTACTGATGACCACCCCTGTCGCCAGTAAATGAACGAAAATCGTCACCAGCGCAATGCCTGCCCGATGCCGCCGCGCAAATTTCGAGACCCGATACCATGCGCCCGGCGCCGCCGCACTGACCGGTTCATGGTGCAAATGATGCTCCAAATCCCCGGCGAGCGCGTTCGCCGTCGCATATCGCCGTGTCCGATCTTTCTCCAGGCACTTCATCACAATCCAGTCCAGGTCGCCCCGCACTAAATTGACCAGCTTGGGCGGCTCCTGTTCCCGAATCACCCGGCGCATCTCGTCCACACCCGCCTGAACCAGGGCCTTCGTCTCAAAAGGTGGATTGCCGGTCAGCAGTTCATAGAGCAGCACGCCCAGCGCGTAGATGTCGCTGCGCGTGTCCACGTCCAGCGTATTCATCCCCGTCTGCTCGGGACTCATATAGGCCGGTGTGCCAATGAGTTGCGCAAAGGCCGTGAATACGGTCTTGTCAGTCAGGATCTGGCCGCCGGTGGCCTTGGCGATGCCGAAATCAATCACTTTGGGCATGGGCACGCCGCCATTGTGCGTGACGAGGATGTTCGAGGGCTTGAGGTCCCGGTGAATGATGCCCTTCTGGTGGGCGTGCTGCACGGCTTGGCAGACTTGCATGAACAAATCCAGCCGTTGCCTCGTGGCAAGCTGGTGCTGGTCGCAGTACTCGGTGATTTTCACGCCCCGCACCAGCTCCATCACGAAGTACGGCCGGCCGGTCTCCGTGGCCCCGGCGTCCAACACCTTGGCAATGTTCGGATGATCCATCAGCGCCAGCGCCTGGCGTTCGGCTTCGAAGCGGCCGATGACCTGTTTGGTGTCCATGCCCAGCTTGATGATCTTGAGGGCGACGCCGCGGCGGATGGGTTCCTCCTGCTCGGCCATCCAGACGGTGCCCATGCCACCTTCGCCTATTTTTTGCAGCAATTTGTAACGGCCAATCCAGTCCATGGGTTTCTCCGCCATCACCACTTCCGCTTCCGCGGAAGCACCGGACAGTGCCAGCGCCCCGCGCAGAGCGCAAACGGGACAGCCGCCCGAGAAATTTTCCGGGAGCGCCGCGCCGCATTCCGGGCATTGTGAGGCGATTGACATGGCCGGATTTCAAGCTGTTGGTTTAGCACTCATTACACCCACTACAGAGGGAAACCGAGCCAAAGGTTGCGCGGATTCTGACGGTCCAGCCCAGGGTCATTCCGCGGACCGGACGCGGGTGGATTTCAACCAGTCGCGGAGTTGCTGTGCGGCGGCATTCGCCGGCACGTCCAGCACCGCCAGCGCCTCCCGGACCCGTCCTTCGTCGGCAACCTCGGCCGCGTCCTCGACGGCCAGGAACCGTTCCGAGAGATTCTGGAAGCCGAAGAGCGCGGACAGACCCTTCAGTGAATGCGCGGCGCGCTCCAGGTCCGGCCACTGGCCCGCGTCGTGGAGCCGGTGAATCTCCTTGAGCCGATCCGGGAACTCCTTGAGAAAATCACCCACCATGTCCGCCACGGAGGCGCGGTCGAGGTCGCTGCAAAGCTGCTCCAGCATGGCCGGGTTGAACGAGCTGGCCACTGGGGCGGCGACGGCAGCGGTGCCGCCACCTTTACCGGCCGGCGCCGAAGCGAGCAGCGCATCATACAGTTGCTGGGTGGTGAACGGCTTGGAGATGTAGTCGTCCATGCCCGCCGCCAGGCAGCGTTCGCGCTCCCCCGCCAGCGCGTTGGCGGTGAGCGCGATAATGCGCACGCGCCGAGCCACCTGCTTTTCCGCCTCGATTTTGCGAATGGCTGCGGTGGCCCCGAAACCGTCCAGTTCCGGCATGTTGCAGTCCATGAGAATGGCGTCGCAGTTGCCGGGGGAGAATTTTTCGACGGCTTCGCGCCCATTGACCGCCCATTCGGCGCGCGCGCCAAAATTATCGAGCATCAACTGGCACAGCTTGCGATTAAACGGATGATCTTCCGCCACGAGAATGCGCAAATCAGAAATGGGCGTGCGCTTGGGCCCGGCGGGTGTGGGCGCGGCCTGCTCCGCCTGGCCGGCGAAGGCCGCCAATTGCCGGTCCAGCGCCGGCTTCAGGCCGGACACCACGGCCACCAACGCGTCGAACAACGGCTGTTCGCGCACCGGCTTGAGCAGCACATTGGCGGAAGCTGCCGGACCGGCGGCATCCGCCCCCAGTGATCCGGCTGGGCTGGCCAGCAAAATGCACTGCACGCGTTCCTGGTTGTCCGCCAGCAGGCGCTTCAACTCCTCGCCGCCCTGCGCGAGCATTTCATCGTCGCAAATCACCAGCGGAATGACGGCGGCGCGGAGATCGTGCCGCAGGGTGCGGCCCAATTCCCCGGCCTCCGCCACCGCCCGGCAAACCACGCCCCAGCCCTGCAATTGCTCGACGAGCGACTGGCGCTGGCTGGGATTCGGCACGGCCACCACGGTCTGCAAGAAGACCAAACCGGGAAAGCTGCGCTCGATCGCCGGCTGCGGCGGCACACCAAACGGAAGTTCAAACCAAAAGGTCGAGCCGGCGCCCAACGTGCTTTGCACGCCGATCCGGCCCCCCATCAGCTCGATGATCTTCCGCGAGATGGCCAGGCCCAGGCCTGTGCCGCCGAATTTCCGCGACGACGAGGTGTCCACCTGCACGAAGGGCTGAAACAATTTCTTGGTTTCATCCGGCGTCAGGCCAATGCCGGTGTCGGCGACTTCAAAGCGCAAGACGATTTTGGCCGGCGATTGGAACAGAAGCTGGACCCGGACCACGACTTCGCCGTGCTCAGTGAATTTGACGCCGTTGCCCACCAAATTGAGCAGCACCTGGCGCAACCGGGCCGGGTCGCCGGTGAGCCGGTGGGGTATTTCCCGGGCCACGACGGCGGCCAGCGCGACTTTTTTGCCGGCGACCCGCGTGGCGGCATTTTCCAAAACCGATTCCACCACGGCGCGCAGGGGAAAATCCTCGTGCGCCACGGTCATCTTGCTTGCCTCGATCTTGGAGAAATCGAGCACGTCGTTGATGACGTGGAGCAGGGCGTTGGCGCTGTCCACCGCGGCCTCCGCGAATTCGCGCTGGCGCGGGTCCAGGCGCGTTTGCGCGAGCAGTTCGACCATGCCCAGGATGCCGCTCAAGGGGGTGCGGATTTCATGGCTCATGTTTGCCAGGAATTCGCTCTTGGCGTTGTTGGCCCGGTTGGCCTGCTCGGCCAGTTTGCGGGCCTCCGTGACGGCGGCCTGAAGCTGGGAATTCATTTGCTCCAGCGACAACTTGGCCTCTTGGGCGGCCAGTTCGGCGCGCTTGCGCGCGGTGATGTCCTGCATGACGGCCTGAAATTCTTCGCGCTCAAACCCGCCGCGCTCCAGCCGCCCGAGATTGCATTGTTGCCATTCCACGTGGCCGTCCGCCGCCTCCACCCGGCGGTCAAAAGTCAGTTGTGGCTGGTTCGGCGGCAGCGGTACAGCGGGATCCGCAGACACCTCACCCTTGGACAGCAGCTTGTAAAAATTCGCGCCCAGCAGCTCCGCCTCGGACTTGCCGTGAAACGCGCAGTAAGCCGGATTGGCGAAGGTGATCGTGCCGTCGGGCTTGAAACGGCAGATCAAATCCGTCTGGTCGGCCATCACCATGCGCAGGCGCTTTTCATTGGCCAGCACATTGGCTAGCGCGCGGCGGCGTTCCGTGGCGGCGGCGCCCAGCAGCAGGCTGGAAGCGGCCACGATACCGATGTAGCAGCCAACCAACCGCAGACTATCCGCCTCATTGCCCGCATGGGTCAGGATCACGAACGGCCCCTTCCCTTGCAGCAGCCGGTAAATCGCCAGCCCCGACACCAGCAGCGTGCCGGTGGCCGCACCGCGCGGGCCGAACCGCAGTGCGCTCCAAGCCAGGAACGGATACGGCAGGTAGGCCAGCGGATATTCTTGGAGACCCGTGACAAAATCGGTATTGAAAGAAATGTAGGCGCCGCCGACCAGGCCCGCCGCGCACCCCGCCGCCTCGGCGATGCGCCAAAAGTTCATCCGCTCCGACGACGCCACGCCCCAAGTGATGATCACCGGCGTGATCACCAGCGCGGCGAGCGCGTTGGGCACCCACCATTCCAACATGCCCGGGAAAATCGCCTCGGCGGCAAGTTGGTGGTCATAGATCAGGCCAACCACATTGAACAGTGCGTTCACAGTGGTCCCCAGGCCGCACGCCAGCAGAATGAACCCCGCGCTGTCGCGCGTGCGCTCCATCGCATTGTTGAACTTGATGAACCGTTCCAGCAGAAATGCGCAGGTCACCGCGCCGATGGTGTTGCCCACGGCGGTCCCCAGCGTAAAAAACACGGACGGCTTGCCGTCAATGCAGGAAAATAACAGCGCGCCCAGCGCAATGCCCGGCCAGAAGCGGTACCCAAACAACAGAATGGCCGCCAGCGCAATGCCAGACGGTGGCCAGACCAGCGAGATCTTGGAATGGAAGGCCGTCTCCCTGCCCAACCATCCGCCCAAAAAGTAGAGCACCGTCAGCAGTGCAACGCGAGTTCCGGTAGTCAGGTGCTTTTTTTCTTCGCCGGTCACAATGCCATCCAGCTTATCGGTTTTGCCCGCCCGCGCCTAGCTGGAAAATTGGCCCGTGGCGGCGGGCATCCCTACCGGCCGTGGAGCCGGGCTTCCCAGCCCGGCGGAAGAAAGCTCCCGCCAGTTAAGGCACGCTGAAATTCTCGTGCGGCACAAAAAGCCCCGCGTTTCTTCCGTGCGGCAGGGATGCCGTCCTCCATGCCAGGCACGGATGCCTGACACCACAAGACGCACTGGAAAAATCTTGCGAATTGTCCGCCAACAGGCACCTTAAAGCGAAAGGAATCAGTCCCAGGACTGAAATAACCGAAACCGCATGAACGGACACAATATGCTCATAGACACCGCCCGCATTCCGGCCCATCTCATCGCCCATATCAACGTCAAGCTGGCGCTCATCGGGTGCCCGCCCGTGGCGCTGCCCGGCGACCGGGAATTTAGCGAAATCACGGATGCCATGGCCGCGCAGTCGCGCGAAAAGGACCGGCTGCTGGGCCAGCATCTCTGCCCCGCCGACCAGCGCATCCAGACGTTTCTCTATGATTATTTGCAGGAGGTGCCGGCGCCCAAGCTGCCGGCGCGCACGTTCACGCTGGACCGGCCCGGCCTCGCCCGCGTGCTCTCCCTGCCGGTGGACCGCGACGACTTTGCCTCGGACATCATCAATTCCTACCGCGTCAAGCAAGGCGTGCTGCACAACCCCAAAAGCGACCGCCGCACCACCGCGGGGATCTTTCACGTAACCGAGGGCGGCCTGCCGATTCCCGATGACAAGCTGGGCGTGCCAAAAATCACCTTTGCCCGAATGCTGGCGCTGGCGCTGACGCCGCCGTCCGCGCTGCTCAAACTGCCCTTCACTTCCACGCAGCCGCAGCCAGCGGAGTGTTTCGTCTCGCTGCTGCTGCGGCCGGTGGTCTGCCCGGCCATTCCCGGAATCACCGCGCAAAAAACGATGGAAGTGCGTTTTTTCGTGCCGGGCAGCCTGGTCAGCAATTTGGATTTCGTCGAGGCCATCTTTGAAAACGGCGGCGAACCGTTGTTGCCGGAAAACGACGCGGCGCTCGACAGCGAACATTGGACCGGCCATACCGGTTGCGTCATCCTGGCGCCGCATTTAACCAAGGTGACCAAAAAAGATGCCGGCCTGCCGCCCTTCGCGCAAGCCACCGAGCGTCAGCGCCGGGACGGCATGTGCTGGCAAACGGAGGACGAACTTTACAACGGCGGCCACGCCTTCAAGCTCACCGCGCGGGACGCCACTGGCGTCATTGTGACCATCATCGCCGACAATTATTTCGGTTACTGCAAGAAAGAGGTGAAAACCCAGTTGAGCTTTGCCGCGAATCTCTTCGGGCTGGCCGAGGAGGAGCACGCCGGCGGCGCGCTGGTCTTCCAGAGCTATGATCTGGGCGAGGAATTCAATGGCGACATCCTGGCCCGGCGTTCCCCCCATTCCTTTGTGGAAATGAGCTCTCTATTCGGCAGCCTCATGGACATCCAGCCAGAGGGCTACGCGGTGGACAAGAAATTTCCGCAAATCATCTATGTTCCCGCCGCGGCGCGGTTTGATCTGCACGCCCAGAAGATCTGCTGGACCAACTCCACCGGCGAGCACAGCATCCGGCTTTCGCCGGAAAAGACCTATGTCCGCCCGTCCGGCTACAAGGTCAGAATGGAAAAGCCGCCTGGCCACGGCCGGCAATGGCGGCTGGTGGGCACCGTGGCCGAGGGCACGTTCTGCCACAAGCCCTGCACCGTCTCCGGCGGCGGCAAATCGGAAATTTCCAAGCCTATCACGGACGCGATTCTCACCGGCCCGGTGTTCGTGGCGGACTTGAAAGCGGATTTTGACCGCGTGGCGGACTTGATTGACCGCGATTACTCGAGTCGTTTCGCGGACAAATCCCGCATGGACCAGCGCAAGGTGCTGTCACCGGAGCGCTCGCTGGGCTCAGTCATCAAGCTGCTCACGCCAGACGAGCATGATTACACACCGGAATACAACGCCTGGCTGGCCAGCGTGCCGCAACACGTCAAGGAACTCGTTTTCGTCCTGAAACGGGCTTACCAGCCGGAGTGGGGCGGCAACTGGCGCGATCATTTCAGCGTGGACATCATCAACGGCACGCCCGGCAACGAGTTGAAATG
>Ga0316232_1001180_pt1 | contig 33609 bp, 40 predicted proteins | sample TBHtaG_FD_206006 | JGI IMG/M metagenome (GOLD analysis project Ga0316232, IMG submission 206006) | Freshwater microbial communities from Trout Bog Lake, Wisconsin, USA - TBH18025_13 | ecosystem: Environmental > Aquatic > Freshwater > Lake > Hypolimnion/Profundal zone | place: USA: Wisconsin... | reverse complement strand
TGTCATCTTTTTCGTTTCAACTGATTCAAGTTACTCTCGTTATCCACGGTCACAAGGTGCTACTGACAGAGGGCAACTACACACCCGAGAGGCTGAAGTGGATCCGCTTGGGTCTCCCCATGGAAAAGCAGCGTCGTTGGACAGGTGGCCTCCGGCAGTTCAACTGCAATTGTCTGAGCAAAGAGAGGAGTTGGACCTTTGCGAAGCCAGATGCCGATTCCCTCAATTCCGATATCCAGCCCGAGCACGAGGTCAGATTTGTAAAACGGATGCTCCAACCATTTTGCGGATAGTTTTTCTATTTCCGCTTTCGGTGTGGAGGCTGTTTTCGACAGGGGGGAATGCAAAACGTATTTCATGGTTGCGATTTCATCAAAAATGTGTGCATAAAGGAAGCTAGATTAAAACCTGTGCAAATCCTAACGGAGAGGGTCGACCAGAGAGCCCCTGATGCACACCGCTGGCATCTATTACACCTCGGCAGCAATGCCGGGGTGTTTTTTCTGTCTCCATCAAGCGGATCTGCTCCCCTGGCTCTGAGGGTGTCTCTTTTTCCGGTTTCACGCCCCCCGGTATATCACACGAAAAAGACAAAAGCTGTCCTACCCCCCCCCCCCAATTTTTCTGATATTTTTTTCGATGAATCGAATCCTCGTCGTCTTGGCCCTCGTCTCAACCTCAAAGCCCGTGCCGTGGTCTGGAAAAACTCACGAGTTGACAAAAGTGGGAGATCCCACCATCCTTCACCTATGCCAACAGCAACAATCAAACCACCAAGGACGCGGAAGGAAGTCTCGGTTTTGCAGGATTACGACGTGTCCGCCGACGCGAAGAACCGGATCAGCCTGCGCGGCGCCAAGGCGAAATACTTCCATGTGAGGGTTCTCTCCGATGGGGGCTACCTGCTGCAACCGCAGGCTCTTGTCCCGCTGGATGCGATCCCGGCGCGAACGCTCAAGATGCTGGACCGCTCCGTGGCGCAACTCAAGCGGGGCAGGGCCTCCGCGCCGATTGATCTGACACCTTTCCTCCAGGACTGATGGCGTTCAAGATCCGCATGGGACAGCCCGAGATGGAATCCCTTTGGAATGACCTTTCCACGCGGAAGCCTTTGGGATCGCTCGACAAGGAGGAAGAAAAATTCTTCAAAAAGCTGGTCAAGGCCCTGGGGTTCTTGAGTGCCAACCCGAGGCACAACAGCCTCTCCTCGCACGAAATCAGCGACTTGAGCCGGAAGTATGCCATGAAGATTTTCCAGGCGTATCTGGAGAACAACACGCCGGGTGCAGGACGGCTATTCTGGGCATACGGTCCCGATCAAGGGGACATCACGATCCTGGCAATCGAGCCGCATCCCGAAGACAAAAAGCAGGGTGCCTACGAGCGGATTAAACTCTCTGGAATGCCTGGAACCGAGCGAAAAAGGTAGCTTTTCGCCCCAGAGGAAGGTCCACCGTAATGCACAGAATCATTTTCGCTCTCTCGCTGGCCCTCGTCTCCACCGCACTCGCCACGGACAACCCCACGAAACCAGTTCAACCCGCCCTCGCCGGAGGATATTCGTCCGCAGAAATCGATCCCGAAGTTCGGAAGGTGGCGGAGTTTGCCGTCAAGGCACAGGCGAAAGGCACCGGGAAATCGCTCCAACTCGTCAAGATCCTGAAAGCGGAGCATCAGGTGGTCGCCGGGTTGAATTACCGGCTGGAGATCGAAGTGGCTGATGGCAGCAAGCACCTCAAAGCCCGGGCCGTAGTCTGGAAGAAACTGGGCGGCTCGCTCTCCCTGACCTCGTGGGAATGAACGTCTGGCCCTACCCGATGTCAGACATTTGAGCGTCTGCCTCCAGAATCCGGCAGCGCGAATCCACCATGATCCTCCCGTTCATCACACTTGTCCTCCTCTCCCTGCTCGGACTTTCCTGCGTTGCGGCCCCTTTTGTGCGCACGGCGCGGTGAGAAGGGGCCAACTGACGAATTACCCCGTGCCGTGCCACCGCCTTGGCAATGGTCATTGCTGTTGCCACACCGATATAAGCTGCCGCCATGACACCAAAGTAACAAGCCCTAATTATGGTCTTTCTCCAGCGGTGGTAGATTCTCTTGAATCCAGCCAGATTGGACAAAGCTGGAAATCTCAAGAATGTCACTGCGGCTGGATCTCCCCCCGTGGAATGCGATCCCCTACCTGAAAACGCAATAGCAGCAACTATTATGCAGATTGCAGCACATGCAATTAAAAGAGGTTTTTTATTAGATGCTGGTGGCAACACACGAGAAGTGATTTGGCGAGGCACGGGTGCCTTGGGCACTGGCAGATGCGGCAAACGAGGTTCCGGCTTTGACAAGGCCCAAGCCGCCGCTGATTTGAAGGAATCCTGGGTGAGGGGCTGACCTCAGACTTGGCGCTGCTTCCAGTAATCAGGATGACGGGCTGCATGGCCGACCGCTGCCACGATGACGCGTTTTCCACGGATGAAATAGGCGACGTAGTAGGGAAATCCGGGGAGGTTGACGCGACGATGACCGCCGGAACGTTCATTCCAGAGCAGGGGTTGCCGGAGTATGGCGGCGCAAAGGCTCTCGATTTCAGCTCGGAAACGAACGCCCAAACCCTCCAGACATTCCTCGTAATACCGAGTGGCTTCCTCAGCGTCGGCGAGAGCCTCCGAAAGAAACTCCAGAACGGCCCCGCTCATTGCCCCGGCGCAATCTTACGCAAGCTGGCAAAAACCTCGGATGCTGGCACGGTCTGGGATTCCCCGGCATCGAAACCCGCGATCCGTTTCGCTATTTCCGCATCCCAAGCGGCGTCTGCGCCGGGTTCAGGATCAGACTCGACGCTGACAAGGAGCCGGTAAGCGAGGGCAACCCGTTGATCGGGTGGAAGCACGAGAGCGTCGTGCGACAGGGCATCAAGTGTTGCTAGCATATGTGAACCGTATACCGGATGGGATGAAATGTCGAGTTCGGCCGTTTCGTAGCGTCACTTTTCTCCGGGCTTCTCCGGCTTAGGGAAATTCCTTCGGGGCCTGCAAAAACCACGGCCTTTTTTTATATGAGGATCTTGGGGTCTTTTGATTTTTTGCCCGACTTCGGACAAGAATTTCCGGCCTCACCAATCGGTGAGCCAGTGGATTTTCGGCGAAACTTTGCCACAGGAAAACAATGGCGGTGGGTGCCAATCCGACGATGGGATTCCTGACTCCGGTTGCTTGCTGGTGAGGGTCGAGGAGCCGAGGAGTCTTTCTTCCCGGATCGGATGGGGCGCAATTTCGCTGCCCGGCTGCCACCCGGCGCATCCTGAACGATCCGGAAGACTCCTTGCTTTCCCGCGCTGCTCGCGGTATCTGTTTCCCATCAATTCCACGCCAATGAACTCCTGCCCCTGCCTCGAATCCATCAAAAAGCTCGTGACCACCGGAAAATGGGAGGGCGGGTGCTGCGAATGCGGGAAGAACCTCCCTCTCAGCCATCTCCTGATTGCCGGAATTGTTGGTTTTATTCTCTCCATCCTCCTGGGCACGCTGCTTTTCCGTTCGAAAAAAGACTGAGCTCCGACAGTCTGGATGTCTTCCCGCGCTGCCTGTCCCGCCGCTCGCGCGATGTCTCATCGCTTATTGTATTCGCCTTGACGAATATTCATTCATGCGAATATATTCCCCGCATGTCCCTTGTCCGCATCTACGAATGCCTGTGCGATGAGACGCGTTTGCGGATCATCCAGCTATTGACGCGCGGCCCGCTGTGCGTGTGCCACCTGCAGGCGGTGTTGGGAGTTCCGCAGGCGCGGGTTTCGCAGCATCTCTCGTATCTCCGCGAGCGGGGCATGGTCGAAAACCGTCGCGAGGGGACGTGGATGATTTACTCGCTTCCGAAAAAACCCTCCGCGGAGCTTTCGCGCCATCTCGCTTGCCTGCAGGATTGCTCGGTTTCGGACAGGCGGTTCCGCGAGGATCTGAAAACGCTTCAGTCGGTCCGTGGCCGCTGCGGCAAACCCGGGAAGTTTCAAGCCGCCGCCGCGACATCATGACTCAAAACCGACCTTTCAAACCGATCTTCCTCTGCACGCGCAATTCCGCTTGGAGCATCCTGGCCGAGTATCTTGCGAAGTCATGAAAACCATTCAAGTTTATGATCCCCCGATGTGCTGCGCGACCGGGGTCTGCGGTCTGGATGTCGATTCCGATCTCGCGAATTTTTCGGGGCTTCTCGACCGGCTTCGCGTGGGCGGAATCGCGGTGGAGCGTCATGGCCTCGGCCGACAGCCGATGGCTTTTGTTCAAAACCCGAAGGTCAAAGCGCTGCTGGAGACAGAAGGCGCGGAAGCCCTGCCGCTCGTTTTCTGGGATGGAGAAGTCGTCTTGAAGGGCAGGTATCCCGATCACGCGGAACGGGAGCGTTGGATCGAGGCGGCAGGGATCGCGTCATGAAATTCATGGCGTTTGCATCGAAGCAGGCGGACTGGACCCGTTATCTATTTTTCACGGGCAAGGGAGGCGTGGGGAAAACCTCCCTGTCGTGCGCGACGGCATTGCGCCTCGCGGAAAGCGGTCGGCGTGTTCTCCTCGTCAGCACGGACCCGGCTTCGAACCTCGATGAGGTGCTTGGAATCGCGCTGTCCAACTCGCCGACGGCGATTCCTGGCATGAGCGGGCTTGAGGCGTTGAACATCGACCCGGAGGAAGCCGCGCACGCATATCGCGAGCGGGTCATTGGGCCGGTGCGGGGGATTCTGCCCGAGGCGGCTCTCCGCAGCATGGAGGAAGGGCTGTCCGGTTCCTGCACGGTGGAGATCGCCGCCTTCGATGAATTTGCCGGGCTGATCGGCGATCCCGGGATGGGGGAAATCTACGATCACATCGTCTTCGACACGGCGCCCACGGGCCACACGCTCCGACTCATGAGCCTCGCGAAGGCGTGGGAGCATTTTCTGAATGAGAATAATACAAGCGGGGCCTCCTGTCTCGGACCGCTGGCGGGGCTCGAAAAGCAGAGGGGCATTTACGAGAAGGCGGTGGAAACTCTCGCGGACGAGAATCTCACCACCCTTCTCCTGGTAAGCCGCCCTCAAACCGCCTCACTGCGCGAAGCGGAACGCACCTCGAGGGAGTTGCGGGAGCTGGGCGTGGGCAATCAGATGCTGGTCATCAACGGGGTGTTCCAGGCAACCAGCCCGGAAGATGTTTTGGCGTCCGCGCTGCAGCGGCGCGGGGAGGAATCCCTTGAGCGCGCGTCCGGGTTTCTCGGCTTGCTCCCGGTTTTCACGGTTGCCTTGAAACCGCAAAATATTCTTGGCATCGGTGGGGTGCGGTCGATGTTTGAAGAAAGGACGGCTGGGCCGGACGGGAATGGAGGAGCCCCTTCGATATGGCCTGGAGGGCGATGCTTTGGTGGGCTGGAAGATCTGGTCGATGACCTTTCCGCTTCGAAGCGTGGCGTCATCATGACGATGGGCAAGGGCGGCGTTGGGAAAACGACCACCGCGGCGGCGATTGCCGTCGCATTGGCGGAGCGCGGGCACGCCGTGCATCTTTCGACAACCGACCCGGCGGCGCATGTCGCCGAAGCGCTGGGCGGCGCATTGCCGGGATTGACCGTTGGCCGCATCGACCCGCTCGCGGAAACCGAAGGGTATCGGCAACACGTTCTCTCCACGGCCGGAGCGGCGATGGACGGGGCCAGCCGGGCGTTGCTCGAAGAAGATCTCCGCTCTCCCTGCACCGAGGAAATTGCGGTTTTCCGCGCTTTTGCCCGCGAGGTGGCGCGCGGCGCGGAACAGTTTGTCGTGCTCGACACAGCTCCGACCGGCCACACGCTGCTCCTGCTCGATGCCACGGAGTCCTACCAGCGGGAATTGAACCGCCAGGCAAGATCCACCCAGCCGGAGGAAGTCCTGCGTTTGCTCGAACGGCTCCGCGATCCGGAATTCACACGCATCCTTCTGGTCACCCTGCCGGAGGCGACTCCTGTGCATGAAGCCGCGGCTTTGCAGGAGGATTTGCGTCGCGCCCGCATCGAACCCTTCGGCTGGATCATCAACCAGAGCCTCTTCGAGAGCGGGTCGGGCGATCCACTGCTCCGGCAGCGCGAGGAGGCCGAGCGCCGCTATCTGCGGGAGGTCGCGGATCATCTTGCAAATCGTGTGGCCCTGATCCGCTGGCAAATCGATGAACCGGTCGGCGTGCCAGCGCTCCTTGCCCTTTCCAGCCAGACCGGCGCTGCTCTCACGTTCCATTAACCGACAAAATCCCATGAGCGCAGTTGCCCCGAAACGGCTCGATTTTTTCGAGCGCTATCTTTCCCTTTGGGTTCTTGTCTGCATGGTCGTGGGCGTGGCGGCGGGGAAACTCGCCTCCGACCTGACGCGCCGGATCAGCCTGATGGAGTTCGGCCGCGGCTCCCACGTCAACATCGCGATCGCCGGGCTCATCTGGCTGATGATCTACCCCATGATGTTGAAGATCGACTTCGGCGGGATCGGCGGTGTCTTTGCGAAGCCGAAGGGGCTGTTCGTCACTCTCTTCGTCAACTGGCTGGTGAAGCCGTTCAGCATGGCGCTTCTCGGCTGGTTTTTCATCCAGACGCTTTTTTCCCGCTGGCTCGGGTGGATTGATCCCGATACCGCAAAGAACTACGTCGCGGGACTCATCATCCTCGCGGCAGCACCCTGCACCGCGATGGTCTTCGTGTGGAGCTATCTCACCGATGGCGACAGCCCCTACACGCTTGCCCAGGTGGCGATCAACGATCTGATCATGGTCTTTGCCTTTGCTCCGATCGTCATGTTTTTGGTCGGAGTCAGCGGGGTGACAATCCCCGGCCAGGTGCTTTTTGTCTCGGTTCTTGTGTTCATCGTGATCCCGCTGGCGTCCGGTTGGATCAGCCGGTCTTTGCTCATCAGAGCGTTTGGGCGGGCCTGGTTCGAGCGGGCCTTTCTGCCCAAGTTCCGCCCCTTGACCATCTTTGCTCTTTTGGCGACTCTTGTGCTCATCTTCGCCTTTCAGGCCGAGAACCTGCTCGCGAACTGGACAGCCGTTTTGCTGCTGGCCGTCCCGATCCTGATCCAAGTGTATTTCAATTCCGGCCTGGCCTATGGGTTGATGCGCATGTTCGGCGTCAAACACAACATCGCCACGCCCGGCGCATTGATTGGCGCGAGCAATTTCTTCGAACTCGCTGTCGCCGTGGCGATCACGCTCTTCGGGGCCACTTCTCCCGCCGCCCTTGCGACGGTTGTCGGCGTCCTCGTCGAGGTGCCGGTAATGCTCTCGGTGTGCCGCATCTGCACGGCGAGCCGGGATTGGTATGATCGCAGCGGCCCCCGCCTCGCGGAAATCTCAAAATGATAAACCATGACGACAAAACCAACCATTCTCATCCTCTGCACCGGCAACTCCTGCCGGAGCCACATGGCGGAGGGGGTTCTTCGCGCCGCTGCGGGCGACCTGCTGGACGTTCGCAGCGCCGGATCGAAACCCGCGGGCTACGTGCATCCGAAAGCGGTCGAGGTGATGAGGGAAATCGGGGTCGACATCTCGGGGCACACTTCGAAGCACATGAACGAGTTTCTCAATGGAAAAGTGGACATCGTCATCACGGTCTGCGGGAACGCGGACCAGGCCTGCCCGGTTTTTCCCGGCCAGGTGAAGCGGTATCACTGGGGGTTCGATGACCCGGCGCATGCGGCCGGGACGGAGGAGGAAATGATCGAGGCCTTCCGCAAAGTCAGGGACCAGATCCGCCTCGTCTTCGAGGCCTACGCGGCAGGACTGCGGGACGCGGTGCTCGGAACCTGAGTTCTGGAGGGGGCGCTGGCGCCTGCCAATTACTCAAGCCGGCAACCTTCCCGCGGGAGGACCTGCCTATTCCACCGTGGCGGCCTGTTGGAGGGCGGTTTTGGCAGCGAGGGCGAGCTGCGCTTTCTCGGCGGCGGCGCGGCGGTTGATGACGAACGTGTTGTTGTCTCCAAATGCCGCCCACGGTCCGGCGGGGATGTCGGCGAATTCGACGAACTTCCAATCGGTCACGTCGGTGTCGTCCATGCCGAGGAAGTCGCGCACGGCGGGCGAGACGTCGAGGCCCGCGCCCTTGTTGAGATTCGGTTCCGGGCGCTCGTTGCCGAAGACGTAGCCGGCGTGGTCGGTGCGGAACGGGCCGGCGTCTTCCCACTGGGCATAGCAGACCCGGTTCCCGCGACGGATGGCGATCCAGCGGCCCTTGCAGACGGAACGAGTCGGAGATTGGAAATCATTTTTGAACCATGGGATGATCTGTTCGGCCTCGGGCTTGTGGCCCTTCGAGGTCATGTCGTTGTAGGGGAGTGCGACGTAGAACGGATTTTGGCGCGGGGTGAAATCGCGCGGGATGAACGTGCCGAGGCGCTCGCTGCGTTTGGGGGAGTCGGTTCCCCCGTAGTTCTCCACCCACCGGGGATCCCAGCAGCTCTTGCGGTTCGGGATGGGATTGTTTTCGCCGGGCCTCTCGCCGATCCAGAATGTGGTGGTGACGATGGCCTCGCGCCAGGGATACTGCGCGATAGTTCCGGAGGCCTGCAGATCGGTCCGGGGCATGGAACTCAATGACCAATCATCCGCCTCGAACGAGAAGAGTTCGGAGCCGGACCTCCTGATCTTGACCGGGTCCGCAGCCCTCGCGGTCGAGTGCGAAGCGGCGAGGCTCGCGGCCGAATACATGGCGACACCCACCCAACGAACAAACATATTCCGTTTCCGGTGCCGCCGGCTTCCGCGGGCATGAGCGCGATGGTGCCTGCTCATGGAAAACACTCGACCCTGCCCGTGGCATTTGCAAATAAATCACGCGCTCCACGGGTCGTTTTCCCGCGGCCAGGAAAGAGTCGAGCCGCCTCTTCGGCCTCTCCGGCGCGAGCGCGGCATCGGCCCCTCTGGCAGCCAGCAGAGCCTGAATAGAATCGGTTTCCAGAGGAAAAAGGGGCTTGGGTTGGGAGGGGCTCGAACCCTCAACCAACGCCTTAAAAGGGCATCGTTTTACAGGGTAAAGTTGACATAGTGCCAATAAAGTGCCAATAGAAAACCCATGTCAGTCCAAGGATCCAAAATTAAGGAACGGCGCGATGAGGTTGCAGATTGGCCGTTCATTCGATGGATAAAAAGCAAGGATCGGTGGATGGTGGACGCGCGCACCAAGACTGGCGGAAAGAGGACATTCCACAAGACGAAAGCCGATGCCGAGGGTCAGGCAACACTTGAGAGGATCAAGCGCGCGAATGAGGGAACCTCCGCTTTTGACGACCGTGAGCTGTCGCAATATGGGTGGTCCATCCAGCAAGCAATCAGGTTTACAGTGGAACACCTGCGAAAGCAGGAACACAGCGTCACTATCGAACACGCCGTGGATGCACTCATCGCACAAAAGAAGGCAAGTGGAAAATCAGACCGCTATCAACGCGATCTCCGCAATCGACTCGACCGGCTCATCAGTGCCATGCCGAAACAAAAGATCGGAACGATAACCACTGGCGACCTCGACAAGTTCCTGAATGAACTGAACCTTGCGCCGGGAACCATCAACACCTTTCGGAGAGACATCCGAACGCTCTGGTCGTTTTCAGAAAAGCGTGGATGGACTAGTTCCAAGACCGCAAAAAACACTGATCGCGCAACCATGGTGGACGAGTCTCCAGAAATCTTCACTCCTGGCGAGGCTGCGTCTCTGCTTGCTGCGAGCAAAGACGACGTGTTGGCCTACCACGCAATTGGGCTTTTTGCTGGGCTGAGAGTGGCGGAGATCCACAGTCTGGACTGGTCCGACGTTGACCTTGAAGGAGGGTTTATCAACGTCAGCGCAGCAAATGCCAAGACCCGACGCCGTCGCCTTGTCCCGATCCTCGACTCCCTCCGCGCATGGATCACTCCCCTTGCCAAGACATCGGGGGCAGTCATCCTCCCTGACTTCCGCAAGCGACAGGAAGCCGCAAGAAATGTCGCCGGGTTCAAGCCTGAGACTGAAGATCAAAAAAAAGCAAAGATCACGCTGCGCGAATGGCCGCAGAATGGACTTCGTCATTCCTTCGTCTCCTACCGCCTTGCCAGCACCAACGACGCCGCAAAAACAGCTCTGGAGAGCGGACACGACCAAGCTGTACTGTTCGCTCACTATCGCGAACTCGTGAAGCCCAAAGCCGCCGAGCGATACTTCAACATCCGCCCAACCGTCGCTGAACCCACGCCCTCAGGCTCCCCGGGCGAGGCGAGAGACGCCGCAATCCGCAGGCTTGAGCTCGATTGGGCGAAACGGCGGAAGGCCAAGGCCGCGATAAAGCCAGAAAACGCAGCAAAGCGGTAGCCGAGACTCTCGGGCACCAGTATCTGCGTTGGCAGGCGAATATTTTCAAAAAAAAGCTATTGCCAACCCTATGACAACCTGCTTTTCTGATTGCTTGCCCGATCTAAGGATTGTTCACCAATCCGAAGCGCGCGTGACTATATTGAGAGGGGACACGGCCTGAGTGCCGAAGCCGAAAGGCGTCCCGTTTATGAATATCTGAAAGACTGTCTCCGGTGCTACGTTTGTCGGCGCTGAGGTGGTCATCATTTGAGAAAAAAGGCGTGGGTCTGCCGGTTTCATACCGGTCGGTTCATTCCTCCATTTGACTGAAGGCGGTGCAGGGGGCCAATGGCCCGACGCACCTCCGTTTTCAACAGCAGAAGTCAGATAATCAAATGAACACAAACATTTATAACTTCAATATTGGGAGCCCCGAGGGGCTCGGAACCGCAGTGCCTTCATGGATCATCCAGTCCGAGGAAGCACCGCACACTCAAGCAGATCACGCTGATCCCGTTTCCACGGAGACCCCCGGCACGACTCCGGCAGATGCATTGACATCGCCGGAATCCATCGGGGCATTTCCGAGGGCCACGATGAACAGCAAGCCCGTTCTCTGGAGGACAAACACCGGCACGGTCGTCACGGACCCCAGCCCGGAATTCGGGCACAAGCTCCTGTGCGATAGCCTGGTCTTCAACACGGGGGATGCCTGCGCATTCTCCTGCGAATACTGCTACGTCCAAGGGGCCATGTGGAAATTGGTGAAGCCAATTGTGGATGCCCACAATGCTGCGGAGGGGACATCATGCGATTTCTCCGACGTGGTTATCCGCAGGGCCAACACTCTGCCGGTGCTGGATGGCCAGCTCACCAGAAAAGACGGAAGCCTGAAATATGTCGATCCCACGGATCATCGCGTGATCTTCAGCTCCACCCTCGTGGATGTGGCAGCGAACATGGAGCTGGTGCGCGAAACCGCCACCGTCTGCAACATGATCCTCGCCAAGACGGGGTGGCAGATCCGCCTCCTCTCCAAGAGCAACCTCCTCGCCAGAGTGGTCGAGTTCATCCCCGAGCAATACCACCACAGGTTGATCCTCGGGTTCTCGACGGGCACCCTCGACCCTCGCGTTTCGAGGGCCATTGAATCCGGCACTCCCCATGTGGGACGTAGGATCGAAGCCCTCCACTCGTTGCAGGACAGGGGGTTCAGGACGTTCGGGATGATCTGCCCGAGCCTCCCGCAGCATGATTACGATCAGTTCTCACGCGAGATCTGCGAGGCCATCAGGGTGGATCGCTGCGAGCACGTCTGGGCCGAACCGCTCAACGTTCGTCCCGGCGCTCTGCCCCGCACGCTCGAAAGGCTGAGAGAGGAAGGGCTCGACGACGAAGCGGAGATGCTCCAGTCGGTCCACGGCTCGAAGGCTGCCCAAGCGGCATGGGAGGAATACGCACGCCAGACGTTCCTTGCTCACACGAGGCATATCCCGGCTGGAAAGCTGCGTTACCTGCAATACGTCAACGCCAACTCCGCCGCATGGTGGTCCGAGCAAAAGGCCAACGGTGCGGTTCTCCTCGGCGCGAAAGCGAAGGAGTTGGGCCTCTGCGAAACGGAAACCCTCTCGGCGGCACCGGAGTTCTACTAGGAGGAATCGATGCGAACGGCGGGGAGGGCAAAGGTCCTCCCCGCCCACCCGTCACCAAACACCATGACAAATCGAAAAATTGAATTCGACCCCCATGGGGACGACAACCATGAAGTGGAACCAAGCCTGAGGCTGGTCCCGCTTATCCATGCCGGAGATTCCAACGGCCATGCATCGGGACCCGACCCAGAAAGGCAAATAGTCCTCTACACGCATGAAGAAGAACCGCCACCGCCCAAGATTCCTGTCGGGTGGCTCAGCAGGCTCCTCTTCGAGATCGGAGCCTTCCTGGACAAATACATCGCGTTCCCAAAAAGGGTGCAGCCCTTGGTTTTGGCTCTCTGGGTGGTCCACACCTATCTCTTTGAGGCGGCGGAATTCACCCCCTACCTCAACATCCATGCGGCAGAGAAACGCTGTGGCAAGTCCAGGTTGATGGAATGCCTCCAAGTGCTCGTCCACAACCCCCGTAAAATGGACAGCCCGTCCCCTGCCGCCATCTATTCGGCCGCAGACCACGGTTGCCCTACCCTCCTGATAGACGAGACAGACACCATTGCGGGCGGAAGGAAGTGTGAAGCCCTACGTGGAGCACTTGATGCCGGATTCAAGCGCGGTGGAAGGATTACCCGCTTCAGCTCCAGGAAGGATGAGCCGGTCCGCGAATACAATGTGTATTGCCCCAAGGCGTTGGCCGGTATCGGAAATATCGCCGACACGATTGCGGACCGCAGCATCCCGATCCGCTTGGAACGCAGGATCCTGGACGGCGATCTTCCCAGATTCCGTGACCAGGATGTCAGGAGAGAGGTGGCGGGCATACTTGAGGCATTGGTCATGCTGCACGGGTGCACGGAACTGATCGCCAAGCTGAGTCAGGTTGAACCCCAAACTCCAGACGAACTCTCTGATCGTCAGAGGAACATCTGTGAACCGCTCCTTGCGATTGCGGATCTTGCTGGCAACGGGTGGGAACTCGCTACTCGCAAAGCATTGGTCGAACTCTTCACAGCGGACCAGATCGCGGAGGAAAGCCTCGGGGTGACCTTGCTCACGGACATCCAGACCGTGTTCGGAAACGACAACAAGCTGACCTCGGCGGCTCTCTTGAATCGCCTGATCGCCTTGGAAACCGGATCGCCATGGGCGGAGAAGTGGGAATCCAAAATGCGTGCGAAGGACACCAGCACCTGCGCCAACCAGCTCGCCAAGTTGCTCAAGCCCTTCGGCATCGGTCCGAAACAGATCCGCTTCAGCAGCACCGAGACCGCCAAGGGATACGAAAGGGCGTGGTTCACAGATGTCTGGGCACGTTACAGCCTCGCGCCCGAGCAGGAGGGCGTGACTGCGGACCCGGCAGACCAACCAGCGACCCAGAAACCTGCCAGGCCTGAACGCCGCCGTGCTCCCCGCAGGAGCCCAAGGAAGTTTGTAAGTATTGCGGAAATGTTTCGCCGTTTCCCCGGAAATGGCAGGCCCTCCAGCACCTCCGACTAGATTGACCTCGATGGGCTCGGCGGGGGCGAATCTGTCCCCGCCGACCCATCAGCCGTCCACTGTGCACCGAGGTGGGCGGCACCGGGAATAGATCGGTGCCCAAATCACAGGAAACGAGGAAACAAAAAATACATGAGCAGAAAAATTGACAGAAGCAGACCTCCGACCCCCGAAACGTGGGTCACATCGAAGAGGTGCGACAGGAAAATTGAGAACGCAGAAACAGCCGCTCGCAAGAAAATCATGGGCAGCCTGCATCCGCAGAGCAGAAAGCAGGCACCCAGACGCAAGGGAAGTGCCATCACGAGAGCATCGTCGGACAAGGAGTCCCTTGGACACGGCAAAGAGTGTTACCCGCTCCTCTATTGGTATTGCGATCCCAGCCAACCTATAGACAGGTAGTTCAGAATAGACTCTGAGGCGTGGGCGTTCGTGCGGAACGCTCATCCCTCCATTTTCGTCACGCAGTCGGACCGCCAGTGATCACGCGGATCTTGGCGTATGAAGTGCTCGGAGTTTGGCAATGTTTCGGACGATTAGTGGCGCTACACATAATGAGGTCTGGCGTTTTTCTTGCCACCTAAGGCCCCAAATTTCTGTCATCCCCAAAAAACGTCTACCTAATGCAGCGGATTTGCTGCTGCAATTCAATTTAGTTGACAATAATCCATATGGTCAATGCGCTATAAGTCTTGTTACTTAACTGGTGGTATGCTAATATTAGCCTAAATGCGAACAGCCCCCCGAATTCATCTCTCCAAGAAAGATAGAGTTCTTCTCGGTGCATTTGCTGGCACCAGCAGGGAACCATCCCGTTTCGTTTATCGCGCCCGCATCGTGCTCATGGCGGCAGATGGACTGGATAATCAGGAAATCGCATCGAGACTGGGCATCACTCGTCAAAGGGCTGGGCGTTGGCGTAACCGATTCGCAGATCTGGGCATTGAGGGCATCAAAAATGACGCTCCCCGTTCGGGAAGACCTCCAGTGATCACCAAATGCAAGAAGACCCGCACAGCCAACCTCACACAGAACCAACTCCCTGAATCGGGACGCTGGACCCGTCGAAAGATGGCCGAAGTCTCCGGCTTGAGCGCTTCCACTGTCGGCAGGATATGGAAAGAGCGAGGAATCAAGCCCCATGTGCGTGCCAACAAATTGACCGCTGAGGAGAAAGAGGAGGCTGCATTGCGCCTTTACAGATTCCGCATGAGCTTGGCAGATATCCTCGATCAAGCCGATTCAGGCGAATTTCGTTGAAGTCCATTTGGCGATCACGGATCGCTTCTCAGGAAATGCCTTTTGGATAATTGAACGGGCAACCGCTGCGAAAAACAATTCTGCGACGGTTCTCCCCTACTTGGTGGGTTCCAACCGCTTCTTGATCTGGCCGACGGTTGATTTGATGTCGGCGACCACCGTTTTGTCAGCGGCCGACCATTTCGGGCTGGCGAGTGCCAATTCCAGATTCACTCCGGTCGTATCGTATGGATAAATGCCTGGCTTCCATTTGAAGACCCGCTGAAAATCCTGCTCCAGACGGGGGCGGATGTGGTCGTTGAAATAGAATTTCTCGTCTGCGGTCGCGGTCTTGGCATAGGCGGCGTCTACGAGGGACTGATACAGACGGTTCACTGCCTCCATTTCCTGCTGCAAGGTAGTGGTTGGCAGGTTTTTCACGAGGGATTGGAGTTCGTTACGGATCTCCAATAATGCGGCTTCATCTTTTTTGGCCTTGGCGACTTTTTCAGCGGCAGCTTTTTCTATCGCTGCGGAATCCGGTGCATTTTTTGCCTGCGGATTGATCCCGGCCAAACTGGCAGCAAGGGATTCTTTGATCCCATCAGTCGGCGAGCTTTTTGGCGCGAACGCCTGCATCTTCTTTGTGATGGCTGCTGCCCGTTCGCGGAATGCTTGGAGGTCGCCGGTGGAACTGGCCTTGCGATCTTCGAGTTTCTTTGTGATCGCCGCCGCTTCGTTATCGAGTTCCTGCTGGCGAGCGGCAGAAATCCCTTGTTCGGGTGTGCTCTGCAGTCCTGGGGTCTTGAAAGTGAGGGTGGCACCGTTGTCGGTCGGCGTGGGGGAATGGGGTTGTCGATCTCTGGTCAAGAAAACCCAAGCGATGACCGCTGCCAAGACGAGCCCTGCCACCACGAAGCCGAGGATTCCACGTTTTTTCCGGGGGGCAGCTTCAGATCTTCCAGCATTTTCCACTGCCGCCGCGAATGTCTGAAAATCACGGAACCGCTCCGCCGCTTTTTCATGTGTGGCGCGGTAGATGACGGTATGCAGTCGTTTCCATTCGTTCTGTTCAGCCGGGGTCAGGGAATCTTTACCGGCAGGTGGCCAAAGGAACTTGGGCCGTCCCATCTTGTCTGGATTGTTCCCAGTGAGCAGGGTGTAGAGGGTCGTGGCGAGCCCCCACATATCGGGCTGGCCTGAGCTTTCCAGATACCACGATGGAGGAAGGAACCCTGGGGTGCCACGTTGGGTCAAGGATGCTGTGTCATTGGCAAGGAGTCCAATGTCGGCGAGACATGGCACACCACCAAAGAATAGGATGTTCGCGGGCTTGATGTCGCGATGAACGAGCCCTTCTTCGTTCAGGCTGGCGGTGGCTCTGATAATCGGAAGGATGATTTGCAGGATCTCGGCGGAAGAGAACCACGCGGAGCTTTTTTCCTCGATGCGATCCGCCAGCGTCATCGGTCGCCAGCTTTCTGCGGCCGGGTCGTTGCCAGCCATTCCATCGGCCAGCGGCATCGTATATACCAACCCCGATGGCAGAAGATTGATATGCTCGATGGCAATCAGGTTCGGCGAACGGAGTTTTTGGGAGATCTCACGGAATTTCCGCAGGGCATCGAGTTCCAGTTTCAGTCCCGCCGCATCCCCAGGCACCCATTTGAGGGCATGGTAGCTCTGGGTAGCCTCGGACCAACATAACCAGACGGTTCCAAATCCGCCTTGGCCAATCGGTCTGACGAGCCTGTATCCATCGATCTCGGCTCCGGCGACAGGTTTATCCAGTGCTTCCACCCTGCCGGTTTACTCCAAAGGCGGGGAAAATGTCGCGTCATTTGCTGCCCAGCCGAGAGATTTGCGGTTCGCTGAACGAAATGGACATTGAATCACTGCTTTCCCATCCTGCCCCGTATGCCATTCCCATCCACACCGCTCACGCTCCTTGGCCGCCTGAAGCACAGGGAAATGCCCCGCCTCTGGGAAACGTCGTGGGAGGAATTTTTCGATCTCTACCACAACGCGGTCAACGTTTGCGTGCTGGGAGCCTTCAAACGCCATGACTGGCACGATGTTCCCCCGCCCGATCTTCAGGATGTCGTCCTCGCCGTTTTTGAATCCCTCTTCCGTGGACACGCATCCTTCGATCCCGCCAAGGGGAGATTCCGCCAATTCCTCACCACCCTCTGCCAGCGCCGTGTCGTGGATTTCATCCGTTCCCACATCAGGAAATCATCCAAGCTCACCTCGCTGGATTCCGAGTCGTTCGAGGAAAAGGAAATCGATCCCGCGTTTGCCAGGCATTCCACTGTGGAGGAAGATGCTTTCCGTAGTGCGCTTCTGGGAACCTTGCTCGCCGCCCTGCATGCGGAGGTTTCCCCACGGACCTACCTCATCTTTGAACTTGTAAAGCTCAATGGCGAGCCCCCGGAAGAAGTTGCCGAGCAGTTGGGCGTCGGGCGCAACGTCATTGATAACACGGTCTTCAAAGCCATGAAAAAACTGCGTGAAATTTCCCAGCGCGAAGAAATCCAACAGGAACTATGAACGACAAACCCGCCGCCCCAAGCGAAGCCCCACTTTCGGAAGAGGAACTGCTCGAAATCCGCCGAGCCTACCATTCCCTCGAAGCATTCCAACTTTCACCGGAACACCGCGCGGCCAAAGAGATCCTGAAGGCCCGTCTCGCCATGGGAGAAACGGAGAAGCCGGAAGAATAGTTGTCAGGGTTCTTCCCGTCTCAACATCAGGAGAAATCCGGCAGGCATCACACTTTGGGCGTCTCCTACAGCAGATCCCCGAATCCCAACCCTTCGACAAGGAATGCCAGACGCTTTTTGAAAGCCTCATTGGACGGCCATGAAAGCAGCCAGTTCAATCCGTGTTTGATTTCCTCCTTCGTGGGCTCCATGGCGACGAGATCCTCTTCATGCCGCCGTCCCTTTGCCGGATCCATAGCCGCGTAGAGTTTCAGGGCCACCTGGTCTGAGCGCCCGATAAATTGGACTCGCAGGCACGGGCCGTATTGTTTCGCGTGCGCGGTGGATCGTTCAAGGATTCCCTCCGGCAAGCCGTGTTTGAGCAGGATGGTGGCCTCGGCATTGAACCAATCTTCCTCAAGCCCATGAATCTGGGCGGTTTTGAGGATGGCCAGATTCATCTCCTGGGAAAATGCCTCGATGGATTTCAGCTTGTGGCCGTCCACGATGAACGCCAGCGCATCAACGTCCTTCGTGCTGCGGGACAGAATCTCCAACACGCACAAGCCCGAACCACCACAGCAGAGAAGTTGAACATCCCCGGCGTAGGCCAATGCCATCTGTTTCCCCAAGGTGGTCAGCGCCTCGTGGATCTCTTCCTTTCGCTCGAAGGCATTCATTCGGCAGACAGGACTTGAAGTGGAGCGAAAGAACCGCCGGGGACCTCGACATGCCTCTCCTGCTTGAGACGTGTCACACGGCTGCTGATTTTGGGAAAAGTCAGGGGATCGCGATAGGTGTTCATCCCAACGGTGTGAAAGGTTCCGCTGTGGGCATCCCAGAGTGCCACCGATGACGTGCGCCCTTTCCCGCGATACCAGGCCCCATCGATCAAAGCCGCCACGGGGATGACACCATCAGCCGTCTTTGCATTCCAGCGCAGGCGCACGTTCTGCCGTGCAGCCAGGGATTTTTGATCCGACCTGACCTTCCCACCCTTTCGGCCAATCAAGATATTGCGGCTGCTTTTTGTCATGGCGGGAAGATATACCAAGCGGCTTGGCACATCAACTCAAAATATTCTGCGTTCGGTGAGAGATTTTCCGTTCCCCGGCGAAATGGCTTGTGAAACCACTCCGCCATGAAGACCAAACTCATCCTCCTCGCCCTGCTCCTCCTGACCGGCATGGCCATCGCCGCCACGTTCACCTACAAGTGCCCCCGCTGCGGGCTCATCCAGGAATACACCTGGCCCGGAATCTACAAATGCCCGAACGACGGCAGCACGATGAATCAACGGTGATGCCTCCGAACGGCCAAAGAACCTCCCATCCGCATCAATTCGGGTGGGTCCGCGAGAAAGGGGTGGGCCAGATGAAAGTCTGGCCCACCTTGAGGGGGAGCAATCCAGCGGGATCAATCGCACCCTTCAAAGAGGGCTTCCCACGAGCAATCCAGCATAGCCTTGATCCGCGCAAGTGTGGCAACCGGAGGGAAATACTCACCAGCTTCGATGCTCTGCCAATACCTCGAACTGAGCCCGGACCTCTCCGCCGCCTGCTCCTGCGTGATACCTGCCTCGATCCGCATGGCCGCAACATTTCTCCCGAAACGTGCGCGACGGGAACAGGGCACCGGCTTTTTCGATGGCATGGCCGGTATCGTCTCGAAAACGAAAACCATGCAACACGAGGCTTTACCTCGTTTTCTGAAAATGCTACGCCTTCATGGATTCCTCCAAATCTGATGCCCACAGAATACGAAATGCGTCGGCTCGACGAAATTGGACCCTTGATGGTCTTTTGGCCCACACAATTTTCTGCTCCTCAGCTCCTTCGATTGTCGGTGGCCCCCAGACTCAAGCTATTTTGAAAACAAGCCAAGACCCGTAAACAAATCCAAAAACAAAAATACTATGCCAACCACACTCCGAACATTTCTCGCACTTCTGCTTCTCTTGTCTGTGCAGCCGTCAGCACATGCCGGTTGGTTCTCATCTCTATTTCGCTCATCCACTCCAGAAAGCAGGGATCGCCAGCTCGAAAAAGCACTGAATACCCACAAACAGGAGTATTTCGACGCGATTCATCCGGTCGGAACCGCGAAATCCATCAAGCTGAACTCCACAACTTCAAACCCTCCCTACTTGGATGTTCGAATGACGATATTTTGGGAGGGTCCGATCACCAAAGATGGCTACACGAAAGTTGCCTTTCGATTCGATTCAGAGGTGGGACGAATTACTGAGCTTAAAGTTGAGGACACGAATGGGTTGACCAAGGAGGATGTCGGTTTTGCAGCAGGTGCCATTATTGGAAAACTGCTCAATGGAAATTAACTACGCCATGATTGTGCGCATCGCGCAACCATGCCGGTCTCAAGCCCGAACATGGACCACCCAGAAGTAGGAGAGGCAAAAAGAAAACGATAAAATGAACAAACGAAAATGGATCACGGCGATACTTGCAATAGCGGTTATCGCGACAGCAGCAGTAGCAGTAGCGGGATCTTATAGCAATAACTGGAAATGTCCCAATTGCGGATATACGATGACGACCGATGGGAACACGGGTCATGCGGATTGCCCCAGGTGCGGGGCAAGAATGCGGTTGCAGTAAAAAATGGACCGAGAAAAGGGGATGCCTTGAAAACAAAAATCAAGGCATCTCCATTTCCACCCGAAACGGGACTCGATTCAAACATTCATCAAACGGAAAAACACTGTGAACTGGTACTACCTCGACACCCAGCAGACGCGCATCGGTCCCATCAGCGAGCCCGAGATGCAGAATCTCGTCACCAGCGGGGCACTCGATAAAACATCCTTGGTCTGGAACGAAACATTGACCGAGTGGACGAGCGTGGCGCAAACGCCACTTGCCACATTCTGCGCAACCGCAACGCCGCCCATTGCTCCAACAGTAAACGCCAAAAGCACCACGGGAGCTGCCACGCCATCTGCACAAGCCAAACTGCTAAACAAAGCATCCATTCTCATAAAGTCACTTTGCAGCAAGACTAGAGCAGCGGCTTGTCTATCACAAAAACAGGCGCTTCAACAAAAGTTGAAGATGGTCGATCTGAACCAAGCCGATTACAATATTGGCTGTAAAGCATTTGAAAATAAAATCGGTTACAACGAATACAGGGACTTATACTCACAAATTGAAGACATTAAAAGTCGGATCGAAAAGCTTAAGACTAAAACATCTGAGCCGACTGTTAAATTAACAGAAAAAGCAAAAGCAGCAGCAATCGGCACGGCTAAAGCTGCCGAGATTGGAGCACAGACAATTAATGAAAAAAAGGCTCTGATCGCCCTTGGCGCAAAACTCAGAGGCAACCCTGCCACCTACCCATCTTTGACAGAGGAAATCGGGATCGCTAATGGTTTTATTGAAAAAGCATCCGTTCTCGATGAGGAAATACAGGCGCTTTCCAAAAAATCATTTATTTTTGCAAAGTATTCATGGCTTATACTAGTTATAGTAACTCTTGCCGGAGTTAGCATTGCTGGATACATCTTAAAACAATCGAGGCCAGGTAGCAAGAGGGAGGCGCTCATTCAATTCAACATTGGTGAGAAATATAGACTCGGTGATGGAGTTGAACAAAGCAACATCGAGGCAGTCAAATACTTTCGTAAAGCGGCCGAGCAAGGACTGCCGGATGCACAATATAGCCTGGGGCTGATGTATGCATTAGGCAAAGGTATCAAAAGAGATATTTATCAAGCAACTGAATGGATGCGGAAAGCAGCAGAACAATCCAACCCGAAAGCAGAAGATTGGCTCGGCTGGATGTATTCATATTCCAAATCTGGAGAAGTCAAAGTTGACTACGAAGAAGCAGCAAAGTGGTTGCGCAAGGCCGCTGATCAAGGTCTGGCCAATTCACAATTTCTTCTTGGCCGAATGTATAATGATGGCAAAGGGGTTCCTAAAGATCATTCGAAAGCTTTTGAATGGTTTCTGAAGGCTGCCAAACAGGGAATGCCAATAGCACAAACAATGGTGTTCTCTTGTTACTATGACGGCGACGGAGTTAAAAAAGACATTGCGGAGGCTATAAAATGGCTTCGTAAAACTGCTGATCAAGGAGACGAAGATGCCATAAAGTTGCTAAAGAAGATTACTAATGAAGAACAAGATGGAGAAGCCCAATCCAACACAAACACATCAACGAAAGTCACGACCAGTGCTCAGGATTCTGAGCGCGATGACGATTTGATGCTGCGCATTGTTGCGAGAGATGCGGACATGAATGAAGAGCAACTTGCACGTTACTTAAGAAAATGTGCGGATCTATTGCATGAAAAAACCATTACGCCACGAGTTAAGACGCTTGCTATACGAAGTTTGAGTGCGGGAACCGCCATGGTAGAGGCAGAGAAAGAGAGAGCAGCCAAAGGCAAATAGAAACCGACCAAGTCAGGCTGGATACATCCACTACACCATCTTCCGTTCTGGTCTGAAATTCAGACATAATAAATCGCCATGAAAATCATTCTCATATCAGTATTGGCCGGAGCAGCGGTTGCTGCTCTGGTGGTCGCAGTCCCTGCCGTCTTCGCGGCGGTAGTGATACTGTCGAACGAAACATCAAAAGAAAGGGGAAAAGCCCATGAAAAATAATTGCCACAAATACAGCCAGACATTCGGCTTGTGTGTCGATGCGCTGGAATTCGCCGCGAAGAAACTGGACCCGATCTGGCCAGGAGGTCGAGGGATGAACTATACCAAGATCAACGTCCTTCTGTTCTGCGTGGTCGGCCCGATCATCTTCGCATCCAGTGTTGGCCTGAACATCGTACTTGCGGTCAAGTTGGCACGGCTCGGGCGGTAGAAAAAAAGGAACGGAGTCCTGGATTCCGTTCTTTTTTACCTGCCAGAGGCCCATAGAATATCATCAATCTTCACGCCCACATGAAAACCAGAAACTTGACTCTTGCAGCTTTCGCTTGCCTCACCCTTCTGTTTTGCCTCTGTGTCGGCTCACACTCCGCACAGGCGGCTGGCGGATTGCTGCTGTTTACGGCGAACGGCTCACCATACGTGACGGCCGTCCAGTATGAGACATTTACCTCCCCTTCTGCGCACCTGTCATACGCTACAGTGAAAGGTCAGCGAGTGCAGATCCAGTCGGCGGGAATCGTGGCCAATATCCCGTTTCCTGATCCAAACGGTATTGTCGACCAGGATGATGCAGACAGGATGGTTGGGATGACGGAGATGTTCGCCGCACGATACCCCCAGTATGCCCAGCTTTTGAAGGGCGTGGGTAAGCTTTGGAAACGAAGTCTGGAGAAAAGCAAAGTGGCCCAGTCCCAGCCCACTCAGGGTGCGCCCCCAACCCCCACTCCAGATACAGGACCAAAGCTCGTTGCTGAAGGGGTAAGATCGGAGATTCCTGTTGTCCGAACGAAATCGGGGCAAAACCTGAAACACGTCAAAATCACCCGCTTCGAAGATGACAAGGCTTTCATTTCCCACGAAGAAGGATTTTGCAGCCTGTTGATCTCTGACATCTCCAATCTGCCCGCATTTCCTTCCGATGCGAAAGCGGCGATTGAAAAGGTTCAGGTAGCGGTAGATGCCAAGAGAAAGGCAGAAGCGGATCGGATTGCGGCTGAGAAGAAGGAAATGGAACGTATTGCCAAAGAGGAGGAGGACAAACGTCTGGCCCAGATTGAGCAGGAGCGGAAAGCGAAGGAAGTTGAGGAACAAAGGCTCGCGGCCGAAAAACAGGAGAAAGAGCGTGTCGCCAAGGAGGCAAAAGAGAAGCAGATTGCGCAGGCTGAGCAGGATCGACAAGTGAGGCAAGTTGAAGAACGAAAAATCGCAGAGACAAAGCCGGAATCTGGAGTAATGCAGCCCCCGTCGAGCATTGAGGAAGCTAAAGCAAAGTATAATGCCGATGCAATGGAAGATTTCTGGTCTGGAGAATACCTGAAAGAACTATTAACCATTGCGCACACTGCTGCCGCCGATACGTCTCTGCTAACCACTGGCTCACGAGCCGATATTGTCGCGTCAATACTTTCATTCACCTATATGCCGAATCCGACCAGACAACCGTTTAAGGAAATCGGGTTAAAAATGATGGAAGAAAATAAAGCTGAGCAACTCAAAAAACAATTCGATAGAATGGCATGGTGTGCATACATCCCCCCAAGTTCTGTCAGAATGGCTGGAATGGCAGAACGGATTGCGCTCGGCCCATACAATGGACGGCCATATAGCAAATTAGATAAAGATGAAATAAAAGAAAGGGCTGTATGGAGCGTTCATAGAGATAGCACTTTTTCAATATTGAAGGAAACCCAAACGGAGTCTCTATCGCAAGTGGCAGTAGAGCGCCTTATTTACATTAATGAGCTTGAGTCAGCCCTTTACATGATGGGCATGAAACCCTGTGAGTCTGAAAAGGATCATGCATGCCTAATATCAGACTTGCTCGTTCAAGCTTTCGCAAGTAAAAACCATTCTGCCTTTTGCCTGCGTGAGGATTCAAAACAACTATGGAGTAAGATTTATGCCGCATCTGAGAAATGGTTTCCACGCCCAAAGTGCTTAGAAAGCGTTTCGCAGGCCGATTATTTAATAGGCATATATCTTCCGTTGGTGAAGTTTTCCAAAGCCTCCACATATGGTGCCTCTCAGGATGTAATCGATAAAGCCATAGATTCCGCTAGTGAAGCCGTTAACTCGAAAGATATGCAGAGTTTTTATTATGCAGCTCTTGGTATATTGAAAGTTGAGTTTTCATTTAACTGCCTTTTTTCGATGCATAGCCTTAACTATCTTGAAAAGCATATTGCTACTGATAGTCGGATGCAACATCTTTGGGAATTGCTTGCCTCTCACAATTACACAAAGTGTGCAGATGGGATATCTTTGCTTGTGTCAAAAAGCAATGACTTGCCATTGATTATGGGTCATGTCGAGTTAATTCTTAGGGTCATAGGTGATCCATCCGCTGTCGATCATTTGCCATCAAGAAACCCTGCCGTTATTCAAGACAACGGCGAACTTGAGTTGAGAAAGTATTACAAACGTAAGGCTATAGATGAAAAGGGCGAGTGGAAGCGAATTGTTGGCAGAGAATAGGAAATCTGGCGGATAACATGCATTTCTCTTCTTATCTGCCAGAGACCGTGTCAGGCACTCGGTATTCTACGGGCCGCAACCGCGATGGAGTGCAACAAGTTTGACTCTGGGTTATTTGACCAAATAAAGCGTCGATGCCTTGTTGCCAGTCTTCTTGAGTCCCTGGACTTGATGAACGGCTTCACGGACTGCCGACACGGCTTCGCCGGCCTGCTTCACAATATCGCCCATGCTGATTCCGTCTTTCGAGGCTTTGATGATTTCCCCCACCGTGATGACAAGAGCCTCCTTCTGCTCCTTGGACAGTCGCTTGCGAAGGGCCGTCTCACCCCTGACCGTCTTCCCTGTCAGCTCTTCATATTGACGTTCCAAGTCCGCAACGGCTGACTTGGCCTCTGAAAGCTTTTTTACAACGTCGGATATGGCCTCTGCCTTCAGGGCTTCGATCTCCTTGTTCGCCCGGTCTTGGATCGCTTGGATTTTTTCTAGTGCGGATGCTGACATGATAATTCTGGTTGGTTGGTTTCTGTGGTTGTGAGGGGATTGCGAACGTATTGCGATATGATCCGAGCCGCAAGCTGATTACCGTGACCGGAAGGGCGTGCGTCCCGCGTAGCGGATGTGGACAACTCGCACGGTGTCGCCCACAACACGGTAGAAGACGCAATACTTGGCGACGGGCATCATCCGCAGTGAAGGAGAATACCGCCAGGGCGGGTAGCCGTTGGGGAAGTCCACGAGGGAATCACATGCGCTGCGTATGCGACGTTCGTAGGCGGCAGTGACAGCATCGCTTCCCGATGCATCGAGGACTTCCCGGCGAAGGCGCAACCAATCCAACCTCACCCGTGGAACAAATTCCAAGCGGTAGCTCACAACCCGAGATTTTTGTAAAATTCGGCGGCAGGGATCGCTTCCCCCCGTTCAAACTCCGCATCGGCCTCGGCGACCGCACGCTTGATGTCCTCGACTTCCTCCGGCGTGAAATCCCCGGCCAACTGCTCTCCAAGGCTCGTGAAGAGGAGGGCTTTGTCCTCGCGCGAAAGCTCGTTCGCCATCTCCAAGACATCATGCACGCTCATGAAGGAACCATGCACCATTCACCCCACCGATGCAAGCCGTTCACCGTGATTCCTCAAGTTCCTGTTCCACGGCCGTTTTGAGCAATTCAACCAGTTCGCCGTCCATATATTCGTAGTCGTCGGGAATATCCAGGGAGCGCACGGGTGGGATGGATTCTGCGGGGAAGTGGGTTCTGATCCGGGCAGCATACTTGCGCTCCATTACCAGAACAAGATCAGCCCAGTGCAAATCGTTCTCTTTGATCCTTCTCTTGCTGCTGTCGCTCACACCTGCCGACCGGACAGACATTCTTGGGTCGTCTTTGAATATCCGCTCGGCAGTCGGGCTCCTGCGTTGATTTCTTCCGCAAACAAAGAGCACTTTGATCGGCGAGGCGATTTCCATCATGGAATCCGCTCCATCCAGTCCTCCGCTGCCCAGTTGTCAAAAGTATCGGCATCCTGATCCGTTTCACTCAGCGAAATCTCGTAAACGTGGAAGTTCCGTTCAGCATCCCATTGCGAATCGATCACAAAACCAACCATCGCCCCGGCACCTGGGAATACGACACGCACTTTGTCGAGTTCACGAAATTTGGGTTCCGGTATCACGGAATCAGCAGAGACTTCCAACTCAGCGGTGAGCAACTTGAGAGCAAGCGGTCACCGCGCCGGGTCCAAGAATGGGGCCACGACGCAGGAGAGCCCGAGCAGGGAGAGTAGCAAGAGTGTGATGAACGGGAGGATCATGGTGGATTCACGCTGCCGGTTTCTGGGGGCAGACGCTCAAATGTCTGACATCGAGGAAGGCCAGACGTTCATTCCCACGAGGTCAGCGCCAGCGATCCATCCAGCTTCTTCCAGACCACCGCATGGGCATTCACGTGCTTGCTTCCATCTGCAACTTCCATCTCCAGCCGGTAATTCAATCCGGCGACCACCTGACGCTCTACTTTCAGGATCTTGACGAGCTGGAGCGGTTTTCCGGTGGCCTCAGCCTGAGTTTTAACGGCAAATTCTGCCACCTTTCGCACCTCGGAGTCGATTTCTGCCTGGGAATATCCTCCGGCGAGGGTAGGTTGCTTGGTTTTTGCGGGATTGTCGTTGGCGAAAGCGGTGGAAACGAGGGCAAGTGCGAGCAGAGGGAGGAGGATTCGGTTCATGACGGAAAAATATCAGAAAAGTTGAGGTGTAGGACAGCTTTTGTCTTTTTCGTGTGATATACCGGGGGTGTGAAACAGGAAAAACGCACACCCGAATCAGAGGCGTCAGAGGAGGAGCAGATCCATTTGATGAAGACAGAAAAAACACCCCGGCATTGCTGCCGAGGTGTAATAGATGCCAGAGGTGTGCATCAGGGGCTCTCCGGCCGACCCTCTCCGTTAGGATTTGCACAGGTTTTGATCTGCCTTTCTTTATGCGCACTTTTTTGATGGAATGGCAACCATGAAATACGTTCTGCACTCCCCCCTGTCGAAAAATGCGTCCACCCCGGCAGCAGAAATAGAAAAGCTGTCCGCGAAATGGTTGGAGCATCCGTTTTACAAATCCGACCTCGTGCTTGGGCTGGATATCGGGATTGAGGGGATCGGCATCTGGCTTCGCAAAGGGGCAACTCCTCTCTTTGCCCAGACAATTGTCGTTGAACTGCCGGAGGCATCCCCTCTTGCCAAACGGAGAGCCAATCGTGCGGCTCGCAGATCCCGCGTCAGTTGCAAGAAGCGCGAGGCCATGCTCAAGGGCTGGGTTGTCAAATACGGGTTGCTCACCGAAGAGCGGGTCAACGAGATCTGGGAGAACCCATCTATTTTTCAACGGGGCTTTGAACATCGCTACCGGGCAATTCAGAAAAGTGGTGCGCTGAAAAGCCCCGAGGCTCTCGTTTCATGTATCCGCCATTGCCTTCAGCATCGTGGGTTCGATTACCACCTGTCCAACGACGCTGCTTTTCCATGGGGAGACGGCATGGATGATGCCAGCCAAATCATTCAATGGGCAAAGAGAGCCATCTGTCCGCCGGGAGCGGTGAAGATCTGGAAACAGCTTTTTTCGGATGCGTCATGGTCAGACAAGGGAGAGAAGTGGGATAAGGTCATGGCGGCTCTGGACGAAACGGTGCACCGCTATGGCAGTCAGCCAATCGAGACCCATCTGGCGAAACATTTTCGTGAGAAAAACCACCCGAATCTCCGGGAGGCCGCACGGGGAGAAAACTTTCCACGCGAACTGATCAAAGAGCACCTGCGACTGATCTGCAAGAACCACGAATCATTTTTCGGTTCCAAGGAAAAACTGGACGCCGCGCTCACTGAACTCCTCGGTGAAAGCGATCAGAAACTGATCCCCGACAGCATCATTGACTTCCATCGCAAAACCCAGAGCGAGATTGAAAGCCTCTGGAAGCGTAAAACAAACGACTGCCCATTCATCCCATTCTTGGCACCGGCGGGAACCCCAGCAAAAGAAAAGTGCTCGCCAAATAGCTCCCCGGAAATTCGCCGATTCAAACTCCTCCAATTTCTTTCTGAAAGGACTTTTGTTGCCATGGATGGCAACCGGATCGAACGGACCTACGCCAATGCCGACCTACACGCTGCGCTCATGGGTTTACTGGAAACGGATATCTCCGCAACGTCGGCAGCAATGCCTGCCCCAAGTCGAACCAAGCTTGGCAAACGGGACTTGAAGAAGCTCGTTGAGACAGCAGCGAAAGCAAAATTGGCTCCAGACTCTGTTTCCCACAACGCCGATTTCTTCGAGCAGCTTGCGGATCTTCTTTTTCCGAAACTTTCCGTGCTGAAAGAGCGGGCAGCACTCTCCGAGACGGCAGCGAAGCATTTGAATGATCTGGGCATGGAGAATCTGAGCGAGTTTCAGGCGGATAGAGTGCGGGGAAACTGGTCAGAAACTTACTACCAGTGGCGGCGGATTGCCACGCTGGGTGGACCGATCTACCCCCAGGTCGAGCTTCTTTTGGGAAATCCCCGCCAATACGACAACGAGGGCAATACGAAAGATCGGAACGGCAGCAACCCCCAGCACCACGGCATTCTGCGCCGCCTTTTCGCCGGACAATTCAAGGATGCCCATGGCAACACAGTGGATCTCTCGACTCACCTTGGAGGAAAAAAAGTTCCCGATTACATAATCATCGAGACGCTTGGTGATATCCCGCGCAATGCCGACCAGCGGAGAGATCTCCAGAAGGAGCAGAAAGAACGGCGGGAGGCGAAAGGCAAAATCTTCGAGAAATACAATCTCCCGAAGGATGCCACATCGGACCAAATCAAGAGAGCGCTTCTCTTTGATCAACAGACGGGCAAAGATGGACGGGCTGTATGTCCTTACACCGGTGCTGATCTTGGCGATTCTGCGCTGGCGACCGACTTGGAAATCGAACACATTTATCCCCGCGAGTCGGGCGGTATTTCTGAAATGCTCAACCTTGTCCTCACAAGGCGGCAGACCAACGGCGACAAAGGGAAAAATACGCCATTTCAGATCGCTGGAAAAACTATCGGGAAAACATCCTTTTCATCATGGACGGACATGAAAAAGCGTGTCGAGTCAGCCATGAAATGGAAAAAGGCCAAGCGGGAATTGTTTTGTCGTGAGGAGACGACCTGCCCTGACTGGAGCAATACGACCCGAGTCGCCCAACTTGCCCGCCAGCTCCGCGATCAAGTCATCCGATGGATCAAGCTGGATCGCTCTCTCGATGAGAATGAACGTGCCAACGAAATTGCCAGACGTATCGGCACTCCCTCGGGGGCGATGACAGCAGCGTGCAGAGAATCTTGGAAAGATGCGCTTCCTGATTTCATGTCCGGGAAAAAAGATCGATTAAACTTTCGGCACCATCTCTACGATGCCGCCGTTATCTCGCATATCCCACCGCGCGAAGGTATGAACTTGGCTTCTTGCGGGGGCATCTTCGTTTCCGACTTCGCTTCCGGGAGAGGATGGATGACAATCGCGCTCCCAGGACTTCTTCTGGACCTGAATCCCTTTCAGGAAGCCACGCAGAACGTCTGTCTCGTTTTTAAGCCGAAGAGCGGGAAGTCCAAGACTTCACGCTACGACAGCACAATTTACTCGCCGACCGACAGCGATGGGGAGCGGTGGACCCGGTTTAAAGGAGATCTGGCTGAGTGGCGTGTAGATCCAAAAATGAGCCTGGAAAAAATAAAACAATGCCTCAGAGCAGCGAGAATCACCGCAGATAAGCTCCCGGACAAGCTGATCGAAAAGTGGTATCATCAAGAGCCACCAAAGGACGCTCCTGCACACCCTCTCAGGTTTCCTTCATTCAAAGATGGTGTCCCCGGACAGAAAATCGAAACTGTCACCCGGAAAATCACCAAGCCCTGCGCCGAGCCTGCTTACGGTCCCCACTTCGATGGCAAAGGGAACATCATCGGATGGAAGGTGGCCCAGGAGTCCTTCATCCGCTGTGAAATATGGATGACAGAGATCCCAGGGAAAAACGGAGTGCCCGAAACCAAGTTCTACCAACGGCGAACATTTCACCCTCGCCACCTTGTCAATCTCCAGAAACGCCAGCTTACCGATGGTCGCTTTCTATCTTTGAAGCTCTCTCTCTCAGAGTCGGATTTGCATGAAATCGGTCTCGTGGCTGAGGCCGAAGAAGTGAAGGAGCTCCAGGAACGGCTTGCCTCCAAGGTTAAGAAAGGCTCGAAGAAACTCCAAAAAAACGCCACTGGTGGCGACCTTTTCGAGTCAGGTGATGTCGGGCTTCCCGCCGCTCTGCCCACGACAACCTCTCTGCAAGCAATCTATTGTGAACCGATTCCCATCCCGCCCATGGCAACAAAAGTTGGTTGTTTCCGTAAGGGACAGGTGCTCATGGTGCCATTGGATTCCAGCGGCAAGTTTCACAAACGCGGGACTCTCCCAAAAAATGTCGAGCCCGCTGGAGGATGGTGGGCTTATGCGGTGACTTCGATCAAGAGCGGTGGAGAGATCGAGATGAAATTGGCCGAATACAAGCCAGCGAAGCCAGATGAGCAAACGTCGCGGCGCAAAGCCCCTGATAGCCTTCGCCCGACTTCTAGCGATGACCTTGCTTTTCTTCTGGAGTTGCAAGGTCGATAATTCAAACGGGAGCTGGAGTGATCCACCACCTCATCATCCTGACGGATCAGCAGGATTTGCGGGTGGAGTCCGGCAAGCTGATCTCTGGCAGTAAAAAAATTGCGATAGATACACTGGGGACAATCCAGTGCCTCTCCTCCCAGTGCCGGTGGACGCAAAGTGCGCTGGATGTACTCACGACGCAATGTCCTGTCATCATGGCGAGGTGGGGAAAACAACAAAAAAAATGGAGCACGTTTTCTCTTGCCCCGCGAGCCCGCTATGTCAACCCGACCGCTCAGTGGAAGTTGTGTCGTCTGGCACCACGCACCGCGACTGTCCTGGCCAGCGCACTCATCTGGAGCAAGGTCTGCAACCAGCAACTCATGCTTCATACGTTTTCTCCCCAGACGCCGGAAAAACCTCGTTTGCAGGAAAATTCAATCAACCGAATACTTCGTCTGGAGGCATTCTATGCCCGTTATTTTTGGCCGCGCTATTTTTCTGCCCTGACACAGGATCTGTTTGAGCGGGAAAAACGCAAGCCCAAGCATCCGCTGAATGTCGCGCTCAATTACGGATACGGTTTTCTTTACCATGCCATCGAATGGCAGTGTCTGGCTTCCGGTCTCGATCCGGGCATCGGCATCGTCCACAGACTTCGACGCAATCGCCCAAGCCTCGCATGCGATCTCATCGAACCCCTCCGGTGCTGTGTCGAACTGACCGTGGCTCGTCACTGGGACGACTTGAGCGAACCCCAGCGCATGGCCGGACACTTTGCCGAAATGCTCGAATCCAAGTGGCATTACAAAGGTGGCTCGTTTCGACTCCGCACCATCGTTCGGCTCATGGTCGAATCCTTTGTCTCCGCTTTGAATGGGCAGCCCTTCATTCCCTTTTCTCTCCATGCTCGTGATGCTTGCATATGACACCCCCGAGCAACGGCACCAAAATCTCCTGCGGAAGGAGTTTGAGGCTGTCGGCGGAGTTCGCGTCCAATACAGCATCTACCTTTTCAAAGGCGAACCTCACGAATGCGAGCGCGTCGTTCGTCACATGCGCCGAGTAGCCCACGGAATACCCGGTGATATTCGTCTTCTCCCAATGGACGAAACCACATGGGACGCACAGATCGTCATCTCGGAAATACTTGAAGCCTCGCAGCGATTGCGCGATTTGGAAGAATTCGTGAAAGTATGGTGACCGCAACCCGCTCTCTAAAATAGAGATGCGGGTTGCAGATACCAGACTGCCCTTGTGGGGGCGAGATCAAAACTCTGGTTGCGATCGCGTGTCTGGCGTTCGCGAGATACCAGACTGCCCTTGTGGGGGCGAGATCAAAACCTCCATGGCATCCCCATCACTCTCTGGCATTGATACCAGACTGCCCTTGTGGGGGCGAGATCAAAACGGGTGAGAGGAGGCGGATTTACGGAAACGGTGGATACCAGACTGCCCTTGTGGGGGCGAGATCAAAACGAGCGGACAGGAACAGGTTGTCGAGGATGCGGGATACCAGACTGCCCTTGTGGGGGCGAGATCAAAACGGATCTGGCGGAAATGGAAGTCGAGGTAATCGGATACCAGACTGCCCTTGTGGGGGCGAGATCAAAACTCGGAGTCGGGCGGCATCGAAGACGATCAACTGATACCAGACTGCCCTTGTGGGGGCGAGATCAAAACATGGGGGGCGCAAGCCGCCCGGAGTTGTGAAAGATACCAGACTGCCCTTGTGGGGGCGAGATCAAAACGGGATGGCGATCTGGAGGGTATTTTATCTCGGATACCAGACTGCCCTTGTGGGGGCGAGATCAAAACGGCTTTGAAGTCGGAGTATGCGCCGTCGGTCGATACCAGACTGCCCTTGTGGGGGCGAGATCAAAACCCGATCATGATCGCAAACGCATGGATCACAAAGATACCAGACTGCCCTTGTGGGGGCGAGATCAAAACTAGGTGATGACGCCGCGCGTGCTGATGTCCTTGATACCAGACTGCCCTTGTGGGGGCGAGATCAAAACAAGAGGAATCATTGACCAGATCCAAGCGGCGAGATACCAGACTGCCCTTGTGGGGGCGAGATCAAAACTGGGACGGTGTTATACTTCTCGGTTGGTCGAGGATACCAGACTGCCCTTGTGGGGGCGAGATCAAAACGATGATGTTGCTCTCGGTCTTTTCGTCCCGGTGATACCAGACTGCCCTTGTGGGGGCGAGATCAAAACATGGGGGGCGCAAGCCCGGAGTTGTGAAAGGAGATACCAGACTGCCCTTGTGGGGGCGAGATCAAAACGTCCTCCGTGCCTCAGCTCGCTGTTCGCCAGAGATACCAGACTGCCCTTGTGGGGGCGAGATCAAAACGTGGAACTCGCACTGCTGCTGCCAGAGCGCTTGATACCAGACTGCCCTTGTGGGGGCGAGATCAAAACGCGTCTTCCATGAGCGCCAACGGCCGCTCGCTGATACCAGACTGCCCTTGTGGGGGCGAGATCAAAACGGTTCTCGCGGAATAGAAACCCAATGACATGCGATACCAGACTGCCCTTGTGGGGGCGAGATCAAAACCCCGTCTCAACTATCGTGTGTGCCGCCCACGGGATACCAGACTGCCCTTGTGGGGGCGAGATCAAAACGCATGAGCATTCAGCGGTGGCGTTCATTTGTGGATACCAGACTGCCCTTGTGGGGGCGAGATCAAAACAGCAGCTCGCTGCAGATCTGGCGCGGGTCACAGATACCAGACTGCCCTTGTGGGGGCGAGATCAAAACTCCTGTCCCAGAACAGACCGATCCAGAGATCAGATACCAGACTGCCCTTGTGGGGGCGAGATCAAAACAGGGGTGTGGGCCGTATTATTGGACGAACCCGGATACCAGACTGCCCTTGTGGGGGCGAGATCAAAACGTGCATCTCCGCGCGAGCCATCACGATAATTCGATACCAG
>Ga0316232_1001178_pt1 | contig 33617 bp, 32 predicted proteins | sample TBHtaG_FD_206006 | JGI IMG/M metagenome (GOLD analysis project Ga0316232, IMG submission 206006) | Freshwater microbial communities from Trout Bog Lake, Wisconsin, USA - TBH18025_13 | ecosystem: Environmental > Aquatic > Freshwater > Lake > Hypolimnion/Profundal zone | place: USA: Wisconsin... | reverse complement strand
CCCCTCGAAAATATCCTTGGCATGATCCCCGGAATGGATAAATTGAAAGATTCCTCGATTGACGAGAAGCAACTGAAGCGGGTGGAGGCGATTGTCCTCTCCATGACGCCGCAGGAGCGGGCGCGGCCAGACATCCTGAACGCGCGCCGCCGCCAGCGGGTCGCCCGGGGCAGCGGCACGACCGTCACCGAGGTGAACAACCTGATCCTGCGCTTCTCCCAGATGCGCAAGATGATGAAAAATGCGGGGCAGATGAAAAAAATGATGTCCCGTGCCGGGAAAAATTTCGGCCTTCAGGTCCCCGGGGGATTCTGAGGCGGAAGTCGATCTTGGAGAGGGCACTCCCTCAACTGAAAACTGAATCCTTAAAACTTAATACTTAAGTCTCTACTCCATGGCCGTAGCAATCCGACTCCGCCGCGAAGGCGCGAAAAACAGTCCCTATTACAAAATCGTCGTCGCCGACCAGCGCCGGGCGCGCGATGGCAAATTCATCGAAATCATCGGCACTTACGATCCGAGGAAGGAAGGCGAAAACTTCTCCATCCAACTCGAACGCGCCGATTACTGGGTCGGTGTCGGCGCCCGTCCGTCCCAGACGGTCGGCAACATCATGACGAAAGCCCGCAAAAAAATCGCGGCCTGATTTCCGCCATGGAAGAGTTCCTGCGCTATGTGATCTGCAACCTCGTGGAATTTCCCGACGAGGTCGTCTTCACGAAGACCGAGACGCCGGAGCGCACGATCTTCCACGTGGCGATGAGGAAAACCGACCTTCCCAAAATCATCGGCAAAGGCGGGAACACGATCCAATCCCTCCGCACCCTCCTGAACGCGGCCGCCCACAAGCGCGGCACGAAGGCGGCTCTCGAGATCATCGAATGACGAGGCCGCTCCTGTCGTCACTGACGATCGCCGCCGCCCTCATCGGAGCCGGATGCGAAAAGCACCCGGATTACCAGACCGTCCCCGGCTTCAACGAAATGAAAGCGAAGGCTCAGTCCCTTCATGACAAGGAAGCCATGACCCCGCTGGCGATCAATCCGAACCCCCCGAAATTTTTTCCTCCGAAAACCGAGCGGTAGCAGAGAGATGAATATCTCCCACGAGCTCTTCGATGCCGCCCGCCGCAGGATTCCCGGCGGGGTCAACTCGCCGGTCCGCGCGTTCCGCGGTGTGGGGGGAGAACCGTTCTTCGTCAAATCCGCCAACGGCTGCCGCCTGATCACCGCGGACAACCGGGAACTGATCGATTACGTCGGAACATGGGGGCCGGCCATTCTCGGCCATGCCCCGAGCGTCGTGACCAACGCCGTCCGTGAAACCGCGCAGCACGGGCTGAGTTTCGGAACCCCGAATCCTCTCGAAGTCGAGATGGCCGAGACGATCTGCCGGTTTGTTCCTTCGGTGGAAAAAGTCCGCATGGTCAACAGCGGGACCGAGGCCACCATGAGCTGCGTCCGCCTGGCTCGCGGATTCACCGGGCGCGACAAAATCATCAAATTTGAAGGCTGTTACCACGGGCACGTCGATTCCCTGCTCGTCAAAGCCGGAAGCGGCGCCCTCACCCACGGCACCCCGGACAGCGCCGGCGTGCCGAAGGCTTTGGCAAGGCTGACAATCGCCGTCCCCTTCAACAACATCCAGGCCGTCCGCGCGGCCTTTGCCGCCAATCCCGGCGAGATCGCGGCGGTCATCTTGGAACCCGTTCCCGCCAATGCCGGGCTCTATCTCCCCGAACCCGGATTCCTCGAAGCGCTGCGAGCCCTCTGTTCGGAATCGGATTCCCTGCTGATCTTCGACGAAGTGATGACCGGGTTCCGCCTCGCGCGAGGAGGCGCGCAGGAGATTTACGGGATCCATCCCGACCTCACCGCCCTGGGCAAGGTCATCGGTGGCGGCCTCCCGGTCGGCGCATTCGGAGGTCGCGCCGAGATCATGGACCAACTCTCGCCCGATGGCCCGGTTTACCAGGCCGGAACCCTCTCCGGCAACCCGGTCGCCATGGCGGCCGGTCTCGCCCAACTCCGGGAACTCGAACGTTGTCAGGGGTGGTCGCAGCTGGAAGAAATCGGCCTGTCTTTCGAATCGCTCGCGAGGCATGCGATACGCGGACTCCCCCTCACCTTTCAACGCATCGGCTCGATGTTCTGCCTCTACTTCCGCGAGGGCCCAGTTCTCCGCCTCTCGGATGCCATGCAGAGCGACCGGGAGCGATTCGCGAAATTCTTCCACCACTGCCTCGATGCGGGCGTCTATTTCGCTCCCTCGCAGTTTGAAGCCGGCTTCCTCTCTCTCGCCCACGCAAGCACGGACATCAACGAAACAGCACGCGTCATGTCCGAGGCCCTCAAAAGCGTCTTCTGACCTCCGCCCACTGGGGAGGATTAACCACGAAAAACACAAAAACCACGAAATCATAAGCCAAAAGAAGCTCTGGAATCAGCGACTTGTTTCCTTTCGTGCTTTTCGTGACTTTCGTGGTTCCACATTCCGGCTGTTTGTTTCTGAGAACCCGGGGTTGCGTTTCCGGAAAATCCGGCTATCTTCCATTTTATTGGGGGCGTACTGGTTTCGACTTGAGGTGTGAAGCCCGGCCCGCATGCCGAGGATGATTCGTTGGCCTCGTAAAAAATCGGATCAAAAAAACTAAATGCAGATTACGAAGATCTCGCTCTCGCGGCTTAATTGACCGCGACGTTTCCCGGCGAACGCCTGCTACTCCGGGAAACGACGACAGCAGGCTAATTTCCAGCCGGGGTGGCCGCGGCGGGAAGTGAATCGATTTCGTGGCCGCTCTGGGGTGGGTGGCGTGACGGTTCGCAGCTTCGCCCCGAGAACAAAGACCGTATAAGCATGTAGAAGGTTGTGCAGATCGCTTTAAGGACAGGGGTTCGACTCCCCTCGCCTCCAGTTTTTCGCCCTCGCGAAAAACACTCTGGAAACCCTGGGAAGGAGGGAAGGGGTCAATTCGGTCTTCGAGAGAGAGATTTGCCCTTGACGAAAATCAATTCCCGGCGATTATTTCCGCAAATCTTATCGAGAGTGGCAGAGGGACTGGCCCTGTGAAGCCACGGCAACCGCTGGGAATGGCCGACTGTTTGATGCAGGCGGAAACTTCCGGGTCCAGGTGCCAAATCCAGCTCCGGGTTTCCGCGAAAGCGAAAGTCAGGGGAAAAGATGAGGTGAGTCGGTTCCCTGGCAGGAACCGGCCCGTTTCTTCGTTCGCTCTCGATGGGGCAAAACCAGCCATGAGCGACCAACAAACCTATTTTTCCAACCTGAAGTGCCGGGAATGCGGGCGCCTCTACCCGAAGGAAGCGATCCACATCTGCGAGTTCGATTTCGGGCCGCTCGAGGCGGCCTACGATTACGACCTGATCTCGAAGAACATCAGCCGCGACATCATTTCCTCGCGGGCGCAAACGATGTGGCGCTACCGCGAACTGCTCCCGATTGATGGTCTTCCCACTGTGGGCGAGCAGGTCGGGTTCACCCCGCTGGTCCGGGCCGACCGCCTGGCGGCGAAGCTCGGCGTCGAGGAACTCTACATCAAGAACGACACGGTGAATTACCCGACGCTGTCGTTCAAAGACCGTGTGGTTTCGGTAGCGTTGAGCCGCGCCCGCGAGCTCGGGTTCCAGATCGTAGCCTGCGCCTCGACCGGAAATCTCGCGAACTCGGTCGCCGCGAATGCCGCCGCCGCCGGCCTGGCCAGCTACGTCCTCATTCCCGCCGATCTCGAGCGAAGCAAAGTCGTGGGATCACTCGTCTATGGCACCCAGGTCATCGGCATCCACGGCGCCTACGACCAGGTGAACCGGCTGTGTTCCGAAATCGCCGGAAAATACGGCTGGGGATTCGTCAACGTGAACCTGCGGCCCTACTACGCCGAGGGATCGAAGAGCATGGGCTTCGAGATCGCCGAACAGCTCGGCTGGAAACTCCCCCGCCACACGGTCGTCCCGATGGCCAGCGGGTCGCTGCTCACAAAAATCCACAAGGCCTACAAGGAATTCGTCCGCGTGGGCATTCTGGACGATACGCCCATCTCGGTTCATGGTGCCCAGGCCACCGGCTGCTCGCCGATTTCCGCCGCGCAAAAAAAAGCGACCGACATCGTCAAGCCGGTTCCGAACCCGAAGACGATCGTGAAATCGCTCGCGATCGGAACGCCCGCCGACGGCTACTACGCGCTCCGCACCATGCAGGAGACCGGCGGCAGCGCCGAGGATTGCACCGATGACGAGGTCGTCGAGGGGATCCGCCTCTTGGCCGAGTATGCGGGCATCTTCGCGGAGACCGCCGGCGGGGTCACCGTATCGTGCGCCAGAAAACTCATCGAGACCGGGAAAATTCCGCGCGACGAGAGCATCGTGCTGTGCATCACCGGCCACGGTCTCAAGACCCAGGAGGCGATCCACGGACGCTGCGGCGAACCGCGCCTCATCAACCCCAGCCTCCGCGAGTTCGAAGCCCTCATCGCCCATGACCCCGCTGTCGCGGGGAGTTTTAAGGTTTAAGAATTAAGTTTTAAGACTACCAAAATCGCAACCCGCATCAACTCCACCAACTTAATACTTAAACCTTTAACCTTAATACTTCTCATGAACATCCAAGTCCGCATCCCCGCACCGCTCCGCAAACTGACCGGCGACCAGGAGGTCGTCCCCGCCGAGGGAACGAACATCGGCGAGATCCTCGCCAACCTCGACAGGGCTTTTCCCGGCCTCATCGAGCGGATCTGCGACGAGCAGGGCAACGTCCGCCGCTTCGTCAACATCTTCGTCAACGACGAGGACATCCGCTTCCTCGAAGAGAAGGCGACCGCCGTCAAGGACGGCGACGAAATCAGCATCGTTCCGGCCATCGCAGGGGGTTAGCCCCCATGCTGTTCCCTTCGCGCAAAGTGGCGCGGGCGTCCCGCCTGCGTTCAGGATCGCTTCGCAGGCGGGACGCCCAATGCCACAACGAAGCAGCCGCCATCGCGGCATAATCAAGCGCTTGAAACCCGAACTCGCCGCCCGCAAAAAACGGGCGGTTACTTGACGTGCTTGGAGACGAGCTTCGTCATCTCGAACATGCTGACCTGCTTCTTGCCGCCGAAGACCGCCTTGAGCGCGTCGTCCGCGTTGATCAGGGTCCGCTTCTTGGCATCCTGGAGGTTGTTCTTTTTGATGTAGTCCCAGAGTTTCTTGGTCATCTGGCTGCGGGGCAGAGGCTTTGAGCCGACGATCACGCCGAGCACGGCATCCGGCTGGATGGGTTTCATGAGCGCCGGGTTGAGCTTCCGTTTCGCCTTCTTTGCGGGTTTCGCGGCGACCTTTTTGACGGGTGCCTTTGCGGGTTTCTTGACTGGTTTCTGGGCGGGTTTCTTTTTGGTTGGCATAAGATTCAGGATTTCTTGGAAAGTTTGAACCCCTTCTTTGCGGGCCTGCCGCTGCCGACCTTGGCAGCGGATTTCCCTGCCTTCTTGGCAGCCCAGCGGGCCTTCATGTTGGCCGCGAGTTTCGCGCGCCCCTGGGGGGTGAGACCGCTCTTCCTTTTCGCTTTGCCCAGCTTCTTGGCAGCCTTGTGTGCCTTGGCGGGCTTTGCCGAAGCAGAGGGCGCGGCTCCCTTTTTGGCGAAACGTCCGGGTGCGACCTTCCTGGTGATGGCCTTCCCGGTCGTGCTGAACCAGACGGCAATGTTGCCGGGCTTGGTGGCGAGCTTTTCGGCGATGTCCTTCACGCGAACGCCCTCGTCTCCGGCCGCTTCGAGGAGGGCGAGGATCCGATCCTTGAGGCCGCCGGGTTTGCTCCCCTTGGACTTCTTTTTGTTCGGTTTAAACGGGGTGACAGCCTCCGCCACATCGACGGCCGCCGTGGCAGCGCCCTTGAGCGCTCTGGCGATTTCGTTTTCGACGTCAGAGACAGCTTTGATGAGTTGATCCTTTTTGGTCGTCAGGCTGAGCAGACGGCGCAGGGAATCGCTGGTGATGTGCTTGATGTCCATATTAGTAAGAGAGATTTAGTGGGGTTTGCCGGGTTTGGCAACAGAAAACGCACCACACAGAAAACGCGACACAGAAAACGCGCCGCGCACGACACCGACATTATTTGCCGGGCGGAAGGACCACAGGCAGGTGGGGAGTGTTCATAGATTTTCCAGGCGGGGGTCAAAAACGCCGCCAAGACTCTACTGATGTCGACCGGGCTCCACCAAATCGTCATATCCAATGTCTTGACCCTGCCGACTGCCGTGTGTCAGAATTATGCGTTCAGTCAATTATAAATAAAAACCGTGGACCTCAAAGAAATTCGCACGCTGGTCGATCTCATGAAGAAAAACGGCATCGCCGTTTTCAAAATGGAGAAAGAAGGATTCAAAATCACGATGAAGACCGGCGAGGCCGGCGGCCCGGTTCAATATGTCACATCGGCCCCCGCACCTGCGGTTTCCGCCCCACTTCCCGCTGCCGTGGCGGCACCCGCTTCGACGCCGGCCATCGTGGACGGCATCGAAATCAAATCCCCGATGGTCGGGACATTCTACGGGTCCCCGTCTCCCGAAAATCCTCCGTTTGTGAGTCCCGGGCAGGAGGTGACCCCGGAGACAGTGGTCTGCATCATTGAAGCCATGAAGGTGATGAACGAAATCAAGGCCGAGGTTTCCGGAACCGTCGTCGAGGTCCTGGCGGAAAACGGGAAGTCGGTCGAGTTCGGGCAGCCCCTGTTCCGGCTGAAATAGTCCCATGTTCAAAAAAATCCTGATCGCCAACCGGGGCGAGATCGCGCTGCGCATCATCCGGGCGTGCAAGGAACTCGGCGTCCAGACCGTGGCGGTCTATTCCGAGCCGGATCTCGACAGCCTCCACGTGCAGCTCGCCGACGAAGCGATCTGCATCGGCCCCGCCGCCAGTTCGGCCAGCTATCTGAAAATCGACCGCATCATCAGCGCGGCCGAAATCTCGGATGTGGACGGCATCCACCCCGGCTACGGGTTTCTGGCCGAGAACGCCCACTTCGCCGAGGTGTGCGCGAGCTGCAACATCAAGTTCATCGGCCCCTCGGCGCAGGCGATCCGCCTGATGGGCGACAAAAACTCGGCGCGCGAGTGCGCCCGCAACGCCGGGGTCCCGATCTCGCCCGGCAGCGATGGGACGGTGGACTCGGAGGCGGAGGCGGTAAAAATCGCGCGCAAGATCGGGTATCCCGTGATGATCAAAGCGGTGGCCGGCGGAGGCGGGCGCGGGATGCGGATCGCCAGCAACGAAGGCAGCCTCGTGCAAGGCTACCACGCCGCGCGGATGGAAGCGGAGAAGGCGTTCGGCAACGGCGCGGTCTATATCGAGAAATTCATCGTCAACCCGCACCACATCGAGTTCCAGGTCTTCGGCGACGAGCACGGGAGGGTCGTCCACCTCGGCGAGCGCGACTGTTCGCTCCAGCGCCGGAACCAGAAGATTGTCGAGGAATGCCCGTCCCCGCTCATGACGCCGGACCTCCGGAAAAGGATGGGCGAGGCCTCGATCAGGCTCTGCGAAAAAGTCGGCTACGCGAACGCCGGGACGATCGAATATCTCGTGGATGACTCCGGAAATTTCTATTTCATGGAAATGAACACGCGCATCCAGGTCGAGCACCCGATCACCGAGGAGGTTTACGGGTGCGATCTCGTGAAGCAGCAGCTCCATGTCGCCGCCGGCGAACACCTCAGCGATCACGTCGTCAACGCCCAGCCCCGGCACCATGCCATGGAATGCCGGATCAACGCCGAGGACCCCGAAAAAGGATTCCAGCCGTGCCCGGGCAACATCGAACTCTACTACGCGCCCGGCGGACGCGGGATCCGGATCGATTCCCACGCCTACGCCGGCTACCCGATCCCCCCGCACTACGATTCGTTGGTCGCCAAGGTCATCGCCATCGCCTCCAGCCGCGAGGCCTGCATCCGCCGCATGTCCCGGGCGCTCGGAGAATACATGATCACCGGCATCAAGACGACGATCCCGTTCCAGCAGGCCGTCATGCGCAACTCGGATTTCCGCAAGGGAAAATACCACACCGGGTTCGTCGAGCAGATGCTCCGCGACGGGGTGCCGGTCGTGCGGAGGCCGGAAGAAAACTCCATTTTTTAGTTTGGGCTAGACAAAGTATGGTTGTCACACCATACTTTGGACAGCATGAAAATCACACTCAATGTGGACGGCCCGGTGCTCAAGCGTGTGATGGCGGCGATGGGCACGACGAACAAGACGCGGGCGATCGAGCATGTCCTGAGGGAAGCGGACCGCAGGACCAAGCTCCAGACCCTGGCGGCGGAGGGAATGGGGATGAGCCCGGAAGAGCTGGGCGCGATGTTTGATCCGTCCTACGACCTCATGGCAGCGCGGGCCGCGGAAGGGGCGGGACTGTATCGCGCCGGGAAGCGGAAATGAAACCGCTTCTTGTGGACAGCAGCTACTGGATCGGGCTGGCGCGCCGGAAGCTGGATCCGATGGCGTTTTTGACAGCCGCCTCCTACGGGCGCGAGCTGGCGATCTGCGGGGTGGTGCGCTGCGAAGTCGCGCGCGGCATCCGGGAGGAACCCGCCTTGAACCGCCTGCGGAAATTCTGGGACGTGATGGTCTATGTGCCGACCGACAACGCGGTCTGGAACGAGGTCGAGAAATTGCTGTGGCAGATGGATCGCGCGGGCTTGCAAATTCCGCTGCCCGACGCCGTGATCGCCTGCTGCGCGCAACGGATCGGGGCGGCGGTGCTGACATTCGACCGGCATTTCCGCGACATCCCCGGCCTTTCCGTCATCTCCGATCCCGGCGTGATTTGAAAATTCAGACCCGGACCGGTCGCTTCGATTTCTCCGACACGAAGCAGGCGTCGAGAACCTTCTGCACCTCGGCACCGCGCGCGAAGTCGGCCTCGCCGGGTTTTCCGGACCGGATGGCGGAGATGAAGCGCTGGTAGTTCGAGGGGACCGGCTTGCAGGCGACCTCGCGCCACTCGCCTTTGTCGAGCCCTTTGCCATTGCAGATCTTGAAGCTGGTTGTGGAGATTTCCGAATCCATGGAAACCGTGCCTTTGGTTCCCGCGATTTTCAAGGCGAGCCGGTTGGCGTGTCCGCCGACCCAGCGGCTGGTGTGGATCGTCCCGAGAGCGCCGTTGGCGAACTCGACATTGAGAACGGCCGAGTCATTGGCATCGAGTTTGTAATCTCCGATGCGGTCGCCGGGTGCTTTTGGGAACGCGCGCATCCGGCAATAGACCTCCTTGAGCGGCCCGCAGGGAAACGTGGCGTAATCGACAATGTGAACGCCGACATCGCCCAAAGCTCCCTTGCTGCCGTGAGAGGAGGACAACCTCCAGAGCCAAGCGGGAGTTTTCCGCCAGTCGCCCCAAACCGTGGAAGAGAGCCAGGCCTGGAGGTAACTGGCCTCGACATGCCGGATCTCACCGATCTCCCCCCGGCGGATGGCCGTAGCGGCGGCCTGGATGCACGGCCAGTCGCGATACGAAAAGTTGACCATGTTCACGACGCCGGCGCGCTTGGCGGCAGCGACCATTTTCTTCGCGTCCGGGTAGTGCAGCGCGAGCGGTTTCTCGCAGAGCACATGCTTGCCGGCCTTGAGGCAGAGCAGGGCGACCGGTGCATGGAACGCATCGGGGGTGACGATCGTCACCGCATCGAACTCCGCGCCCGCGAGCAGGGCCTCGGCGGTGGTGAACGTCTGCGGGATCTTGTGCTTCTCCGCGAAGGCCTTGACTCGGGCGGCATCCACATCGCACGCGGCGACAATCCGGCAGGCCGGATTTTTGCGGAAGTTTTCCGCGTGGAAGTTGGCCATCCCGCCGGTGCCGATGACCGCGAGCCTGACGATTCGTTTGATGGGTGCTTTCATGGGAAAAAACCTTAGCGGAAACCTTCTGTCGGACGTGCCGCCGCGGACGGATCCACGGGCAGCGGTTCAAGCGCCGGGGAGTTCGGGCAGATGTCGGGGATCCTCACGGTCGGCCGGGCCCAGAGAACGCCGTTGGCGATCACCTTCTGCACCTCGGCCTGGTGGTAGGTGGGGTAGGTTTCGTGGCCGGGACGGAAATAAAAGACGCGCCCGTTTCCGCGCTGCCAGGTGGCCCCGCTGCGGAAAACCTCCCCGCCGGTGAACCACGAGATAAAGATCAGCTCGTCGGGCTCGGGAATTCCGAACGGCTCGCCATACATTTCCTCCGCCGGGATTTCAAAATAGTCCCCGATGCCCTGCGTGATCGGGTGGTGGGGAGCGATGTTCCAGATCCGTTCCTTGTCGGTGGATTCGCGCCATTTGAGCGAGCAGGTCGTCCCCATCAGGGCTTTGAAAATTTTGGCATAGTGCCCGGAGTGAAGGACGACCAATCCCATGCCTTCGAGAACGCGAGCTTTGACCTTCGCCACGACGGCGTCGGAGACATCGCCGTGGGCCATGTGCCCCCACCAGACGAGTACATCGGTTTTCTCGAGGATGTCGCCGCCGAGGCCGTGCTGGTCGTCCTGGTCGAGCCATGCCGTGGAGACGTCGAGCGAAGGGTTTTTCCGGAGCGATGCGGCGATCGCCTCGTGCATGCCGTCGGGATAAATCTCCGCGACTTTGGGATTCTTTTTTTCATGGCGGAACTCGCCCCAGACAACGACCCGTGTTTTTGTTTCCATAGCAGATAAGCCGCGCATCCTTGTGGAACATGCCCGTGTTGGTAAAGGCAAAAATCAGTTTCTCCGCACGGGGTGTGATCAAAAGATGCGGTTCTTCGGTGGGAGCGCGGATCCGGGCGAGGGAAAATGTTGGCTCCAGCACAAGGAATTCTCTAAGGTTTCGGTGTGACTGCGCGAACCCTCATGCTTGCGGCCGCGACCTGCCTGCTTTTCGGAGCATGCGGCAAGCCGGTCCCTGTGAACACGAAGCCCGCGACGCCAACTCCGACCCCGGTCCCGGTCAACGCCATCCCGGTGGGTGCCTTCCTTCCGCTGAGCGGCAGCCTGGCGGCGTTCGGGCAGGCGGCCGTGGAAGGAATCAAGCTGGCGGTTTCACAGATCAATGCGGGCGGCGGGCTCGGAGGGCGGCCGGTCCACCTGATCCTGCGCGACACGAATTCCAAGGGCAGCGAGGCCGCGCGGATTGTGCGCGAGTTGGTCGCCGGGGACAAAGCGGTCGCGCTCATCGGAGAAATCGCCTCAGAAAATTCGCTGCAAGCGGCCCCGGTCGCGGCGGAACTGGGGATCCCGATGATCTCCCCGGGCTCGACCCATGCCGATGTCACCAAAGCCGGTCCGGGAATTTTCCGAGTCTGCTATGTGGATCCCTTCCAGGGCCGCGTGATGTCGAAGTTCGCCATGTCCATCGGGGTGACCAAGGCGGCCATCCTGTTTGATCCCGACGATCCCTACAGCGCCTCGCTGGCGCGGGGATTCGAGGAGGATTTCCTGGCCCGCGGCGGCACGATCTCCGCCAAGGAAACATGTGCCCGGGGAGCCTCGGACTTCGCCGCGCAACTGGAATCCATCAAGGCCAAACAACCGGAGGTGGTTTTCCTGCCCGTCTATTTTGCCCAGGCGGCCACGATCATCAAGCAGGCCCGGCCGCTCGGCATCGACCAGCCGTTCATCGGGGCCGACGGATGGGAATCCCCGGAATTCCTGAAGATCGGCGGCCAGGCGGTCAACAACACCTACTTTGCCAGCCACTTCTCCGCCGGCGAACCCTCGGAGCGAACCCGGACGTTCGTCAACTCCTTCAACACGGAATACGGCCATGAGCCGCTCGCCCTGGCGGCGCTCGGTTACGACGCCATGAATTTCCTCGCGGACGGCATCCGCCGAGCGGCAGGCACCGATCCCGCGGCACTCGAAAAAGCCCTCGCCGCGACCAAAGCTTTCCCTGGCGTCACCGGGACGATCACGCTCGACGCGGATCGCAACCCCGCCAAGCCCGCCATCGTCGTCCGCGTGGATGCCGGAAAATTCAACTACCTCGAAACCGTCGCCCCGTAAGCGGGCTCAGAGCCTCGGCACAAACACGTGCGCCATTCCGGCGGCCTCCGCGGCTTCGATGCCGGTCGGGCTGTCTTCGAAAACCACGCAGTCACGCGCGGGCACACCCATCCGCCTGGCCGCTTCCAGAAAGGGGTCCGGAGCCGGTTTCCCGCGGACATAATCCTCCGCGCAAACCACCGCGTCGAAGAGCTCCGTGATGCCGAGCGCTGCAAGCGTCGAATCCACAAGCTCGTGGTGACCACCGGATGCAATCGCCATCGGGGCGGTTCCATGGATGCTTTTCGCAAAATCCAAGACCGGCTGGACAGCTTTCACCTCCGGGACGAGTGCGAGGTAGTGGTTTTCTTTCATCCGGACCGTTTTTTCGACATCCAGCGAAAGCCCGAATTTCGCGTTCAACTGCCGGACGATCACGTCGGTCGGCTTGCCGCCCCACGCGTAAAAAAGCTCTTCGGGAAATGTCCCTCCCAACTCCTCCATCGCCCGTGTCCATGCCCGGAAATGCAGGGGCATCGTGTCCGCGATCGTGCCGTCGCAGTCGAAAATGTACCCGCCGAACCGGCGCGTTGGAAAAACGATGTTCACGCGCGGGAGGATCGGTGGATCGTCCCGGCATGTCCATTCTTTCTCTCAATTCCGGGCATCCGACCGTGCGAAGCGAGCCAGGATTTCGGCAATCTGCCCTTTGTTGAACGGCTTGGCAAGAAAGCCATCCATGCCGGCAGCGAGGCATCGCTCCCTGTCGCCGGGCATCACGTTTGCGGTGAGGGCGATGACCGGCACATGAGTCCCGGAGCGCGCCTCCATCTCGCGGATCATTTTTGTGGCAGACAACCCGTCCAGCACAGGCATTTGCATGTCCATGAAGATCGCAAAAAAATTTCCGGAGCCGACCGCATCCACCGCCTCTTGCCCGTTGGTTACTAACTCCACCTGCCAGCCGAGAGCCTCCAGCATTTTGCCAGCGAGCAAGCTGTTTCCGGGATCGTCCTCGGCGACAAGAATGAGATCGCACCCCGGGGACGGGGAAATCACGCCCGTCTGCCGCAAGGTTTCTCCGGTTGAGGAATCCTGTGCCGGAGCTGAAGTGAGGCCGGGGCCTCTTGTTCCGTGAGATGAGTCGCCTTCCCCGATCGGGAGCCGGAAAGCAAATGTGCTGCCTTGTCCGAAAGTCGAGACGACGGTGATCCTGGCCCCCATGGCTTCGGCGAGCCGCTGCGAGATCGCCAGCCCGAGCCCGGTGCCTTGAAATGGACGGCTGAACGTCGAGTCCGCCTGCGTGAAGGGTTTGAACAGGAGCGGTATCGTCTCGGCGGAAAGCCCGGGGCCGGTGTCCCGCACGGAGAATTCCAAACACGGGCGGTCCCCCTCGGTAGCGGGTGCAATGCGGAGCGCAACCGATCCGCTCGAAGTGAATTTGACCGCGTTGCCGAGCAGGTTGAGGAGGATCTGGCGGATCCGCCGTTCGTCCCCGTTGATCCGCTCAGGCACTCCGGCTGCCGTCTCGCAACGGAATTCGAGCCCTTTGTCCGCGGCCTGATTCCGGATGAGGAGGCAGGACGATTCCACCAGGTCCGCCATCTTGATCGGCGCGGATTCGAACTTCATGTTTCCCTTTTCGATGCTGGAAAAATCGAGGATATCGTTGACGAGTTGGAGGAGGTGGTCGCCGCTGTTTCTGATCGTCCGGGCATACTCGCTTTGCTCGGCGTCGAGCGGGGTTTCGGAAAGGAGTTCGGCGAATCCGAGCACGCCGTTGAGCGGGGTGCGCAACTCGTGGCTCACGGTGGCGAGGAATTCGCTTTTCGCGCGGTTCCCCGCCTCGGCGTGTTCGAGGGCATCGAGCAGGGTTGATTCCAAGGCTTTCCGGCCGGTGATGTCTTCCTTGACCGCGATAAAATGGACGATGTCCCCGCTGTCGTTGTACACCGGCGAGATGGTCGCCGATTCCCAAAAGAGCGAGCCGTCCTTGCGCCTGTTGTGGAATTCGCCCCGCCAGATCCGCCCCGCAGTGATGGTTTCCCAGAGCTCCCGGTAAAATGCGGCACCTTGCTCGCCGGATTTCAGAACGCGGGGGTTCTGGCCAACCGCCTCGGCAGCCGTATAGCCGGTGGTTTTTCCAAAGGAGGGGTTCGCGTATTCGATGATCCCGCGGGCATCCGTGATCACGATGGTGTTCGCGGTTTGCTCGACGGCCGTCCGCAGATTTTGCAGTTCCTCCTCCGCCCGCTTGCGCTCGGTGATGTCCTCGAAAACACCCAAGACCCCATAGACGCAGCCGCTGGAGTCGGTCAGCGGCTGCTTGGTGGTGTCGGCCCAGCGGCGCGTTCCGTCCTCGTGTTGGAACATCTCAATAATGTGGGCCCTCGCCCGGTTGCTTTCCATCACGTCCCTGTCATCCGCGACATAGCCCTCGGCCTCCTGCCTGCTCCACGGGAGATCAAAATCGGTTTTCCCAACAATCTCCTCCGGGTTGGCGAGTTCTGCCAGCCGTGCATAAACCTCGTTGCACCCCAGATAGACGCTGTTGCGGTCTTTCCAGAACACCGCTTGAGGCACGGAATTGAGGATGTGCGCCAGCATGTTCCGGCTCCGCAGCATGGCCTCCTCCGCCAGCTTGCGCTCGGCCTCGCGGGCGAAGCCCTCCAGGGCAAAGCTGATGTCGCCCCCCACCTCGAGCAGCAGGCTGCGGGCCTCCTCATCAAATGCGTTAGCTGTGTCGCTGTAGATAGTGAAGGTGCCGATGGTTTTCCCTTTCAAATGCAGGGGGATTGCCGCGGAGGCCCGCAGGCCGAAGGCCGCGCCGCGCTCATGCCATGGCACCGTGCTTGGGTCGTTCAGGAAATCCTGGCACCAGACCGCCCGACCCTCGCGAATCGCCGTGCCCGTCGGCCCCCGGCCGAGGGGATCCTCGACGGCGAGCAAAATCTCGATGTCTTTCAAATAGTCGGTTCCGCTCCCGAATGCGGCCACTTTGCGAACCGTGCCTGTCGCCTCGTCACCCCAACCGATCCACGCCATTTTCATCCCGCCGAACTCGACCGCAACACGGCAGATCGTCGGCAGCAACTCCTCCGGGCTCACGGCACGCACGATGGCCTGGTTGCTCTGGCCCAGCGCGGCATAGAGCTGGGTCAGGCGCGCGATCCGGGCTTCGGCGGCCTTGCGCTCGGTGATGATGTCAAAAACCGCCACAAAAAAATCCTTCCGGGGGCTATAGACAGAAATGGAGAACCAACCCTGGAGGGCGTGGACAAAGGTCTCGATTTTTTCGGGCTTTCCGCTCTGGGTGACACGGGCATAGAACTCGAACAATTCCGGATCGTTTTCGCGGATCCCGGGAATGACCTCCGAGACCAGCTTTCCGGCAACATCCTTCAGGCCGGTCAATTTCCCGAATGCCTCGTTGACCGAGATATAAATCCAATCGTGGGCCTGCCCGTCCTCGAAGAGCATCTGGCAATACGCGCACCCTTCGGCCATGTGCTCGAACAGCAGGCGGTAGGTCTCCTCGGTTTCCACCCGCCAGCCCTCGGCCCGGATGAGATCCCTCGCGATGCCGCTCTGCCGCTGCCGGTAGAACAGGGCCACCGTGACGGCGGAGAGAAGCATGATCAACCCGAGGATGAGGCTGAAGACGCCCGCCCGATAACGTGCCTCGGCAAGAATCTCCTCCTGATCCACCTTGCTGACCAGAGACCATGGAGAGTTCGGAATCGGGCGCAGATCGCTCAGCACCTTCTCGCCGCGGTAGTCGCTTCCCTCAAAATGGCCTTGCTTGCCAAGCGCCGCCTGCACGGTGGGAAGCCCGGTGCGGGTGATCGAAATATGCAGATCCATGGGGGCATCGGCGGTGTTCCTCAATTTGTTCACGAAGACGACTTCCCCCCCTCCCGCTGGGCGAGCACGGTTTCGGTGCTGCGGCTTCCTGCGGGCCAGAACTGGAGCATCGGAAACAGATTGTCTTTCGCATGGTGCCGCAGAATCAGAACGGCCAACGGACGCTCCCCGACATCCCGCACCGCCGCCGCAATATCAATTTGAACGCCACCATCGGACGAGCGGTAGAACCCGGACACCACCGCCTCCTTGCTCACCAGCGCGGCACGGATGGCTTCCCTCGTGGCCGCAGACACCTGACTGTGGAAATCCTCGGTGCCAAACAAGAGATTCGCACCCGAATCGAACAGGAGGATCTCGGCCGGGGTCTTCTCCCCGACTTCCAAATTCAAGTAATCGCGCAATTCCGTCCGGCAGGACGGATTGTCGGGAGCGTTCAGAAAATTCGCGACGGCTTTGGCCAAGTTGGGATCTCTCGCCGCTCTGGCGACTTGGGCCAGGTGCTCCTTCCTCCATTCCTCAATCTGATCGGCCTTGATCTCACCGATGGCGGAGAGCATCTGGTATTTGTCACGGGCGATTTCCTCCTTCTCCCCCAAATAATACCACGAGCCCGCCAGCACCAACACCAACGCAAGAATCACAAAACCCGCGAGCGCCAGAAGGCGGGGTCTCTGGGCGGGAGACGAAGGCCGGGTGTTCATGTTTTCCTTCTCGCGCTGGCAGGCCAGCAAATGGGGAGTTTTTTCAGGAGCCTCCACGGCTCGCAGCATAAAACCAGGGGGCGGATCTGACAAGCGATTTCCCTGATGTTCTGCGGGATGCAGCCTGCCGGAATCTCCGGATCTCCTCACCAAGATAAAAACCTGACAAACGCCAATCGCGCGGTAATGTGTGCCACCAATCTTTACGATCCCAGTGAGAAACTCCACCCCACAAAGCCCCGATTCCGGTTCGCGGGCCGACTTGCGTCCGGAACACATCCGCGACGCCGTGATCCGGCTCGCGGGAAATTCCCAGGACGGCATCCAGAGCGCGGGCGCACTGATCGCCCGGCTCGCCGGGCGAAGCTCGCAAGACGTGATGACCTACATGACGATCCCGTCCACGATCTCGGGCGGGCCGTCGCTTTTCCAGGTGCGCATCGGCACGGGCGATGTTTTGTCGCCGGGCGACGAGGCGGACTTTCTCGTCGCGTTTTACCAGCACAGCTACGAGGACAACATCGGGTTCCTGCGCGAGGGCGGCGTGCTGCTTTACGACTCGGACCACGTCCAGCCCGACACGGGCGACAAACGATTCGTCTATGTCGGCATCCCGATCACCGGGTTGACGGTCGAGGCTCTCGGCGGCACAGCGAAGGACAAGGGGAAGAATGTCTTTGTGCTCGGCTTGCTCGCCAAGATTTTCGATCTCGACCACGAGAAAATGCAGCGCCTTCTCCGGGAAAAATTCGGCGGGAAAAACGAAAGCGTCTTGAACACCGCGCTGATGGCGTTCCAGGCCGGCTACGCCTACCCCGTCGGCAACGTGCTCTCGACACGATACCAGTTCGAGCCGTCCGAGGACACCGGCGGGCGGGCCCAGGTGACGATGGACGGCAACCAGGCTCTGGCCTACGGCCTCATCGCCGCCGGAGTGCGCCACGGCGCGGCCTATCCGATCACGCCGTGGACCACCGTCATGGAAATCCTCCGCGCCGAGCTGCCGAAATACGGGGGGCTTTTCGTGCAGTGCGAAGACGAGATCGGGGCGGTGTCGATGGCGCTCGGGTTTTCGTATTCCGGCCACCTCGCGATCACGGGCAGTTCCGGCCCCGGCATTTCGCTCAAGACCGAGGCGATCGGCTGGGCGACGATGGCGGAAATGCCGCTCGTCATCGTGAACGTCCAGCGCGGCGGCCCCAGCACCGGCCTGCCCACGAATGTCGAGCAGAGCGACCTTTACCAGGCGATCTTCGGCGGGCACGGCGACAGCCCCCGGGTCGTGCTCGCTCCCTCGTCGGTCGAGGATTGTTTCTATATCGCCCTCGAAGCGGCGCGCATCGCCCGGAATTACAGCACCCCGGTTTTCATCCTCAGCGACGCCTCGCTGGCCACCCGGATCCAGGCGTTCGACGAGCCGGATTTGAAAAGCCTGATGGTGGAGTTCCGCCCGAACCTCACGCCGCGCGAACCGGCGTTCAAGCCCTACCCGCTCGACGCCCTCACCCAGCACGCGCCTCCCGGCACCAAAATGCTCGGCGGAATCTACCCCACCGTCACCGGCCTCGAACACGACGAGATGGGCCACCCGACCGGCAGCCCGAAACTCCACACGGCGATGACGGCGAAGCGCCGGAAAAAAATGCAGCGGCTCGCGGCGGAGATCCCGCTCCCGGAGGTTTTTGGCGACCCGGAAGGCGAGGCGCTGATCGTCGGCTGGGGGTCCACTTACGGCCCGATTTACGAGGCGGTAAAAACCGCCCGTGCGGCGGGCGAAAGCCTCTCCGCCCTGCACCTGCGGCACCTGAATCCCCTGCCGGACGGCCTCGAGAAAATCTTCGCGAAATTCCGCCGCATCATCGTCGCCGAGATGAACGACCAGGGGACCTACGGCTACGGCCAGCTCGCCACGATCCTGCGCGCACGCTATTGCGACCCGAAAATCCGGAGCCTGAACAAGACCAGCGGGCTGACATTCCACGTGAAAGAAATCCTCGAAGGAGTTTTGAAATGAGCGCGACCACCACCGGCTGCCCCCCGCCGGACAAGCTGACAAAGAAAGACCTCACCGCCGACCATCCGACCTGGTGTCCCGGCTGCGGCGACTTTGCCGTGCTGTCCTCGTTCCAGAAATTGATCGAGCGCCGGCAGCTCCCGCACGAAAGCATCGTGACCCTGGCCGGGATCGGCTGCTCGTCGCGGTTCCCCTACTTCATGAACACCCACGGCGGGCATTTCATCCACGGGCGCGCGGTGCCGCTCGCCTCGGGCGTGAGCCTCGCGCGGCCCGACCTCCACGTGTTCCTCTTCGGAGGCGACGGCGACGCGTTTTCCATCGGGGGCAACCACCTCGAGCACGGCGCGCGAAAAAACATCAACCTGACCTACGTCATCATGGACAACTTCGTCTATGGCCTGACAAAAAAGCAGACCTCGCCGACCTCGCCGGTCGGATTCAAATCGAAAACCGACCCGAACGGCGCCGTGGACCAGCCGGTCAACCCGATCAAGAAACTCATCGCGGCGGGAGCAACGTTTGTCGCGCGCTCGCACGCGGCCCAGGTCAACCACATGGTCGCGATGATGGAGCGCGCGATGGATCATCCCGGCTTTTCCGTTGTCGAGATCCTGTCCGAGTGCGTGGAGTTTTTCCCCGGCGCGTTCGATGCGGGGAACCCCCGCAAGGGCGGGGCGTTCTCCCTCATCGAGGAGAAAAAACGGGACGGCACACCCGAGGATGATCTGCGCCACGACACCGCCGATGAACTCGCGGCCTACAAGCTGGCCGGCCTCCCGTTCCCCGGATGCTTCGGCGTCTTCTACGAGAGCGACCGCCCGACAAAAAATGCCCTCGAAGCGCAGTGGGTCGCGACCGTGCGCGACAAACTCGGCGCCCCCCCCTCGCTCGACATCCTGCAGAAAACCTTCGACCGGATGAAGTGACCCGCCCCGCGGACGGGCTTCCACCTCCGTCTCAGGCGGCGTGCCCCGCTCACTTCGGAAAAATTATCATCGCTTGAATCCCGGCATCGTGCCCATGATGAAGTCAAACTAGTCTGTTTTCCAGACATGCTAAAAAAAGTCGTCCTCACGAACATTTACACCTCCAAGTCCACCGAGATCATCGTGGACACGGACGACGATACGAAGGCCGTCCTGGGCTCGGGGAAAGCTCCGAACGAATCCGCGCTCGTCACCGACATCGGCGGGCTCGATGAGTCGATTTACCGGCTGACCGGAAAAAAGCCCGGCTTGGATGAGGCGGTGACTTTGTTCGGCGGCATGGCCCGCTGTCTGGAGCGGAATATCTCCACGATCAAAAGCCTGGAACTCATGGCGGCCCGCCTCAAGTCCCCGCGATACCGCGGTGCGGTTGCCGACATAGCCCACCATATTCTCACGGGCGACAAGTTGAGCGACTGCTTCGCCATGCATACGGACCTCTTCCCCAGCGATATCGTGGCGCTGCTGCACGCGGGCGAGGAATCCGGACAGATCGCGGCCGTCTTCAAGCAGATCGCCCACGGGCGGGGCAAATCCCAGAAAATTCTCCGCAAGCTCCGCGCGGGGATGATTTATCCCTGCATCGTTGTGGTCCTGGCGCTCGCGGTGGTCATCATCATGGCCTTCACGCTCATCCCCGCGATTTCAAAGCTGTATATTTCGATGAATGCGACGCTGCCGATGGCGACGAAAATCCTCATGGTCTTTTCGAATGTCCTGCTGAAGCAACCCTGGATGGCCGCCATTCCGGTCATCGCGCTGGTGATGTTTTTCAAGTATTGGCCGAAAATTTACCGGAAGCCTCTCGTGCAGGTCGCCCTCACCCACACGCCGACCGTGGGAAACATCATCCGCAAGTCGGCAGCCATGGTCAGCTTCCGCACCTTGGCCCTGCTGCTCCATGCGAACGTGCGGATCGCCACGGCGCTCGAGATCGCCGCCAAGAGCTCGAACCATATCGAGTTCGAAAACTTCTTTCTCACCGTGCGGGACCATATCGCCGAGGGCCTGTCGCTCCCGGAGAGTTTTCTCATGGAGTCCCACCGCCTCGGCCCCGACGGCCGGATGGTGGCCGCCGTCGTTCAAATGGCGGGGGAAACCGGCGGGGTGAACGAGATGCTGGATGAACTCGCCACCGACTACGAGGAGGACCTCGATGTCATCGCGAACTCGATCGACAAAATCCTCGAGCCGATCGTGCTCGTGATGCTGGGCTGCATCGTCGGCGGTCTCGTTTATGCGATCTACGGGCCGATCTTCAATCTCAGCAAAGTGATCCTCCCGCATAAAGGTCCCTCGCCGCCCGCGGCCTCGGCTCCCCACTGAGCGCATGACGGGCGAAACGGAAACCACTCCCGGCCAGACGTCCCCGGAACCTAGGAAAAACGCGGGCCTGGTCGCGAAGATTCTGCAACTGCCCGGCCAGAGCGTTTACTCGAAGGCCCTCACGTTGTTCGTGGCCTTCTCGCTCCTCCTGGGCATGGCGGTGGTGCTGCTGACCTCGGAGATCATCCTGCGCGAATTCAAGGAAACCGAACGCCAGGAAATGGTCGGAACCCTCCAGCGGTTCGCCCTGATGCTCGCGCGCGAAACCCGCCCGATCGAGATATCGTTGGCCGATTGGTTTCAGCGGAACAGGCCACCCGGGGGAGGGCGGTTCGTCCTGCCCCAAACCGGCGCGGTGGCCGCCATGCAGTTGGATTTCCTCTCCTTTGGGGATTCCTACGGCCAGATCCAGGGCACGGTTTTCCGCGATGCGGCCGCCCGCCAGAGCTTCCTGCAATCCCCGCCTTGGCCGCTGTGGATCTCCAGCGGCCCCGGGGTCCGGCTTCCCAAGGCCGGTTTTATTCTGATGGGAAACTCGCTCACCGCCATCGCCTGTCTGGATGCCGGCGACGGGGTGCGGCTGGCGGGCGGCCGGATTTTTGACTCCGAGTCGCTCGCGTTCCTCGAGGGGATGTTCGGGGCGCGGGTGGCCTTCAAGCCGCTGCGCGCCGAGAATGTCACCGGGGAGGGAAACGAACCGCTCCTGATCATGCTGGCGCGCAACGAATTTTACGTCCAGGCCACGGGCGACAACGAGCTTGTCGGACACATCCTGATCCGAGGAATCAACGGTGTTCCGATCGGCCAAGTCCAGCTCACGCAGGGACGCCCGCTCTATGTCGAGGGCCTGCAGGCCGTGCAGATATTTCTCACGGTCCTGACACTCGCCGGCGGCACCCTGTTCGTCGTGATGTGGCTGCTCTTGGACCGCACGATTCTCAACCGGATCCGGGACCTCACAAAAAAGGTCGAGAGCGAAAAAGACACCCTGCCGCTGCGGCTGGATTTCGAGGGGAGCGACGAGTTGGCCACCCTGGCTCGGCGGATCGAGGACCTGGCCCTGCAGCTCGACCGCGCGCGCTGGAGCTACCGCGCGGTTGTCGAAGACCAGAACGAAATCATCTGCCGGTTCACGCCGGGCTTTGCCATCACCTTCTCCAACGGCATTTTTCGGAGAACTTTCCCGCACGACTCGGAGAAGGTCTCCTTTCTCAAGGAATGCCTGCCTCCCCCGACCTTCGAGCTGCTCGCGAAAAAATTCGAGGTCCTCACGCCGGAGAAGCCGCTCGGGTCCTTCCTGCACCAGATCCTCAACGAGGACGCCGTCAGCCTCTGGCTGCAAAGCACGCTCCGGGCGAATTTTCTCGCGGACGGCACGTGCGCCGGAGGCCAGTGGGTCGCCGCGGACATGTCTTCCCAAGTCCAGGCCCAGCAGCGGCTGCAGGACTCCGAGCGCCAGTTGCGCACGCTCTCGAGCCGCCTGCTGCGCCTCCAGGATGACGAGCGCCGGAAAATCGCCCGCGAGCTCCACGATTCCACCGCGCAAAGCCTCTCCGCCCTCGAAATGAACATGAGCCTGCTCGAACCGGTGGTGGGAAACGAATACATGCAGCGGATTGTCGCCGAGACGCGGCAGATCGCGAGGGACTGCTGCCTGGAGCTGCGGACGATTTCCTACCTGCTGCACCCGCCGCTGCTCGATGAAGTGGGCCTCGCGTTCGCGATCGAGTGGTTTGCGGATGGCTTCGCCAAGCGGACCTCCGTCGTCGTCATCCCCCGGATCATGCCCGACTTTCCCCGGCTGGATTCCGAGCTGGAAACAACGCTCTTCCGGATCATCCAGGAAGCGATGAGCAATATCTACCGGCATTCCGGGGCAACCCGCGCATGGATCACTCTGGCCAAAAGGAACACCGAGATCGAGCTGGAGATCCGGGATAACGGGTCCGGGTTTCCGGAGCCCGGCGGGACCAAAGGCGCAGGCTCCGGCGGCGTCGGCCTCGCGGGGATGAGAGAAAGGCTTGCCGAACTCGGAGGACGGTTGGAGATTCGCTCCTCGCCCTACGGCGTCAGTATTGTTGCCCACATCGACCACCATGTCCCTCGCGAAAAAACGAATCCTGATCGCTGACGACCACGAGATCGTCCGGCACGGCGTCCGCAACCTCATCGCCAGCGTCCCCGAATACGAGTGCTGCGCGGAGGCGACGACCGGGCGCGATGCGGTGCGCCTCGCCCAGGAGCTCCAGCCGGACGTCGCCGTGCTCGACATCAGCATGCCGGAACTCAACGGGATCGAGGCCGCGCGCCAGATCCTGAAAGTCTGCCCGCAGACGAAGATCCTGATCTTTACCGTGCACGATGCGGAGCGGCTGGTTTACGAGGTTTTCCACGCCGGGGCGCACGGCTACATCCTCAAATCCGATGCCGGGCGCCACCTGCTTTCCGCGATCGAGAGCGTCCTTGCGGGAAGGCACTATTTCAGCTCGCAGGTCTCCGAGGTTCTCTTCGAGAGTTTCCAGAGGAAAGACATGCCCCACGCGCCGGTGGACGAAGGCAGCAAACCCACGTCGCGCGAACGCGAAATCATCCAGCTCCTCGCCGAGGGACGCAGCAACAAGGAAGTGGCGGCCGCCCTCGGCATCAGCGTCAAAACCGCCGAAACCCACCGGGCCACAGTCATGCGCAAGCTCGGGCTCCACTCGATCGGCGAGCTCGTCCGCTACGCGATCCGGAACCAGATCATCCAGGCGTGACAGGCGGATCGGAGCCAGATGACGGCCATGGAGAGATGGCCGCCGTGCCGGCCCAAACTTTCTCTCTGCTCGCAAGAGAGAAAAATGCTGCGGCCAAAGGAGCGTGGGCTTCGTGACGTGGGAAGGTCAAATGTTTGGTGCAGGGAGCACAAACGATAGATAAAGGGAGGGGCGTCGCCCTCGGCGCCCTTTCTGTGGCAGAGCGGATGCCGGGGGCGACATCCCTCCATTCATTGCGCTTACGTGCGGATCAGGGGAAAGAATATCCCGGTTGACACAATGGCTTGGCATGATAGATCATCTATCAAATGAAAACGGCAACCGTCGCGGATTTGCGGAACAACTTTGCCACCGTCTCGCGGTGGATTCACAACGGCGAGCAAGTGGCGATCACCAAGCGTGGCCTGCCCTTTGCCACCCTCGCCCCCTCGCGGCGGAGCAAAAAACCCGCCCCGGAATGGCCCGACCGGGAGGCATGGCGGCGGCGCATTTTCCCGGACGGCCCGACAAAGGGAGATGTTCGAGACGTGCTTGATTACGACCGGGGTGACACATGAGTTCCGCAGCCTATGTTGACAGCGGGCTTTTCGTCAAAAGCTACATTGAGGAACCGAACTCGAAAGAAGCGGATGCGATCCTTCGCGGGCTTGGAACCCCCTTCGTTTTCTCGCATTTGCATGAAATCGAAATCCCGAACGCAATCCGCTTGAAACGATTCCGGGGGGAGATCACCCGGGCTCAGGAAACCGCGGCTCTCCGGGTATTCCAGGCGGATGTTGACGCGGGGCGGTTTGCCCGGCCTGCTTACGACATCAGCACGGTTTTCATCCGGGCGGAGCAACTTTCCGCCCGGCATTCCGGGGACATCGGAACCCGGAGCCTTGACCTTTTGCACGTTGCGGCGGCCTTGGAAGCCGGTTGCACGGCCTTTGCATCGTACGACGAACGACAGCGCAAATGCGCGGCCCTTGCCGGGCTGAAAGTCCTTTCCGGCCAATCCACCCCGGACCGCAAGGGCGCACCCAGAAGGAAACCATGACCCGTTTTCCGGACGAGACGCTGATTTTATTGAAGTCGAGCTATTGAAAGCTCGCTGACCGCGCTGTCGTTTGCGGACATGGAGGGATGGCCGCCGTGCCGGCCCAAACTTCTTGCTCCCCAAGCGGAACGAATGGGGGCTGACGGCGCAGCGCCCTCCAATCTACATCAAGTTGGTCTGGGCGACCGAAAGGACTCTGTTGAGTTCCGTCAGGGTGGCAACGGCGCGTTCCTCGAGGCGGGCGAGTTGCTCCGCACGGGTGGCATCGGCGGCTTCCTGCATCCTCGCGATGTCTTGGACAAGCATTCTCGCCGAGGCGATGACGGCGCGGAGCTGCTTGATGGATTCGCGATCCGTGCGGTTTTCCTTGTTGATCTGCTTGAACCATCTCACTTGGAAGTCGAGCCAGGCGAAGGCGGCATTGATCGCGTCGTAGCCGCCGACAAGCTGCCCGTCCGGCGTAAACGCGGGCGGGGTCGGGTCGTTCGGCCGGACCGGGATCACCGTCTCGGGAGTTTCGGAGATCCCGCGGGTGGCTTTGGTGTTGGAAATGATGGTCGGCGTGATGAAGATGATCAGGTTCTTCCTGTTGCGAGCGCGCGATTTGCTCTTGAAAAAGTGACCAACAATCGGGATGTCGCGCATGACAGGTATCCCGTCGTTTGAGGCCTGGTCATCGGTAGCCTCCAGCCCTCCCACAGCCAATGTATAGCCCTGGGAAACCTGCAAGGCCGCATTATAAATCCTTGAAGCCGTGACCGGATAAAGATTCCCGGCGATTGACTTGTCCGACACATAGGTGGAAATCGTGATCGCGACGCTCATGGCAATATCCTCTTTCCCAACCGTCTTGGGGAGGATGTTGATCTGCGTCCCGATCGGGAAATAGTTGATTTGCTGGGTTGATGTGGACGATCCGCCATTTCCTGTTGTTTGGGAGGAAGACAAAATCGGGGTGTTGACGGAACTGGATATGGCCACCTCACGGTTGTTCACCGTCAAAACCCGCGGATATTGGACAACGGTCGTGCCCGAGTCCTGCATGAAGGCTTTGATCGAGAGTGAGACTTGGTCCATGCTTAAAACGGCCGAGTAGGGGGCATTGAAGGTGGCATTGTAGGACTGCCCTCGGAAGTTGTTTTGATTGTTGAAGGTGCTGTTAATTCCGGAGCCCAGAGAATAGTTATATGGGGGCTGACCGGGAAGTTGAGTCGGAGGTGTTCCACCGAGATTTGTTACAGGCCCGGTCCCTGTTTGAGATTGGGCTGTATTGTTAATGGAATTGTTGAAGCCATTGTTGGCGTTGTTGCCGTTTTGCGTCGTCACCGTCACGCCGCCGTTCGGGCTGGCTTGGGCGGACCCTCGGAAGGTCAGGCCGTTCCCCCCGAACGTCCCCGCCCAGTTGATTCCGTAGGCCTTGCTCGGATCTTTGGAGGTTTCAAAAAATTTCACTTCGATGGCGATGAGATCCTGCGGCAAGTCCACAGACATCAAATATTCGGCCACCCACTTGTGCTGTGCCCGGGTTGCGACCACCCAAAGCGTGTTGTTGTCCGAGTTGTAGATCACCTGCGGCTTCTGCGGTGGGACGTAGACGAGGTTGAGCTTGTTGCCGTATTTTGGGGCGGTATTCGCCGCATGGAAGGTTCCAGCCGGGACCCCCTCTATGACAGCGGGAGTTGTTGAGGCCTTCTCGCTCGTTCCGGCTTCACTTGCTTCACCTGTGACACGTCCCTGATCGTCGTATTGGATTCGTGGCAGCCCGAGCATGACGCGAATTTCATTCACAATTCGAGGCTCCTTGGACTGAAAAACACGCTGCGAGTTTTGAAGGGAAATGGCGGTTGCTGATGTTGCGGATGTTGATGTTGAGGATGTTCCTGGTTGCTGGTTTGTGGCAGTTGTTGTCTGGTCCTTAAAATCCACCCGATCCACTGGATCATAATGAAGACGGTAAACAATCCCGATGAGTTTGTTGTCTTCCTCTTCCTTCTGCCGATCCTCCACATCTTCATCAACGGTCCGCATATACCAGACGCCGTTTTCATAGGTGAGGCGGATCCCGTTGTCGCGGCACACGCTCTCCAGGGCCGTAAAGGGATTGGCTTCCATCGTGAAGGTGACCAGGTGCTTGTTGGCTGCGTCGCTCTCGGGAATCCCCACGAACGGGATACCCGCATCGTCGGCAAGGTAGCGCAGCACATCCCGCAGCGCGGCGCGATCAAACGTGAACATCTTGGCGGGTTGACGCCGGAGGCGGGCCGCGGCGGCATTCCCCGGCCCGTAGTCCGGATAAGCCGCATTGGGCGGCGGCTCGACGACAAATGGCGCGGGTTGTTGCCCGAAGGAAAACCCGGCAGACGACAGGAAAAGAATTCCCAGCCGGAGCATCAGGGGCAGTTTCAGTCTGAGAAAATTCACGGGGCTTTTCAGGAGAATGAATTCACGGAACGGACAGAAGCGCATGCTTCGGATGTGAATAACTTTTTCGGCATGGGTTTTGGGAGCTTTCCTATGACTCAAGAAACGTCGGAAAGTGGTTGTAACTCAGTTTCCCGACCTCTGACTAGCCAAAAGTTATGCAACTACGCAACAATATTCTTGACTTTTCGCCCATTTGGAAGCTATATAATGCCTATGAAAGCGACACGGTTGTCCCCCGCCGGTGGTTTCACCATGGTCGAAGTGCTGGCCGTGTTGGCCGCGTTGGCTGCCATCACGGCAGTGGGATACGTCGCGGTTTCCAATACCACAACCAGCGCGGGCTCCAACAAGTTGAACTCGGACGTCGCCTCGATCAACCGTTCGATCCAGATCTTCCAAAGCGCAGGGGGCAGTCTGGCGGGGCTGAACGGAACGGACGACGGAACGGGCAGCCACAACGACGTGCTGACCAAATTGAAAACCAAGGGAGATCCGTCGCAAATCCTCGGTGTCACCAGCAGCGCTTTGGATGCCAGGGTTTATGCGGTCTGGCAGACGAGCGCCGAGGCTGCCACGAGCAGTTCCAGAGCGGTCTGGAACGCGAGCGCGGGCCGGTTTCAAGTTGCCACCAGCGGAGGGATCGGCGTGAAGAAGTTCCTGCTGAATGAGGATCTTGCCTCCAGTGCCCCGACCATTGACAGCACGCGCACCTCGGTGAGGACGGTGGCCTCGGGCAACGGATGGGTCTGGGCTCAAGCCCCGCCGGCAGTGGTCGCATCCGCTACGGGCGCCACCCCGCAGACGGGCGTTGCGGACAACGGGCTTGCGGTGATGAGCAACCTGGGCCTGAATACCGGCTCTTGGACCGTCGGGCCAACCGGCCAAGTGACCTTCAACTACGGCTACCGCGAGGCCGGCTACCAGTCCCGGCTGGGCCTTTTCTCCCTCGATGGCATGGATATTTACGATTTGACCACCGACGCTGGACGGAAAGCTTTTATGCTGGAAGCGATGCGCCGGATTCTTGCCGGCGGCACCCAGGGCCAAGTCGTCATTGACGCCTCGAAAAATACCCCCGGTTCCTCCAGCAACACCTTCACCTTCAATCCGGGCGATCAAGTGGCCGCCTTGATTATCCCCAACACCGATCTCCAGTCAGCGATGAATTCCCTGGCCAGCTACAACGGGACTCTCGCCGCCTATGCCACCGCCAACCCTTCGACATCTCCCCTGGTTTCCGTCGCACAAAACGGGGTGGACATCCCGTCATTCTACTCGAGGCAATTTGCCATGCTGGGAACCAACTCGAACACGTATGCGGTCGAGGACATGACCACCACCACCTCGACCACCGCAGACTACCAGGACATGGTCTTCACGACCGCTGGAATGACCGCCAACGCAACGATGAACACCATCGCCAATCCTGCCGATTTTTATACCAACGCGGCGATGAAAGCGATGGATCCGAACTGGACGTGGGACCAGACAGGAGTGAACGGCAGCACCCAGACACTTCACCAATACCTCCAGTCTGTGGGAGTTGTTCCATGAACACGCGAGCCATTTTTCAATGGAGTCGGGTCGCCCCCGGCCCGATTACGAAAATCGTTCGCGGTCCCTCCGCCGCCTCCAGACCACGGGGACGAGGGCGTCCCCGCTCCCGTTCTTTGCAAGAGAAGATTGTTTTCGGTGCCGGTTCCTGATACTGCTCACCGACTCCTCCCACAAAACGCCACCACCGAACCGAAACGATGCGACTTCTTGAACTTCATCCGGACTCCCCAGTCGGCGAACGGATCCGGGACCTCTCCACATCCGAGGGAGTGAGCGATTTTTATCTGACCCCCGGAGATCCGCTTTCGTACAAGCTCAACGGGCAACTGATCTACGACGACACGATTTTCGAAATGGCTCTGCCGGAATACGTGGAGCCGGGCTGCGACGACAGCGCGCTGGACCTGCACGGGCGCAGGTTCCGCGTGAGCCAGATGGTCACCCAGGGGAGGCTGCGGTGGGTCCTGCGGTTGCTGCCTAACGAAATCCCCCACCCTTCCTCGATCAAAGTCCCGGCCCCCGCGCTCAAGGCGTTCCTCGAGGCCAAGAACGGGCTGTTTCTCATCTGCGGCGCGACGGGCAGCGGAAAATCCACGACCATCGCCTCGATGGTCCTCCATCGCGCCCTGCGAAGGCGGGAGCACGTGATCTCGTTCGAAGACCCGATCGAGTTCATCTATCCCGACGGCCTCCCTTCGCTGGTCTCCCAGCGCGAAATGGGCAGCGACGAACTGGACTTTTCCAAAGCGCTCCGGGCGGCTCTGCGGCAGGCGCCGGACGTCATCATCATCGGCGAGATCCGCGACGGCGAAACCGCGGAGATCGCGCTGCAGGCGTCCGAGACCGGCCACGTGGTGGTGGCCACGCTGCATACTTCGACTGCCTCCCAGACGGTCCAGCGGTTTCTCAAACTCATCCCCTCCGAACGCCTCGACAGCTCTCAGGAGACGATGGCGGATTGCCTGAGGCTGATCCTTTGCCAGCGGCTGCTTCTCGATGAAAGGAAGGGGAAGCGGTTCCCCATCCACGAGGTCCTGCTCCAGTATGACGGCGTGGTGAACATCATCCGCCGCGGGGACTTCAAGAAACTCGATCAGGAACTCGAGACAGGGTGGAAGAAGGGGATGTATAACTTCGAGAAGAGCGTCTCCCTGCGTTACGAAGAGGGCTTTTCCGCCGGGCTCGCGCCTGAAGCCACGCCGTTCTCGTGGGACGAAGTGCAGGAATACCTCGAACGCCAGCCGGAAATCGCCCGATGAATTCCATCGACCTCAAATCCATCCTGAATTTCTCGGCCTTCCGCCCGGAGCCGGATGACCCGTCCGCCTCCTGGAAAAAGCGCTTCCCCGCGGAGAAAACCGTCTTTTTTGGCTTGGGCAGGGCCGCGCTTTCCTGGAGGGCGATCGGCCGTTCCGGAACGCCCGGCGAGTTGGAATCCGTGCGGGCCGACCCGAAAGAAGTCCTGGTCCAGTCCGCCGAGCACATCAAACCGTTGACCGATCGCGGCTGGTGCGCGGTCTCGCTCTGCACCCGCTACGTCATCAGTCTGGAAACCAACCTCTCCCGGCGTTCGGGCAGCGAGGAGATGCTGAAATCCAACGCGCGAGGCGTGCTGGGGGGAAGATACGAGCGCGGCAAACGCTACGCGCTCACCCATAATCCGGAAACCAACTCCTCGATCCTCCTGACGTTCGACGAAGATCAGATCCGGAAAACGGAAGGCATGTTCACCGAGGCGGGTTTCCGGGTGGGAAGGCTTTGTTGCGGCGCCTATGTTCTTCTCAAGCACGCCCTGGCTTCCACCAATACCGTGAAAGGATCCGAGCAACCGGGCAGCACGTTCTATATCGTCTGCTGCGAGGGAGCGGTGTGCGCCTTGGTCCAGGATCAGGACCGGTGGCTCGAACTCCGCTCGCGCACGGATGTTTACGAGGAAGACCTCACCCCCATCACCGACCTGCTCGCGCCGTTCCACTCCCGGCTTGCTCCCGATATCGGGATCACGCTCGTCTGCGACGAACCCATGAACGGCCTCGCGGACCGGCTGGGCAAGGTGTTCGCCAACCGGACGGTCGTTGATCTCTCCCAGCCGGCGCTGCTCGCCACGCTGATGATCCAAAACTGAACCATGCAAATCACCGCGCGACAGATCGACGACTTCAAAAGCGACCGCAAGGACATCGCCCCCCCGCTGCCGGTCGTTCTGCGGCTGGTTCCCCTGCTCTTCTACTGCTCGATCGCCGTGGCGATCATATTGAGTTCCATTTTTGCCATCCAGTTCCAGCTCGCCGTCCAAAAACGGGACAACCATAAAACCATGACCGCTTCGCTGGGCACTCAGACCCAGGATGCCAGGAACCAGCGGGCGGCGCTGGAGGCGCAGATCAAAAAAGCCACGGACATCCAGAACTGGGTCGCCGGTTCGCGGCCGATCCAGCCCCTGATTCTGGCCATCACCCGAAGCATGGGCCCGCGCTCCTCGATTGTGGATCTCCGCCTCGACCGGGAGCCGGACAATCCCGCCCAGATCAGGATGAGCCTGAGCATGGGAACGGATTCCACGAAACAGCTCGATCTCACGGTCGAAAAAATCGCGGCCCTGAATTACCGGGCGTTCTCGCCCACCCAGACATTGGGCCGCGGAGAACTCGACTACAAAGCGACTTTGGTCCACCAGGATCCCCTCTTCAAACAAAACGAGGAGGCCCCCCGGTGAACAACAAACACGTCGCCTGCGGGATTGTCGCCCTGTTCATTGTCGTTCTCGTGCAGCTCACGCTCTGGGTCCAGGGCAACCGCACAAAAGTCCAGAACGAGGCGAGCGCGGCCCAGCAAGAAGAGGCAGATGCGAGCGCGGGGTTGAACCAGGAGCGGGCCCAGCTCGGGGAACTCAGGCGACAATCGACGGACCTCATCGAATTTCTCCGGATCTGGCAGCCCTATTTCACCACCATCGACAACCCCCAGAGCGCCGAGGTCAATCTCTCGATGCGGATCAAGGAGGCCAATCTGGTCAATCTGGCCCAGAGGTTCGAGCAGTCTCCCGTGAAGGGAAACGCCTCGATCCCGAACACGATGCGCGCCTTCCTGACATTTGAAGATGACTACGCCCGCCTGATGAACTGGATGGGAGACTTGGAAGTCAAAATGCCGACGGTCAGGACGAGCAGCGCCAGGCTTTCCAAAGGCACCAGGGCAAACGACCTGAGAATGGAAATCGTGCTCGAACAACCGCTGCTGCAAAAATGAAGACGAAACGGATTGCAGAAAAAGCGGAAAGCGGAAAGCGGGAAGAAAAAGCGGAAGGCGGAAAGCGGAAAGCGGAAATGGTAAGTGCCGCGCGGAGCGCGGGATTTGTTGTTTCCACTTTCCTATTTCCGCTTTTCGCTTTTCTCCTTCTTTCCCCCCTGCTTCTCCGCGCGTCGAGCGATCCCTCGCTTTACCCGAATGGCCGCCAGCGGGTGGAACTGCGCCCCACCGAAAGAAATCCTTTTGCCCAGCAGATTGCCCCGGAGGTGGTCCCGGCCAACCCCCAGGAGGGTGCCACCGAAGAAGCCCGGCTCCGCAGAATCCTCCGGGCGATGAAAATCGGCGGCGTTTCGGGCAGCGGCGGCAACAGGCGGGTCCTCCTCGGCTCCCTGATCCTCAAGCCGGGGGCTACCCTGCCCCCGATTCTCAGCAACCAGTTTGAGACGCTGCGGGTCCTCTCGGTGGACAACACGGCGGTCGTGCTGGCGTTCGTCGAAAGAGACTCCGCCCTCTCCGCCCGCCAGATCGTTCTTCCCTTCGCCATCAAACCCGGAGTCTCGCAGGTGATGGTCGGGGAGGTTTTTGAGGATCTCACAAAAATGGGGCTGAGCGGAAAGATCTCGGCCCCGCCCCTCACAATCCAAGGGGTTGATGATCTCCTCAAAGGCAGCCGGGAAGCCGACCTCAGAAACATGGCGGATCGCGATGTCCAGATGATGGGGGTGATCACCAATGCCGAAAAACCCACAACAGGCAAATAGCCGCCCGCTCCCGATGCCGTCCGCCCGGGTGCCCGAATGCTTGGGATCAGAGGGAACCCCGGACACAGGAGGTGTCGTTGTAAAAGCGGCGTCCCGCCGCTTGAGGAAAGCATCCAAGCGGCAAGATGCCGCTTCTACGGACCGCCATCCCCGGGATCGCAGCCGGGCGGGGTTCACATTTGTCGAGCTGGTGGTCGCCATGTGCATCGGGGCGGCGGTCATCATGGTGGCGGTTCTGGCCTATGGAGCCATTTCGAGCAATGGCCCCTCGCGGCGGCAGTCCAACGTGAGCCTGACAAACGCCGCAGCCTTTTATGGCACGACAAACAGCCTCATCGCGGTGAGCGAGGCCCCGAGTTACGCCGCGGCGGCGATGGCCGAAAGCCTGAGGGAGCGCCTGCGGGGCGACATCGCCTCCGCCAGCGCCGTGTGCTGCCTCGGCCGCAACAAGCCGAACCCCTCCGGCCTCCGGGTCACGAACATCGCGCTCCCCACAAATTTCGACGTCAGCGGCATGGTCACCCCGGAAAATTTTCGGACAAACCTCATCGAGCCCAGCCAAAACGCTTACGTGGCCTACAGCGGGGCGACGACAAACAGCACGAACCTTTCGATCTATATTTTCGGCTACTCGGGGAATACCACCAATGTCAACGTCAATGCGATCTACGAAACCGACCTGGTGAGCCTCACGAATAATCCGCCCGGCGTCTACGCCTCCGTCAGGCGTTACGTCGGCTCCACGATGACCGACTACTACCACGTGTTTTACCCCGGCCAGACGAACAATTTCGGCCCTTTGGCCGCCTATTTTGACCAGGCATCCCTGGGCAGCAGCGGAACAGCTTCCATCGACCGCTACCGGCAGGCCGCCGGGAGGCCATTCTACTTTGTCTGGTGGCCGGATCCCGCCAGGAAAAACCTGGCGTCCAGCTATGGGCCGGAGTCGCTCACC
>Ga0316232_1001174_pt1 | contig 33759 bp, 28 predicted proteins | sample TBHtaG_FD_206006 | JGI IMG/M metagenome (GOLD analysis project Ga0316232, IMG submission 206006) | Freshwater microbial communities from Trout Bog Lake, Wisconsin, USA - TBH18025_13 | ecosystem: Environmental > Aquatic > Freshwater > Lake > Hypolimnion/Profundal zone | place: USA: Wisconsin... | reverse complement strand
AGCTGGTGACGCAACATGTGGCAAACGATGTCCACATCAGATATGCGCCGATTTTTCGTGGATTATCGTTGGGGTACGATCCGAAGATCGGAGGGATGCTCTTGACCAGAGGATAGATGGTGCCGCCGCTGCGAGCGGTAACCGAAGGCATGAATGGTGACAGCACCAGATCGGAGAGAGCGATTGCGTAACCAAGTCCGAGGGTGCTGCGCCCGAGGCGTTTGACCATCATCAAGCCCAGACGGCGTCCGAATCCGGTCACCTCGTATCCCACGGCAAACATATTGGCGGCAAAGATGATCCAGACGGTATCGTTGGAGAAGCCAGAGAGAGCCCACTTCATTGCGCCAGCCGGTGTCTGCCCGACCAAAAGAAAGACGCACGCCGTTGAAATTCCTACGATTCCGACCGCAGCACCGGGAATCGGTTCCGTGATCAAAGCCGCAATGACAGCTACAAAGAGAGCGAAATAATGCCACGCCACTGGAGTAAGGCCGACGGGATGTGGAATGAGGCAAATTACGATGCCTAATGAGAAGGGTACCAACCACTTCACTAATTGAGACCGAGGCGCCTTAGTTTCCGGGGGCCCCACCCTCACAGAACCAACTGTAGATGCCGCCATAAGTCCTCCAAACCTAAGAAGTCCAACCACTTAGACGCCGATAAAAAGACACACTCTCACTGCACTAATACAGGCCGTCACCAGAAGGACGGCCAATCATTGAGAGTGTCATGGAGACTATACATCTAAGCTCCACGTGGAGGAAGCTACTTTCCAGCGGCAGCCTGTTCGGCTTCAAAAGCTATGAGCGCCTTCAACCCTTCATATTGCGCTCCGCCGGGATTCCCAAGGCGACGGCCATTGATGAATAGCGTAGGGGTTCCAGTAACTCCAACGGAGTTGCCGAGAGCTGTGCTGCGTGCAATTCGTTCGGCAGTGGCAGGAGATTCAGCACAGGCCTGGGTCTTGGCAGGGTCGGCGCCAGCCATTTCAGCGTAGTGACGAAGGCGATCAGTGACGGCAGCATTGTCGATGGTCGTTTTCCCTGCTGAATCGGTCTTGCGCACAGCGGTCTCGATCTCTGTTTGATGAGTGAAAACGGCTTCAATAAATGTCGCAGCCTGATCCTGGTTCGCACGCGAAATGCAGTCCAGATACGATGACGCACGCACCGCCCACGGATGAAGCTGGGCTAGCGGGAAGCTCTGAAAGACGAAGCGCGCCTGGGGGAAATCATTGCGCAGCTTTTGCATGGTGGCGGCGGCATCTTTGCAGGCAGGGCACTCCAGATCAGCGAATTCCACGATCAACAACTTTGCGTCAGCAGGGCCGCTGGTAGGACCGAAGGCGGACCTTGCAAGTGACGCGCGCTCTGGTGCAAACGGGTCCGCACCAAAGGGGAGAACATCGCCAGCAATCACATGCTTCAGATCCCTGGAGACGAACCAGTGAGTGGCCTGCTGCCCCTGAGGCGAAACGAAGATTGCGACAACCTCGTAAAGCTCTGGAATGGGCGAGACAGTGATGTTCGCCACCTGCACTTGAAGATTTGGTTCATACCCAAACATGCGCTTGAAGTATTCAGTCGCGAGCTCTGGAGTGGGAGCGCCCGGAGGAAGTGCGGGCGCCGCGGCCTCCGCTGCGGGCTTGGCAGCGGGCTTTGCGTCCGCTTTTTTTACAGCGGTCTGGGCGAATAGTGAAATTGAGAGGAACAACACGGCAGAACACTTCAAAAGATTGCGCATTGAGATCATCCTTTAACGGGCTGTGGTTGAGTGCCATGCACGCCACTCCAAAGCTGTACTAGACCTGATGACGGGCTGCGATGGGAAAGCGGCGGCCGATCCCAAAAGCCTTGGTTGAAATTCTGATACCGGGGGCGGCCTGTTGCCGCTTGTACTCGCTGCGGTCGATGAGGCGGGTGACGAAGCGAACCACTTCTTCGTCGATGCCAGTGAGGGCGACAATTTCCGGGGCGGATTTTAAGTTGCCGACATACTCTTCCAGAATACGATCGAGAACATCGTAGGGCGGAAGCGAATCGCTGTCCTTCTGGTCTGGGCGCAACTCCGCCGATGGAGGTTTGGTGATAGAAGCCTCGGGAATCACTGCGCGCTGCAAATTCACGTAACGTGCCAAACGATAGACGAGAGTCTTCGGCACATCGGAGATCACGGCGAGTCCGCCGACCATGTCTCCATAGAGGGTGCAGTAGCCTACCGCAATCTCGCTCTTGTTACCGGTAGTGAGAACAAGGGCTGAGAACTTATTGGCGACGGCCATCAGAATTCCGCCACGGGCGCGGGCCTGGAGATTTTCTTCGGTGACATCCTCCGAGAGGCCCGAAAACATTCCGGAGAGTGCGCCACGGTAGGACTCGAATATTCCGCGAATGGGCACCACCTCAAAACAGATACCGAGATTGGCTGCGAGTTCGCGCGCGTCCTTGATGCTCCCCTCTGAGGAATACTGGCTGGGCATCGATACGCCGATGACGTTTTCTTTGCCGAGAGCATCCACGGCAACCACGGCGGTAAGAGCAGAGTCGATGCCGCCGCTGAGTCCGACGACAACCTTCTTGAAACCGCATTTGTGAACGTAATCGCGAGTGCCGAGCACGAGCGCCGCGTAAGCAGTTGCCTCCATGCCGGCAAGTTGATCGTGCATGTCTCCAGTCATAGATGCTGTATCGACAAGTATGAGATCCTCTTCGAAAGATCGTGCCTGGGCGATAGGCTCTCCCTCAGGATTCAGCGCCAGACTGGAGCCGTCAAAGAGAAGGCTGTCATCGCCTCCTACCTGATTGACCAGGAGAACGGGAACATGATGTTGCTTCGCGATAGAGGCTAGCATGGCCTTGCGAAGTTCACCCTTGCCAACATGAAAAGGCGACGCAGAGATATTGATGACAAGCCTGGCCCCGGCACGGATCAGGTCTTCAACCGGATCGTCGCCGTAGAGACGCCGGCTCCAGAAAGCTTTATCGTTCCAGGCATCTTCGCAAATGGTGAGCGCGATGGTCTGTCCACCGATGCAAACAGTGCGCTGGGTGGAGGCAGGCGCAAAATTGCGCATCTCGTCGAAGACGTCGTAGGTAGGCAGCAGACGCTTGGACTGTACAAAATCGATGCGCCCATCCCGAAGCAGTGCAGCTGAGTTCATCACGGTTCTACCGGTTTCGCATGCCGCAGGCGAAGGAAATCCAGCGATGATGGCTATGTCGGGGAATTCCACTGCGAGACTCTCAAGTACCTCGCGGGAGCGGGCGATAAAGGCCGGGACTTCCACAAGATCGCGCGGAGGATAGCCGCAAACGCAGAGCTCTGGGAAAACGACGAGTTCGGCACCACGCGAACGTGCCTCGAGGGTGTATTGACGGAGCTTAGCGGCGTTGCCGGTAAAGTCCCCCACAGTGGGATTAATCTGAGCAAGCGCGATCTTCACAGGAATAGTGTAAAGCGCATGAGGCGGCGGAGGAAAGTTTGTTGCAAAGGTGCGAATGTTGGTTCTTTTCCGGGACTCTCACCAATCCGCCGGGCGGTGGCCAATTCAAGCTTTTCTTTTAATCCCAGCGGCAAGTGCCACATCGCGTCGGCAGTTGCAAAAATGCGCTAGATCGGTCCTGTGCCTGGTATCGGGGCCTTGGAAGGTGCGGGACTATCGGTTGGAGTGGATGTTGCGTCCGGCGGAATCGTGGGCCTGGGACTGGGCGCAGCATCGTTCGTCGCAGGGCGAGATTCACCAGGGCGAAGCAGCGTGGGGGCACTACGGTCATCATCACCGGATGGTGCCGAGGCAGACTCGGGACGCGGACGCTTCGGTTCAGGGGCATTGAGCGTGGCGTCGAGATTGCCGATTTCATTCTCGGTGCGAACGCGCTTCTCTCCAGCTACGTTCATATTTTCAATTTGGACAACTTTTTCGCCAAGGAAACGGATGAACTCAACATCCTGGGGTGGAGCGCCATAGATCCACTCCTCATACTCCTGACCGTCTCTGGTCTCGCGAATACGGCGCGGAGGACGTCCTTTGGCGTAGGTGACCATTTCCTTGTCCATGCCAACAAGTGCGTGGTGATTCTTCACAGCTTGGGCAAGTACGGGTGGAAGGCTCTTCTGATATGCCTCAGCCATGGTTGCGGCTTTGAAATCGAGGACAGGCGCCAGCAGATCCTTAATCTGGTCGGTGGTCAGGGAGGCGACGTCATCCTTAATCGCGAGAAAAACGGATGAGCCATTGGAGTTGTTGTATACGTTTTCATCTGACTGCTGCGACTTGCTGGGATCGACACCGTTGATTCCTACATTGATACGCTGCGACCACTTCTTGCGTTTGACCGGACCGCCATTGAGTTCAAATATGATTCCGCCACGAACGAAACGAACCGCGGTGATTTGAGCGCGATCACCCGGCTTGGCGGCGGGTCCGAATTGAGCGGCCAATTGATTTAGCTCGCCCTCTGAAGGAGTGATCTTGCTGCCCTCAATGCGAACTCCCGTCTTGCCACGGGGTATCACCCGATGAACGAATGGGTGCTCGGCAAGAAAAACCCGGATGATCTGCTGACGCTGGTTCTCAGACAGTTTGGAGTCTGCAGCGGCGGGAGCAGGGATCACAAGCAGAAGTAAAACGAGAAGACGCCAGCTGAATTGGCATCCCGCGGTTATTGCGGATTGAGAAATAAGCACCAACGCCCGAGATCTCATGGAAGCTTTCGAAAACGCGCGCTGCCGGAAGTTGCAGCACTTCTCACCCAAGGTTTCCGGCAGCATAACTCCGATTGGCAGTTAGATGCCGATTGGAGAGCCGAGATTCGGTGCTTGGCGTTGATTATCGCGCGGGGAGGTCAGCCACCAGAGTAGCGGAAGGGCAACAACGAGGACGATGGTGCAGGTGGCACTGGCCTCTGGGCCGTAGGCGCTGCCGGTCAGCGCAGGCGATCCGTTAGCCTTGGAGGAAATCACGCTGGAGAAGGTGCTAATTCCGCTCACGGGAAGACCGAAAACTGCGCCCTGAAAGAAGTTCCAGCCAAAGTGGAGACCAAACGAAAACCAGAGTGACCCAGTGCGGATGCGAGCGAGGGCAAAAAGCAGTCCTACGACGAGAGTGTTGAGAAAGGCCCAACTCACGAGGCCCTGAGCGTCGGGATTCCAGAGGTGGACGGCTCCGAAGAGAGCGGAGAGGAACACAACGGCCCAGAAAGCACCGAAGGCTTCGGTGAGCTTTTGAAATGGATAGCCGCGGAAGGAAAGTTCCTCCATCAATGCGCCAGCGAGCAGAAGCGCAGCCACGGCTGCGAAACGCAACAGCATCCGAGGGGCGAGATGGAAGTGCCATTGAAACGACCCAAAGCAGGCGACGATCACGACGTTGGCGGCGATCAGCAGTGATCCAAGCCCAAAACCGGTGAACCATTGGCGGCCAGCGCTGAGGTCGAATGGCAGTCCGAGGGCCGCATGGAGGGGAGACTGGTTGTAGTCGAGAACGCGAAGGAAAAACGCAAAACCGGCGGCAGTGAGCGTGCAGTCGATGAGCCGGAAGAGGACCCCTGGAACAAGATCATGATCGGGAAAGAGTCCATAGACAAAGCCGCTGCCCCAAAAAACTCCGGCGGTCCATATCACTGCGACGACAAAGCGCACCAAGGGCGGCAACAGAGTGGGCGCGGGATAGGAGCTCCCTACCCTGGTCGACCCGAATTGAGGCGCTTCAAATTGCAATATTCTCTCGTTCCACTTTGAATATAGAAAAATACCTAATTGAGCGACTCACAACAAGTAAAGGTTTGTAACTACTTCGTTTTGAGCGTGGCCACCGATACACCGTCGCGCGCGACAGCGAAAGGAAGAATCTGGGCTCCTGCGACGGACAACTTTTGCTCTAATCGCAGGCGAGCATCGGGTTCGGTCATAAACAGAACGCAGCCACCGCCTCCGGCACCGCAGACCTTGGCGCCAACCGCTCCATTCTTGCGGGATACGGCGATGAGTTTGTCGATCAACGGCGTGGCAATCGCGGGGGCATTGGTTCGGCGCAGCTTCCATTCCTCGCGAAGCAGGCGTCCGGTCTCGGCAAAATCGTTGGCTGCAACAGCCGTTCGCATGGCGCGAGCGATTTCGCCGATTCGCTCGAAGTTACGAAAAATGCGTCGATTACCGTCGATGTGTCCCTTGAAGACCTCCCAGTTATTAATGCCGCTCCGGCGCGGAGCCCCGGTGTAGGCGAGAACAAAACGGCGATCCAGTTCATCGAGGTCGCATGGAATGGCTCTGCGATGGATGCCGTCCGCGTCTAATTGCACCGCGCTCACACCGCCGTAAAGCGCAGGATAATAATCCTGGCATCCGGTGGGAACCCGGATCAGTTGGGCTTCAACGTTTTGGGCGATTTCGCGGATTTGTTCCGGAGCAAGTTTGCGCGAGGTGAACCGGGCTAGTGCCGAAGTAGTGGCGATCATCAGTGCCGAAGATCCGGAGATACCTGCACCGGCAGGGGATTCGGAGTGAGTCTCAAGACGAAAGCCAGTGGCAGGTTCCGCATCGGGATAGAAGAATTTCAAGAGATAGGCGGCTAGGGCGTGATTGTACTTCGGCGCAGCACGAAGAGCCTCCATGCTCGAGAAGTGGTCGGCGAGGCCCGTGTCGACAGAAAGTAACTCGACGCCGCTGGAGGCGCTGGGAAGAATTCGGCAGACAGTCATCACCTGCACGGCAATATTGACTACGACCGCACCAGGATGGAAAAGGTAGAGCGGCCACATGTCCATGGTGCCGCCAGCAAGGTCGACGCGACAGGCCGCACGTGCAACTACACCGCGTGCCCTCTCAACATGAGTTCGAGACATGAGGACATTTGTATCACGGGGACGATTACGACGGTGGTTTTGGCAGCAGACGTTTCAGGATTAAAAGCTTGGAGCGTCCCTCGCGACCTCCCGGAAGATAGACGTACCCGTTGGACGAGTCGTAGGCGAGGGTATGGCCTTTGACTTCGACAGCCATTTCGCTGGCAGGTCCGAGGCTGGCTGCGGCCGGGATCACAAACACGGAACCAGTTGAAACTCCGATCAGCGAACTCGTGGACTCGTCGAGCGAGAGCTGGTCGATGCCTCCGGCGACCGGGGAACGGGAAAGTTCCTTCCCCGTAGTAGGGTCCAGCGCAAGCACCGCGTAGCGAACCGCGACGTAGAGGCGGTCGTGCAGCGAACTGTAGGCAATGCCCGTGGGCTCAGAGGCATTCAGATCGAAATGTGCAAGCACACTGAGAGCGGGGCTAAGAACAAGGACGCTGCGGCGATCCTGCAATGTTAGAAATACATGATGGCGGGAAGAATCATAGGCGAATGCCGACGGGCGACCCTTAACATTCGCCTGCGCGACGAGTTGCCCGTTGAGCGAAATGTCCAGGGACGCGACCGATTGGGATTCTGGATATGTAACGTAGAGCAGGTGTTCGGCTGGGAGCAGGAGCAGAGCGTCGGGAGCAGAACCGACCGGAAAAATGCGCTTGACCTGCCAGTCGTCAGTGGAGACAACTACGATATTGCGGGCTCCGGAATTTGCGATGTAGACGAGGTGAGCGTCTTCATCTACGGCCACCCCGCGCGGCGAAGACATGTCCAGAATATGACCGACGATACGCCGTTTCGCGGGATCGAAAAGATCGACCGTGCCAGCGCCGCCGTGCGAGACGAGAATCATGCCGTGAGCGAGGGCTATTTCATCAAACCCAGGTCGGCCGGGAAGATCGAGAACGGCAACCTGCCGCAAGGCAGGGATGGTAGCAGCGGCAAGCAACAGAGGCGCGGCGAAAAATAAGGCGATGCGACGTGCCAAGACAGCGCAATAGGGCCGGTTCACATTGCACTAGGATGCCTTGCAACTCAGGACTGCTGCCCCGCAATTACACGGATATGGTATGGCAAAGGCCACCGCAGGGGCGAGGCGTTAGGTTGCTCGCTATGATCGGTAATATAGTGACAGGAATTAGCGCTAGTAATCAGCATAAGTAATTAGCGTAAGTAATTAACAACAGGAGATTGCGATGAATCCATCTTCCCTCCCCGGCTTGGCCGGAATGGCAGGCGAGCCGGTTGCCCGGCGGAGCCTGGATGCTGCGCAATGCGCTCTGGTGGTTATAGATATACAGGAAAGATTGTTGCCTGCCATTCTGAATCACGAAGCAGTGCTACGAAATGCCCGGATGCTCATCCGGTTGGCGACCATCCTTGAAATTCCTACGCTGTTGACCACGCAGTATGCGCGCGGACTGGGCGCGACGGTTCCAGAGATCGCGGAACTGCTGCCGGGAGTAAAGCCGATCGACAAGATGGAGTTCGACTGCTTTCGACAAGAAGGGTTCCGAGCCACGCTGCATGAGTTGCCGGGACACCGAACAACCCTGTTGTTATGCGGAATGGAGAACCATGTGTGCGTAATGCAGACAGCCCTGGGAGCGCTGGAGAATGGATACATCGTGCACCTGGCCTCCGATGCTTCAGGCTCGCGCACGGATTGGAACTGGCGACTGGGGCTCGAGCGGATGGAGTCAGCAGGATGTGTGATCTCCTCAACCGAGATGATGATGTATGAGTTGCTGAAGCGAAGCGGAACGACGCAATTCAAAGAAATGCTGCCATATATCAAGTGAGAATCGACAAATGGAATCTGGAACCGGAAGACACGAAGTGGACCGGAAAAATTTGAATTCAGCAGCACCGCTGGCGGATGTCACTGGCTCTCAGGAGCAGCGCTTCGCGACCGCGTTTTCGCTGGTGAATGATGCGATTACGCGGCGATCGTTTCCGGGCGCAGTGCTGGCGGTGACGTATCGGGGAGAGCAGGTAGCGCACCGGGCATTTGGACGGTTTACCTATGAAGTTGATTCTCCACTGGTACTGCGGGAAACGCTTTGGGACCTGGCATCGCTTACCAAGGTGATTTGCACAACCTCGATGGCAATGTTGTTGTACGAGAGGGGAAAACTCGACCTCGATTCGAAAGTAGCTGAGCTTCTGCCGGAGTTTGAGGATGGAGTGGACACCCGGCGCGAGGCTGTCACGGTGCGGATGTTGCTGACGCATTCGTCGGGCCTGCCGGCGCATCGCAAGTTCTACCTGGAACTTGCTGGGCGCGAGGCGATCACTTCAGCAGCAATGCGAGTTCCTCTGGAGGCAGCTCCGATGAAACGGATGGAGTACAGCGATATTGGTTTTATTCTGCTTGGACAAATCTTAGAGGGGATTGCAGGAGAACGGATGGAGGAGTTCTGCGCAAGGGAAGTTTTCTCCCCGCTAAGGCTCAACGTCATGTTTGGCAGGCATTCCGCTGTGATTGCCGGGGTTCCGCCGACGGAGAACGACACCGCATATCGCCATCGAGTGGTGCAGGGCGAGGTACATGACCAAAATACCTTTGCGATGGGCGGCGTTGCGCCTCACGCAGGATTGTTCGGGGACGCGCTCTCCGTGGCGCGCTTTGCCGAGTGCATGGTGAGTGGGGGCTGGCCTTTGTTCAAACCGGAGACCGTGAGGCTGTTCACAACTCGCGAGGTCGAGCCTGATGGGACTTCGCGGGCCTTGGGATGGGACACGCCTTCCGGGACCTCACAGTCTGGAACGAAATTCTCGAAGCACTCGTTTGGGCATACCGGATTCACAGGGACTTCCGTGTGGTGCGATGCGGAGCGCAGGCTTTCGGTGACGATGCTAACGAACCGGACGTGGCCAGATGCGCTGGATAATTCAATTAAACAGGCGCGCCCTAAAATCCATGACGCCATTGTGGATGCACTGTAGAATAGGCGGTCGCGCAGTCAGGGATCGGCTTGAGTGTGTAAAATTGTAAGCAAGACGGCTCTCATACACAGCTCTCATACTCGTAGCTTCCGGGACTAATTTATGGACAAGCTTGTAATTCGCGGCGGTACTCCGCTGCTAGGTACGGTTAGAATCAGCGGCGCGAAGAACGCCGCTCTGCCCGCGATGGCTGCGGCACTGCTGACCGATGAAGCGGTAATTCTAGAGAACATTCCGCAAGTGCGTGACATTGAAACCGAGCGGCGATTGCTATCAGCAATGGGCGCCGAGGTGGAACTTGGATACGGACGGGCGCAACATCGCACAACCATCTGCGCGGCGAATCTGAGCAAGAATCCCGAGGCAAGCTATGAACTGGTGAAAACCATGCGCGCTTCCTCGCTGGTGCTGGGTCCGCTGGTGGCGCGAGTGGGCTTTGCTCGGGTTTCAATTCCAGGAGGATGCGCAATTGGCGCGCGTCCCATCGACTTGCACATCAAGGGACTGGAAAAGCTGGGCGCACAGATCGTCCAGGAGCATGGATACATCGAGGCTCGGGCGAAAAGGTTGAGGGGCGCGCGTTATTCGTTCGACAAGATCACAGTGACAGGGACCGAAGACGTTCTGATGGCAGCAGTGCTGGCCGAGGGCGAAACCGTGCTGCAGAACTGTGCGCGCGAGCCAGAGGTGGAGGATCTCGCTGCATTGCTGGTGAAGATGGGTGCGCAGATCGAGGGCGCGGGGACGTCAACCATCCGCATTAAGGGTGTACAGAAACTTCACGGCGCGCGTCATCGGATTATTCCCGACCGCATCGAGGCGGCTACATTCATTTTGGCTGGCGCGCTGACCGGCGGCGACCTGATGATTACTGACTGCGATCCAACCCATCTGACTTCCCTGCTAAACAAGCTTGAAGAAGTTGGTGTGAAGGTGAAGGTGGGAGAAGGTTGCGTGCGGGTGATGGGCGATGCCGCCCCCCTGCAGGCTGGAGACATTACGACCGAGGAGTATCCGGGCTTCCCAACTGACGTGCAGGCACAGTACATGGCACTGGCAACGCAAGCCGCAGGAACCTCGATTGTTACGGAGAATATTTTCGAGAACCGCTTCATGCATGCCCAGGAGCTTTGCCGCATGGGAGCGAACATCAAGATCGAGGGACGGCGGGCGGTGGTGCGCGGCAAAAGCACGCTGAGCGGCGCTGCCGTACAGGCGAGCGATTTGCGGGCATCGGCTTCGCTGGTACTGGCTGCCCTTGTGGCCCAGGACGAAACGATCATCGACCGCGTCTATCACATCGACCGCGGCTACGAACGGATTGAGGAGAAGCTGCGCGGTGTCGGAGCGCAGGTGAAACGAATTGGAGAGATACTGCCGAAGCGGGTGGGCGTGTAGACCATAGTTTCGTCCATTCTCATACCTGCGACTTGCAAGGAACTGCTCCAGCCTTGTGAAAAAATGAAGAACCTTACTCTTCGGGCTTCCCTTGCACCGGGATGCGGGGGTACAACGTTTCTATGTCTCCTGCACTAGTCCCGGCGCAATCATCTGCGGCACATGCGCCAAAGCCAACGCAATTAGCGCGGCGGAATTCCCGCTTGTTTTCCATTCTTCCCTTTTTGCCAATTCTGTTTCTTGCGCTGGCGCCAACGGGTTACAACCATCTGCGTGCGACTTCTATTCTGATGGTGATTGCCGACATGCCAGAATCGGCAATGTCAGCCTTCGATTCGAATCCCGTGATCGAAGAGGAGATCACTTTTGCCTCCACGGTCAGGGAGCGTGCAAGAATTTATCATCCGGTGGGGATTGCGCACCCGAGCGCCCTGGTGGTGGTTCCCGGCGTACATCATCTCGGAATGGAAGAACCTCGACTGCGTCGGTTTGCCCGGGCCTTGGCCGCCCATGGATACCTCGTGCTGACTCCGCAGGTAGACGACCTTGCCGATTACAACATTTCAAAGAATTCGGCGACCGTGATCGGCGATGCTGTGCATGAGTTGGTGCGCCGCAGTGGCGCTAAAAAGGTGGGCCTACTGGGATTGAGTTTTGCTGGCGGCATGTCACTGATTGCAGCCAGTGATCCGGCGGTTCAACAGCAACTCACGGCGGTAATCGCCATCGGTGCCCATGACGATTTGAGCCGCGTGCTGAATTTTTTCCAAACCGATGAGACCACTGCTCCCGATGGGACGGTGCTGAAGATGAAGGCCCATGAGTACGGCTCATTGGTGACCGCTTACTCCCATGCCACGGCATACTTTGCCCCGGGCGATGTTGCGCAGGCACGCATTACCTTGCGCGAGTTGCTCTGGGAAAATATTCCTGAAGCGCACGCCGAGGCCGCAAAATTGAGCCCGCAAGGACAGGCGCGCATGGCCCAACTCTTCGCGCATGACACCAAATCACTGGTCGCAGACACTCAGCGCGGATTGGCGGCAGTGCGCCCCGAACTCGACGCGTCATCGCCGCATTTCTATTTGCCAAAGGTGCATGTTCCGGTGCTACTGCTGCACGGATCGGCCGACAATGTTGTGCCCCCAACCGAAACGCTGTGGCTCGAACGCGATCTGCCGAAGGATGCGTTGAAGGCGGCTTTGATCTCTCCGGCGATTGGCCACGTGGAGGTGGGCGGGGCAACCACCATGGACAAACTCCGGCTGATACATTGGATGGAAGTGATGTTGAAGTCGCTGGATACCGCGAGCGCACAGCATCCCTAGGATAGACGACACATACCATGATCACTCTCACAGATTTGTTGGAAGCGCGTGCTCGGCTACGAGGCGTCGCGGTCCATACTCCGTTGGTGCGCTACTTTGGATCGGAAAATAATGGCGCGAACCCGGGGGCCGAGGAGTTCTACTTCAAGGCCGAGAACCTGCAACCAATTGGCAGCTTCAAGCTGCGCGGAGCCTATAACAAAGTCTCTTCTCTCACGGCAGAGGAGCGCGCGCGAGGCGTGATTACCTACTCCTCAGGGAACCATGCGCAGGGTGTCGCCTACGCCGCCCGCGCATTGGGAGTGCATGCGGTGATCGTGATGCCCGGCTCAGCTCCCAAGGTGAAGTTGGATGCCACGGCGGCTCTCGGCGCAGAGATCGTAACCGTGGGCAGCGGCAGTGAGGAACGGCGAGATAAGGCACTGGAACTTGCCCACGCGCACGGCTACGTCGTCATTCCGCCCTATGACGATCTCCATATTATCGCCGGGCAGGGTACGGCGGGGCTTGAGATTCTTGAAGATCTTCCAGACGTGGAGCTGGTGCTGGTTCCCGTGGGTGGTGGTGGACTCTCCAGTGGCATAGCCGCCGCATTAAAACTGAGCTCCAGCCGGGCGCGGGTCATTGGTGTTGAACCTGCACTCGCCAACGACGCGCAGCAGAGCCTGCGCCAGGGACACATCGTACGCATCGAAGCCACGAACGCTGCCAGCACGGTGGCCGATGGCCTTCGTACCCAGAGCATCGGCGAAAACAATTTCGAGCATCTCACAAAGTATCTCGATGGAGTTGTTGCGGTCAGCGAGGACGAGATTTTTCAGGCAATGCGGCAGATCATTACCGGTGCGCGGTTGATGGCCGAACCCAGCGGCGCAGTGACCATGGCGGCCTGGATGTTTCACCGCACGGAGCTGCCCGCAAGCCGTAAGACAGTTGCAATCATTAGCGGCGGCAATGCCGATCCGCATCAGGTGGCAGAGCTGCTGGAGGGACGATGACGATGCGCGTCGTGGAAAACAACTCACTCCCCGGACGCAGTTTGCGTGGGGCTGTATTTTGCTTGCTGCTCTCTGCATTCCTAAGCACAGCGGCGGTGGCAGCCGAACGCGGCACCACGATTCGTAAGGCGGTGCTCTACGTGGCTCCGGACGTGACCAGCGCAAAGCTGGCAACGATGGATCGAGGGCGCGAGGCCGTGGTTCTCGAGCGCACTCCCGGCTGGGTGCATGTGATCGCAACTCTGATGGATGCAGCATACAATCCCGATCCCGAAGTCACCGGCGAACGGAACGTGACCGGATGGTTGCTGGATAAAGGCTACATCAGCGAGCAGACAGCCAAGGGCGACGAGATTATTTTTGGCGAGGCTGCCGATTCCGAGGACCAGGCTAGCCGAAGCCACGGGCGTAAGGGTGCGGCCGCAGAAGCCAGGCGTCTCTACTACCGCGTCTTCGATCTCTTTCCCAAGTCTCCACTGGCTGCCGAGGCGCTTTATCGCGCAGCCGATGTCCAGTGGCAGCTTGACAGGGCTGACATGCAATCCCGGCCTTCGTACAAGACGACCAGTCCAGGTGACCGGATTCCCATCAACGAGGAAGCCATGAAGCTGGTCCACAAGAAGTTCCCGGGAACTAAATGGGCAGACATGGCAGCTTTCGAGATGCTGGAGAACAAATTGTGCGGCGATTGGTCTGGAGCCTCGAAATGTCCTGAAAAGGAAGCCGACATCTACGAAAAATATGCGAACGAACATCCCTCCTCTCCAAATGCCGCCGAGGCCTACTATAACGCCGCCGACCGATGGGCTTCTGTGGTAACCATCTACGCTGGCGAGGGCCAATCGAAAAAGATTCCTGAAGCGCAGAAGCGCGCAATCGCAGCGGCACAGAAAGTCATAGACAAGAACTCCAGCCCCGAGTGGAACGCGAAGGCTCAGCGGCTAAAATACATGGTAGAGAAGAACGTTCCTGTGTATGGGACTGCAGTGGAGTAAAACCGTGGCGGCGTCGACTCTGATCGGGTGCGCCATCTTAGCTTGCCTCGTTTGGCAAGCTAAGGTGGGTTCTATCAAAGCAGCGCGAAGCGCGTTCCAAGCCCTATCCGCCCACGTTGCCGAATCGCTTGGCTGCACGTCCGCCTTTGATCCCGCGCTTGTGAGTGACATGGCGATCCATCGCCAGTAAGAGGAGAAAGCAAACACAATTGCAAGGTCAAAGCCCCCACTCATGCCCAACAACGGGCCTTGAATGGGCCACCCTCCTTGATACGGATTGACAATCAGACCTTTAATAACTACATTGTAGTTCTAATGGCAGCCACACCTCTCGGCGAATTCGAACAGATTGTGCTCTTGGCGATATTGCGCTTGGGCGATAACGCCTATGGAGTGACGATCCGTTCCGAGATCGCAGCTTGCACCGGGCGCGAGTCTTCTCCGGGTGCGCTCTACACAACACTAGATCGTATGCAGGAAAAGGGCATCGTTCGCTCGTGGTTTGGGGACGCCACGCCACAAAGGGGCGGGCGGCCAAAACGCTATTTCGCTTTGACCAAGGCTGGCCGCGCCGCCCTGGTGCGAGCACAACAGGCTTACCGGAACATGCTTCATGGGCTTGATCTGTTAGGAGGCACTCATGCATGAAGTTGCGATTGCGGAATGGCTGTTGCGTCGCGCTATGACCAAAGACAGGGCCGCATCCATCGTTGGGGATCTAGTCGAACTGAGAGCCCAAAGAGGCGCCGGGCGGTTCTGGCTATCGGTCCTTGGTGTGTTTCTCTCGCTGACCTGGCGTCGGCCAATTGCGTTTTGGGCGACGATGCAAGGATTCGTGTCGTTCAACTGGTTCGGATCGGTGATTGCTGGGCCGCTGCATCACAGAGCATCGTTTGTCTGGATCCAATGGTTATTAGCCATTGCGTTTCCCTGCTCGGCCTTATGGATGATCGGTCTCTATACGTCGATCCGTTACGGACTCCGAGATAAAGTGGCACAACTATCTCTTGCGTATGCCTGCCTCATCACTATCTTCATCTATTCATGGTGGCAGCCTGTCGTCTTGACTGTCGTCATCTGCATGAGCGTCGTTGTGCTACTGATCTCAGTGTCACACGGCGAGGGCAGAAGAGCGATAATGGCGACGATCGTTGCCATGGTAACGGTCAGCGCGAGCTTTGTTCTCCTCTTTCACTTGCTGAGTTGCTATGAGAACCTCCTGCACCCCCAAGGTTGGGGGAGCGACGAAGTCGCGCAGCATCCGTCCGCTATGTGGCTTTTTCGGGTTGGCTGGTTGATGATCGCGTTCCTGACAACTAAATGCACTTCGCTGATGCATTCTTGGTTGGAGCGTGAGAATCAATCCGAGTCTGAAGCTGGACGTGGAACAGCATAACTTTGGATACCTGTCGACAACAGCACTTTCGTCTCACTAACAGGGAGGTGAATCGATTCCGGTTGAAAACCATAGGGCACCGCAGGGAGAAATGAGTGGCGTAGGGGTCCTTCACTTCGTTCAGGATGACACCTCATTCGTTCAGGATGACACCTCAGAAGCAAGGGCAAATTTCACTGCTAGCCGTGAGTTAGGCACGTTGTGGGCGGAATTTCTGAACAGAATTGCCCACCGGCCACAATCATTCGCATACCACCGCCCGTGATTCCCCTGTCCGTTTCTCAAGCTGATAAACTCGAAGCACCACCATGCACCCATACATCCTCGCTCTTATCTTTGGAATTGTTGAGGGACTGACAGAGTTTCTTCCGGTCAGTTCCACCGCACATCTGCGCATTTGCCAGTCGTTGCTGGGCATTGCCCTCGACGACGGTTACTGGAAGATGTTCGCCATCGTGATCCAGTTGGGCGCGATTCTTACGCTGCCGATCTATTTCCGGGAGCGCATCGCGAAATTCGTTGCGACGTTCCCGAATGGAGAGCGCGGCGACCGCACGATTGTCACTCATCCGCTGACCCTGACAGCGATTGCGTTCGTATGCACGGCGGCTCCGGCGTTTCTGCTCACAAAGGTGATCGGTAAGCACCTGGAGAGCCTGGTGATCATGGGCTCTTCGCTGGTAATTGGCGGCGCGGCCATGTGGGTGATCGATGCGCTGTACACTCGCGGCATTCTGGCAACTCACACCAACCATGTGGAGGAAATGTCATTGGGACAGGCGGTCTGGATTGGCCTCTGCCAGACGCTTTCGGCGGTCTTCCCTGGGACTTCGCGCTCGATGTCTACCATTGCCTCAGGGCAATTGGCTGGAATGTCGCGTCCGGCGGCTCTGGAATTCTCCTTCTTTCTCTCGATTCCGACCATGGTAGTGGCGACCTTTTATGACCTGTTCCGGAGCGTGCGCCCGCACCATGGCGAGCCTGCCGCAATCGGACACCTTACAATGACCTCGCAGAACTGGATCACCCTCGGAATAGGCTTTGTGATCAGCTTCATAGTGGCTTACGGGGTTGTCGCGTGGTTCATGAAGTGGGTACGCACCCGCGGTTTCATTCCTTTTGCGGTTTATCGAATTGTGGTGGGCCTCGCAGTACTCTGGTGGGCCATTAAGTAGCTTTAGGTAACCAGGGGCGAATCCTTCTCATAAACCTGTGCTGGCTGATTCGGCTGCTTTTTCGAGGCGGATTGGGTCATAATAAACACGCTCTGGCGTTGATCGGACGGTGAAAGCACGAATTGCACGAACTGGGTTACCAGTTACGTTGAGTGTGTCCGGTCGCGGTCCTGCACGCCATTATGACGGTTCTCTCCAAGTTGTTTGTTCCCACGCAAAGCAAGAGGCTCAATGAGCTGATCGGCATCGTGCTGCTGATGGTGGCCGTGCTGATGGCGCTGGCGCTTGCGACCTATTCGCCCTTAGACCGCTCGCTGGACACGGCCGGAATTGCTTCTGATGGACGCACTACCCACAACTGGATAGGGTTGGTAGGTTCCTACTCCTCAGATCTCATCCTGCAGTCCTTGGGGGTGGTGGCCTTCTTGCTCCCGGTGATGCTGTTCTTCCTGGCGATACGCTGGTTGCGCACGCACCCTGTCGAGAACCCGCTGGTGAAAGCCGCGGGATCGGTAGCATTGCTGACATTCGTGAGTGCTCTGCTGGCCCTGTTGCCCTGGCCCATGCGAGTGGCGCGCGCGATCCCAGTCGAGGGTCTGCTGGGCCGCCTTGTGGGCGACCTGCTGGTGCATTACCTCAATTTTGTCGGAGCTTACATCGTCGCTCTCACGGCGATTGCGGCAGCGCTTTACCTGTCTACGGCATTCTCGCTGAGTAGCCTCCGGCTCTGGTCGACGACCCGCTTTACGTTTTTCTTTGCCCTGCGTGATCGTATTCACGATTGGCGGGAGCGTCGGACTAAAGCGCACGAACTGAAACTGTTAGCAGCAAAGCAGCGGATGCGCGAGAAGCAAGAGCGCGAAAATCAAGCGAACATCGCGGCGAGAAGTACTGCACCCGTGGTTTCTGCCACTCATGTCCCGGTTTCGAACATGGCTTCAGAGCCGGACGAGCCAGCCGTGGCGGGAATCGTGCGCGAATCTGCGGTTGCGGAACCTGTACGAGGCTCACGTGACGTACAGCCGCCTTATCGCCCGCCCATGCTCCGCAGTGAAGAGCGGGAACTTTCCGGGATTGAACGCATGGAGGCCGAGGCTGCCGAGCGGGCTTCACGGAATAGTCACGACTCGCCTCTGGCGATCACAGAAGTGGGAGCCGAACCGATTGCGATTGGTATGCGGGCAGACGCGGCGCGCGCCACCCAGGCACGCACCACGATGCCAAAACAGCAGGGTTCGTGGAAGCTGCCGTCGAGCACGCTGCTGCATCGTCCCGAGGCGCGACAGGCCTATGACGAGCAGGAGTTGAAGGAATTGGCACAGACTCTCACGCAGAAATGCGGAGAGTTCGGAGTGCTGGGTACGGTGGTGCAGATCAATCCCGGCCCGGTGGTGACCACCTTTGAATTCAAGCCCGAGGCCGGAATCAAGTACAGCCGCATCGTCAGTCTGCAAGACGACCTCTGCCTCGCCATGCGTGCCGAGAGCATTTTGATTGAGCGGGTTGCTGGAAAATCCACCGTTGGCATTCAGGTTCCAAACGAAAAGCGCGAAACAATCTGGCTGCGCGAAGTGGTGGAGAGCCCTGAATTCATCGCCTCGAAATCAAAACTCACAATTGCCCTCGGCAAAGACATCAACGGCCGCCTCATGGTCACCGAGATGAACAACATGCCGCATCTGCTCATCGCAGGTTCAACAGGAAGCGGCAAGTCGGTGGCAATCAATGCCTTCATCATGGCCCTGCTCTACAAGAGCACACCGGACCAGGTACGCCTGATCTTAGTGGACCCAAAGCGCGTAGAGTTGACCAACTACGACGGAGTGCCCCACCTTTACACGCCAATCATCAGCGAACCGAAACTGGCCAGCAACGCCCTGCGCAATGCGGTGCGCGAGATGGAACGCCGATTGAAACTTCTGGCGCAGAAGGGCGTGCGTAACATCGATCAGTACAACCGCCTCTTTGAAGAGGGTTACACGCCATCGCTCTTTGAAGATGGCACTGAAGAGAAACCGCTTCCCTACATTGTCATCATCGTGGACGAACTGGCCGACCTGATGATGGTGGACGGCGCGAACGTCGAAGAATCGATCACGCGGCTGGCACAGATGGCTCGCGCCATCGGGATTCACTTGATCCTGGCCACGCAACGGCCCTCCGTCGATGTGATTACCGGCCTCATCAAGGCAAACTTCCCTGCCCGTATGTCGTTCCGTGTCGCCACCAAGATCGATTCACGCACAATTCTTGACGCCAACGGGGCAGAGTCGCTGCTTGGCCGCGGCGATATGCTCTACCTTCCGAGTGGCTCATCGCGTGTGCTGCGAGTGCATGCTCCGCTAGTGACCGAGAAGGAAATTGCCGCGACCGTGGAGTTCTGGAAGGCGCAAGCCACCGCGCAATATGAACATGGCTTTCTGGCCGCTCCCGTGGAGGATGGCAACAGCGTGAAGGATGACGGCGGGCTGGAGCAGGATGCAGGGGACAATGATCCCCTTTTCAATGACGCCGTGCGCTTGGTCTTCGAATTCGGCAAGGCTTCCACTTCCCTGCTGCAACGCCGGCTCCGCATTGGTTATGGACGCGCCGCGCACCTGATCGATCTGATGGAACGCGACGGCATTGTGGGTCCGGCTGATGGTCCAAAGCCGCGGGAGATTTTGAAACCCCCCGAGTGGATTTCAGAAATGGAGAATTAGAATAAGCCAATTACACCTAGGCGCGGATCGTGGATTCGCGCCTTCGCTTTTGTCAACCTCATCATTCTTAGATAGATACAGACCCCTATAGCCTGACGTTATCGTGGTAATACATTCTATTCATGGTTCTAATGATTGGCTTGCGTCGTCTGACAGATAACGCAGTCGAAAAGGAGCCAATGATGAACAAAATTCGGAGCCAATTCAAGATCACGAAACCAGCAAGTATCGCAGCGGCCCTGCTTGCGCTCGTCCTCTCATTCGCCGGCACTACCTTGGCGAGGAATACACAGACCTCAGATTCAGGCACGCCGCCCACGACAAGCGAACAGGTTGATCCTCAGAGTGCGACCCAGCAATATGAAATGCAGACCGGACAACAGCCAGGTGCAATGAGTTCACAGCAGCGAACAGATACAGGATATGCAAAAAGCCATACGAAGCTGAGCAAAGAAGAGAAGGCCGAACAGAAAGCCAAAGAGAAAGCGAAAGAGAAGGCTGAGGCTGACGAGTACGTCTGCACTCCCGATACTCCAACGACCTCGGCGGCCTGCGACCTCCCATAACTTCTGTTCCAGGCAACCCGAAAATCTTGAATTAATTGAATGACTGAAAAGCCTCGAACACCGGGGCTTTTTCTTTTGACTTCGGTACCGAATTAATACCTTCCGCTATGGCCGGTTGAGTTGCTGACTCGCCAGACGACTTCTCCACCGTCATCGCTCACCAGCAGGCTGCCATCCGCGGCCACGGCCACCCCAACCGGACGCCCCCACACCTTGCCATCGGGGGTCACAAAGCCGGTAAGAAAATCTTCGTAGCCTCTCTCGGCACGCGTGCCGCCGCGCATTGGAACGCGGATCACCTCATATCCCGTGCGCGTCTCCCTGTTCCAAGAACCGTGCTCGGCGGCGAAGATATCTCCACGATAGGACTGGGGAAACTGGTTACCCTGATAGAAAAGCATTTCCAGCGAGGCATTGTGGGGCTGAATCAACACATCCGGCGTGACCACCTTATCCTTTAGCTCGGGATGCTTGCCCTTGTGACGCGGGTCCTGCATGCCTCCCATGTACCACCACGGCCATCCGTAAAAACCATTGGGTTCCACATGGGTAATGTAGTCAGGAACGAGGTTATCTCCCAGTTCGTCTCGCTCGTTCACTGACGCCCATAGCTCTCCGCTGGAGGGATGAACTGCAATTCCGACCGCATTGCGAATGCCCCACGCAAACAACTTCTTTCCACTTCCGTCAGGATTGAACTGGAGGATATCGGCGCGATCCTTCTCAGCAGAATGGGTGTCGGAGTCGTCGTCATTGGAATGCGATCCGACCGAGACGTACATGGTTTTGCCATCCAGCGAAAAAGCAATGTCGCGCGTCCAGTGACCGCCTCCGCGAAGCAATCCGCCACCTGGCAGATCGCAGAGCTTTTGCGCAGGACCGCGTGCTTTCAGGTCTCCGTTGCGATACGGAAAACGTACTACCGAGTCAGTGTTAGCAACATAGACCCACTGGGGCTCCGGCCCTGGAGGATAAAAGGCGATGCCGAACGGTTTATCGAGTCCACTGGCGAACGTCTCCACCTGTTGCGCGCTGCCGTTGGCGTTAATGCCGCGCAGGATCTTTAGATTGCCGGGAGCGCTCTCTGCCAGAAAAACATCTCCATTGGGAGCGGCACGCAGCAACCGGGGATTATGCAGACCTGTCGCATAGAGTTGCACAGAAAATCCCGCTGGTGCTTTGGGCCACGCGTTCGCTGGGCGCTCAATCACTCTAGCGGACATACTGGCGGAAGAGGTGCTATACGGCGGAGGAAGATCTCTCAAAGTGATGTAATGCGTACGTCCGGGAGCCTGCGAATGGAAATCCGAGAAGGCTGAGGATGGTGTCGCGACAGCGCTGCTCCCGCTCCCGTACAAGTTTAACAAAAGGGATATCAGAGCCATCAGGACGAGAGTAAGCACGGACCAATCGTAGTGGTGTGGAGAACGCTGACGCATATTCCGGCTTGGATGCGGAAACAAACGGAATCAGATCGCTCCTGGATTGCAGAATAAATACGGAATCGCCGGGTGTAACTCACCCCGAGTGAGGGTGCTGCAATCCCAGCCAATCACGCTGGTAAGCGTAGGATACCGCCAGCAGCAAAGCACCAAGAATGATGAAGCTGAGAACGCGCCAGCCGTGATCAAGGGAGGAAACGTCAAACAGAAACACCTTAATCACCGTGACTGCGATCAGCACGATCGCCTGCCAGCGCAGCAGCGCCGCCTTGCGCGAGAAACCCATCCACATCAGTCCTGCACCGTAGATCATGATCAGCGCGGAATAAGAGAAGCTGCGAAGTATGACAAGTCCATGCCTCGCCTGCGCCACGTTGTAGGATGCTGGGTTTCTCGGATCAAATACGGTCCCACGAAGGAGACCTGAGAATATGTCGTGAATCTCCAGACAAAGGGCCAGCAAAGCCAGCACGTTTACCAATATCGCGGCAATCGCAAGGCCTGAACCCTCAGCCTTGGACCCTGTGGAACCATGCTCGAGGTAAATCATCCAGAGCAGCCCACCGACCGCGACCGCAAACGTCGCAAACCGCGCGTTAAAGATGGCCGATTGTGCGCCCCATTGCATCAGGTCAAGTGCGAGCAGGCGCAGCACTCCCAACCCGAAAACCACGGCGGCAAATAGCTTCAGTCTAGGGCGCGAAGTGCTGGCCCCGGCCCAGAAAAGCAGCGTCCCTTCAGCCAGCCAGGCCAAAGTGATCCAGTGCTGATGCAACTTGAGCGCAATGCCAACCGTGAGAAACGAGACCGCGAGCCCGTAGTGTGCGATGGGTAGCAGGCGCTCGACGCCGGGCCGCTCCGAAACCCTGCGCTCGATAGCAACCGCAAGCGCGGCGTAGACAACGGCAAGTCCCAGCGCATAGGCCGAGGCACGCAATTCCACAGATACAGCAGCGGTTTCCAGTTGCGAGTACACTGCCGCAAAATACGCAGCCGCGTTCAGGATGGCGAGCAGCAATCCGGTTTGCCGCGTTGGACGGTCGCGTTCTGGCTCCAGCAAGGCGTAGAGCGGCACCACCGCGAAGAGCGCAAACAGCAGAGTGAAAAACAGCAGCGATTCGGCAAATTGATCGTCGCTGTAATAGCTGTCAAACCATGCCGCAGCTAGCAGACATGTGCCCACAAACGCACCGAAGAGAATGCGCGGCCAGGGTTTCACCCGCTGCAGAACAAAAGCTCCAAGGGAGAGCAGCAGCAGGTAGCAGAAAAGCGCGGCCTCGTGGTTCTCGTGCGTACTGCAGAGCACCGGGGTTACCAACCCACAGAGCAAGGCAAGTCCGGCGAGTAACTCGGCATCCTGCGCAATCGCGATCCCTGCCGTTGCTGCCGTCACCAGGGCCATCGCAAGAAACGCAATTGCACCCGGAAGCAGATGATAGAGCTGGAACGAGGCCCACAGGGAAAGATAGAGAACGCCTACGCCCAGCGCCTTCAGCGAATAGGAAAACCCCAGCGAGTTGGGACGGCGGAAACGCTCGCTCCACCAGCAGAGTCCCGCTCCCGCTACGCATCCGATCAGCACTCGCAGACCGGGGCCAATCCATCCGTTATCGAAGGCAAGCTTGAGAAAGTAGGAAACCCCAACCAGTACGGCAACCACTCCCACGCGGTTGAGCCACTGTGAACCAATCCGGCGTTCAAGGGAGTCCGCCTGAGAGTTAGCAGGTCGGCCACCGAACTCTGGGGCATGGATATTCGCATGTTGCTGAGGCAGAGCACTGATCGAAGGTTCCGAAGTCCGTACCTTGGAAGCGAGTTCAGGAATCGATTTTCCGGTCTGAGGCTCCGCCGTGGTCACAGTCGGCGCGGCTGGCGAGGTCATGGACTGCTCAGAGTGAAGGTTCGTCTCAAGACGCCACACGCGTTCGGTAAGCCGGGCAACCTGTTCGCGCAGCAGTCGAAGTTCGTCCTGTTCGGCCATTGCGAGGAATTATACCTGTGGGAGGTCGGATTCCCATTTCTGCCTTACACTCTTCAGGTATGAAATCGCATACGGAATATCTGACTTTTAACACTCGCCATGAGCATGAATATGTTCACATTACCCCACAGGTAGAAAAAGCCGTGCGACAGAGTGGAATCCAGGAAGGTCTGGCCCTGGTCTCTGCCATGCACATAACCGCCGGAGTCTACGTGAATGACAACGAGGAAGGCTTGATTGACGACATCGAGAAGTGGCTTGAAAAGTTGGCCCCCAGAGATCCCACCTACAAACATCACCAAACCGGCGAAACAAACGGGGACGCGCACCTTAAATCGATGCTCGTTCATCATCAGGTCATCGTTCCAATAACAGCCGGAAGACTTGATCTGGGGCCGTGGCAAAGGGTCTTCTATGCCGAATTTGACGGCCGCCGAAACAAGAGAGTTCTTATCAAGATCATCGGAGAGTAACGGTAGGGCTGGGAGCAAGCAGTACAACTCCGGTAACTTGACCCTCGCCCCGCCACGGACGCATGATCCTTGAGAATCAATAGTAATTTGAGTTCCTCCTGGTAATTTGCGGCTATTCTCTGGTGCTGCGGGCAAAATAAGGTAACTATTAAGGGGAAGCGCTGTATGTCTGTTCAGGTGCTTCGAAATATAATTCTGGGGCTCTTCATAGATTCCAAAGAAGTCTCAGGTCTCGCTCAATATGAGGTCAGGCATTCTGCCGCGGGTTTATCGAACGGATTGCCTTGGCAAAAATCCCGGGGTGGCAGGAAAATTGGGGATGGGATGAGTACTTACTGCAGTCCTTTGTTCACGAGTGTCGACATCACTCCGCAGCAACATCGCTGGGGATCTTTCGCGGCCAGCTACATGGTGCAAGCGACTGCGGTGGTGGCTCTCGTGTTCTACGCAATGACCGCGCCCACGATTGTACCGTCACAGGTCCAGCACATAGATTTGGTGGCCCCGGAAATGGATTTGGCGCCAAAAGCGAAACCCCAGACCGCCGTGAAAGTGCGTCAGATACAACGGATCGAGCCAGCTCACGTCGCAATCGCACCCCCGAAGATTCCGACACCAGTACTTCAGGTTCAGTTACCTCAGCGCTTGCATCGGATCCCGGAAGTAGCCGAAGTCGCGCAGCCTCAAATTACCATCAGCACGCCAAAATTCGATTCCAAGGTACTGAACGAGATACCCGGACCTAAAGCTGCGAGCAGAATTATTGCCACCAATACGTTCGGCGGAAGTTCGGCCACACCCACGCTACAAAACGTTGCGCCCAGCAAGGTTCAAACCGGCGGATTCGGCGACCCGAATGGAGTACCAGTCAACGCGAATGGCAGCAATCGCCCAAACATCGCAGCGACCGGATCGTTTGACCTTCCCTCAGGTGGTGGGTACGGAAACGGGACCGGCGGTAAGTCAGGCGCTCGTGGAACCGTTGCCAGCGCTGGATTCGGGAACGGCGTTGCCGTTCAGGGCGGCGGCGGACGCGGCGGAGACGCCGGTCAGGCCCGCATCCAGGCCACCGGATTCGCACCTGCACAGGTTGCGCCCCAAAAGCCCGATGAGGCTCGCCGGAACGCCAAAAGTACTCAACCCGCCTCAGTTCCTGTTTCCATACAAAGTAAGCCGAACCCTGTATACACTGCCGAAGCTCGCGCGCGTAAGGTTGAAGGAGAGGTTCTGCTGAATGTGGTATTCACGGCGGACGGAAAGATCCGTGTCCTGAACGTGGTACGCGGACTTGGATACGGTTTGGACGAATCCGCGAAACGAGCCGTCCAGGGCCTTAAATTCAGCCCGGCGACTCGAGACGGTCACCCGATTGACTCCAACGCGACCCTTCACGTAATTTTTCAGCTATCCTAACGCGAGTTTAACCGAGGAATCATGATGCAACGAAGTCTGAATTACCTGCTGCTGGGAGTCGTGTTAGCAGTCACCAGCACCGCCTTTGCAGCAAAACGGCCACCAGAGCCCGCCCCTGCTCCCGTAAACGCTGCGTTCGACCGCGTCGTGGACCGCGTGCTCGTTCGCGAAGCAGAGAACACCAAGGCACTCCGGGGCTATTCTCCGTTGGTAGAGACCTACCTGCAGACCATGCAACCGGACAAGGAACTCGGACTGGTTCCCTACGGCGATCAGTATTTCCTCACGCGCGTAGGCTTCAAGAAGGGTCTCGAAGGGTATTCGTTCCATCCTGAGCCCGGATTCCTGAGTCGCGTAATGCACAACGTCAAGAAACAATTGACGACTGAGTTTGTCTCGCAAGGCTTCTCGTGGATGATGCTGATGGATATGCGCGGACTTGACCGGGCACACTACACATTCGACTACCAGGGCCGCGAATTCCTTGGCGATCTGCGCTGCATCGTGATCGACGTGACGCCGAAGGCGCATTCCGGCGAGGGGCGCTTCATCGGGCGCGTCTGGGTTGAGGACCGTGACTTCAACATCGTTCGGTTTAACGGAACATTCTCGCACGCCTCCCGCGGTCAATATATGCACTTCGACACCTGGCGTCTCAATATGCTCCCCGGCGTATGGCTCCCCGCTTATGTCTACAGCGAAGATCGCGAAACCTCTGGTGCCAAGGTCCGCCATGGTAGCTACAAAGCCGAGACTCGCATCTGGGGCTACAACGTTGGCAAGGGCCACGCCGAGAACGAATTCACCGAGGTCTTGGTCGACGACGCCAGCAATGTGAAAGATAACAGCGACAAAGCACAAGATCTTGCACCTGTAGCCGCCCAACGCGCCTGGCTGCGGCAGGCAGAAGATAACGTCATCGAGCGCCTGGAGCGTGGCGGTCTGCTGGCAAGAACCGGCGATGTGGATAGGGTTCTCAACACGGTCGTCAACAACCTTGAAATTACGAATAATCTCGACATTCAGCCGGAAGTTCGCTGCCGCGTCCTGCTGACCACGCCGCTGGAGAGCTTCAGCGTGGGACATACCATTTTCATCAGTCGGGGCATGTTGGATGTTCTGCCCGATGAAGCGTCGCTGGCCGCGATTCTGTCTCATGAACTTGCGCACATTGTGCTCGGCCACCCCACGGACACAACCTTCGCCTTCAAAGATCGTTCCATCGTTTCCGATCAACAGCTGTTAAGACGGATGCATTTCGGACGCACTTTGGCTGAAGAGAAAGAAGCAGACACCAAGGCTCTACAGCTGCTGCAGAGCTCTCCCTATCACGACAAACTGGAGACGGTTGGCCTTTTCCTGCGCCAGGTCGATGCGCGACGCGTTGCGCTACCGCATCTGATTCGCTCGGAGATGGGCAACTCGCTAAAAACTGGCGTTGGCCCTGATCTCCGCATGCGGGAGTTAACAAACACCGCTCCCAAGCTTGAGCCCAAGAAGGTCAACCAGATTGCAGCTCTTCCGCTCGGCGGTCGAATCCGAGTCGATCCCTGGAACAACCGTATCGAGATCAGCAAAAACAAGCCTGTAACACTGTTGACAGCCCGCGAAAAGATGCCGTTCGAACTGACGCCTATATTCCCGCACCAGACACGTCTAGGACTAGCGGAGGATACAAAGAAGGATGACTCCAAGCCCGCAGAGAACGTCCCGCAACAGACGGATGTTCCAGTAACTTCGCAAGCCGTGGGTTCTGGGACTGCTGGCAAGTAGCCCCCATCCAGTAACATCTGGACCCGCTTCGGCGGGTCTTTTTTCGTGTCACCGCTCCATACGTGCCTCGCGAGGAGACCCCGACCACGCCTGTGGATGAGACAATAGAGTGTGCATCTGAGAACCAGTTCCGAACCCCACGTCGGTCCTCCCATTTCCGTGTTCAAGGCTCTGCCTGAAGTTTGGGCGCTGATGCGTCCGCGGCGCCGTCTATTGGCCCTCGGATTCTTCCTGATGGTGATCAATCGCATCACTGGATTGGTACTACCGGCATCGACAAAATTCCTCGTGGATGACGTGATGGGAAAGCATCGCGCCGACTTGCTGCTACCCCTGGTAGCCTTGGTGCTGCTCTCCACGTTAGTCCAGGGATTGACATCGTTTGCGCTCACTCAGACGCTCTCCAAAGCTGCTCAGCGGCTTATTGCCGAGCTACGCGGCCGCGTGCAGGAACACGTCGGGCGTCTGCCGCTGCAATACTTCGACTCAACCAAGGTGGGTACGCTGGTTTCGCGCATCATGACGGATGTGGAGGGCGTGCGCAACCTGATCGGAACTGGGTTGATCGACTTTCTGGGCGGAATCATGACGGCGATCATTGCCTTTGGCTTTCTGATTCGTATCAGCCCGGTCATGACCGCGATCGCCTTTGGATTTTTGATGGTGTTTGGCGTGGCTCTGCGCAAGGCTTTCCAGACCATCCGGCCTATCTTTCGCGAGCGTGGCAAAATCAATGCCGAGGTTACCGGACGCCTAACCGAATCGCTCGGCGGAATACGCGTGGTAAAGGGCTATCATGCCGAAGCGCGCGAGCATCAGGTTTTCGCCATCGGGCTTGAGCGTCTGCTGCAGAACGTCTTTAAGACCTTGACCGCGTCTTCCCTGTTGGGTCTCTCCTCCTCTATGCTGATGGGCGTGGTGGGTGCGATCGTGATGTTCATGGGCTCCCGGCAGTATCTCGCGCACAAACTCACCGTCGGCGACTACATCACCTACATCATGTTCCTCGGATATCTCGCCGCGCCGCTTTTTCAAGTGGTTGGAATCGGCACCCAGATCACGGAGGCGCTGGCAGGGCTGGAGCGCACTCGCGAGGTCCTCAGTGAACATCCAGAAGATGAGGATCCGAAGCGCACCTTCCCCCTCGACAGAATTGATGGCGAGGTCGAATTTCGCGACGTGACTTTTGGATATAAGCCGGATAAACCCGTGCTGCACTCGGTCAGCTTTCTGGCGTCACCCGGTACCCTGACCGCCTTGGTGGGCTCCTCGGGATCAGGGAAATCGACCATCATTTCATTGCTCGCGGCATTTCACTCTCCGCAAAGGGGCAAGGTACTTGTGGACGGCACCGATCTCTCGGCCGTGCGTCTGGACAGCTATCGCACCCAGCTTGGAGTGGTGCTGCAAGACTCTTTTCTCTTCGACGGAACGATCCGCGAAAATGTCGCTTTTTCGCGGCCCCTCGCCAGCGAGGAGCAAATTATGGAAGCCTGCCGCATTGCCCGTGTTGATGAGTTCGCCGAAGGTTTTGAGCGCGGCTATGACACGATCATTGGCGAGCGTGGCGTGAAACTCAGCGGAGGTCAACGACAGCGCCTTTCCATCGCCCGCGCCATTCTCGCCGATCCTCGTATTCTCATCCTCGACGAAGCCACGTCCAGCCTTGACTCCGAGTCGGAAGCAATTATTCAGAGCGGCCTCGCTTATCTCATGCGCGGGCGAACTACTTTCGTCATCGCACATCGTCTCTCGACCATCCGGCGCGCCGACCAGATTCTGGTGGTAGAAGCGGGCCGCATTGTGGAGCACGGCACCCACGCAAAATTACTCGCGCTTGGCGGACGCTATTATGACCTCTACACCCGTCAGCATGGATTGGAAGAAAATCTGTTTCTCGCACCTGGCGAAGGCGATCCGCGCTGAGCGATAGCTCTTAACGGCAGAAAAATCAGTAGGTGACATTACAGTTCATCCACCGGAATAAGGGGCAACCACCCTGCTATGCGCTAGCCAAACGGCGTCCGTGCAACTTAATCGACGCGACCGCGGCGGCAGCTTTCAGCACCAGACCATTCGGACTTTTGAGAGACGCAACCGAAATGGTCGTTCCGCAGCAGGAACTTTGGCCTGTTAGGCTGTCAGGCGCAAGCATCTTCACCAAGTCGATGCCGTGCGCAATCTGCGGAATAGACAATCCAGACAACCCGGCTGCGAGCGCCATCGAAATATATTCGGACAGCAGACTAGCTCCAGCGATACACCCGACATAAGCGGTCACACTCTGCATCAATTCTTCCGGAAGCGCCTGCAGCAGCACAATGTCGCTAACCGCAAATCGGCCTCCTGGCTTGAGTACGCGCGCAATCTCCGCAAACACGGCAGGCTTGTTGGCCGAGAGATTGATAACACAATTGCTGATCACATAATCCACCGACGCGGAGTCTACCGGCAGTTCCTCGATGTGTCCCTTGCGAAATTCCACGTTAGTTGCGCCGCGCTTTGCAGCGTTCTGCCGCGCTAAGTCAAGCATGTCGTCCGTCATATCTACGCCAATTACGCGGCCCGCGGCGCCAACGCGGTCCCACGCCAGGAACGCGTCAAAGCCCGCGCCAGAGCCGAGGTCAAGCACTGTCATGCCCGGTTGCACCTGGGTCAGTGCCAGCGGATTGCCGCAGCCCAATCCAAGATTTGCGTCTCCAGCCAAGGCCAACTCCGCATCGCTGTAGCCCAGCGAGCGCGCTACGTCGTCTACCGGAGCTCCGCAACCGCAGGCTTCTCCACGTGCGACTGCACCATAGTGACTTTTGACTGCTTCCGTAATTGTTGAGTCCTTCATCGTCATTCTCCCTCTTCTGGCAGCCGTTCCACGGGCTCATTGAGCCCGCAGCACGTGCTGGATTCCAATGCGTTATTGAGAATCTGGAGCGCCTCCAACACGGTCTCCCGCTTGGCCTCCGGTACAGTCGCTACGAGTTGGGCGGAACGCTGCAGCATCAATCGGTCCAACTGACGACGGGTAGTGCGACCCGCTTTCGTGATTGCTACGCTGGCGGCACGACCATCGGAACCGGTTCCCCAAACACGCTCCACCAAGCCCCGCTCCTCAAGCTTGTCCACAATGCGGCTCATTGCGCTGGCACTGATGCATGAGTGGATTGCAAGATCGGAAAGACGCGCGCCTTCGCGGGCGGCAAGGACGCGAAGAATTGCGCACTGGCGCTGGGTAAGCCCTCCGCAGCAGATTTCGTCGGGACCGACTCTCCCGAGCACAGCGGAAAGCCGCTCGAGCTCGTTCCACCAGGCCTGCGCCTGGGCTTGAGCAACGACTTCAGGAGCGGAAACGGCAGGATTGTTTCTCACAAAATGAAAATAGCAGAACTAGTTGCATGATGCAAGCAATTAGTTCTGCTATAGACTTTTGTGCTTTCTCAGTGCGCCGGGGCGGGAACGCCTTTTGGATGCGGCGCCTTTTCGGCCAGCGCCTTGAAGAGCGCATTGGCACGCGCGGGCTCATCGGCTGCACTACTCTCCAAAACCGCGAATACTTCACGGTCGCCGCGAATCAAGCCAGACTGGAACATTCCCTGCGACTTGTGCGCAGCGATCATCCAGCTCACGATCACCTGATAGCTCAGTGCATCCCTGAAGCCGAACTTCACGTTGCGATCGGTCGAGTAAACCTGAGGCAGCACGGTGAAAGGATGCTTCGCACTCTCGAACCCCTTCCACGATGGGGCAGGTGCGCCATTGCGTTCGTTCTGGCAGCCCAGTACAACTGGTTTGCGGCCAGCCATTTGTTGCACGGCATTGAGCGCCGAGATGGTTGCGGCCTTGTGTCCGCCGTGGGTCTGAGGAGAAGGAAACAGCGCGAAAACAAAATCGTAGTTTCCACCTTCAATCCGCCTCTGAATCGCCGGAAGCACCGCGCCGGGATGCCAGTGGGTCCCGAGAACCTCTTCAATGTCCTGGGTGTAGCGGAGATCAGGCTCATCCAGAAAGAAGTTATTCGTAATGCCGAGAATCCTTCCCGCGTCGAGCAGTTCGCGCTTGCGAATCTCCGGCAGTTCGGCGCGCCCAACCGCTTCATCGGTCAGCGCGATACCGTAATACGATTCCGCCAGAAGCGAATATCGATAGCCACCCTCGCCATTCGTGACCACGAGTTGATCAACCGTGCCGCCCAAATTGTGCGTGATTTCATAAACTGTGGCGGCAAAGCAGACCTCATCATCTGGATGCGCTACCACGATCAGCACGCGTGGCTGCCCGCCGGGAGGAAGCAACGCAACCGCGGGCGGCTGCGCAAGTGCAAAACCACCCAGAAGGAGGAAGAGAGCGGTAGTACGCACGACATTCGCAAGCAAGTTCTTCATGACGCTCCAAAACCGACTAAATCAGACATTAGTTTGAGTGTAGATGCAAGCAGGCCCGCAATGGAAGAGAGCCAGTGCGCAAGCAGCCCCTTGCCACACGGGTTTGGGTCTGCGCTGCGTCAGCCTATATATTCGTAGGCAATGCTGAACGCGCCACAGAACGCCGACTCCGCCCCCGTTGACCGCAAGCCCGGGCTCGTACGTGGACTGACCCTATGGCCCGCGACGGCCCTGAACATGGTGGACATGATTGGCGTGGGGCCGTTCACTACCCTGCCTTTGATGGTCGCGGCCATGCATGGCCCGCAGGCAATTTACGGCTGGATCGCTGGCGCGGTGCTCGCACTCTCCGATGGATTAATCTGGGCCGAGCTAGGCGCGGCCATGCCTCGCGCGGGCGGCTCGTATGAATACTTGAAGGAAATTTACGGGCCCCACAAAATGGGCCGATTGCTCTCCTTCCTTTTCGTCTTTCAACTGGTCTTCAGCGCGCCGGTCTCCATGGCAACTGGATGCATTGGGCTGGCTGGCTATGCTGCATACGTTGCGCCCGCTCTGGGAAAAATCTTCTGGCGTTCAACCGTAGCCTTCCCGCTGATGGGAACCGTGAGTCTAGTGGTCGAAATCTCCGGCGCAACTTTGCTGGCGATGATTGCGGCGGCCGGTGCTACATTCCTGGTCTATCGGCGTATCAGCGGCATTGGACGCATTTCGAAATTCCTCTGGGTGGGCGTGCTTGGCACGCTGGGATTTGTGATCTACCTCGGACTCACCCATTTCAATTCCGCCATCGCCTTTCCACCGGGCTGGAGCACCATGCCGCCCTCGGGCTTCAGCGGAGCATTTGCTGCCGCGTTGCTCATTGCGCTCTACGATTATTGGGGGTACTACAATATCTGCTTTCTCGGCGAAGAGGTCGTCGACCCTCACAAGACCATCCCGCATTCGATGCTGCTCTCGATTGCCGCAGTGGCGTGCCTTTACATCGCGATGAATGTCAGCGTGCTGGGCGTTATGCCTGCCCCGGAAATCGCGGCCATGGCTCGCAGTACCTCGCAGAATTTTGTAGTGGCCAAGGCTGCCGAACTTGTTTACGGACGCTGGGCAGGCACCGTCGTAGCGCTGCTGGTGATCTGGACCGCCTTCGCTTCGGTTTTTTCTCTGCTTGCTGGATACTCGCGAATTCCCTTTGCGGCGGCGCGCGATGGCAATTTCTTTAAGATCTTTCAGCGCGTCCACCCTCGCGATCACTTTCCTACGGCGAGCGTGTTGCTGCTCGGCGGTCTCGCCTGTCTCTTCTGCGTATTCCAACTCCGCGACCTGGTTTCGGCACTGGTGGTAATCCGCATCCTTCTGCTCTTTCTATTGCAAGCGGTAGGAGCCGTGGTGTGGCGCATCGCCAATCCCACGCAACCCCGACCCTTTCGCATGTGGCTTTATCCACTGCCTGTGTTGGTTACCGTGGCGGGCTTCTCTCTGGTGCTGTTGGATAAACTCCCGCTAGTGGGTCGTGGGTTGTTATTCACCGGAGCGGGCGTCGCGGCCTTTCTGCTGCTCTCCCTGAAAAAGCACGAGTGGCCCTTCGCAAAGGCGAGATGAAAGACCTGAACAAGAAGGCAATCGTCGGACTTCTGCGCCTGATATTCGCTTTGGCAGCGTTCCTCTTCATTCCTGCCTGGACTCTCTATTATTGGCAGGCATGGCTTTTCCTCGCTGTGTTCTCGGGGTCTGTCTTGGCGATCACTATTTATCTTATGAACCATGATCCGGGACTCCTGAAGCGGCGGGTGGATGCAGGTCCTGGTGCCGAAAAAGAAGCTAGCCAGAAACTCATACAAGCTCTTGCAAGCATTGCATTCGTTGCGATTTTTGCTCTCTGCGCGGTGGACTATCGACTCAACTGGTCTACCGTGCCGCCAATCGTGGTTGTGGCAGGAGACATT
>Ga0316232_1001173_pt1 | contig 33776 bp, 30 predicted proteins | sample TBHtaG_FD_206006 | JGI IMG/M metagenome (GOLD analysis project Ga0316232, IMG submission 206006) | Freshwater microbial communities from Trout Bog Lake, Wisconsin, USA - TBH18025_13 | ecosystem: Environmental > Aquatic > Freshwater > Lake > Hypolimnion/Profundal zone | place: USA: Wisconsin... | reverse complement strand
CGCCGTCCACCGACACGGCGGCGCGGATCGCGGGGGTGTACCGGGATCTGGCGGTCACGGTGCGGCCGCATGTCGAGCCGGAGCGGGGGGTGCGCGCGACGGCGCTGCACCGCCCGGGCCGGGTCCGGCGCATCGCCGTGCTGGGGGCGATCAGCGCCACGAAGGGCGGACTGGTGCTGCAGGCCCTGGCGACGGATACGCAGGTGCGGGACCTGCCGCTGCGCTTCGCCCTGGTGGGATACTCCGATCCGGCACTGGAAGGCGGGCTCGAACGCGCCGGCGTCACGCAAACAGGCCGCTACGCGGGCGACAACGAGGCGCTGGATCTCGTCTGGGGCGTCTCGGCGGATCTGATCCTGCTCCCGGCGATCTGGCCGGAGACGTACTCGTACGCGCTGACGCTGGCGCTGCGCACCGGCCTGCCGGTGGCGGCCTTCGACCTCGGCGCACCGGCGGAGCGGCTGCGTGCCGATCCGGACGGCCATCTCCTGCCCTATGACCTCGTCAACGACCCGGCCGCCTGCAACGACCGGCTGCTGGCCCTCGATCTCCCGCCGCCGGGCCGCGGCCGCACCACCATCCCGGCCGCCGCCTACGACGACCTGATGGCCGACTATTACGGCCTCGCCCCGGCCTCCATCGGGGGTAGGGGATTGTCGGTGAGTGCCTCGGCCCCGTAGCGCCGGTGCACGTACGCCTCCAAGCTCCACCCGTGTCCGCGGGTCGGAAGATGAAGCGTTTCGCTATCGCGGCGCGCTCCCGATCGGGCCGCGTGGCGCGATCCGGAGCGCGGGCTTTGCAGGGGCTCAGAGGGGTCTGCAGCCGCGGCGGCCCGTGCGCTGCGATCGCGGCATCGGGACGGTAAAATGTTCGTCCGCACGAGGCGCGCCGGATCGCACCGATGCGGGTGAGGGCCGAGGCTTACAGGGCCGCGACACGCTTTGCCCTGGCGGCGGCGAAATGATAGGTCACCCGGCCCGGAGGCGGTCTCTGTCATCGCGCCGACCGCCCTGGACCGAAACGCGCTCGGTGAAATGCGTGCCGACTCGATGAGACAACGAACGTCGAGACAGGGACATCGCGCCACGACAGCCGCGCAATCGTGAATGGCTCCAGAGCGGACGGCACACTCATGGCCGCATACAGGATTCCGTTATGCCACGCTGCCCGCGACGTAGAGACGCTTAGAGTCTGATCGTGCGCTTCTTCATCGATTACGACAACGGCCACTCGATTCGCGGCTGGATCGTGCCGGACAATCAGCTCGCGACCAGCCGCGTGATGATTTCGGCCGAAGGGCGGCGCCTGGCGGAAGTCGCCGCGAGCGTGGTCGATCCGACGTTCCAGAAGAACGGCTGGCACGCGACGGGGCAGTGCATCTTCGTGGTGACCGAAGCCGAAGTTCCTGGCCTCTCGGCCTTGGAGCGGCTGGAGGTGTACGACGCCGACACCAACGTCCTCATCCATCGGCGCACGCCCGGTGCGGGCGAGACCCAGCTGCGGGTCTGCCTGATCAACACCGGAATCGAGCCTGAGACGACGCTGCAAAGTGTTCTCTTCCCCCACTTCCGGCGTAGCTATTTCGGCATCCAACGGATGTCGGATGAGATTCTGACGAGCATCTTTCTCAATCCCGAGCGCTCGCTCCTGTTATCGGGCGCCGTGGTGATCCCGCGTTACGAAAATTTCCTGACGCCGGACCTGATGATCACGGCACTCCTGGTGCCAGATCCTTACGTCGAGATGGCGACCCGCATGTACTGGTTGCGGGCCCGGGCCGACGACGCCGTCGACCCGGCTCGCAGCTGGCGCCTCGGCGCATTGGCCGAAGCCGCGGCCTTCGCCAAGAATTACGATTTCACCGAGACGAAGAGCCTCAAGCGCTTCTTCAACATGTTGCCGGAGCCGGCTTACCGGCTGCTGTACAACCCCCTGACGCGCCAGCTCGGAACCCGCATGCCGGAGGACCGGCTGCATCCGGGCAATTCGATCGCCGCGATCGAGGTTCTCTCACGGGTCGGCATCGTCGGACACAAGACCCGGTTCAATGCCTTCGCCCAGACGCTCTTCCACCAAGTGTATCTCGACGTTCCACCGCCGGAACTGCCGAAGCCGTCGGCTGCCGTGCAAACCTTGGCCGAGCTCCTGCGCAGCATCAAACCCGTCGAAGAGATGTTGGTGTTTGATGTGGCGATATCGGATGCGGTCAAAGATATCGTGGATAAACATTGGAACACGTAACCCCCCGATGAGCACCGTCCGTCGCATCCCCGCACGCGCAGATTTGCCCTGAGAGGCCACCGTGAAGCCGTGCTGGTTTGAGGACAAGGCGGCGCTTCCCGGCACGGACCGGGCATTGAGATTGCCCATGATTCACGGCATCAGTCCTGCGTGACGTTACGATCAAGGCCCGTGGAGCCGTCGTGAGCAGTTTGAAATTCGGAACCAGCGGCCTGCGCGGCCTCGTGACGGATCTCGTGGGCGGGCCGAGCTACGCCTATGCCCGCGCGTTCTTCCGCTCCGTCCCGGCGGGGGAGGGCCGCCGCGAGGTCGTCATCGGGCGCGACCTGCGCGACAGCAGCCCGGCCATCGCCGCGACGGTGGCGAGCGCGGCGGCGGCGACCGGCTTCACGGCCATCGATTGCGGCGCGCTGCCGACGCCGGCCCTGGCCCTCGAAGCGATGCGGCGCGGCGCCTGCGCGGTCATGGTCACGGGCAGCCACATCCCGGAGGACCGCAACGGCCTCAAATTCTACCGGCCCGACGGGGAGATCACCAAGGCCGACGAGGCGGCGATCCTGGCGGCGCTCGGAGACGTGACATCGGTCGGCGCGGTGCCGGATTCCCCCCCGGCCACGCCCGAACCTGAGGCCGTGGCGCGCTACCGCCAGCGCTACGGCAGTGCCTTCGCGTCCGACATTTTGCAGGGCCTGCGCGTTGCGGTCTACCAGCAGAGTTCCGTCGCCCGGGATCTGCTGACCGAGCTGCTCGCCGGGTTCGGCGCGGGGGTGACGCCGATCGGCCGGTCCGACCGCTTCGTGCCAATCGACACCGAGGCGCATCGCCCGGAGGACATCGCCTTCATCGCCGAGGTCATGGCCTCGGGCGCTTACGATGCCCTCGTGACCACTGACGGTGACGCCGACCGCCCCCTGATCGCGGACGGGGCAGGGCGGATCCTGCGCGGCGACGTGCTCGGGCTGATCACCGCCCGATTCCTTGGCGCCGACACGGTGGTGGTGCCGGTCACGGCCGGCTCGGCCCTGGAGCAGGCCGGCGGCTTCCGGCAGGTCGTGCGCACCCGGGTGGGCTCGCCCTTCGTCATCGCCGGGATGGAGCAGGCACGGGCCGCCGGGGCGCGGACCATCGTCGGGTTCGAGGCGAATGGCGGCTTCCTGCTCGGCTCGGACGTCACCCGCGACGGCCGGACCCTTTCCGCCCTGCCGACCCGGGACGCGATGCTGCCGATCCTGGCGACCCTCGCGGCGGCGCGCGCGGCCGGCACGTCACTGGCCGACCTCGTCGCGTCGCTCGATGCCGGGGAGATGGCGAGCGACCGGCTGCCCAACACGCCCTCGGAGCGAAGCAGCGCCTTCCTCGACCGGCTCCGCAACGCCACCTTCCGGGCCGATTTCCTGCGGCCGGTCGGGGCGCCGCAGGATGTGGACGAGCAGGACGGGATCCGGATCGGGCTGGACGGGGGGAGGACGATCCATTTCCGGGCCTCGGGGAACGCGCCGGAGCTGCGCTGTTACGCGGAGGCCAGGACGGCCCGGGACGCTCAGGAGCTCGTGCGGTGGGGGCTGAGCGCCGCGGCGACGGCCATGGCGTGATCGACACGTGGCGGCGGCGGGACGGCTGTTCGCCTCGTCGCCTGACGCCGGTGCCGGCCTGACGCCTCGATCAGCCCGCCAACACCCGGGATCCCGTCCCAGCGCTCGCCCCAGGGATCGAGCCTATGGGACACGAAGTCCGTTTACGCACCGCCGTCGGATGCTGTGCGGACATTCGAAGTCAAGCTTTGAATGCTCTACACCCGAACGCAACCGGCGAGTTTTTGCCGTCCTGCGTCGCGATCCTCTTGAGCATCGTCCCGAAAACCGGCCCCAGGATGGCGCTCGGGCGTCTTGATCAGGCATGACCGTTTGCGGAAAGCTGGAGACTCCGTTTCGGGATAAGGCCCCATGTGATCGGCAGCCGACAGGTCGATCAAGCCGTCACTCTGTTGTCGCATAACGCGAAGTCACACAACAACCTTCAACGACGGCAACGGCCCAGATCCGACGGACGACAGAGCCGATCAACAGTATTCATCGGCTTCGAGAGGACCGACCTTCCGTCCGCGGCGGCAGGTGATTTTTTTACAGAGGCTTAATTCAATCCCCCTAGGTACAATTTCTAATCACGCATCGGACACCAAATCGGACCGGTCAGGACTGTCGATACGAATACCGAGGTTCGGGATTTTTGGCCGCATCCACCCCGGTGGACGGATTCTGAAGTGCTTCTGTACCGAATATGACCGCCGGAGCGGAAGGAAACAGCTATGCCAGAGCTGGAATACAGTCTTTCAGAAGCCGCGGTCGATTACAGCCCGCCGATGAGAGGCGTTTTGTCGTCCATCCTGGGCATGCTGACACCGCACGACTGCGTCGGCGTCAGCAAATCCCGCTATGGCAGGCTGTTCGATGGCGGATATGTCATGGCCGACGATTTCGATGGAGTCTCGGCAGCCTATTCCCTGGGGATCAGCAACGATGTCTCGTGGGATCTCGACATCGCCAACAAGGGCATCAAGATTTTCCAGTTCGATCATATGATCAATCAGTTGCCGGCCCACCATCCGCTGTTCGTCTGGGAAAGGACAGGCATTGCCCCCAACGCGTCGGAGCCCGGATTCAAAACGCTCGCCGAAGTCGTCAACGCGAACTCACCGTCGATTGACCGCGACCTGATCCTGAAATGCGATATCGAGGGCCATGAATGGCCGGTCTTCGCCACGTGCGGCTCCGATGTCCTGTCGCGCTTCAGACAAATCGTGATCGAAGTCCATGCCCTGCACGCCCTTCTGAACGACCGACACGCCGACCTCATTCGCAGAGCCATCACGAATCTTTCGGCCCACCATCACGTCATCCACGTCCACGCCAACAACTACGGATCGTGGGCGATCATGGGCGGCGTACCCGTTCCAACCGTGTTGGAATTGACCTTGCTGCGGAAGGATCGCGGAGTCTTTCAGGACTCGACGACCGAATTTCCGACCTCACTCGATATGCCGAATTGCGTCAGCCGCGCCGACTTCCCGCTGGGACGATTCCGCTTCTAGAGCGCGCTTTGCCGAAGTGGTACGGGCCCGGCGCAAGAGAGCGTCGCACAGCGCGTGGCGCCGCAGCCGAAAGCCGAGCGTTCCGGAGCCGCCTAAAATAATGCGCCGAACCAGGGAGCGCCATATCGGGCATTAGTTGCGACAGACCCATAACATTACTGTCGAAGCATCAGGGTTCGAGGAATAGATCCTGAACCCGGTGGTTGCAGGGCTTGGCGAAAGCCCGGCGCGTCCGCGCGAACGCTGTCACGCCGGTCGGCCGACGACTGGAACGCGCGCCGATAAAAAGTCGCGAAGGCACGATCATTGGACGTGAACGGCTTTCGAGTTTTCCGCAACCTTATTTACCGACTGTTAACCTTGAACGACCAGCGTGCTGTTCGGTGCCGCGGGACGTGACCGGCCACAGCGTCGCGTTCTTGTTTTCCGCGACTGCGGCGCATGGGCTCGGCCGGGCTTCAGGCATCCCGGCGGCGCCGGATCCGATCGGGCGGCCCGCCGCTGGCGATCGGGCCAGCCCGCGCGAGAGCGTCGTCAGGACAATCCGCGTCCGCCCGCGTGGATATCGAAGGCCGGAGGATTCGGTGAGGGCAGCAGGGACTTCCATCGGCGTGATCATCCCGTCTCGCCTCGAGCGCAGTGCCGGGGAGAACGGCAAGGGCACGTACTTCCTCGAGAAGGCGATCGCGAACGCGATGGCGCAGACCGCGCTGGCCGAGGAGGGCATCTCGCTCACCTTTATCGTCGGCATCGATGCAGGTGCGGAGATCCCTGCGCCGCTTGCCGAGCGGCGCGACATCATCTGGGCCCGCAGCGACGGGCAGTCCCAGGCCGCCGCCCTGAATGCCGGGATCGCGAGCGCAGGCGACCGGTTCGATGTCATCGCCTTCCTGGAGGACGACGACCGCTGGGATCCAGACTATCTGACCTGGGGCCTTGCGGCGATCAAGCAATACGGGTTCGTCTCGACGACCCAGCTCGAGGTCGATGAGAACGACCAGATCCTGCGCATCAACGACTTCGCGACCCCGTCCGGCTGGCTGATGCCAGCCGAGACCCTCCGCAGGATCGGGCGCTTCGACGCGACCCTGCGCTGGCATCTCGACAATGAATGGTTGGGACGTCTGGGCGACAGCGGCATCCGGCGCTGCCACCTCGTCGAGGTGACGGCTCCGGCGACCCTCGCCGACGCCGAGCAGGTGCGGCCCTGGATCGCCAACGTGATCCGGTTCGGCGGCCGCGCCGTGGAGGTCAAGCGCCACCGGCTCCCGGCGCCCCTGGTCATCCGCATGGTGCATGCCGGCTCGGGGATGACGCGCATCGGCACTGACCCGGTGATCGCCCAGCAGAGCCAGGCCGAGTTCGCGGCGCTCGCCAAGCGTTACGGAAGAATCCCCTGGTGAGGCCGGCACGCGCGTGCGCTCCGCAGCAGCGGCCATCGGTCCAGCGCAAGAGCGCGCGCCACAGAGGCTGAAGCCGTGCCCGGCGATGCCTGAGGGCTGTCAGCGAGATCGAAGGGAAGCGTTACCGTGTCGTCAGAGCAGGTCCATGTCGCCATCGATGCCCGCCTTCCCCTCGGCGCGGCGGGGGGTGTGGCCGAGGTTACGCGCGGCCTCGTCGCCCATCTCGGCTACCTGCCGGCGGAGCGGTTCCGCTTCTCGCTGATCACCCATCCGGAACCGCGCGACGACCTGCGTGCCATCATGCTGAACCATTGCGCGCTGCTGCCGGTGAACACCGCGTCGCTCCCGGTGCGTCCGCGGGAGTTTCGGCTGGCCGGCACGGCGATCGCGAAGCGGATCTTCAAGTTCGAGGGCGCGGGCGCGACGCTTCGGCTCGATCTGCACGACATGACGGGTCCCCTGCGCGCAGCGGGCGTGGAGGTCGTGCACGCGCTATCGCAGATGACCCTCGATTCCGATCTGCCGCTCCTCTACCATCCGCACGATCTTCAGCACGTCCACCTGCCGCAGTTCTTCTCCAACCCAGAGCTGGAGCAGCGGGAGGCGATCTATCAATATTTCTGCAGCGCCGCGACCATCGTCCCGGTCGCGTCCCGATGGATCGCCGACGACGTCCATCGGCAATACGAGGTGCCGCGCGAGAAGCTGCCGATCATTCCGTTTGCGCCGCCCGCCGTCGATCACGCGCCGCCGACGGCCGTGGAGATCCGGGCGCTGTGCGATCGGTTGCAACTGCAGCCGAGCGGCTTCCTGCTCTATCCGGCGGCCGGATGGGAGCACAAGAACCACATCGGCCTCGTCGAAGGGCTCGCCCTGCTCCGAGCCCGGGGTGTCGAGCCGCCGCTCCTCGTCTTCACCGGCGCTCTCACGCCGTTCTCCCTGCGCACCCTCGAACGGGCGGCCGCCCTCGGCGTGACCGACCGCATCCGGTGGGCCGGCTACATCGCGCAGCGCGATCTGGTGCTGCTCTACCATCTGGCCCGCGGCGTCATCGTGCCGACCAAGTTCGAGGCCGGCAGCTGCCCGATCTGGGAAGCCTTCGCGATCGGGTGCCCCGTGACCTGCTCCAACGTGACCTCCCTGCCGTCGCTGACCGATGGAGGCGCGCTGCTGTTCAACCCCGACGACAGTGGTGAGATCGCCAGCGCCATCTTCAGGCTGTGGTCGGAAGCGCCGCTGCGCGAGCAGCTCGCCGCGCGCGGGCGGCAGGTCGTCGCCCGGCATACCTGGGAATCGGTGGCCCGTCGTTTCGGGGTGCTCTACCGGAAGGCCGCGGGCCGCCCCGTGAGCGCGGCCGAGGCGGCGCTCCTCGCCGAGGGACCGATGGTCTGAGGGGGCGGCTGGGGCTTTGGCGCCGGCCATCCGCTCGGGCGGGCCAGGGGACGAACAGACAGCCCGTGACGGCATTGGACGCACCGCGCGACGCCGCGGATATCGGGCATGGCCGCGCCCGGATCGGCGCAGCGCGCGCAGCCGGATTGGTGGGGGTGAAGTCAAGCCGGGCAGGGTTCGGAGGATGGCGGCACCGCCGAAACGCGCGCCTGCCGCACCCCGGTGTCCGGGGACGGATCTCACTCCTCGTCGTGGCGCCGCGCTCTCGGGGCGAATTCTCACGCCGAAGCGGAGTACACTCCAACGGCGCGTGCTAGGCGGCCAGTGCCGACTGTCCGTCCCGGCCGTGGGCCTGATCCATGATCGCGCCGATCCGCTCGCCGACGGCGATCGCGATCGCCACCGAGGCCGGCCCCTCCAAACCCTGCCGGCAGATCCGGCCGAGGACGTCGGTCACCCGCTGTTCCATGGCGCCGAGAATCGCCGCTGCGGCCTGCGGCTGCGCGCCGCGCAGGACAGCCGCAAGGTCGCAATACGCGTCGTGAAGAAGCTGCAGCGTCAGGCGATCGACAGCCTGCTCGTCCTCCGCCGTCAAAACACGCATCCCGCGTCACTCCCGCTCGTCTCCGGCAGACTCGCCTCGGAGCCGTTAACAAGGCGTAAAGAGGGCGGCGATGGCGGAGGGATCGACTAACCACGCCGCGATTTGAACGCCCCTGGACTCCCGCCCGGCGAACATCGTCCCGGCCGCGGAGGGCATGCCGGCGCCCCGCGGGCGCACGGGTCGCGTCGCCGCTCCCGGGAACTTGGCGGGCTCCTGGTCGGTCAAGGCGATGAGAGCCCCGTCATCGTAGAAGCATCGCCATGCGCATCCTCATCCTCGCCGGCCTCTGCCTGTCGTCGGCCGTCGCCACCCCCGCCTTGGCCCAGGTCCAGCAGGACAATCCCAACGCCGCAAACCAATCCATGGAGCTCAACGCGCAGATGCGCAGCCTGCGACAGGAGCAGACCACCCAGACCAATATGCTGCGCATGGACATCCAGCGGAACCAGGCCGCGATGCCGGCCCCGAACACCGGCCCGAACGCGATCGGCCCCGGCCGAACGGGCGTAATCGGGCGCTGAGGGTCCGTACGGCCCCGCAAGGTCCCGGCCGGGTTCCGCCGATGGGGGCCGGAACCCGGACCTCAGCGCAGGGCCCAAGGCGCTCTGCGGTCTGGCCACGCCGCGCTCCAAGACGGCGGGACGCCCTCACACGTCCGGCAGGCGCCGCCCCTTCACGACCACCCGCGGCCAGCGATCCAGGCCGATCGGCATCAGCACGGCGATCTGGTGGGGCACCTCGGCGTCGCCCAGGAGGCTCGCCAGCGAGATCCGGCAGGCCTCCTCGAGTTCGGCCCGGCTGCGCGCGCCCGATGTCTTGATGTCGGCGATCAGGAGGGCCGCGATCTCCTGTGCGAAAGCATCCTTGTCCGACATGCCGATCTCACGCTCCAAGTCAGAGCATCGTAATCCCGCGCCGCGCATCCAGGTATCGGTACAGAATTGCGCGGACAAGCATTGCTTGTGGATACTTGAATCATGGCAACGCCCGGGTTCCGGCAGCCCGCCCGCGGCCCGGATGGCGGTGCCGCCCATCGTCCCGAAAGCCGTCCGCCAAGATGATCTCTCAGCTTGGCTGTATCCGCAAAAATCACTCAGGTAACGAATAAGTAATATATCAGAATATACTTGGCCCAGACAGCGGTTTGACGCAGATGTAGCGATGAGCGCATTGGGTCGCCTGCACGCGTGGCTTCGATCGGCCCGGACGTGGATCGCGGTCGGCGTCCTGGCTCCGGTCGGCATGGTCGCGGTGTCCGGGCTGATGCTGGCCGAGCTGCACCGGGATGCATGGGACAGGGCCGAGCAGACCTCCAAGAACCTCCTGCAGGTTCTGGAACGCGACATCGCGCGCAACGTCGAGATCTACGATCTCTCCATCCAGGCCGCCGTGGAGAACCTGGGGGCGCCCGGCCTCGCCCAGGCCAGCCCCCGGCTCCGCCAGCTCATTCTGTTCGACCGCGCGGCGAGCGCCCGCGACATGGGCGTGATGCTCGTGATCGACGAGCACGGCGACGTCCTCGACGACATCGATGCGCTGCCGCCGCGCAAGGGCAACTACGCGGACCGCGACTACTTCAAGGTCCATCAGGCGCGCGACGGGCTGGGCCTCTATGTCGGGGCCCCGATCCTCTCGCGCCTGACCGGCGAGCGGATGCTCCCATTCAGCCGGCGCATCAACAAGCCGGACGGCAGTTTCGGTGGCGTCGTCCTGGGCAGTGTGAAGCTGGCCTACTTCACGCATCTGTTCAGCGAGATCGACCTCGGTCCGCGCGGCGCGATCAACCTGTATCTCACCGACGGCACCCGCCTGATGCGCTATCCCTACGCGGAGGCCGATCTCGGGGCGAACATCGCCCAGGCCTCGACCTTCAAGCGGTTCGCACGCGAGCGCCAGGGCAGCTTCGTCAGCATCTCCGCGCGCGACGGGGTCGAGCGCTTCTACACCTTCACGCGGATCGGCGCCCTGCCGCTGATTCTCAACGTCGCCCTGTCCACCCGGGACGTCGAGGCGGACTGGTTCGCGAAGGCCATCGTGATCGGCAGCATCGTGCTGGTTCTGTGCGGCCTCACCATCGCACTCTCCCTCCTCTTCGGACGGGAGCTGCGCCGCCGGGAGGCGATGCAGGACGAACTGGCCGCGCTCTCGCGCACCGACAGCCTGACCGGCCTGCCGAACCGCCGCTGGTTCGAGGACAGGTTCGCCCGGGCGGTGGAGGCGGCCCGGCACGACGGCCAGCCGCTGGCGCTGCTGATCGTCGATGCCGACCATTTCAAGCGCTACAATGACCGGTACGGCCACCCGGTCGGCGACGAGATCCTGAAGCGTCTGGCCGCCCGCCTCGCCGCGAGCGTACACCGGCCTCAGGATCTGGTTAGCCGCATCGGCGGCGAGGAATTCGCCATTCTCCTGCCGGACACCGACACGGCCGGCGCCGCGCGCATCGCCGACAAAGTCCATGCCGAGGTCGCCACCTTGGCGGTCCCCTCGGCGGGGATCGGGGCCGGCGCCGTCACGGTGAGCATCGGCCTCGCCGGGACGGGGCCCATCACCGTGGGTGCGGTGCTGCCGGACCTGTACCGCCTGGCCGACGCCGCCCTCTACGCGGCCAAGAACGGCGGCCGCAACCAGACCCGGATCGCCGAGGCCCCGGCAGCGGCGCCCCCGCGGGGAGCCTTGCAATTGGTGCGCAACGCCTGACCGCGCCCGGCCGGGTCACGGCCGCCCGACGCGTCGAGACGCGAATTCCGGGATCGGAGAAGCGTCGGTGCCCGGGACGAGGGACCGGATCGGCCGGGCCCCTAAAACGCGCTTCGCCGCCGTGGATCCCGGCTCGGCGCGCGAGAGCGCATCACAACACGGGCTTGGAGCTGTGCACGATTGCAACGTGATCAGGCACCGCTTTAGCGGCCGATACGGGCCATCAAGCGGGGACCGTACACATCCCACACGATGTGCGCGAAATAGGCGGACTGGAAGGTCACGATGACCTCCCAATCGCGATGCAGCACCTTCACGAGGGTCCGATCATGCAGCGCGCCCTCGAGGCCCAGGGCGACCGCCAGGATCGTGCTGATGGCGAAGACGCCGAACCAAGAGAATTGACGGGCGACGACGACGCCTAGGGCCGCGATCACGATGTAGAGCATGCGGCCCACCGGACTGCCGTTTCGGTTTGCTTACGTAGACCACCCCGTTCAAGCTTAGCAAGCACAACCAATATTGCGACGCACCATCACCGCGGCATCAGGTCAACCAAGCCATATGTGACCGCCGTGATAATCACGGTCCAAACAAGCAGAAAACAGGCCCGAAACGAAAAAGCCGCCGACATCGGCAAGCGCGCATGCCAATTCATGAGCTTACGAAGCCATCTCGAGATTGGACTATGCCTTGCTCGGTCGATCATTGGCGCAAACTCGGAGGCGGCGCTGATGTAACAAAGTGTTTCCAGCAGCTCGATCCCATGGGAACACTATCGTCCTGACTCCCATATGAATGCGACATTTCGCACACAGGGTTCAACTTCTGATTCACTCATCCCTGACGTCGGTCAGGCTCCCGGCCTGCGAACGGCCGGCGGCAACGCCTCCGCACCATGACCGAGCCTGGATCGATGCGAGCCGCGCCGATCCCGGGCCACAGATTGTCATGGGCGGACGCGAAGCCATCGCGCGCCCGGTCCGGTCGGCGGTCCCCACACCCGCGCAGCGGACGACACGGTTGAAGAAGGTTCGACGATCCGGATGCAGGGATCAGCGAGGCCCGCAATGCGATGCGCCAAGTGCAGCGGGACGCAGCGCCCCGCGGCCGAGCATAGGATCCGGTCGCATCGGGCCGAAGATAAATGCATTTACTGGTATAATCCTCTCAGTGAACTTGGATTTTTTACTCATATATTATCGATGCGAGGCTCGGCACATCGGATGCGGCGTGCGTGTGGCTCGACACCTTTTCGAGGTTGTGCCGGGTAGATGGCCCTTTTGCCCGGTACGGCCGCGAGGCCGGGCGCCCGCGTCACTCCGGCGCGCGCCCGGCCCGTTGCCTTTTCCCGGGCTGAACGTGCGGAGCCTGAACGGCTCACCTTGACCGTTTCGCCCGAGCGCCGTCGGCCCGATCAGGACGGCACGCCGCGCGCGGTCAGGACTGTGGGGTCGATGCTCGCCACTCTGCGGGCCCTTTGGCGCGTCCGACGCGTTGACGGCCCTGCGCCGCCGTATGGCCCCTCACTTGGAAGCGCAGACGACAACAGAGGAGACCATGACCCGACTTCGTACCGCGGCGCTCGCGCCCACCCTGCTTCTCGCCCTTGCCAGCACGCCCCGCGCGGCTTCTCCGACCAATCGGTTCGACGGGGCTTGGTCCGTCGTGGCCACGGCGGAGACCGGGACCTGTACGGGCCCCTACCGCTACCCCATCGTCATCCGGGGCGGGAACGTGGACGATGCCGGCGGAAACGGTATCGATGCGTCAGGCCGGACAGGGTCGGACGGCCAGATCGTCGGAACGATCCGCAAGGGACTCGCCAGCGTCACGGTCTCGGGACGGCTGCGCGGATCGGGCGGAAACGGCCGCTGGTCGCTGTCCGGGCTCGGCGCGTGCTCTGGACGCTGGACGGCCCGCCGCACGGGATAGGCACCGGACGGCGCGCTCTCCGGTGGCGTGGCCCCGGCTCGGCGCCCGAGCGCGCCACGGCGGCGGCTCGGCCCCGCGCCGATCGCTCTCCGATCGGGCGCCGTTCTAGCGCGACGCCTCGATCACGGCGCAGGCCGCCTGCAGGCTGTCGTCGCCGAGCAGCTTGGCCCGTGCCTGCGCGCAGGCCGCCCCGATCTCGGGATCGGCCAGCAGCCGCTTCACCCGCCGCGCTGCGCGGGCCGGTGTGAACCGCTTGCGACTCAGCGCGCGGCCGAGGTTCAGGCGTTGCAGACGCCGCGCTTCGTCGAAGTGATCGAAGGCCACCGGGACGATGAGCTGCGGGATGCCCGCGGCCATCGCCTGCGCTACGGTGCCGATGCCACCATGATGGATCAGGGCGGCGCAGCGGGGCAGGAGCGTGCCGAAGGGCGCGTAGGGCACGTGCAGCACATGCGCCGGCAGGTCCGGTCCCACCTGCCCCCCCTGCGGCGCCAGCAGGATGCCGCGGCGGCCGAGACGGCGGCAGATGCCGACTGCGGTTTCGAAGAAATGGCGCCCCTGGCGCATTCCCGAGCCGTAGGTGAAGGCCAGGGGTGGCTCGCCGCCGTCGAGGAAGTCCGTCACCTCCCGGCTCAAGCTGGCCGCGTCGCCGAAGCCGTCCGCAATGGGAAAGCCGAGTTGCACAGCCTGCTCGGGCCAATCCGGTTGCGGCGGCGCGAACCAGGCCGGGAACATCAGGAGCATGCGCGTCGGGCTGTTCCACCAATGGGCGAGGCGCCGCACGGGCGATAGGCCGAGGCTCGCGCGGAAGGCATTCAGCCGTGGCAGCGCGAAGGGTTCGATCGCGTATTTGTACGCGCCGCGCCCGATCCAGTCCCGGAACCGGGCCGGCAGGAAGGCGGGCAGGGGGAGGCCGGGCAGTCGCGGCGGCGCGAACCGGCTCTCGACCAGCAGCGGCAGGACGTGCAGCGTCACCAGCGGTATGCCCAGACGATCCTGCGCGATCCGCGCGCCGAAGGCGCTCGAGGATGCGACGACGACGCAGGATTCGGTGCGATGCGCCTCGATCCAGCGGTAGATTTCGGACACGCGGTCGAGCGCGTACCGGAAGGCGAGCCTCGCGCCCCGCCGGGGGTGCCAGAGGTCGGGCTCGCGCACCAGCCTGTCGAAATCGGCCTGCGTGCCGAGGGGATGGAAGGACAAGCCCGCCGCGATGGCATGCCGCTCGAACGGAGCAGGTGCGTTCAGCAGGACCTCGTGGCCCCGGCCCGCCAGCGCGCTGCCGAGCGCGATGAAGGGCAGGACGTCACCATGGGTGCCGAGCACTGCGAGGAGACATCTCATGGGATCTGACGCCGCCGTGTCGCGCGGTCCGGGCCGGGGACGCTTGCGTTCAACGGCATCCGAGCGGCGCGCTGTCGTTCCCGAGCACGCGATCGCGCAGGCATCGGCTGCCGAGGGTCAGGGCGAAGAAGTCGAACACCCCCGCGCGGTCGTTTGCCATCAGGAACTGGAAGTGCATCCGGAAGGGCCGCAGGCGGATCTGGCGGTACGTCTGCGCATCGATGATTTCGCTGAACTTGGCCGACCGGATGATCGGGTTGACCGTCTCGGCCTCGGGCAGGGTGACGGCCAAGTCCCGGGCCGGATTGAAGCCGGGGAAATTCATCCAGTCCTGCGGCGCCTGATAGTCGACCCAGTTCAACCGCCGGGACGCCATGAGGCGCTCGACCGCGGCCCGCGTGGCCTGCGCGCGGGGCTGAAGCGCGACGATGGGCAGGCTGGACCCGAGGGTCAGGAGCGAGAAGACGGGCCCCTCGCGGCCGAGCTGCGCATCCCCGGCGAGGAGGCGGGCCGCCAGCTCGACGGCCATCAGGCCCCCGGTCGAGTGGCCGACAATGAGAACCTCATCGTACTCCGCCTGCCGGATCCGGGACAGGACGTGCGCCGCGAACGCGTCGAGGCGCTCCTGATAATCCGGGCGCCGGCCGTTGGCATGCTGCCAGTGAAACACCCAGTCGTGCATGAGCTGCCAGAGGAAGGCGCGGTCCAGCCGCGGCGCCAGCGTTCTGAGACCCCAGAGACCGGCGGCTCCGCCCGCCAGAAGGGCGAGCCAGGACGGCAGCCCCAACCCGATTCCCAAGAGGCCGTGGCCCAGGAGGCTGGAACAGAGCGCCGCCGCCAGCAGGAGCAGCGAGGCGACGAAGGGGTACAGGATGACGTTCCCGCACTTCCAATTGGCGCGGTAGAGGCGCAGGAGCGTGCCGTTCGCCGCCACGTGCAGGAGCGCCCAGGCATTGAGACAGACGCTGACGCCGTAGGGTCGTGCCATGTCGCGCTGGACGAGATCGCTCCAGAGTAGAATCTCGTAGACCGTCCGCGTCCGGGTCCGGCAATCCTCGGCTTCGATCGTCCAGTTCTGATGTCGGCCGTCGCGGCTCGTGATGGGGCGCGTGACGGCGGGCGGCGGGATCCGGAAGCCCTTGGCGTAGCGACGGATCTCGCGCACGAACAGCGCCCTGTACCGGCGCTCGGCCTCCGGATCGTAGCCCGGCACATAGAACAGGATACGCCGCGCCACGGGCCGGGCCGGATCCTGCGCGACCTGCCGCGGCGTGAAGGTGATGCGCTTGGGCATGGGGGTCCGAAAGAGACGACGGGATCCGGGGCGGAAGCGAGACGCAGGGCAACCGGACCGCCTGCCGTTCGGGATTGCCGGGACGTGGACTTGACGAGACGGCGCGCGCCCGGCCGACATCCTGTGAAGCCCCGCTACACCGCCCGCCGATTGCCGGATCGAAGCCGAAGGGGCTGCGTCAATCTACAGTCGAGATCGGCACCACGCCGTCGCGGCGGACGCATCTTGCAGCAATGGAGACCCGACAATCCCCGTTGCGGCGGCGCACAACACAGCCATGATTTCCTGAACACCTGAAACGGCCCGCGCCGGGCATCGGACACAATGTTGAACCGTATCGTCGGACCAGACTTCAGTCGTCAATAGCGCAGGTCTACCAGTATGCATCGGCCGCGACGGCACTCGCCGTCGATCCGGAGGCGCACCGTGCCAAGTTCTGGGGCGCCTCACGAGGCACGGATCCCCGCTCCCGGCCAGGGGCCGGACGAGGACTCACGTCTCGGAGCGTTCAACCTCGACGCGGGAAGCGGGAATCCGTCTGCCCGTGACGAAGGGGGGGGGCTTTGCGGCCGTCAAAACCGTCACGCTTCACGGCCGCCGACCGTGCGGCGGCGTTCGCGGCCAGGCGATGCACGCCCGTGCCCCGCCCGCAGAGCCGCCGGTTCTAGGCCGGCGCCCGAGGCGCCGGCCCATGGGTCACCACCCGGAGTGCCAAGCGGCCCGGTGCCAGCCCCCATGACGGTGCCAGCCCCAGGGGCGGTGCCAACCAACCCGACGCCAGGCCCAGGGACGGTGCCAGCCATAGACCACCGGCCGCGCATAAGAGACCGGGCGGTACGCGTAGGGGCGCCAGTTCGGCTTGCACCAGCCGTAATAACCCCGGTGGAATCCGGGCCCGCAGCCCTGAGCGGCATCCGCCGTGCCTAGTGTGGCGGTGAGGGTACCGAGCGCGAGGAGTGCCGCGCCAGCAAGCTTCATCCGCATCTTCGTCCTCCTTCCAAACGGCAAGGTCTTTCAGGTTGCCTTCGATTCCGGGCAAGCAGAACTGGATCCTTCTAGCCGTAGATCGCCGCCCGGAGCCGACTTCAAACAAACGCCGCCCGAAACCGTTGCTTCACGAACGAGTGCGTTGATCGACGCCGGCCAAAATCGGCAGGTCAACCAAGACTTGGCCGGCGATCGGAAGCTTCGCTCGCGACAATGTCCGGACATCGATGACTGCGATCAGGGGATCGACAGGGCAGGCCGGGGCTTGAATGCCCGGCGGCAGCGATCTCCGGACGGGTCAGCGGTGCGGAGGCGTGCATCTCAGGTCGGTAGGGCCTCCGCGACCGCGCGGTCGACGCAAGCCGGACGGGGAACCGCCCCCGCGGCCATCCCCTCGATTAGATCGCAGGCGGCATCGATCCCGTCGGTGTCGGCGCAGCGTGCCCGCGCGACGGCGCAGGTGTGCGACAGGGACGGATCCGAGAGGATCCTGGCCAAGGCACCGGCCCCCGAGGCGGCCAGATCGGCATGGCTCAAGCGCAATCCGAGACCGAGCTTCTCGACCCGCGCGGCATTGTCTCCCTGATCGAAGCCATTCGGGACGACAATCTGGGGGATGCCGGCCCTGAAGGCATTCGCGCAGGTGCCGATACCGCCGTGATGGATGACGGCCCGTGCGTGTCGGAGCAGCGCGTCGAACGGTGCGTAGCGGACGATCATCCGATCCGGTGCACGCAGCGCAGCGATCTGCCCGGGCCGCCCGCAGACCAGGACCGCGCGCTGCCCGGCTTCGGCACAGGCGCGTGCGGCGGCGTCGAAGAACGCACGCCCGTGCCGCATGGACGACCCGTTGGTGATCACGACGGGCGCAGCGCCGGATGCGAGGAAATCCCGCAGCGCGCGGTCGAGGTGATCGCCATCGCCGAACGGGTCGGCCCGCGGGAAATCGACCAGCCGCGCCTGGGGCAACCAGTCGGGCTGCGGCGCGGCGAACCATGCGGGCGTCATGAGAAGCAGGCGGTCGGGCGAGGGGAGCCAATCCGACAGGTTCCGGATCGGTCGGAGTGCGAGCGTCCGACGCAGATCGTTCAGCGCCGGCAGGCGCGCCGGGTCGACGACCGCATATTCCAGAACGCGCTGGATCCCGTGAACCACCGGTCCAGGCAGCCAGGACGGGAGTCCGATTCCGGGAAGTTCGGGCGGCGCGCGGCGACTGCGCATGAGGAAGGGAGCCAGATACGTTGTGATGAGCGGGAATCGCTGACCGTCACGGGCGAGGCGCGCACCGAAACTGAGCGGGCCGGCGACGGCGACGAAGGGGCGCTCCTCGGCGGCGGCCCGGCGCAGCTCGGTCCGGATCACGCCGAGATCGGACGGGGCCAGCTTGACCGCGAGGTCGAACATGAGGCGCAGCCCCTTCGTCGGGTGCCAGAGACGGGGGTCGCGGTGCAGGTCATCCATCTGCGTCGCACCGCACAGGGGGTGGAAGCCAAGGCCGGCTCTGGCGAGGTGCGGCTCGAAATCCGGCGTCGTCGCGACGCTGACCTGATGCCCGCGCGCGGCGAGTTTCGCACCGATGCCGATGAACGGGAGGACATCCCCATGACTTCCGAAGGTGGACAGAACCACGCGCGCCGGTCCGTGACGACTGCGATCCATGAAATGAGCCTGTCCTGAACATGACGGTTTGAGCGCGGATCGCGCGGCCCGACCGGCCGGCGGGGGAGGGGGTCCGCGCAGGATGGTTCACCGCGGGTGCCGACGTCTTCCCGGGGTCCAGGAGAAATCCGAGGCGACGGCCCATCCTCAGCGGGGCTCTCTCCGGTTCGGCGCCCCTGTCGCAGGCGGCTCAGGAACAGATTGCGCGCAATCGGGTTCCCCGACGGCGATCAGGTTTTCGCGTCCTGGGGCGCCGTCGGCCGTGGGCCTGTATCGGCGGACGCACGTTCCACCGGGGCCGGCGCGGATAAGCCTGATCGGCGTTGCTCGGAAAGACGCGCTGGCGAGGGGAAATTCCGCGCCCTTTACTGGTATGATCCTGCGGCCGGACCTGCGACAGCGGCGTATCCGGCTGCGGGCTTTTGTACAGATGCAGGCGCAGTAAAAGCGATGCTCGATCCGTAATCCCCCCGAAGCGCGGATCCACCTCAGCCCGCCCGGTTCGCCGGTGCGGGCATTTTCATGCCGCGGGTGCCCGTGTTCGATCGGGCCCACAGGCGAGAGTCCGGGAAGCCCATGAGGGCCGGCGCGGCGGCGTTCACGCGCGCGGGGCTGCGGACCATCGCGGACGGGCTGATCCTAACGCGATCCTTATAAGATCCACCGCCGCTCCATCTCGAACCCTAACGTGGTTTCCGGCCACAGTCCCGGGCGGTCAGGACCGGTCGCCGCGCATCCGCGGCCGGTCCGCCGAACGGGACCGGACCACCATGCTCGACATCGTCTTTCTTACCGGAGGCCTCGCCTTCTTCGCGGCCTCCGCCGGCTACGCCGCCCTCTGCGACCGGCTCTGAGCGAGGCCGCCATGACCCTCGACCTCGCCCTCGGCGCCTGCGTGACCGCGGGCCTCCTCGTCTACCTCACCTACGCCCTCGTCCGCCCCGAGCGGTTCTGAGCGGCCCCGCAGGACCCCCTTCCCATGAATCTCAACGGCTGGATCCAGATCGCGCTGTACTGCGCGGTCGTTCTGGCGCTCGTGAAGCCCCTCGGGTCGTACATGACCCGCGTCTTCACCGGAGAGCGCACCCTCCTCTCGCCCGTGCTCGGACCGATCGAGCGCGGGCTCTACCGCGTGTCCGGCATCGATGCCCGCCAGGAGCAGCACTGGCTCGCCTATACGGGCGCGGTGATCCTGTTCCACGTGCTGGGCTTCGCGGTGCTCTACGCGATCCTGCGCCTGCAGGCGGTTCTGCCGCTCAACCCGGCCGATCAGGCCGCAGTGGCGCCGGACCTCGCGTTCAACACGGCGACCAGCTTCATCACCAACACCAACTGGCAAAGCTACGGCGGCGAGACCACGCTCTCGGACCTGTCGCAGATGCTGGGGCTGACGCACCAGAACTTCCTGTCGGCGGCGACCGGCATGGCGGTGGCGGTGGCACTGATCCGCGGGTTCAGTCGCGCTTCGTCCGGCACGATCGGCTCGTTCTGGGTCGATGTGACCCGCGCGACCCTCTACGTGCTGCTGCCGATCTGCATCCCCTACACCCTGTTCCTCGTGTGGCAGGGCATGCCGCAGACGCTCGGCGCCTACGCCGACGCCACGACGCTCGAGGGCGCCAAGCAGACCATCGCGCTGGGGCCGGTGGCGAGCCAGGTGGCGATCAAGATGCTCGGCACCAACGGCGGCGGCTTCTTCAACGCCAACGCGGCGCATCCGTTCGAGAACCCCACAGCCCTGTCGAACTTCGTCCAGATGGTCTCGATCTTCGTGATCGGCGCCGCGCTCACCAACGTCTTCGGCCGCATGGTCGGCGACGAGCGCCAGGGCTGGGCGATCCTCGGCGCCATGGGGATCCTGTTCCTGGCCGGCGTCCTCGTCACCTACTGGGCCGAGGCCAACGGCAGCTCCGTCCTCAACGGCTTCGGCCTGACCGGCGGCAACATGGAGGGCAAGGAGACCCGCTTCGGCATCGCGGCCTCCGCGCTGTTCGCCGTCATCACCACCGCGGCCTCGTGCGGCGCCGTCAACGCCATGCACGATTCGTTCACGGCGCTCGGCGGCCTGATCCCGCTCGTGAACATGCAGCTCGGCGAGATCGTCATCGGCGGTGTCGGCGCCGGACTCTACGGCATGCTGATCTTCGTGATCGTGGCGATCTTCGTGGCCGGCCTGATGGTCGGCCGCACCCCAGAATACCTCGGCAAGAAGATCGAGGCGAAGGAGGTGAAGATGGCCATGCTCGGCATCCTCTGCCTGCCGCTGATGATGCTGGGCTTCACGGCGCTCGCCACCGTGCTGCCGGCGGGGCTCGCCGGCCCGGCCAATGCCGGCCCGCACGGCTTCACCGAGATCCTCTACGCCTACACGTCGGCGGCGGCCAACAACGGCTCGGCCTTCGGCGGGCTGACGGCCAACACGCTGTTCTACAACAGCACGCTGGCCATCGGCATGCTGGTGGGGCGGTTCTTCGTGAAGATCCCGGTCCTGGCGATCGCCGGCTCCCTCGCCGCCAAGAAGCGGGTGCCGGCCTCGGCGGGCACGTTCCCGACCCATGGCGGCCTGTTCGTCGGGCTGCTCGTCGGCGTGATCCTGATCATCGGCGGCCTGACCTTCTTCCCGTCCCTGGCGCTCGGCCCCGTGGTCGAGCACCTCGCCGGTGCGGCCGGCCAGACGTATCCGGCGGGGGGCTGAGATGCCGCGCGCCCTCCCGTCCCGACGCCTGCCGCGCCACCACCTCATGCTGCACCGGCCGCCCCGGCGCGGCGCTTCTCAGCCGGTGCGGGTCTCGGACCTCGTTCTGGCGCTGCTCGGCGTCGTGCTGCTCGGCGGTTTCGCCCTGCTGGCGGCCGTCGCGCTGACCCACGGCGCCGGGGGCTGAGCCTCCCGCACCGTCATCGCGAACGCAGCGAAGCGACCCAAAGCGGCTCGACGCTTCCGAACGCGGTGCTGTCCTGGATTGCTTCGCTCCGCTCGAGAGGACGGCAGCCTCTCTTCAATCTCTCCTTCGGACATCCTCCATGTCGCGTCAGACACCATCCCTGTTCAGCGCCGCCCTGGTGGGGCCGGCCCTCCTCGGCTCCGTCCGGAAGCTCGACCCCCGCGCCATGATCCGCAACCCGGTCATGTTCGTGGTCGAGGTCGTGGCCGTCCTGACCACCGTCCTGTTCGCCCGCGATCTCGCCACCGGGGGCAGCGATCTCGCCTTCTCCGGGCAGATCATCCTGTGGCTGTGGTTCACCCTGATCTTCGCCAACTTCGCCGAGGCGCTCGCCGAGGGCCGGGGCAAGGCCCAGGCCGACAGCCTGCGACGCACCCGCACCGAGATGACGGCCAAGCGCCTCACCGGACCGGGCCGGGCCTACGAGACGGTGCCCGGCACGCTGCTCAAGGTCGGCGACGTCGTCCTCGTGGAGGCCGGCGACCTGATCCCCTCCGACGGCGAGGTGATCGCGGGCGTGGCCTCGGTGAACGAGGCGGCCATCACCGGCGAATCCGCCCCGGTGATCCGCGAATCCGGCGGCGACCGTTCGGCCGTCACGGGCGGCACGCAGGTGCTCTCGGATGAGATCCAGGTCCGCATCACCGCGGCCGCCGGCTCGACCTTCGTGGACCGCATGATCGCGCTGGTGGAGGGTGCCTCCCGGCAGAAGACGCCGAACGAGATCGCCCTCAACATCCTGCTCGCCGGGCTCACCCTCGTCTTCGTCTTCGCGGTGGCCTCGATCCCGAGTTTTGCGAGTTACGCCGGCGGTTCGATCCCCGTGGTCGTGCTGGTCGCTCTGTTCGTCACGCTGATCCCGACCACGATCGGTGCCCTGCTCTCGGCGATCGGCATCGCCGGCATGGACCGGCTGGTGCGCTTCAACGTCCTCGCCATGTCGGGCCGGGCGGTCGAGGCGGCGGGCGACGTCGACACGCTGCTCCTCGACAAGACCGGCACCATCACCCTCGGCAACCGGCAGGCCACCGAGTTCCGGCCGGTCCGGGGCGTCTCCGAGCAGGACCTGGCCGATGCCGCCCAGCTCGCTTCGCTCGCCGACGAGACGCCGGAGGGCCGCTCCATCGTGGTGCTCGCTAAGGAGAAGTACGGCATCCGCGCCCGCGACATGGCCGGGCTCAACGCCACCTTCGTGCCGTTCACCGCGCAATCGCGCATGTCGGGCGTCGACCTGGACGGCGCCTCCATCCGCAAGGGCGCGGTGGACGCGGTGATCGCCGCGCTCTCCGGCCAGCCGGTGCCGAGCCGGGGCTCGAACGCGGCGCTCGCCTTCCAGAATGCGGTCGACACGCAGGCGGCGATCGAGATCCGGACCATCGCGGAGACGATCGCCAAGGCCGGCGGCACGCCGCTCGCGGTGGCCCGCGACGGGCAACTGCTCGGCGTGGTCTACCTCAAGGACATCGTGAAGGGCGGCATCCGCGAGCGCTTCGCGGAGCTGCGCCGGATGGGTATCCGCACGGTGATGATCACCGGCGACAACCCGATGACCGCGGCGGCCATCGCCGCGGAGGCGGGTGTAGACGACTTCCTCGCCCAGGCGACCCCGGAGGACAAGCTGGCCCTGATCCGCAAGGAGCAGGCGGACGGCAAGCTTGTCGCGATGTGCGGCGACGGCACCAACGACGCCCCGGCTCTGGCCCAGGCCGATGTCGGCGTCGCCATGAACACCGGCACGGTGGCGGCCCGCGAGGCCGGCAACATGGTCGATCTCGACAGCGACCCGACGAAGCTCATCGAGATCGTCGGCATCGGCAAGCAATTGCTGATGACCCGCGGGGCGCTGACGACCTTCTCGATCGCCAACGACGTCGCCAAGTACTTCGCCATCATCCCGGCGATGTTCCTCGGCCTCTACCCGCAGCTCCAGACGCTCAACGTGATGCATCTGGCCTCGCCGCAGAGCGCGATCCTGTCGGCCATCATCTTCAACGCGCTGATCATCGTGGCGCTGATCCCGCTGGCGCTGCGCGGCGTGACCTACCGGGCCGTCGGCGCCGCCGCGCTGCTGCGCCGGAATCTCCTCATCTACGGGCTCGGCGGCGTCCTCGTGCCGTTCGTCGCCATCAAGGCGATCGACCTCGCCGTCTCGGCCCTCCACCTCGCCTGATCCGGCCCCTCGGAGACCTTCCATGCTCAGACAGCTTCGCCCCGCCTTGGTCCTGATCACCGCGCTGACGGTGATCACCGGGCTCGCCTATCCCTTCGCCATGACGGGCCTTGCCGGCCTCATCTTCCCCGCCAAGGCCGCCGGCAGCCTGATCGAGCGTGACGGCACGGTCATCGGCTCCAGCCTGATCGGTCAGAATTTCACCGGCGCACTTTACTTCCACGGCCGGCCCTCGGCCACGACCGCGCCCGATCCCGCCGACGCCACCAAGACGGTACCGGCGCCCTACAACGCCGCCAATTCCTCGGGCTCGAATCTGGGGCCGACCAGCGCGGCTCTGGCCGAGCGGGTGAAGGGCGATGTCGATACGCTCAAGACCGAAAACCCGGGCACCCCGGTGCCGGTCGATCTCGTCACCACCAGCGGCTCCGGCCTCGATCCGGACATCTCGCCTGAGGCCGCCGACTTCCAGATCCCGCGCATCGCCAAGGCGCGCACGATCCCCGAGGATAAGCTGCGCGCGCTGGTGGCGTCGCATATCGAGGGCCGCACCCTCGGGATCCTGGGCGAGCCGCGCGTCAACGTGCTGGCGCTGAACCTCGCCTTGGACGATCTCGCCCGCCGCTGAGGAGAGCCCGGCATGGATCTCGAACACGACCGCGCACGGACCGGTTCGCTACCTATTGTCCCGCTCCGCGTTGCGGAGTGAGATTCGGACAGGCACGCCGGGCCTGAGGCCGGCAGCTGCGAGATCCGTCCTTGCGGACGGAGCGTCGTTGAGACGACGGCACCCTTTGCCGAGATGAGGACCATGCCCGAAGCCGGCCGCGATCCGAACCGCCCCTCCCCCGACGCGCTCCTCGAAGCGGCGCGCCGGGAGGAGCGGACGCGCGGCCGGCTCAAGGTCTTCCTCGGCGCGGCGCCGGGGGTCGGCAAGACCTACGAGATGCTGACCATCGGCCGCGCCCGGCTCAAGGCCGGGACCGACGTGGTCGTGGGCGTGGTCGAGACCCATGGCCGCGCCGAGACCGAAGCCCTGCTCGACGGGTTCGAGACGATCCCCCGCCGGACGGTCCCGTATCACGGCACCCTCCTGCAGGAGATGGATCTCGACGCGCTGCTCGCCCGACGTCCGGCGCTGGCGCTGGTCGACGAGCTCGCCCACACCAACGCGCCGGGCTCGCGCCATCCGAAGCGCTACCAGGATGTCGAGGAGGTGCTCGATGCCGGCATCGACGTCCTGACGACGCTCAACATCCAGCATGTCGAAAGCCTCAACGACGTGGTCGCCTCGATCACCCGCATCCGGGTGCGCGAGACGGTGCCGGACGGTGTCCTCGACCGGGCCGACGATATCGAGGTTGTCGACCTCAACCCCGACGACCTGATCCAGCGCCTGAAGGACGGCAAGGTCTACGTCCCGACCAATGCCGAGCGCGCCCTGAAGCACTACTTCTCCCGCGGCAACCTGACGGCCCTGCGGGAGCTGGCGCTCCGGCGCACCGCCGACCGGGTCGATGACGAGCTGCTGGGCCACATGCGGGCCAACGCCATCGCGGGCCCCTGGGCGGCGGGCGAGCGGGTGCTGGTCTGCGTGAACGAGGATCAAAGCGCGTCGGGGCTCGTGCGCTACGCCAAGCGCCTCGCCGACCGCCTGCACGCCCCCTGGACCGCGCTCGTGATCGAGGGCGCCCGGGCGGCCTCCCTGCGGGAGGCGGAACGCGACCGGATCGCCGAGGCCCTGCGGCTGGCCGACCGGCTCGGGGGCGATGCCGTCACCCTTCCGGGTGGCCGGCGCATCGCCGACGACGTGCTCGACTACGCCCGCTCCGCAAACGTCAACCACATCATCGTCGGCAAGGCGAGCCGGTCGTGGCTGTTCGCGCTCGTCAACGGCTCGGTGGTGCACGACCTCGTGCGCCTGAGCGGCAATATCAGCGTGCATGTCGTCCGCGGCGAGGCGGTCCCGGATGAGCGGCAGCCCCGCCGGGCCGTCCCGGTGGCGGCCCCGCGATCCGGCCTCGATGTCAGGCCCTACGGCATCGCCATGGCGGCCATCGCGGCCGGTCTCGGTGCGGCCATCCTGGCGCAGCCCTATGCGGGCGTCGAGAATGCCGATCTGTTCCTGCTCACCGCCGTCGTGGCGGTGGCGGTGCGCTGGGGGCTCGGTCCGGCGCTGGCCGCGGTGGTGGCGGCCTCGCTGGCCTACAATTTCTTCTTCCTGCCGCCGGTCTACACCCTGACGATCGCCGATCCGACCAATGTCGCGGCTTTCCTGCTCTTCACCCTGGTGGCCGTGCTGGTCTCGAATCTCGCCTCCCGGGCCCGCCGCGTCGCGGTGGTCAGCCAGGGCCGCGCGCGGGCGACCGAGCGGCTGTTCGGATTCTCGCGCAAGCTCGCCGCCTGCGGCACCCTCGACGACGTGCTCTGGGCCACCTGCGCTCAGGTCGCCGCGATGCTGAAGGTCCGCGTCGTGCTCCTGCTGCCCGACGGTCAGGCCGTGACGGTCCGGGCCGGATACCCGCCCGAGGACATGCTCGACGAGGCCGACCTGGCGGCCGCGCAATGGGCCTTCGACAACGACCGGCCGGCCGGACGCGGCGCCGACACGCTGCCCGGCGCCAAGCGCCTGTTCCTGCCCATGCGCACGGGCCGCGGCACGATCGGGGTGATCGGTCTCGACGCGGACGGGACCGGGCCGATCCTGACGCCCGAGGGCCGCCGCCTGCTCGATGCTCTGGCCGATATGGGGGCGCTCGCCATCGAGCGGGTGCGGCTCGTGGAGGATCTCGACCGGGCCGAGCGCTTGGCCGAGACCGACCGCCTGCGGCAGGCGCTGCTCACCTCGATCAGCCACGACCTGCGCACGCCCTTGGCCTCGGTGCTGGGCGCGGCCAGCACGCTGCGCGACCTCGACAGCGCCCTCGACGGGACCGCCAAGGCGGACCTCCTGTCGACCATCATCGAGGAATCCGAGCGGCTCAACCGCTTCATCGTCAACCTGCTCGACATGACCCGCCTCGAGGCGGGGGCGGTGGCGCCGAACCTCTCGGCGCAGGATGCCGGCGAGATCGTCGATACCGCCCTCCGGCGGACCCAGGCGGTCCTCGCCGGCCACCGCGTCGCCGTGGACGTCGCCCCGGACCTGCCGGCGCTCGCGCTCGATCCGGTCCTGTTCGAGCAGGTTCTGGTCAACCTGCTCGACAACGCGGCCAAATACGCCCCGGCGGGATCCACCGTGACGGTCCGGGCGCTCCATGCGGGCGCCGCGCTGCGCATCACCGTGCTGGACGAGGGGGACGGCCTGCCCGAGGGGGATGTCGAGCGGGTATTCGACAAGTTCTACCGGGTCCGCAAGAGCGACCGCGTCCGGGCCGGCACCGGGCTCGGCCTCGCCATCGCGCGCGGCTTCGTCGAAGCGATGGGCGGCACCGTCACGGCCGGCAATCGGCCCGACCGGCCGGGAGCCGTCTTCACCGTGACCCTGCCGGTCCCGGCCGGGACCGCGCCCAAGGAGATCGCCGCATGAGCCCGACGATCCTGGTGGTCGACGACGAGCCGCCGATCCGCAAGCTCCTCCGCATGGGGCTCGCCACGCAGGGTTACGCCATCGTGGAGGCGCCGAACGCCGCCGCGGCGCTCGAGGCGCTCGGACGCGGCCCGGTCGATCTGATCCTCCTCGATCTCGGACTCCCGGACATGGGCGGGCACGACCTGCTGCGCGCGATCCGGGCATCCCATCCCGACCTGCCCGTCGTGGTCCTGTCGAGCCGCGACGACGAGGGCGGCAAGGTCGAGGCGCTCGATCTCGGCGCCGACGATTATGTCACCAAACCGTTCGGCATGGCGGAGCTGCTCGCCCGGCTGCGGGCGGCGATGCGCCACCAGCTCGCCGCCCGCGGCGAACGGCCGGTCTTCCGGGTCGATGGGCTCTCGGTCGATCTCGTCCGCCGGATCGTGAAGCGCGACGACGCCGAGGTGAAGCTGACCCCGCGCGAGTACGATTTCCTGCGCGTGCTTGTGCTCCATGCCGGCAAGGTGCTGACCCATGCGCAGCTGATGCACTCCGTCCCGGCCTCGTCGGACCCGCAATACCTGCGGGTCTACATCCGGCAGCTCCGCCAGAAGCTGGAGACCGACCCGGAGCGCCCCCGCATCCTCCTCACCGAGACCGGCGTCGGCTACCGCCTGCGTGCGCCCGATGACGAACCGACCCTCAGGCCACGCCCGGTGAACGGCGCCCGACCGCACACGACGGAGACGACGAACTGATGCTCCCCCTGCTGCCGATCCGGCCTGCGCCATGACGGTCGACGAGTTCCTGGCGCCGGAAGACGCGCTGGTCGGTCTGCGCGCCGCGAGCAAGAGAGCCCTCCTCGAAAACCTCGCCGGGCGCGCCTCGGACAGGCTGGCCATCGCCGTGGATGAGATCCTTCCCGCGCTCCTCAGGCGCGAGGATCTGGGCTCGACCGGTGTCGGCGACGGCGTGGCGATGCCGCATGCCCGCCTGGACGCCGTCCGGCGGCCCTTCGGTCTCCTGGCGCGGCTGCGGGAGCCGGTCGCCTTCGAGGCGGTGGACGACCGGCCGGTCGATCTCGTCTTCCTCCTGCTGCTCCCCGCCGGCGGGGAGAGCCAGAACCTGAATGCCCTGGCCTGCGTGGCGCGGCGGCTGCGGGCCCCGGAGACGGCTGCGGCCCTCCGCGACGCCCGCGATGCCGGAGCGCTCTATGCGCGGGTCGGCGGCCGGTCGCTCAGCCAAGCCTGAGCGCAACCGCACCGCGTCCTCCGGATCGGTTCGACCCCGGGCACGGCCGCGTCGGCAGGCGCGGGTCCGAGCCGCCTGCGCGATGGGTCGTCTGTCAGCCCACGCCCCTGCTCTCGCCGGAGGTTGCCCAGGGGATTGTCCGCGGGAACTTGGCCGCCAGCGCCCCGGTTCGCCCCATTGCAACACCGAGCACCATCCCCGCGAGAGCCCAGCCCGGACGGGCCGCACCGCCCGGATCCGGCTCCGCCCCTCATCCGATGGGAGAAGACGGCTATGCGAGCCCTGGTTTGGCACGGGAAGGAAGACATCCGCTGCGACACCGTCAGCGATCCGGAGATCGAGGACGGGCGCGACGCCATCATCAAAGTCACGAGCTGCGCGATCTGCGGCTCCGACCTGCACCTGTTCCACAACTTCATCCCGGCCATGCTGCCGGGCGACATCATGGGCCACGAGACCATGGGCGAGGTCGTCGAGACCGGGCGCGGCCTCAACGGCACGGTGAAGAAGGGCGACCGGGTCGTCGTGCCCTTCACCATCGTCTGCGGCGAGTGCGACCAGTGCAAGCGCGGCTACTTTTCCGTCTGTCAGCGGAGCAACCGCAAGAAGCACCTCGCCGAGAAGGTCTTCGGCCACACCACGGCGGGCCTGTTCGGCTACACGCACCTCACCGGCGGCTATCCGGGCGGTCAGGCCGAGTATCTGCGCGTGCCGTTCGCCGACACGACGGTCCAGAAGGTGCCCGAGGGCATCCCCGACGAGAAGCTGCTGTTCCTCTCGGACATCTTCCCGACCGGCTGGCAGGCGGCGGTGCAGGCCGACATCCAGCCCACCGACACGGTGGCGATCTGGGGCTGCGGGCCGGTCGGCCAGATGGCGATCCGCTCGGCCGTCCTCCTCGGCGCCGAGCGGGTGGTCGCCATCGACTGCCTGCCGGAGCGGCTGGAGATGGCCGAGGCGGGGGGCGCCATCACGATCAACTTCGAAACCGAGAGCGTCGTCGAGCGGCTCAACGAGCTGACCGGGGGCGAGGGCCCCGAGAAGTGCATCGACTGCATCGGCATGGAGAGCCATGTCAGCCCCGCCATGCCCGATACGGTCTACGACCGGGCCAAGCAGATCCTGCTGGCCGAGAGCGACCGGCCGCACGTGCTGCGGGAGATGATCTACGTCTGCCGGCCGGGCGGCCTGATCTCGATCCCAGGCGTCTATGGCGGCCTCGTCGACAAGATCCCGATGGGCGCGGCCATGAACAAGGGGCTGACCTTCCGCATGGGACAGACCCACGTCCAGCGCTGGACCGGCGATCTCCTGCGCCGGATCGAGGAGGAGCAGATCGATCCCTCCTTCGTCATCACGCACGAGGTCCCGCTCGACAAGGGACCCGAGATGTACCGGACGTTCCGGGACAAACAGGACAGCTGCATCAAGGTCGTACTCAAGCCCTGACCCATCGCGAGGAAGACCATGACGACCATCTCAAGCCTAGCGAGCCTCTCGAACATCACGCGGTCCGAGGGCGATCCGAAGGTCCTGCGCTCCGGGCCGAGTTCGCGCGGCGTGCCGGACAGCCTCGCCAAGGGGCTCGGCTGGTTCAGCCTCGGCCTCGGCCTCACCGAACTCCTGGCGCCCCGGATCATCACCCGGGCGCTCGGCATGGAGGGTAAGGAGGCCCTGGTGCGCGTCTACGGCGCCCGGGAGATCGGCAGCGGCATCCTCTCGCTGTCGGTCGACAAGAACCTCGGCCTGTGGAGCCGGGTCGCGGGGGACGGCCTCGACATCGCCACCGTGCTGACGGCGCTGCGGCCGGACAACCCGAAGCGCGGCAACGTCACCGTCGCCCTGGCTCTGCTGATCGGCATCACGGCGGTGGACCTGATCGACGCCCAGGCCAGCACGGCCCGGCACAGCCGCAATGTGGGCCGGAAACGCTCCTACCGGGATCGCAGCGGCTTCCCGCGCGGCGTCGAGGCATCCCGGGGCGCGGCCCGGGACTTCAAGACGCCGCCCGACCTGCGGCATGCCCCGCCGCTCGCATCGGTGTCGAAGCGGACCTCCGCCGCCTGAGGCTGGCTGCTCCAGGTCAGCGCCGTGTTTCCTGGGTGGCCGACCCGTCCGGCGGTGTCGCGGGTGGCGGAGGCCGAGCCACCCAGGGGCGACGGCCCGGCGCGTAAGAGCTGCGCACCACCGTTCACACCGGCTGTCACCGCTGGCCTCAGGGAGGCTTCCGGAAAGCGATGCTCGCCGCCCTGACGACGCCGGATGGTCGGGCGAGGCGCTTACCGCTCGAGCTTCCCGCGCTGGTCATGGCCGGGCAAGGTGATCGAGGTCCGTTCGAAATCCCCGGTGCGGTAGGCCGAGGCCCGACGCGCCTGCTCGGCTGCCGCCGCGTCGCAGGAGCTGACCACGGCTACAGAGAGAGAGGCACCCGAGGCTGTGACCGACTGGGTTCTCGACGCCCTTGCGCATCCGGCCGCGTGATCGACAGGCCCGCGGTGCCCTTCGTGCCGCCCCTCGCCATGGGCGGCCAGCGCCAAGGCCGGCGTGGGTGGTACGCCGGTTCCGGAAGCCGCCCATACACCGCAACGTCAGGGGCTGATGACCGGATACTAGCGGCCGTAGAATTTTGGGTCGAGCGCAGCGAGCGCAAGGAGCGGCGGCGGCAGGGCGACACCCTGCACCCGCATCGTCCGCGCGGCGGAACGGCATCCCAGCTGGTCGTCGGCTGCGGCGGCGGCCTCGACCGTCGCGACGGTGGCAGCGTCCGGGTGAGGGGCCGGTGCCGGCTTGGCGGCAGTCGGGGCATCCTTCGCCGCTTGGCTCGCCGGCCCGCGCTGGGCATCGGTGCCCGTCTGATGGGGTGAGCCCACCGGGGTGGGACCGCTCAAGCCCGACTTCTGCTGGACGTCGCCGCCCGCAGAGGACGGCGTACCCTGGCTCGCTCCGGATGGATTCGAGACGGCGGTCGCCTGCTGCGGCGGCGTCGCGGCGGCCGCCTTCGCCGGCTCCGGCTGCTTCACGAAGGCCAGAAGCTCCTGGCAGAGATTGGCCGGACGCCCGGTCGGAGCGGCTGGGCCGCTCTCCTGCGCGTGGGCGTTGCCCGCTCCGAGCAGCGCCCCCACCAGGGTGGCCGTCCGGGCGAAAGGGGTCAGTCGCCGCGTCATCGGATGCGCTCCTCCAGAAAGCTTGGTCTCGTCGCAGCTGGCGCTCGAAAGCCGGGCCTCAGGACCGCTTCGGCTGCGAGGCGGCGCCATCGGCCTTTCCATGCGGCTCGCCGGCGAACTCATCGGGGGCGGGGTCGCCGTTCCAGCGCGGGCCGACCAGGTTGGTGCCCGGCTCGGAGACCCGCGCACCGGAGGTGGCGAAAGCCTGGTAGGCGAACTTCTGATTGCTCGTGAGCGCCAGCATGGCCGCAACGCCCAGGAGGATTGCGGCAAGGACGGCGGCGATGAAAGCTTTCATGGCGGCTTTTCCTGAGAGGAGCCCGGCCCGTCACTCGGCCGGTGCCGGGTGGGATCCGAGCTGCGGGCCGCTCGCGGTGCGGGCCTGCTCCTGCTCGACCCAGAGGTCGTGGTGCGCGCGCGCCCAGGCCAGATCGACCTCGCCGCTGCCCATCGCGTCGTAGGCGCCCTTCATCCCGAGCGTGCCGATATAGATGTGGGCCAGGATACCGGCGATGAAGACGATGCCGATGAGGGAATGGATCACCTGCATGATCTGCATCCCGTTCACGTCGAACACCGCGAACGGAAAGAGCATCATCAGGCCGGTGGCGCCCATGGCGGCGCCGAAGCCCGCCACCATCCAGAACACGCCCTTCTGGCCCGCGTTGAAGCGCCCCGCATGCGGGTGCTTGCTGCCGATGAAGCCGCCCCCCGCCTTGAGCCATTCCCAGTCGATCCGGTTCGGGATGTTGTCGCGGATCCAGACGACGATCATGACGGCGACGCCCAGCATGAAGGGCCAGGCGAGATAGACGTGGCTGTACTTCGCGTACTGGGCCAGGGCACCGAAGGCATCCGGCCCGATCAGGGGCATCAGCAGCCGTTTGCCGAAGATGTAGTTCAGGCCGGACAGGGACAGGATGATGAAGCACACGGCCGTCATCCAGTGCGTGAACCGCTCGAACGCGTTGAACCGGAGGATCTTCTTGCCGGATTCCTGGCTGTGATCCGTGATGATCCGGCCGCGCCAGAGGAAGAAGAGCGCCAGGGCCCCGAGCATGCCGAGGATCGCCAGAGCCCCGATCCACGGCAGCCAGCCCTCCCGGAACATCTGATACGTGCGGCCCTGCGGCTGGATCAGGTTGGCGGCCTTGCCGTCCGGGATGCTGATGCGCCCGCTGATCTTGGGGGCCTGCCGGAACAGAAGCTCCTCATTGATCGAATCCGCCGTGGGGTTCGCCCCCATCGGGTTCCGGCCATCGGCCTGGATCGGGTTCTGCGCCTGCGCGGCCCCGTCGACACCCGGCGCCGACAAGAGCGCCGTTGCCAGGACGAGAGTGCTGAGAAGCGTCCATGCCCGCCGCATCGGCGTTCCTTTCAGATCGGTCGAGCGGACCGCGGACGCCGCCGCGGCCCCTGTTCCTGCGTGCCCCTCGGCCGAGGGGCAGCCCCCATCAGAGCGCGATCGTCTCGCGATAGGCCGTCTTCCAGCCCCAGGCCCCCGAGCCGTACCCGCGCTTGATCACCCGCTGCTTGTAGATCTCGGCGATCATCTCGCCGTCGCCCGCGAGCAGCGCCTTGGTCGAGCACATCTCGGCACAGAGCGGGAGCTTGCCCTCCGCGAGGCGGTTCGAGCCGTATTTCTCGTACTCGGCGGTCGAGAGGTCGGGCTCGGGACCGCCCGAGCAATAGGTGCACTTGTCCATCTTGCCCCGGGACCCGAAGTTCCCGACGCGCGGGTACTGCGGTGCGCCGAACGGGCAGGCGTAGAAGCAGTAGCCGCAGCCGATGCAGATGTCCTTGGAGTGCAGCACCACCGCGTCGGCGGTGGTGTAGAAGCAGTTGACCGGGCACACGGCCGCGCAGGGCGCGTCGGTGCAGTGCATGCAGGCCATCGAGACCGAGCGCTCACCGGGCTTGCCGTCGTTGAGGGTCACCACCCGCCGCCGGTTGATGCCCCACGGCACCTCGTGCTCGTTCTTGCACGCCGTGACGCAGGCGTTGCACTCGATGCAACGATCCGCGTCGCAGAGAAACTTCATGCGCGCCATGATCAGGTCGCTCCTCTCAGGCCGCTCGGATCTGACA